>OJKZ01000734.1_pt1 | contig 12263 bp, 11 predicted proteins | sample 1596791 | NCBI WGS metagenome assembly OJKZ01 (sample SAMEA3904677, study PRJEB24821) | metagenome | biome: Builtin; feature: hospital; material: surface | place: USA | collected 2013-06-04 | reverse complement strand
GGACGCGGCGGAGACGCTGAATACCTATGCGGACTTGTTCCTGAACATGCTGGACGAGGTTGCGGAGTCGATGGACGGCATGCTGGCGGAGGTGGTGGAATTTTGTGAAACTCCGTCAAAAGGGGAGCAAAAAGGCCGTTTATCCTAGTAAAATGCCCGGTTTATGGTAGGTTCGAGCCCTTGTGGGGAAGCTTTTTAGTTTTTCTTTCTACCGCGACGAAAACCTTTGAGCTCGGCTTTCTTCGCAATCGCCGCCACTTGGGCCGCGGTGTAGTTAACGGGGGCTACACCGGCGCGGGGCAGGACCCAGCCGCGCCAATAGGACAAAATCGCCATGCCACTGCCGACGATCGGCGCGACCACCATGCCGAGTGCAAACTGTCCGTAATCGGCAAAGGTAACCATGACGATGCCGGTGAGGATAGAGGGCACGGCATACAGGGGGCTGCCGCCAAAGATGGACGGGATTTCCCCGGAGGCAATATCGCGGACCATTCCGCCGCCCACTGCGGTAAGCACGCCCAGAAAGACACAGGGAATAAGTGGCATGCCGTGGGTGAGCGCTTTAACGCAGCCGGTAGTGGACCACACGCCGAGAATAATGGCATCGCCGTGTTCGCGGAATAGCTCCCACGCCTTGCCCTTGAGATCGATGAGAAATGCAATGAGTGCACCGCAGCAAGCAAGGCCGAGGTACCAGGGGTCTGAAATCGCTGCGGCTGCTCCATCCCCGATGAGCATGTCACGGATCATGCCACCGGCCAGCCCTGAAAAGAGGGCGAGGAATACGAAGCCCACAATGTCGAATTCGCGGCGGCGGGCAAGGGTGCCGCCAATGATGCCGTTCAAAACTACGCCGAGAAGATCGAAGGCTTGGTAGAGCGAATTGATGAGGGGATCGACATCGTGCATGATTCTTAGGCCTCCTGCCGCGCGGGTAGAATTTCGGCGTGACTGCGGCCGTCTTTTACTCTCCGGCGTGTCAGCATGGCTCTTATTTAACCAACTCGTTTCTCTGAAAGATCGCATTTCTCATGTCTAAATCCAATGCCCGGTATTTCATCTGGTCCAATGGCCTGCAAAACTTGGGCGATCAAATTGTTGCGGCCAAGACGGTGCTGCCCGCGCTCTTTAGTGCGGCCGGAGTGCCTGCGTTCTTTACCGGTCTGCTCACCCCTATCCGCGAGTCCGGTTCGATGCTCCCGCAGGCGGCGCTGACCCCGTGGGTGACTACCTATAGGGCCCGCAAGCGCCTGTGGATTATCGGTTCGCTGGGACAAGCGGTATCCGCCGCGGTCATCGCGCTCGCGGCATTTTTTACCCGCGGGGCGGTATTGGGTGTGGTGGTGCTGGTGGCCTTGGCGGCACTGTCCCTCTTCCGCGCGCTGTGCTCGATTGCGGGCAAGGACGTGCAAGCGCGCACCATTTCTAAGGGTGCGCGCGGCCGGGTGACCGGTAGCGCGGCAGCCCTCGGTGGCGGTGCTACTTTGCTGACCGGCATTATCCTCTACTTTTTGGGCGAGCTCAGCATTCCCATGATGGGCACGGTCCTCGCCATTGGTGCGGCCACGTGGGCCATTGCCGCGTGGGTCTTTTCGCACGTGGATGAGCCGGTGCCAGAGGAAGCCGAAGGGGGCATCGATAAGCAGTGGTGGCGCGATACCTGGCAGCTTTTTACTAGCGACGACCAATTTCGCAACTTCGTCATCGTCCGCGCGCTCTTGCTCGTGTCGGCGCTATCTACCTCTTTTATTGTGCTGCTCAGCAGCAACCTTGCCGGGCTCTACGGATTCGTGCTTGCTTCCGGCCTAGCCTCCCTGGTGGGCGGGCGTATCTCCGGGGTGTATTCGGATAAGTCCTCTAAGAACACCATGGCCGTAGGCGCGGCCGTGGCCTCCGTCGTGCTGGTGCTTTTGGTCGCCAGCTCGCACTGGGCCCCAGATGCTGTCAATGCCTGGGTCATGCCGATTGGCTTCTTCGCCGTGAACCTCGCGCACACGGCCATTCGCGTGGCGCGAAAGACCTACGTGGTGGATATGGCCGGCGGCGATAAGCGCACGCAGTATGTGGGTGCGGCCAATACGATGATGGGCGTTATCTTGCTTATCGTCGGTGGCATTTCCTCCGTGGTGGCACTGGCCGGACCTGAGGCGGCGCTGCTTTTCCTTGCCCTCATTGGTTTCCTCGGGGTGTGGCGCGCCCGCGGCCTGAAAGAGGTTTCTCACACATAAATCGCACTTGGGCTATAGGATGTAGTCCGGATAAGAATCAGACTCGACCCCAGGAGTTCAATAACCCGTGGTAGCAACAACCTCGTGTGCTGTCGTCGTCCTTGCGGCTGGCGCCGGCACCCGCATGAAGTCCACTAAGCAGAAGACCTTGCATGAGATTGGCGGTCGCACTTTGCTCGGCCACGCTCTGCATGCTGCGGCCGGGATCAACCCGGAGCGCATCGTGACGGTGGTGGGCCACCAGCGCGATCAGGTCTCCCCCGCCGTGGATGCCATCGCCCAGGAGCTGGACTGCGAGGTACTGCAGGCGGTGCAGGAAGAGCAGCTGGGCACCGGTCATGCCGTGGCCTGCGGCTTGGAGCCGATTCCGGACTTCGAGGGCACCGTCATTGTCACCAACGGCGATGTCCCGCTGCTTACCCCAGAGACCATCGAAGGCCTGCGCACCACCCACACCGAGCAGGGTAACGCGGTCACTGTGCTCTCGATGCGCCTCGATGACCCGACCGGTTACGGCCGCATCATTCGCGCTGAGGACGGCAGCGTGTCTGCCATCGTTGAGCAAAAGGATGCCACCGAAGAGCAGCGCCAGGTCGATGAGGTCAACTCCGGCGTCTTTGCCTTTGATGGGCGCGTGCTTGCCGACGCCCTCCAGAAGCTCGACTCCAATAACGCCCAAGGCGAGCTGTATATCACTGATGTGCTCGAGATTGCCCGCACCGCAGGACACGGCGTCGGCGCGCACGTAGCAGCGGATCCGGCCGAACTCGCGGGCGTCAATGACCGCGTGCAGCTCGCCGCTGCCGGCCGTGAGCTCAACCGCCGCATGGTAGAAAAAGCGATGCGCGGAGGGGCCACCATCGTGGATCCGGAAACCACCTGGATTGGGGTCAACGTCACCGTGGGCTCCGATGTCATTATCCACCCAGGCACGCAGCTGTGGGGCGCTACCAGCATCGCCGATAACGCCGAGATTGGCCCCGACACCACCTTGACCAATATGCAGGTGGGCGAGGGCGCTTCTGTCGTGCGCACCCATGGCAGCGATTCCGTCATTGGTACCAACGCTAAGGTCGGCCCGTTTACCTATATCCGCCCGAAGACCGTGGTGGGCGAGGACGGAAAGCTCGGCGGCTTCGTAGAGGCAAAGAACGCCCAGATTGGCCGCGGCTCCAAGGTTCCGCACCTGACCTATATCGGCGATGCCACCGTGGGCGAGCAGTCCAATATCGGCGCCTCCTCCGTCTTTGTGAACTACGACGGCGTGAACAAGCACCACACCACCATCGGCAGCCACGTGCGCACCGGTTCTGACACAATGTTTATCGCTCCGGTCAATGTCGGTGATGGCGCATACTCCGGTGCGGGTACAGTAATTAAAGACGATGTTCCTGCGGGAGCACTCGTAGTCTCCGGTGGCAAACAGCGCAACATCGAGGGCTGGGTTCAAAAGAAGCGTCCGGGTACTCCCGCGGCTGAGGCCGCAGCCCGTGCGCAGGACAACGAAAAGTAAGGGGCACATTCTCCCATGACTGGCAAGGTAACTGGTAGCAGCAAGAACATGAAGCTCTTCTCTGGGCGTGCACACCCAGAGTTGGCGGAGGCTGTGGCTAAGGAGCTCAAGACCGATCTGGTTCCTACCACCGCCCGCGACTTCGCTAACGGCGAAATCTTCATCCGCTTTGAGGAGTCCGTGCGTGGCGCCGACTGCTTCGTAATGCAGTCTCATACCCAGCCACTCAATAAGTGGCTGGTAGAGCAGCTCATCATGATCGATGCTTTGAAGCGCGGCTCCGCTAAGCGCATCACCGCCATCCTTCCCTTCTACCCATATGCACGCCAGGATAAGAAGCACCTGGGCCGCGAGCCTATTTCTGCCCGCCTGGTGGCAGACCTGCTGGCTGCTGCCGGCGCCGACCGCATCGTGTCCGTAGATCTGCACACCGACCAGATTCAGGGCTTCTTCGATGGCCCGGTCGACCACATGCACGCTCAGCCAATCCTGGTGGACTACATCAAGTCCAAGTACCCGATGGACAACCTCGTGGTGGTCTCCCCTGACGCTGGCCGCGTGAAGTCGGCTGAGAAGTGGGCCAATATGTTGGGTGATGCCCCGATGGCGTTCGTGCACAAGACTCGAGACATCGACGCCGCGAACAAGGTCGTCTCCAACCGCGTTGTCGGCGACGTCGACGGCAAAGACTGCATCCTGATGGACGACATGATTGATACCGGTGGCACCATCGCAGGTGCGGTCGGCGTGCTGAAGAAGGCCGGCGCGAAGTCGGTCGTCATCGCGTGTACCCACGGTGTCTTCTCTGACCCGGCACGTGAGCGTCTGAGCGACTGTGGCGCGGAGGAAGTGATCACGACCGACACGCTTCCGCAGAGCACCGAAGGCTGGAAGAACCTCACCGTGCTTTCCATCGCTCCGCTGCTGGCAAAGACCATTCACGAGATTTTCGAAAATGGCTCGGTAACAACCCTCTTCGAGGGACAGGCATAGCCTTACGCCTCACTTTCGGGATCTCCCCCTTGCGCGCTTCCCCGCGAAGCGGCGTCAAGGGGGTTCTTTGTGCACACCCAACGGTTGTCTGACACACGCAATTGATTAATGTGTGAGGAAGCCTCCGGCTATCCGGCAATCTTTATCGCAAGGAGTACGCCAATGAGCGGCGATGAACAACACCAAGTCACCAGCGATGGTGGCCTGCAGCGCAAGGTGAAAAACCGCCAGCTGCAGATGATCGCATTCGGTTCCTGTATCGGAACTGGCCTGTTTCTTGGTTCTGCGGAATCCATTAGCTATGCGGGCCCAGCGGTCCTGCTCACATTTTTAATTGTCGGGTTCATCGTCTATCTGCTGATGCGCATGCTCGGCGAGATGGCAGTAGCGCATCCTGTCTCAGGCTCGTTCGCGGCCTATGCTCGCGAGTTTATCGGCCCGCGCGCCGGGTTTATCACGGGGTGGAACTGGTGGTTTACCACCATCGTGGTGGGCATGATTGAGCTCACCGCGATGGGCACCTTCCTCGACTTCTGGTTCCCTGACATTCCACACTGGCTCACTGCGCTTGTCACGCTTGTCGTTGTGATGCTTGTGAACGCAGCACGCGTGAGCGTGTTCGCAGAGGCCGAGTACTGGCTCTCACTGTTTAAGGTCATTGCGCTGATCCTGATGATCATTCTGGGCGTTGTGCTGGTGCTTGGTCTTGGTCCGGAGCCAGCAGTCGGTTTTGGCAACCTCTTTGTCCACGGCGGATTCTTCCCGAATGGCGCATCTGGTGTGCTGTTCTCCCTGGTAGCGGTGACCTTTACATTCGGCGGCATCATGTCGATCGGTACCGCTGCTGGCGAGACGGAGCACCCGGAGAAGACGATCCCACGCGCAGTGAACTCTGTTATTTGGCGCATTTTGGTCTTCTACATCGGTGGCATGAGCGTCATCTTGCTGCTCGCGCCGTGGGACGAACAGGATATTTCCGCCAGCCCGTTCGTCAGGGTGCTCTCCTCCGTGGGAATCGACGGCGCCGCGCACTTGCTCAACCTTGTCATTTTGGTAGCGGTTGCGTCAGTGTGTAACACAATGACGTACTCAGGAAGCCGCATGCTGCGCGATCTCGCGCGCAATGGCCAGGCGTCTTCATTTTTCGCCGCAACGACCAAAAAGGGGTTGCCGCTTCGCGCTCTGCTGTTCAACGGTTCGCTGATGGGCATTGTGGTCTTCATGAACTACTTCTTTGAGGGTCGTGTGTTCGCCATCCTGCTTGCCATCATCGTCGGCTCCGAGCTGATTACTTGGGCTGCTGTGTGCTTCGCGCACCTGAACTTCCGGAAGACGCACCCCGATGTGTCGTTCCGCGCTCCGTGGTACCCAGTGGCAAACTGGATCTGTGCAGGGTTCTTCATCCTGGTGCTGGTCCTGATGGCGTTCCTGCCTGATTACCGCACCGGCCTGTTCGCTCTGATCGGCTGGGTGATCGCGCTTTCAATCATTTGGGCGTTGAAGCCGAAGTCGCGCGCCTAAAATTTTCTATTCTCTACTCAAGGAGCATCCGAGTTGATTCGCAAAGATCTCGATAGCCTTCCGTCCTACGTCCCCGGCCAGAGGAACGAGCGTGCGGTGAAACTTTCCTCCAATGAGATTGCTGAGGGCCCACTGCCCGCAGTAGAGGAGGCGATGGCACAATCACTGCGGTCGGTGAACCGCTACCCGGACATGGGTGCGATGCAACTGCGCGAGGCGATTGCTGCCTCGCTCGGCGTCCGGTCGGAGCAGGTCGCTGTCGGCACCGGGTCTTCAGCGCTGTGCCAGCAGCTGGTGACCATGACCTCGCAGCCGGGCAACGAGGTCGTCTTCCCATGGCGGTCGTTCGAGGCGTACCCGATTTTCGCTCAGATCGCGGGAGCTACGCCGGTTGCAGTGCCATTGACGGCTGACCACCGGATGGATTTGCCAGCGATGGCGGATGCAATTACCCCACGAACTTCCCTGGTGTTTGTGTGCAACCCGAATAACCCGACGGGCACCACAATCACGGAGCGTGAGTGGGCTGACTTCATGGCCCGCGTCCCTCAAGACGTTATCGTCGCGCTGGACGAGGCCTACTTCGAATACAACGCAGCTACCGACTCCCCGCGCGGTGTCGATGAAATTCAGGTGTATCCCAACGTTGTGTGCCTGAGGACCTTTTCCAAGGCGTATGGGCTGGCCGGAGCGCGCGTTGGCTACGCGTTCGGCCAGGAGGAGACGATCGATGCGCTGAATAAGGTCGCCGTTCCGTTTAGTGTGAGCTCGGTGGCACAGGTCGGTGCGCTTGCTTCCTTGTCTTCACAAGACGAGCTCCACGACCGCGTCGCCCGGACGCGCGCGCAGCGTGAGCGGCTGCAGGAGTTCTTCGCTGCATACGGAACTCCCCACTCCGAGGCGAATTTCGTGTGGGTTCCGGCAGAGAGTTTGAACGAATCACCGCAGGAGTTGGCGGCGCAGCTTGCTTCGCACGGGGTGCTTGTTCGCGCCTTTGATGAAGGCATCCGTATTACGGTGACAAACGAGGAAGAAACCAATGCGTGCACTGCCGCCTGGCGGGCGCTTGACAATGGTGGGCGTCGAAACCTAAGCTAGCTGGGTCTCGGCGAGGGCTGATTTTGGCCGTTATCGACGCGATATGTATCTCAGACTTTGGCCTGTGATCACTCGACGAGCAATTTGTCCGTTCAGTGGTCACAGGTTTTTTGTGGCCCAATTACAAAAGGAGTCACAAACATGGCTATTACCCCAGTTGTTGTCCCAGGTCAGAAGCGCGAAGAGTTCGGCAAGGGCGCTGCACGTCGCCTGCGTCGCGACGGCCGTATCCCGGGCGTTCTCTACGAAGCTGGCATCGACAACATCCACTTCTCTGTCGACCGCATCGAGATGACCTCCATCGTGCGCAACGAGGGCGTCAACGCCATTGTTGAGCTGGAGCTCGACGGCGAGAAGCTGCTCGCGATGGTCAAGCACATCGACCAGAACGTGATCACCCTCGATATCGACCACATCGACCTGCTCGGCATTAAGCGCGGCGAGAAGGTTGTCGTCGAGGTCCCTGTTGTCACTGTCGGCGAGGCTCACCCAGACGCAGTCGTCCTGGTCGAGTCCGACCTGATCGAGATCGAGATCGACGCTCTGAACATCCCGGACGAGATCGAGGTCAACATCGATGGCAAGGAGATCGGCGACCTCATCACCGCTGCCGACGTCACGCTGCCTGAGGGCGCTGAGCTGGTGTCCGCTCCGGATCACCTGCTGGTGAACTTCACCTACGAGCAGGTTGACGAGGATCTCGAGGCTGCAGCTGAGGAAGCTGAAGAGGGCGGCGCTGAAGCTGGCGCAGAGTCCACTGAGGAAGCTGAGTAATCCTCCCGCTGCGTTTCACAGCGTTTCGACGCCCCGTTCCACATGCGAGCGGGGCGTTTTGCCGTCTGCGCCTATGATGTGGGAATGACTGCTTCACCAATCATCGTCGTGGGCCTTGGAAACCCTGGCCCAAAATACGAAGGAACCCGCCATAACGTAGGCGTGTCTGTTATTGAGGAGCTCGCGGGCAGAGCAACGATGTCGCCGGCGACGCTTGCGCTACACAAACGCACGAATACCCAGGTTGCGGAGCTCGCCGCAGGCAGGCTTCTGGCGGACCGTCGAGTAGTCCTGGCACGTACGCAAAGCTATATGAACGTGTCCGGCGGCCCGGTCAAGGCGCTGCTTGACTACTTCGACGCCTCCCCCGCGGACCTGTACGTGGTCCACGACGAGCTTGACCTTCCATTGGGAGAAGTGAAGCTGCGCACCGGCGGAGGCGACCACGGGCATAACGGGCTGAAGTCGGTGACCCAGTCGCTGTCGAAGCTGAAAAACGGTAAGAACTACCACAAGCTTGCGGTCGGGATTGGCCGCCCGCCTGGCAAGATGCCGCCGGCGGACTTTGTGCTGCGCCAATTCGCGGCGAAGGAGCAGATTGATGTCGCAATTGCTGTTGCGGATGCGGCTGACGCCCTCATCGCCCAAGCGCAGGGTTAAACAGGGCTAACGGGTACCTGCTATCCACGCTTCCACGGCCGCCGCGGGCCCCGTAGGCAAGGTGCCTCGCCGAGCGCCAACCAGGCAGTAGTCATTCTCCGAGGTCATGGGTCGCAGGTAGGGGTAGAGCGGCGGCAGATCGGGGTGTGCGTCTGTGAACGCGCTCTGGATACCCCTGGCGACCCGTCCGCTGAACGCCCTGCTAGCAATCGTCGACCGATCGCTTTGGAGCAGCTCGCGGTTACGCAGGCTCGTTCCGGCTTCGTCCGTCATGAGGAATACGCTGCCGCAGGATACCGCCGTAGCGCCTGCTTCAATGAGACGGTCGACGTCGTAGGGCGTGCGCGCTCCCCCGGCCGCGATGATTGGTACTCCGATGCTTGTGAGCACGCGGACGAGCTCCAGGGTGTCACGTGGGTCCGGCATCTCGTTCGGCGACCACGTAGCACGGTGGCCTCCTGCAGAAATTCCTTGCACCACGAGTGCGTCAACGCCACGCGCGACGGCAACCTTCGCTTCTTCTTCGTTGGTGACGGTCGCCCAGGCCTGCGCGCCGGCGTTGTGTGCGCGTTGAATTTCGCGCTCGGAAAAACACCCGAACGTCGAGGAGACCACTGCAGGGCCAGCCTCGAGCGCAATCGCAAACTTATCCTCGAAGCCACAGCTCAAGTCAACATCCGGCACCTCCACCCCAAGTTCCGCGGCCAGCGCGCGGACGTCACGCTGATCGGGCGCAATCTGCTGTGGCATGAAGAAGTTCACGCCAAAGTTGCCGTTGACCTCCGCAAGTTCTTCGCGGGCCTGCGCGACGCTACAGGTCCCAAACGCAAGGAACCCAAACGTCACGGCGTTGACAAGGGCCGGCCTGGAGGGTCCTCCCGCCATCGGAGCCGCAATAATCTTCGGTAGCTGCATACCCATACGCTAACGGCTCCCACCGTGAGAATCGAGGGGTTTTGCCTTACACTAGCCTCCGTGTTGAACTTCTTCCGCCGCCCCAAGCGCACCAACTCTGTCCCTAAGCAACCCGAAAACATTGACTGGCTCGTCGTTGGGCTGGGCAACCCAGGTACCCAATACGAGAAGACGCGGCACAACATCGGCTACCTCGTTGTGGACGCGCTCGCGGAAGGGCTTCCGGTCACCACCGGCCGCGGATACTCCTTCGCCGTCAAGGATGGTGTGGCCTACGCCCGCGCACACACCTACATGAACGAGTCTGGCAAGGCCATCGCCCCGCTCGCCGCGCGCTACAACCTTCCTCCGGAGCGGATCGTGATCGTCCACGACGAGCTGGACCTGCCTCCGGGCAAGGTTCGTTTGAAGCAGGGCGGCAACGAGAACGGCCACAACGGGTTGAAGTCGCTCACGCAGGAGCTCGGGACGCGCGACTACGTGCGGGTGCGCGTCGGCATCGGCAGGCCGCCGAAAGCAAGCGGCATCGCTATCCCCGATTGGGTGCTTGCGGAATTCACAACCACCCCCACTGACGCAATCGCGTTAGCTGCCGATGCCGTCCACGCAATCACCAGCACCGGGCTCGCGCAAGCGCAAAACGAGATCCACCCGCGCAGCTAACCCGGCTCTCCTACTGGGAAGCGTGGTGGTGACGCAAAAACTGTTCCAGCGCATTCAGCATCTTCGTCAGGTCTGTGTTCTTCTGCGGGCGCGGGGTGAGGGTGCCGTTGGTGGCGTCGTCGAAAAGTGAAAGGGCAACTTGGTTGCGCACGTCGAACATCGAAAAGTTTGCGACGATCTGCCGCCAGTGCTCCACCGCGCGAATCGCGCCGTCGGCGCTGTACCCAACGAATGCGACGGGCTTCATGGCCCACTCATCGCTAAGGCTGTCGTAGGCGTTCTTCATCGCGCCGGGCACGGAATGGTTGTGCTCAGGTGTAACAAAGATGTAGCCGTCGCAACTATCGACTGCGCGAGACCAGGCGGTAACGCGCTCGTCGGCGTACTGTTTGTTCGCGCCCCCTGGTAGCGTCGCCGTGTCGAGCAGCGGGACTTGAAACTCCTGGAGGTCAAGGATCTCGTAGGTGATGTCGGGGCTGTTCGCAGCGGCTTCAGCGACCCAGTGGGCAACTTGCTCGCCGAAGCGGCCTTGGCGAATGGATCCGAGCACGATTCCGACTTTCATCACAAACCTCACAGTGTTGCGTTACGTTGACCTAATTCTTTCCCAACCGCGGCGACTATAGCACCGCCGCTTCTCACCCTACCTGCCTCCGGTTGTCTATCTCCCCCGCCTTGCGACTACGCTTGAGCACTTATGAGCACGTCTACTGGTACCCGCGCAGAGGCCCACCGTCGCCGCACGTTCGCAGTCATTGCCCACCCCGATGCTGGTAAGTCAACGCTGACGGAAGCGCTTGCGTTGCACGCGCACGTCATTTCGGAGGCAGGTGCGGTGCACGGCAAGGGCAACCGCAAGTCGACGGTCTCCGACTGGATGGACATGGAGAAGGAACGCGGAATCTCCGTAGCGTCCTCGGCGCTCCAGTTCGAGTACCTCCCCGAAGGCTCGGAGGCGACGACGCCCTACATGATCAACCTGGTTGATACGCCTGGTCACGCCGATTTCTCCGAAGATACCTACCGCGTGCTGTCCGCAGTCGATGCCGCTGTCATGCTTATCGACGCCGCCAAGGGCCTTGAGCCACAAACCCTCAAGCTCTTCCGCGTCTGCAAGGCGCGCGGCTTGCCGATCGTCACGGTGGTCAACAAGTGGGACCGCATCGGCCGCGAGCCGCTCGAGCTGGTGGACGAGATTGTCCAGGAGATCGACCTGCAGCCGACGCCGTTGTACTGGCCTGTCGGCGAAGCTGGCGACTTCCGCGGCCTCGCCCACATCAACGCCGACGGCGAAGCAGACAACTACATCCACTTCATCCGTACCGCCGGCGGGTCCACTATCGCGCCGGAAGAACACTACTCCCCTGATGAGGCAGCTAACCGCGAGGGCGAGACCTGGGAGACCGCCGTCGAGGAAGCTGAGCTGCTTGCCGCCGACGGCGCTGTGCACGACCAGACGCTGTTTGAGCAGTGCGTGACCTCCCCCATCATCTTCGCCTCCGCGATGCTGAACTTCGGTGTCCATCAAATCCTGGACACGCTGTGCGCGATCGCGCCAGCTCCTCAGGGCCGTGACGCCGACCCCAAGGCCGTCGAGACTTCCACCACCGCGATGGATACTCACCGTGACCTCGACGACGACTTTTCCGGTGTGGTGTTCAAAGTGCAGGCAGGCATGGACAAACACCACCGCGACACACTGGCGTTCATGCGCGTCATCTCGGGCGAATTCGACCGCGGTATGCAGGTCACGCACGCCCAAAGTGGCCGTACGTTCTCCACCAAGTACGCGCTGACGGTCTTCGGGCGTAACCGCGACACCGTGGAAACCGCCTACCCGGGCGACATCATCGGTTTGGTCAACGCCGGTTCGCTCGCGCCGGGCGACACCATCT
>OJKZ01000733.1_pt1 | contig 12267 bp, 10 predicted proteins | sample 1596791 | NCBI WGS metagenome assembly OJKZ01 (sample SAMEA3904677, study PRJEB24821) | metagenome | biome: Builtin; feature: hospital; material: surface | place: USA | collected 2013-06-04 | reverse complement strand
ATTAAAAACTGCTAGAAAAAGAAATCAGAGTTTTAGAAAGGAATCAAAATTTAATTCAAATACTTTTCTATAACCAGACTCATTTTTTAGCAGTCTTATTTATGAGAAGATTCTAGCAAAAAGGTCAGCTAGCTTTTGTCCAGGGGTCTTCTTATCTTTTTTTGTAGCCTTATCCAATTTCTTTTGTCCTAGTGTATTTATCCTAGCCGAACTTTTGTTTTCTTTATTCTTCTCTTCGCTTCTTTTTATTGCAATTTCTATTAACTTATCTTGGGCTATGAGATTTTTTTTATTTTCTAGCTTGTAGTAATTCCCATTCGGCCCTAATTGTCTAATTTTCACATCATCAGCAAACATTATATCAAGGAAATTTAAGATTCTTTCTTTGATTGTAGAATCATTTATAGGAACTGCTACCTCCATCCTGTTTCTGATATTTCTAGTCATAAAATCTGCTGACGAAATGTATAGCTTTATCCTTCCTCCCTTACCAAATTGATAGATCCTGTGATGTTCTAAGAATCTTCCCACAACTTGATAGATTCTGATATTTTCGGTCTTTCCTTTGATTCCTGGAAGGATGCAGGTAATTCCCCTGACCATCATATCAATTTTGACACCCTTATTACTCGCTTCAGATAACTTATCTATAAGTTTCCTATCAGAGATTGAATTCATCTTTAGCCTAATGTAGCCTTCTCCTGTTTCTTCTTGGACTCTAATTTCTTCATCTATTAGCTTATCCAAGCCTTCTTGCATAGACTTAGGGCTTACCAACAGATGCTTATAATCTCCTTCGAGATTCCCTATAAGGATATTGTCAAAGATCTCCTTGGCGTCTTTTCCTATGTCGGCATTTGCTGTCATAAAGGAAAAATCAGTGTAGAGCTTGGCGGTCTTTTCGTTATAGTTACCTGTTGCTACTTGGGTAATATAGCTAATCTTGTCATCCGAATCGACTTTTGTGATAAGACAGACCTTGGAGTGGGTCTTGTAGTTTTCGAAACCATAGACTACATTACATCCTGCCTTCTCAAGTCTTGATGACCAAAGGATATTGTTATCTTCATCAAATCTTGCCCTAAGTTCCATCAAGACTATGACATCTTTCCCATTTTCACTTGCCCTAATCAATGCTTTGGCTATCTCACTTTCCTTGGCTATTCTGTACAAGGTAATCTTAATAGATATTACATCTGGATTTGTGCTCGCTTCGTCAAGGAGCTTAATTACAGGATCCATTGACTCGTATGGATAGGAAAGGAGCTTATCACTCTCCTCTATTTGACTTATGATAGATTTATTATCATCTATGAAGTAGGAACTCTGTGGGCTAAATTCTTCATAGGAATGATTTTTCCTAAAGTCTTCTGGCAAGTCACTTATTAGGTCGAAGATAAAATCCGACTGTATAAGGGATTTCGTCACAAAGATTAATTCTTTGCCCAGTTTAAATTGTTTAGTTAAAAACTTGATAGAATCATCATCTAAGTCTCTGTCAACTTCTACCCTTACAGGCTGAAGTCTCTTTCTTTTCCTAAGCTTACCCATCATATAGTCCCTAAAGTCTTGTTCGACCTCGTAATCATCATCATTGAAATTGATATCTGCATTCCTAGTTAGGGAAAGAGCGTAGGATTTTTCGATTTTATACTTATAGAAAAGCTCTCCAGCAAAATTTTCTATAATATCTTCAAGTAGGACAAAGTGATTGTCAGATAATTTTAAATATCTGGGAAGTCTATCGGGAAGATAGATAATCCCTATCTTATCCTTTCTTTTCTTATCAGAAGCAATTAAATCAAAGATTATAACAATAGATAAATTGGCAAGTCTAGGAAAAGGGTGGGTCCTATCTATCAATTGAAAATTTAATATAGGCTCAATCTTGCTATCGAAATAATTCTTACAAGATATAAGGTCCTTCTCATTTAGTTCAGATATCTTAGATATCCTTACTCCCTCTCTTTTAAGATCTTCAAGGATATCGAAATATACCTCGTCTTTCTTGGCATAGGATTTGGGTAAAATCTCTAGGACTTTATCGATTTGCTCCTTAGGATTTAGACCTGATTTGGAGTCTATAGCTTGTTTTGAGAGACCCGATAGGTCGGTAAGAGATCCAATCCTTACCATAAAAAACTCTTCTAGATTGGTATCAAAGATAGATAAAAACTTAAGTCTTTCAAGCAGGGGAACAGACTTATCTGCTGCCTCCTCCAAGACCCTGTCGTTAAATTTAAGCCATGATAGCTCCCTGTTTTGTGTAAAAGATACGTCTTTCATATTATTTCCTTTCTAATAACTTGCTATATACGTACCCTTCCCTAACGCCTGTTTGGCTGATATTTATTTCATTTACATAAAAATATTTTGCTAATCTATTTAAAATAACCATACCTGGAATCAAAGTATGAACCCTATCTGGTTTTATCTCAAGAATCCTATCAAGGATATCTCTATCATCCATTTCCAAAATCTCTTTGACCATTTTGTTAAACTTCTTGGCATCCATAGTAGAATTATAATTTGAAAGATTGTAATACTCATTATAAAACTTAAGTGATGCCCTAGCAGACCCACCTACAGCAGCGAGATTATTTTGCTTTTCCCTATACATCTTATTTTCTGCTAGGAGAAGCTTTACAGCATTATCTATTGCCTTCTTCTCTTTCTTGTTAGTAAATAAGCCTGTAACATAATCGTTAAAGGCTGATAGGGATCCTATAGATAGGGATGTCGATTTAATTACCTTTCCTTGATCTATTATTACAACCTCAGATGAACCTCCGCCGATATCTGTCAAAACACCCTCACTGACATCTACCGACTTGCTAGCTCCTATAAAGGAAAGTCTCGCCTCATCTTCTCCCGAAAGAATCTCTATATCAAGTCCCAGCTCATCCTTAACCCTCTTAAGGATCTCGGACCTGTTGGCTACATCTCTAATGGTCGCTGTTGCGAAAGGATGGACACTGTCGATATCATCAAAGTTTGAAATGATAGAATTAAATCTCCTCAAAGTCGCAATCAGCCTATCGATTCCCTTGTCTGTAAGATTTCCCTTCTTGACATAATTTCTAAGAGAGGCTTGCTCTTTCTCGCTAAAAAGATGAATAGCCTTATCCTCATTCTGCTTATAAACTGACAACCTAACTGTGTTACTTCCAATATCCATTATTGCATAAATCATAAGCCCTCCTTCAAATAATTTAGCTTATAGGGAAAATCCATAAGTTTTGGTATCAAATTCTCTGTGGCGGGAGTCTTCTTGGACATAAATATATTAATATCCAAATCATCGCTCGCACTTTCTAGACTCTGGCTTAAAAAGATTGCAGGATCAATAATATTAGCCTTATAATCTAGCCTTCTCTCGATGTTCTCCCTTATTATAGGATAATGGGTGCAGGCTAGGAGGATATTTTCGATTTTCTTATCATTGGCAATCTTTATATAGGAATCTATGTATTCGTTTAACTTCTTATCATCTTTCTTATCAGCCTCTATCAAATCGACGAGTTTACTTGCAGCAACCTCATAGACTGTATTTCGGGGATTTTTTTCTAGATTATTCTTGTAAAAATGGCTGTTTATTGTAGTCTTGGTTCCTAGAACCAGGAATTTACCTTGGTATTTTTCACTAGCCTTAAGGGCAAGTTCTGTTATGGGAATAAATTTCTTGTCGTATTTTTCTCTAAGAAAGTCAGTTACAGTAACAGAAAGAGTGTTGCAAGCTATGACATAATAGTCTATATCGAATTTCTCTAGAAAATCTACAATATCAGCAGAAAATCTCCTAAGCTCTTCTTCACTCCTTCCCCCGTAGGGAACTCTCAAGCTATCTCCGAAATAAAAATACTGACTCTTGTTCGTTTTGGCAAGCTCCCTAAGGACAGTAAGACCTCCGAGACCTGAATCAAAAACTCCAATCCTAGTCATCTACTAACTCCACTTTCTCTACGAACTTATACTTATCAGAAAGCTTCTCATAGGCAAGATTGAGACTATAATCATCAGTGAAAACTCCAAAGACACTAGCCCCAGATCCACTTACGAGGGCCTTTTCCGCGCCTATATCTTCAAGCCTTGAGCAAATTTCTCTAATATGAGGGAATTTTTCAAAAATTACATCTTCCATCACATTTCTAAAGCCAGAGATTGCAGATTTTTCTCCCTTGCGAAGCTTATCAATAATTTCACTAGTATCTATGACTCCATAATCAGCAAGTCTCTTGTAGATAAAGGCGGAAGAAATCTCTGTTCCGTCATTTATGAGAAGAAGCTTCATCTTAAGCTTGTTGGTAAAAGGTGTGAGTATCTCTCCGATCCCTTGGGCTCTGGCATTTGATTCTAGGAAGAAGAAAGGAATATCTGCTCCTAGCTTTTTGCCAAGACACATCCTCTCATCAATAGTTAGACCCAAATCCCAAAGCTTATCAAGTCCCTTGATCATCTCTGCTGCATCAGTAGAGCCTCCCGCAAGACCTGCCGCTAGGGGAATATTTTTGATCAAAGTCACATCGACTCCATTTTCGTCCACCCTATCTTTAAGTAAACACCAAGCCTTATAGATAAGATTATCCTCAAGGGCACAGATATTAGGGGTATTAGTTTCGTAATTAAATTTATTTTCTTTATTTTTCTTTATAATCAATTTATCAAACAGATTAATCCTAACCATAATACTATCGATTTCGTGATAACCATCATCTCTTTTCGATAGGCTATCGAGGGTAAGATTAACCTTAGCATAACATTTTCTTTCCATAATTACCTCTAATTTATTATATCACAAGTAGGGTGCTTTCGTATTGGGAAATTGTAAAGATTGTATAATAAGATATATTAAAATTGATTTTCGTAATAAAATATATGTTATAATAAAAACAACCCTCAATGAAAGGGGGTGATGCCCATGAGGGAAATATTGTTGATATTTATATCATCACTAATATTGCCTTTGTTGAAGGATTTCCTTATAGAAGTTTGGAAAGACAAACGCAACAAAGATAAAAACAAAAAGCAGGACTGACCTCCTGCTTTTTGTATGCCCATTTGGGAACTATTGATATTCACTAATATCACAAAGTTTGAGAGCTTTGTGGCTTTATTAAGAGGTCGCTTCTCTTAAGATTATTATATTTTAATAATCATTAAAATCAAGGATTAAAGGGTAAACAAAAAGCACCTAACTTATAAGGTGCTAATTTGGTGCGGGATAGAAGACTTGAACTTCCACGACCTTAAAACCGGTCACAAGATCCTTAGTCTTGCGCGTCTGCCAATTCCGCCAATCCCGCTCGTGTATTACTTTTATATAATACACTTATTTTTTTCTTTTGTCAAGTTTTTTTATAAAATCATGGACAAAAATTGTTTGCTACGTTCTTCTTTTGGATTTTGGAAGAAGTCTTCTGGATTTTCTGAAGTCTCTACGACCTCTCCCTTATCCATAAAGATTACTTTGTTTGATACTTCTCTTGCAAAGCCCATCTCGTGAGTTACAACAACCATGGTCATTCCGTCGTGAGCAAGCTCTTTTATAAGTTCTAGGACCTCTCCTACCATTTCTGGATCGAGAGCACTTGTTGGTTCGTCAAAGAGCATGAGCTTTGGCTTCATCATAAGGGCTCTTGCTATAGCCACTCTTTGCTTTTGTCCACCAGATAGGCTTACTGGATAAACGTCTTTTTTGCTAGCAAGGCCTATTCTTTCTAAAAGCTTCATGGCCTCATCTTCTGCTTCTTTCTTGTTCATTTTCCCCCTCATTACTGGAGCGAGGGTTAGGTTATCTATGATAGACATATTGGAAAAGAGGTTGAAGTTTTGAAATACCATTCCTATCTCTTCCCTAAGTTTATTTATGTCTACATTATTATCGTTGATTTTTTTCTCTTCGAAGTAAATATCTCCCGAATCTGGTTTTTCTAGAAGGTTGAGGCAACGAAGGAAGGTCGATTTTCCAGAACCAGATGGGCCTATTATTGATATTACATCCTTTTTCTTGACATCTAGGTCAATTCCGTTTAGGACTTTCAAGTCATCGAATGATTTTTCTACATTTTTTACTTTAAGCATATAGGAATCCTTTCTCTAGTTCTTTGAATATTTTCTCCATAACTAGGACTATGACAAGATAGATTATAGCTGCAGAGAAGTAGGCTGTTGCTGCATCGAAGGTTTGACTTATTACGATTGATGCTCCCCTAGTTAAGTCTGCAAGCCCTATAAAGCCTGCTATTGATGTTTCTTTAAAGAGGGTTATAACTTCGTTACCTAAGGCTGGCAATGAGTTTTTGACAGCTTGTGGCATTACTACCTTTTTCATCATTTGTAGGTTGGATAGGCCTAGACTTCTTGCTGCTTCCTTTTCTCCCTTACTAACTGAGTTGATTCCGCCCCTAAATAGCTCCGCCATGTAGGCTGAAGAGTTTAAGGCAAAGGAAATTATAGCTACTAGAACTAGGTTATCTAGGTTTACTAAAATTACATTAAACATTATCAAAAGTTGGATTGTTGAAGGTGTTCCACGGATTATAGATACAAATAAGGCAAATATTTTGTCAATTATTGTAAGTAGGAATTTTGGAAATCCTGACAGTTCATCTCCAATATCTATCTTTGCAGATCTAACGAGGGCTATAATAAGCCCTAGGATAAAGGAAAGGATTAGGGCGCATACCGTTACTTTCGCTGTTATTTTTAGTCCGTCTAATAGATATTTATAAGATCCATTGTCGATAATTGTAGATTTGAATCTTCCAATAAGCCCCTTACTTTCTTTAACTTCAGAAGGGCCTTGGTATTTGGCCATTATTTTGTCAATTTCTCCCTCTTCCTTGAGTTTTGTGATTGCTTCGTTCATTTTTTCTAGAAGGACAGGGTTGTCCTTATTAACTGCTATGGCGTATTCTTCTTCAAGATATGGTGTATCTACTATTTCTAGGTCCTTGTTAGCATTTACGAAGTTTTCAGCACTTTGCTTATCTAAGATTACAGCGTCTATTTTCTTACTTTGGAGGGAGAGGATAGCATCTGGGACCTTATTAAAGGAAGATACATTTTCTTCTCCGAAGTCATCTTTCGCTATGGTGTCCCCGATAGATCCCAATTGGGTTCCTAGCTTTTTCCCTTCTAAATCTTCGATTTCTTCTATATCAGAGTCTTTTCTCTTTACTATAATTTGGCTAGTCTTGGCAAAGGGTTCGGTAAAGTTTACAGATTTTTTTCTTTCTTCAGTTACTGTAAAACCTGCTGCCCCTCCATCGACTTTCCCTGATTGGATACTTGCTATGATATTATTAAAGTCCATATCGTGAAGTTTGACCTCAAGTCCTAACTCTTCAGCTATTGCCTTAACTATATCAGGATCGATCCCTACAATTTCGTCTCCTTCATAGTATTCATAAGGAGGAAAGTCCGCACTTGTACCTAAGTCTATCACTCCGTCATCTACGATTTTTTCTTCTGCAAATGCTTTTGTTGGTATAAGTACAAGTAGAGCCAAAAGCATAGCTAATAGTCCATATTTTTTGTTTTTCATAACTTACCTTTCTAATTTTTCCTTTACATAGGCGATCTGCCTTAGAACTTCTTTCTCACTAGGTCCGCCTAGGGAATCTCTCTTGTTTACCGATGTGTATAAATCTATGGCCTGGTAGATATCTTCTTCAAATAAGTCCGATTCATTTTTATAAATTTCTAGAGGGAGATCCTCCAAGCACAGATTTTTCTCCATGGCGTATTTTACAAGCCTTGCTGATATATGGTGGGCATCCCTAAAGGGAAGATTTTTCCCAACGAGATAATCCGCCACGTCAGTTGCATTAAGATAGCCCTCCTTAGAGGCAGCTAGCATTTTCTCCTTATTGACCTTAAGGCTTTCTATCTGTCCTGCCATTATTTTAAGCATAGCCCTTATGGTATCTATACTTTCAAATATTCCTTCCTTATCTTCCTGCATATCCTTAGAATAAGCAAGAGGAAGTCCCTTCATCATAATCATTGACTGATTTGTGTTTGCAATAAGTCTTGCTGCTTTTGCCCTTATCAGCTCAGCCATGTCAGGATTTTTCTTCTGGGGCATAATTGAAGAGCCTGTAGAATATTTATCGTCAATTCTTACAAATGAGTAAGGTTGGGAAGAAAATATTATAAGTTCTTCTGAAAGTCTAGATAGGTGGATGGAGATAAGGGATATAATCGAAGATAATTCAATTACATAGTCCCTATCACTTACTGCATCCATGGAGTTTTGCATAAGAGATGTAAAGCCAAGCTTTTCTTTGACAAAGTCCCTACCTATATCATAGGTCGTACCCGCTAGGGCACAAGCTCCCAGTGGAAGCTCGTTCATCCTTTGCCTAAAGGACTTTATTCTTTCTATATCTCTTAATCCCATCATAGCATAGGCACAGAGATGGTGGGCAAAAGTTACGGCTTGGGCTGCTTGAAGGTGGGTGTAGCCTGGCATTATGGTCTTGGTGTTTTTCTCAGCAAGTTTTATAAGAGCTTCTACATAAGCTTTCGTATCTTCTATGATATTTTCACATTCATTTCTTAGATAAAGCTTAAAATCTGTTGTAACCTGGTCGTTTCTTGACCTTGCTGTGTGCATTTTCTTACCGACAGGACCGATCTCTTCGATAAGTCTTGCTTCGACAAATGTATGGATATCTTCGTAGGATTCGTCTACTTCTTCCTTACCTTCTTTAAGCTTCTTATATATTAAAGAAAGACCTGTGATGATTTTTTCTTTTTCTTCATCAGAGATTATATTGTTTTTGCCGAGCATTTCTACATGGGCAATAGATCCTTCTATATCACAATATACTAGTCTTTTATCGATTTTGATTGAATCGTTAAATTCTTCTGCTAGCTTATCCAACTCACCTGAAAGCATTCCGCTCCATAACTTCATTTATTTCTCCTAATCTTCTTTCATTACTGCTGCATAAGTCTTTGTGGATAGTCCAAAAAGGTTGATAAAGCCTGTTGCATCTTCTTGGCTATATACATCATCTTCCTCGAAGGTCGCAAGTTCTTCATCAAACAAGGCCTTGTCAGCAAAAATTCCCGCAGGATACATATTTCCCTTGTATAGTTTCACCTTAACACTTCCGCTTGTATTTTCATTTACCTTTTCCATAAATATGTCCATGGCTTCCTTAAGTGGGGTCATCCATTTTCCTTCATAGACAAGATTTGCATAATCAAGGCTCATCTTTTGCTTGTAGGCTAGGGCATCTGGATGTATTGTTACTGATTGGAGTTTCTCTAGAGCAAAGTATAGAAGACTTGCTGCTGGGTTTTCATATACTCCCCTGCTTTTCATACCAACTACCCTGCTTTCTACCATGTCATCAATTCCTATTCCATGACTTCCTGCAATTTTATTTAAGGCTTTGACCATATCGCTTCCCTTAAGTTTCTTGCCATTTAGCGAGATTGGTTTTCCTTTTTCAAAGCCTATTTCTACTATTTGAGCTTCGTCAGGGGCCTTTTCTGGAGGAGTGATCCAGTGGAGGATTTTGTCAAGATCTGCTTCATTTTCTGGATTTTCTAGGTCAAGTCCTTCGTGGGATAAGTGCCAGATATTCTCATCCATGGAGTAGTCTTCTTCCTTAGTGAAGTCTAGCTTGATGCCGTGGCTTGCTGCGTAGGCTTCTTCTTCGCTACGGCCCTTGATATCCCAGAACCTCCAAGGAGCAAGGACCTTAATCTTAGGATCTAGGGCTGCTATAGAAAGTTCAAACCTTATTTGGTCATTTCCCTTTCCTGTACAACCATGTACTATAAGATCTGCCCCTTCTTTCTCATAGATATCTACCAAGACCTTGGCTATTAAAGGCCTAGCTATGGCAGTTCCTAGTAGGTACAAGTTTTCGTATTTGGCTCCTGCAAGGAGTGACTTGTAGGCGTATTTTTCTATAAATTCATCTTCTACATTGACATTGTAAAACTTGCTAGCTCCTTGGTCTAGGGCCTTTTCTTTTAGCTTATCTGGATCTTTGACCTGACCTAAGTCGACTGATACACAAACCACTTCTCCTACTCCCTTTTCCAGTAACCAAGTCGTAAGGACTGATGTATCTAGCCCACCTGAGTAGGCAAGTATAACTTTTTTCGCTTCTTTTAAGATTTGATATTCATTTTGTTTCATTTTTATCTCCTTAATTTTTATTAATCAATATTAGCTATACGTGCCTAAGACTCTTCTGGTAATAAAAAAGAGCCTTCATCCCAAAAGGGACGAAAGCTCGTGATACCACCCATATTTATCTATCCTTCACAGGATAGACCTCATCAAGTACTAACATACTCTAACTCTGTAACGGGAGTTCCCGTATAGGTCTCCTTGTATCGACCTATATGCTCTGAGGTTCTTTTCATTAACCGTCTGCTTATCCCCTCGCACCAACCGGGATTCGCTTGAAGCTTCAAATTAATTACTCTTCTCTTCAACACTTTTCCTAACTAAATCTATTGATTGATTACATTTTACAATGCCATGGATGTTTTGTCAAATATTTTTCTTAAATAAATAAGTTTGCACATACAACTGATACTACAGTCATAAGTTTGATAAGGATGTTTAGAGATGGACCTGATGTATCCTTGAATGGATCACCTACAGTATCTCCAACAACTGATGCCTTGTGAGCATCTGATCCCTTACCATCTTCTCCTGGAAGAGTTTCGATGTATTTTTTAGCATTATCCCAAGCTCCACCTGAATTTGACATAAAGATTGCCATTAGTACTCCTGTAACTAAGGCTCCTGCTAATAGTCCTCCGAGGGCATATGGACCTAATACTTTTCCTACAAAGATTGGAACGATTATTGCAAGAACTCCTGGAAGGATCATCTCCTTAAGAGAAACTGTAGTTGAAATATCAATACATCTTGCATAGTTTGGTTCTACTTCACCCTTTAGGATTCTATCATCTGATCTAAATTGGCTTCTAACTTCTTCGATCATTTCTGTAGCAGCCTTACCAACTGAGTTCATTGTAAGGGCTGTAAATAAGAATGGAAGCATAGCACCAATAAACATTCCTGCAACTACCTTGGCATCAAGAATTGAGATTGCACCAAGATTTAGGGTTTCTGAATAAGTTACAAATAGTGAAAGTGCTGTTAGGGCAGCAGATCCAATTGCAAATCCCTTACCGATTGCGGCAGTTGTATTACCAATTGAGTCTAGCTCATCTGTGATGTCTCTAACTCCTTCTGGAAGGTAGCTCATCTCAGCGATTCCACCAGCGTTATCTGTGATTGGTCCATAAGCGTCAACTGTTACAGTTGTTGCTGTTGTTGAAAGCATACCTACAGCAGAAAGTGCTATACCAAATACTCCGTTAGCCCAGTAAGCTACCATAATTCCCAAAGCAATTAGGATAATTGGGAATACTGTTGAAAGCATACCTGTTGAAAGTCCTGCGATGATGTTTGTAGCAACACCAGTTTTAGATTCATCCGCGATGTTTTTAACATATTTATACTTATCAGATGTGTAATATTCTGTAAGAAGTCCAATAAGTATTCCTACCACGATACCTACAATAATCGCCAAAGCTGCATTTAGACTTTGGAAATACATAAATGAAAGAATCAAACTTGCAACAAGAACAATTCCACCTGAAACATAGATTGTATTCATTAGTGATTTTTGTGGGTTATTGTGCTTTTTAGTCAATAACATAATACTTGAGAAGATACTAGCTAAAATTCCTATAGCAACTAGGAAAAATGTAAACTTCATTCCAGCATCACCACTTGCGATAATACCAAGTGTTACTGCAGAGATGATTGCTCCTGAGTAAGACTCAAAAAGGTCAGCACCCATACCTGCAACGTCTCCTACGTTATCTCCTACGTTATCAGCGATAACCGCTGGGTTTCTTGGGTCATCTTCTGGAATACCTGCTTCTACCTTACCAACAAGGTCAGCACCAAGGTCGGCTGCTTTTGTATAGATACCACCACCAACTCTAGCAAAAAGAGCTACAGATGAAGCACCTAGGGAATAGCCCATTAGGATAGCTGGATCTCTATACACAAGGTAAGTTATCATAATACCTAAAAATCCAAGACCTGTAACGGCAAATCCCATTACTGATCCACCAGAAAATGCTACCTTTAAAGCACCATTTGTTCCATCTTCAAGTGCCATATTAGCACATCTAGCATTAGCTTCTGTTGAAACCCTCATACCTGTCTCTTATACACATCTGACGCTGCCGACGAGCGATCTAGTGTAG
>OJKZ01000731.1_pt1 | contig 12276 bp, 13 predicted proteins | sample 1596791 | NCBI WGS metagenome assembly OJKZ01 (sample SAMEA3904677, study PRJEB24821) | metagenome | biome: Builtin; feature: hospital; material: surface | place: USA | collected 2013-06-04 | reverse complement strand
GATAACGCAAGCGTTGTGCTGCTTCAATTTCCGCCTGCGTTTCCGCAAGGCGCACGCTCAGACCGATTTTGGGGCCGGTTTGGTTGAAACGGCTGGAGGACATTTGATTTCCTGTCGGATGAAAAGAGTTGATTATAGCGGATATGGCAGAGGATTTATATTTCTACCCCTTTGGATGCCTTCATTTGCCGGTTGGCTGCTCTTAAAAGTGTTGGCAAAAGGTCGTCTGAAAACATTCCATTTCTCCGAAACCGTGTTTTCAGACGACCTCATTCTTGATAATTCCCTATTTGTCCCAATTCTGTCGATGTTATTAATTTTCGACAGAGCAAAATGAATCCCAAATACGCCCCGCTTTTCCAACCTTTTACACTGAATAACGGCGTAACCGTCAAAAACCGCCTTGCTGTTGCGCCCATGACCCATTTCGGTTCGCACGCCGACGGTTTAATCAGCGACCAAGAGCGCACGTTCCTCGGCAACCGTGCAGGTGATATGGGGCTCTTTATCTTCGCCGCCACTTTGGTTCAAGACGGCGGCAAGGCCTTTCGAGGACAGCCCGAAGCTACGGGCGAACACTGTCTCGACAGCCTGAAAGAAACCGCCCAAATCATTCAAAAACAAGGCGCGAAAGCGATTTTGCAAATCCATCACGGCGGCTCTAAAGCGATGGCGGAACTCAACCGCCGCGACAAAATCAGCGCGTCCGCCAGCGAGGAAGAAGGTGCGCGTGAAGCGAGTGCCGCAGAAGTGGAAGAACTTATCGCCTCCTTCGCCCAAGCTGCCGATTTGGCGATTCGCGCAGGCTTTGACGGCGTGGAAATCCACGGCGCGAACGGCTATTTAATCCAACAGTTTTACTCCGCCCAAAGCAACCGCCGCAGCGACCAATGGGGCGGCAGCTTGGAAAACAGAATGCGCTTTCCGCTCGCCGTCGTCGATGCCGTTGCCGCCGTCCGTGAAAAACACCAGCGCAACGACTTCATCATCGGCTACCGTTTCTCGCCCGAAGAGGCAGGCGAAGACGGGCTGACCATGACCGAAACCGGCGCACTGATTGACGCGCTGGTGCAAAAGCCGCTGCAATACCTGCACGTTTCCTTGTGGGAATTCGACAAGAAAATCCGCCGCGGCGGCGATACGGCGCAAACCCGTATGCAGTTTATCCACGACCGTATCAACGGCAAGCTGCCTCTTATCGGCGTGGGCAACCTGTTTACCGCCGACGATATTCTGGCGGCGTTTGAAACCGGCTGGGCGGAATTTATCGCACTAGGCAAAACCGTCATGATCAATCCGCACATCGCCACACAAATCCGCGAAGGCCGCGAAGCCGAAATCGAAACGCAACTCGACCCGGCGCGCGCCGACCATTACGGCTTCCCCGACATCCTGTGGGAATTTTCCGCCAGCGGTACGCAATCTTGGCTGCCGCCGGTAAAAGGCGCGGACTGGAAGCCGGTAGATGATTGATTAAACGATTCAGCCGCCTACCCATTTTTCAAGCGGGGTAGGGGATGAAATTGCCGTTACAGCTAAAAAGGTCGTCTGAAAAACGTTTTCAGACGACCTCTTTCTTGTCCGACAAAACGCTATGTTTTTCAGTTACAATACGCGCTTATTATAATGATCGACAGTTTGAAGAGACGCGATGAAAGAACATAAGGCCCGGAAACGCTTCGGGCAGAATTTTTTGCAGGACACGCGGATTATTGCCGATATTGTCAACGCGGTGCGTCCGCAGGCGGATGATGTGGTGATTGAGATCGGGCCGGGCTTGGCGGCGATTACCGAGCCTTTGGCGAAGAAGCTGAACTGTCTGCACGTTATCGAAATCGACCGCGACATCGTACGTCGTCTGAAAACGCTGCCGTTTGCGGATAAGCTCGTGATTCATGAAGGCGATGTATTGCAGTTTGATTTCAACAGCATCGCGGGCAAAAAGAAAATCGTCGGCAACCTGCCGTACAACATTTCCACGCCGCTTTTGTTCAAGCTGGCGGAAGTGGCGGACGATGTCGTCGATATGCACTTTATGCTGCAAAAAGAAGTGGTCGAACGTATGGTTGCCGCGCCGAAAAGCAACGACTATGGCCGCTTGGGCGTGATGCTGCAATATTTTTTCGATATGGAGCTGCTGATTGACGTGCCGCCCGAATCGTTCGACCCCGCGCCGAAAGTGGATTCGGCAGTGGTACGCATGATTCCGGTGAAACACCGCATCGGCAAGGCGGACGATTTCGAGCATTTCGCCAAACTGGTGAAACTCGCCTTCCACCAACGCCGCAAAACCATACGCAACAATTTAAAAGAGCTTGCCGGCGACGAAGATTTGCAGGCAGTCGGTATCAGTCCGCAAGACCGCGCCGAACACATCGCGCCGGAGAAATATGTGGAACTGAGCAATTATCTCGTCCGTAAGGTCGTCTGAAAACATCTGGAAACAACATGATTAAATTCAAAAACGTACATAAACATTTCAAAGACCTGCACGTCATCAACGGCGTCAATCTGGAAGTGAAGCAGGGTGAAGTGGTGGTGGTTTGCGGACCTTCGGGCAGCGGCAAATCGACGCTCATCCGTACCGTCAACCAGCTTGAAAGCATTGAGAGCGGCGAGATTTGGGTGGATGGTATCAATGTTGCCGATCCGCAGACGGATTTGAACAAGGTGCGTGAGGAAGTGGGTTTTGTGTTTCAAGGCTTCAATCTGTATCCGCATCTGACCGTATTGGAAAACATCATCCTGTCGCCGATGAAGGTGAAAAAACAAAGCCGCGAACAGGCTGAGGAAAAGGCGATGGAGCTGTTGGAACGCGTAGGCTTGGCGCATAAAAAAGATGCTTTCCCCAGCCAGCTTTCCGGCGGGCAGCAGCAGCGCGTGGCGATTGCGCGCGGGTTAGCGATGGAGCCGCGCGTGATGCTGTTTGACGAACCGACTTCCGCGCTCGACCCGGAAATGGTCGGCGAAGTGTTGAAAGTGATGCAGGATTTGGCGGAAAGCGGCATGACCATGATGTGTGTTACGCATGAAATGGGCTTTGCGCGCGAAGTGGCTGACCGCATTATTTTCGTAGATAAAGGGCAGATTTTGGAAAACGAAACGCCTGAAGAGTTTTTTACCAATCCGAAACACGAACGCGCCAAACAGTTCTTGCAGCAAGTGATGACGCATTAACAGCTTGTCAAGAGGTCGTCTGAAAGACAAATTTAGGCTTTCAGACGACCTTTGGCGAATGCAACCGATAGATATAGACGGCAAAGAGGTCATTTCCGATTTTGCCGTTTTAAAGGAAAACCATGTATTTTGTTGACCGTACCGCCGTCGTGCTTAAGCCGACCGCCCGTTTTTTGGAATGGCTGAAATCCGCCGATGAAAATATGCCTGACCTGACCATCGAGCAAATCCGTGCCAACTGCTCCGTATTCCTCGTGCCGCAGTTTGACGAGCCGGAAGCCGTGATTGCCTATTTTGACGAACGCTACCAACAGATTTTCGAGGCGGAGTTGGCAGGCTGGGACATCGATAAAAGCAAGTGGCCGCAAGACATGAGCCTGAAGGCGTTTTGGGAATTTTTCGATACCGAAATCCACGATATGGTTTTGGACATGGAAGAAGCGGAATTGAGCATTACGCCCGTGTTCGACAATATGATGTAGGGCGATGCGCGCTTTTCAGACGACCTTGAAGCCGTCCCGTTCTTTAAAAGCCTTGTCCGTTTTGTTGCATTTGTCCGCAGTTGCCGTGTGCCTGATATGGTTTTACGGTTGGATGATGTGGTTCGGGCTGGCGGCGTTGGCGGGCAGTTTTGTCCACGCTTGGCGCGTGGTGAATTTGCGGACGGCGGGTGCGGTAAAGAAAATCGCCATCGACCGCCATGCGCGCGCTTCCGTATTTTGCGGAAACGGAGAAGGGCAGGGCGCGGTGTTGGACGGTGCGACCATGCTGACTCCTTACGCTTTGTTTTTACAGTGGAACGCTGATGGCAAAACGATACGGCAATGCGTGACGCCCGATATGGCGGATAAAGAATCTTACCGTCGTCTGAAAGTTTGGGCGCGCTGGTGTCAGGCTCAGAATGCCGGGCATCCGCTTTAATTCAACAAGGCGATTTCCCGCCTTGTCCTATACAAATTAAACCCAATATAAAAATAGTCCACACAAGTAGCAGTAACCGTCCCCATTATTCCGAAACGACGGTTTCAGACGACCTTTTGAAAAACGAAACACACATGAAAACATTACAAGACTGGCTCTCGCATTTGGAAACCGCCCACAGCGGCGGCTTAATCGACATGGGCTTGGAACGCACGGGCGAAGTGAAAAAACGCATGAAGCTCGAGCCGCAATGCCCCGTCGTCGTCGTTGCGGGAACAAACGGGAAAGGTTCGGTCTGCGCCTATCTGACGCAGATTTACAAACAGGCAGGCTTCAAAGTCGGTACGCTGACCAGCCCGCATTTATTGCGTTACAACGAACGCATCGCCGTCAACGCCGAGCCAGTTTCAGACGACCTCATCACCCCTTCCTTCGAGCGCATCGAAGCGGCGCGCGGCGAAATATCGCTAACCTATTTTGAATTCAATGCCTTGGCGGCGGTCGATATCTTCATACGCGAACAAGTCGATGTGATGATATTGGAAGTCGGCTTGGGCGGACGTTTGGACGCGGTCAATGTGTTCGACTGCGATTGCGCGGTGGTTACCAGCGTGGATTTGGACCATCAGGCGTTTTTGGGCGATACGGTCGAACAGGTCGGCTTTGAAAAAGCAGGCGTGTTCCGCAGCGGCAAACCCGCAATCTGCGGGCAAAACCCCGCACCCGAATCGTTGGTCGCACACGCCGAAGCCATAGGCGCGAAACTGCTGATGGTGCAGCGCGATTTCGATTTCGCCTCATTGGAAAACATCCAATGGAACTACCGCTTCCATCCGCAACATTCAGACGACCCCGCGCGCAACCGCAATTCCCTGCCGTTCCCTGCATTGCGCGGCGCATACCAGCTTTCCAACGCCGCCTGCGCGTTGACCGTGTTGGAATGTTTGAACGAAAAATTGCCGGTGGACATCGGCGCCATCAAGCGCGGATTGCTGCTGGTTGAAAATCCCGGACGTTTCCAGGTCCTGCCCGGCCACCCGCTGACCGTTTTGGATGTCGGACACAACCCCCACGCCGCCCGCGCCCTGCGCCGCAGCCTGATTAATTTGGCGTTTGCGCAAAAACGCACCGCCGTGTTCAGCATGCTGTCCGATAAAGACATAGACGGCGTGTTGGAAATCGTTAAAGACCAGTTTGACGAATGGTATATCGCGCCTTTGGACGTGCCGCGCGGCATGACGGCGGAAGCCTTGCAGGCGAAACTGGAAGCACAAAATATCGAAAATATACAAACTTTTACCTCCGTTGGCGAGGCGTACCGCGCCGCTTTGGCTAAGGCGGGCGAAAATGATAGAATCGTTGTTTTCGGCTCATTTCATACCGTTGCCGACGTGATGGCGGCGTTGTAAAAGGAAATCTCCATGTCTGACAATAAGCAAAATGAAGTTCTGACCGGTTACGAACAGCTCAAACGCCGCAACCGCCGCCGCTTGGTTATGGCATCGGGGTTGGTGGCGGCATCGACCGTTTTATTGGGCGTCGCCCTGTCAACCGGACCGGAAAACAAGCCGGAAGAAAACGCCCAAACTACAACCATCCAACAGAATAATGCCAACGCAGAACCTGCCAACCTGGCGGATGCGACCGTGTTGGAACCCTCTACCAAAGAAGATTTGGAAGCAGCGGCAGAAGCGGCTAAAAATGCCGATGCCGAAGTAGCGGACAAACCGCAGGAAACTGCCGCGCCGGAGCAAACTGCGCAAGCCGAGCCGCAACCTGATGCGCCGCTGGCCGCGCCCGAAGATGTAGGCCCGCCTTTGGTGCTGATTAACGATACGCTGTCAGACAGCGACATCAAGGGTTTGGAAGAGTCTGAGAAAATCCAAAAAGCCGAAGCCGCCAAACGCGAAGCAGCCGAGCGCCGCGCGGAAGAGCGCCGCCGTAACCGTGAAGAACAGCGTAAAGCGCAGCAGCTTCAAGCCCAAGAAGCAGCGGAACGCGAAGCCAATGCCGCCGCCCGTAAACGTGCGCTTCAAGCTGCCAAAGCCGAGAAGGCGGAACGTGCCGCCGCAGCCGAACGCAACAAATTGGCACAGTTGGAAAAAGCCGAGAAAGCCGTTGCCGAACGTAAGGCATTAAAAGCCAAAGAAGAAACGGCGGCGAAACACAAAGCGGCAGCGGAAAAAGCCAAAGAAGCCGTCACAGCATCCGCATCCGAACCTAAAGAAAGAATTCGGGTAGATGCTTCCAAATACGAAAAAATCGAAACAGCCGGCAAAAAAGCTTCCGCGGTAAGGGAAGCCGAAGCGAAAGTTGCCAAAGCCAAAACTGAGCAGACGGCCAAGGCAGAGAAAGCCGCTACTGCCGAAAGGTCGTCTGAAAAGGCAAAAACCAAAACCGCCGAAGTCAAATCAGGTAAAAAAGCCGCCATTCAGGCAGGTTATGCTGAAAAAGAACGCGCCTTGAGCCTGCAACGCAAAATGAAAGCGGCAGGTATCGACTCAACCATTACCGAAGTGATGACGGATAAAGGCAAGGTTTACCGCGTCAAATCGGGCGCATACAAAAACGCCTACGACGCCGAACGCGACTTGAACAAACTGCGCGTACACGGCATTGCCGGACAGGTAACCAATGAATGATATTCCGTTGGCCGACATACTTGCCTTCGGCGTGATCGCGGCGTGTATCGTGATGTCGATGATACGCGGCGTCATTGCCGAAGCGGGTTCGCTGTTTGCGTGGGTGATTTCCTTTTTGTTGGCTAAAACGTTTGCCGTGCCGTTTTCAGAAGTGGCGTTCAAATCGATTCAACCACATGCCTTGGGTGTTGCCATTTCGTTTGTCGTGATTTTCTTTTTGGCGCGTTTTTTACAGCAGTTTTTGCGCACCATACTGACCAACGCAGCGTCATCGATGGGCTTGGGCAGCGTCAACAGAGTATTGGGCGGCGTGTTCGGCGCAGCCAAAGGCGTGTTGCTGGTGACTTTGGCGGTCATGGTCTGCGCCCACACCGATTTGCCCGAAACGGAAGATTGGCAAAGCTCGTACAGCATTCCTTATTTCCAATCATTGTCTGAAGTCATCATGCCTTATCTGCCCGGTCAGAAGGACAAGGCGGAAGATAAGGCAGAATCGTAAATCCACCGGTTTCAGACGACCTCGATTACATCAAAGGTCGTCCGAAACCGGTTTTTATTAGGATACATTGTTGTATAGAGAGTTAAGTTTAAACCTGGGTAGCTTTACTTTGATCTAGTTTGAAAAGGATAATTTTCTATTGAGTTATTAGGGTAATAAGTTAAATAGTTTTATGCATCTTGCTGTCGGCAGCCTCATCACTTTGCTCTGATTTAAGTTTAACTCAATATTTTTTGGATCAAATTTCTGCAAATATCCGTTATAAGGGTTTCAAAATAAAAATCCCCACTGAAAAGTGGGGATTTTGCTTTGCAATTCTTTTGCTTAACCTTTACGGGCAGGCAATTTTTCTTTAATACGGGCAGCTTTACCGGTCAGGCCGCGCAGGTAGTACAGTTTGGCGCGACGAACGTCACCGCGGCGTTTTACTTCGATTTTTTCTACGGTAGGGGAGTAGAGTTGGAAGGTACGCTCAACGCCTTCGCCGCTGGAAATTTTGCGGACGATGAAGTTGCTGTTCAAGCCACGGTTACGACGGGCGATAACAACGCCTTCGTAAGCTTGCAGACGGCTGCGTGAACCCTCTACTACGCGTACGGAAACGACTACGGTGTCGCCCGGTGCGAATTCGGGGATTTCTTTGTTCAGGCGAGCGATTTCTTCTTGCTCTAATTGTTGAATCAGGTTCATTGTTTTTCCTAAATTATGATTGGATTTCCTGTTGCTCTTGCAAGATTTCTTTTAAGAGGCGGGATTCCTTTGGGATTAAACTGCGCTTTTCCAGCAGGTCTGGTCTGCGCTCCAGGGTGCGCCGCAGCGATTGTTTCAACCGCCATTCGGCTATCAAGCCATGATTGCCCGAACGCAATACGTCAGGGACGGTCATGCCTTGGAATTCTAAAGGTTTGGTGTAATGGGGGTAGTCTAATAGGTCGTCTGAAAACGAATCCTGCTCGGCTGACTGTATGTCGCCCAATACGCCGGGTATCAGTCTGAGTACGGCATCCATCAGCATCATGGCGGGTAGCTCTCCGCCGGAAACGACAAAGTCGCCTATGCTGATTTCTTCATCTACGCTGCTTTGCAGTAGGCGCTCGTCAATTCCTTCGTATCGTCCGCAAAGCAGTATGAGATGCGGGGATTTTGCAAGTTCTACGGCTTTTTTGTGGGTCAGCGGTTGACCTTGCGGGCTAAGGTAGATGACTTTTGCAGGTGCTGAAGATGTTTGTTTGGCTTCTTCTATCGCTGCTTGTAGCGGCGGCGCCATCATAATCATTCCCGGACCTCCGCCAAAGGGGCGGTCGTCAATATAGCCGAGTTTGTTGTCGGCGAATTTGCGGGGATTGATGGCTTGGAATTGCCAAAGGTTTTGTTTTTTTGCGCGACCGGTTACGCCGTATTCGGTAATGCTGTCGAACATTTCGGGGAAGATGGTGATGGCTTGAATCAACATCAGTAGTCTAAGCCCCAGTCGGCGGTAATGGTTTTGCCTTCGGTATCGACGGTTTCGATGTAGTTGGATACGAACGGGATCAGAATTTGACCATGTTCGCCATTAATCATCAAAACATCGTTGGCGCCGGTTTCCATCAGGTTTGTGACTTTGCCAAGCACGATATTGTCTTTGTTGACAACGGCCATGCCGACTAAATCTGCCCAATAATATTCGTCTTCCTCGGTAGGGGCGAATTCTTCTCGGGGAATTTCGATGGTATAGCCACGCAGGACAAAAGCCTGATCGCGATCGTCTATGCCTTCGAATTTGACCTGAAGCTCTCCGCTGACGATTTTGCCGGCTTCGAGTGTCACGTTCAGGGTTTTACCGTCTTTGCTTAACTGCCACTCAGGGTAGTCCAGGAGGCTGTCGGCGTATTCTGTATTGGCGGCTATTTTGAGCCAACCTTTAATGCCGAATACGCCTTTGATGTAGCCCATGGCTACCCGTTGTCGAGTGTCGGTCATAGCAAGATTAGCCGGTGATTAAGCAGCAGCTTTTTGTTCTTTGATCAGTTTTGCAACTGCGTCGCTGACTTGTGCGCCTTGGGCGATCCAGTGGTTCAGGCGGTCGGCTTGGAGGCGTACGCGCTCTTGTTTTTCATTGGCAACAGGGTTGTAGAAGCCAACGCGCTCGATGAAGCGGCCGTCGCGGCGGTTGTGGGAGTCGGCAACGACTACGTGGAAGAAGGGACGGTGTTTAGAACCACCGCGAGCCAAACGGATAACTACCATTTTGAGTCCTTTTGAGAAAATCGGATAGATAAGAAACCGCTAATTTTAGGATATTTTGCGTTGTTCATGCAAGTTTTTATTTGTTTTTGTTGCTGTTTTGCGGAGTGGTCAGGTTGAGGCGTGCTTGGCACAAAGTGTTGTCTTCTTCTGAAGGGGTGATGGTAAAGCCTGATTTTTCAGCAAGTTTAAGCATAGGGGTGTTGGATTTGAGTATTTGGGCACTCATGACGCGGTAGCCTTGTTGTGTTGCCGATTGGATAATCAGCTTCATCATTTCTGCTGCTAACCCTTTGCCGCGCACGTTTTCAGCAAGCGTGATGCCGAATTCGCATTCGTTGCGGTTGATGCGGCTGAAGCGGCTGACGGCGACGATGAGGTCGTCTGAATTGCGTGCCGTCCATACGGCTTCGCTGTGGTAGTCGAGTTTGCTGAAGCGTGCGAGGGTGGGGATGGGCAATTCGTTGGTATGGGTCATAAAGCGGGTGTAGCGCGCTTGCGGAGAGAGGCTGCGGACGAATTGTTGCTTGGCTTCCGCGTCTTCGGGGGTGAAGGGGTGGATGGTTACGGTTTCGCCGTTTTTCAGGGTAAGCGTGGCAGGATGCTCGGTCGGGTAGGGGGCGAGCACGTTTTGGATGGGGTCTTCGCTTTCGGTTTTTGCGCCCAAAAGTTCGGCGGCGGTTTCGCCGGTGTTGCGGAGGAACTCGGCGGCAGTCGGATTTTTGCTGCGCAGGTATTCCGCTGCGGTCTGTACTTTGGCGGCGGCCTGCTCGAGCTTGAGGGTGGCTATATTGGTTGGTTTGTTTTTCGGAGAAGGACGTTCATTAGCCTGCAAGACAAAGTCGCTGCTGTATTGGTCGCCGTTGAGGTTGAGCAGGATTTCGCCGATGTATTGCTGCCGTTGGCTGAGTGTGTTTAGGGTGTGCAGGAGCTGGTTTAGGGTGTGTGTATTGTCGAGTTGGGCGAAACGGGCGATGTGTTCGCTGTCCAGCGTAGAGAACGGAGGGAGCGCGGCGGTGGTTTTGCCTTGATGGCATACGGTCAGGATGTCGCCATAGGCGGTATGGCGTTGGAAACGGAATTGCACGGCGTTATGCACGGTGTGTTGATAAGCCGGCAGACACAGGGCTTCGGCAAGCAGAGGCAGGTCTTTTGAGGCGAGGGCTTTGGTAATGTTTCTTGCTTGCGGGGTTTTCAGACGACCTTTTTTGGGTGTGGCGATGCGTAGCTGCTCTTTTTGCAGTTGGTCGGCAATGTTGCGGAACGATACGGCTTGCAGGGCTTGTTCGGGACGGTCGAAATGCAGGAGGTCGTCTGAAAAGCGGCTGCTGACAAGCAGGGGTTTGGCAGTGTGTTTCGCCAGCATGCTCAGGGTGCGGGTCAGATTTTTTTCGTCGGGACTGTCGGTCGGGGCAACGATGGCGAGCAGGGCTTCGGTATGGGTATTTTGAAGGTGTTGGCTGGCGATGCTGTGGTAATGGGCGGGCGTGGGTGTGCTGCCGATGTAGCCTTGGCGGATGTGCGGCTGCTTGGTGGGGAATTGGAGTTTTAGGTTTTGGGGGGCACAGGTTTCCAGCCACTCGGCAGGGGTGTCGGACAGGATGTCGATGCTGTTCAGAGGGGGGAGGTCGGACAAACGCGCGTGCAGGGCGGCTTCGAGTTCGCTGCTGCTGAATGTGGCGAGGAAGTTGCAATGGCGCGCAAGGCAGCGTAACACGGCTTTTTCGGTGTCGTCCGAACGGTGGGTAACGTGGAGGATAAGCGGGGTGTGGCGGGTGAAATGGCGTATGGCGCTGAACAGGTTGCGCTGGTTTTCGGCTGGATTGTGTTCGATAACGGCAACTTTGGTGTGGCGGTTGTGGCCGAAACGGTTGAGCCAGTCGGCAGAAGTGGTGGGGCTGAGCGGATAGTTGAGGCTGATGTGGCGCGAAATGCCCTGTCCCATTTTTTGCAGCATGAGGTTGATTTCGCTGCTGACGGAAGCGTGTCCGGTCAAAAGGGCGGCGTAGCCTGCCGGATGGTCGGGTTGGGAACTGATGTTGAGGCTTTGCGATGGAAGCTGCACGCCCGCGGGGCTGCACACGCTGATGTTGAGTTCGTTGCCGTGGTGTTTTTTGATGGCGGCTTCGGCGGTGTGCCATTCGTCGTCGGACAGGCTTTCCCAGTCTTGGATGAGGATGATGTGGCCGAACTGTTTTTTGCGGCAGGATTTGAACAGGGCGTCGTAGCTGTCGGGTGGTGTTACGGCGATGACGAGGTCGGCACTGCCGGGGATTTTGTTGAGATTGGTGTAGGAGGTGAGTCCGGCAACCGTGCGGTGGCGGAGGTTGACGGGTGTGATTTGACCTTGAAACGGTGCGCTCAGGAGGTTGCTCAGAATGCGTTCGCCTAAGCTGTATGGGCGTTCGCTCGCGCCCACGAGAATGATGTGGTTGGGCATGAAGAAGTAGCCGGACATGGATTGGGCGGACATGGTGCCTCCTTTTCGGTGTGTGGACGCGGCGTTTCAGACGACCTTTCGGGGGGAAGGGGTGTGTGATGAGTGAACGGGATTGGGCGTTCGTTGTTGGTTTTGTTATCAATGGATAGTCTGTTTCGCTGCTCTTTATGATGGCGGAACATACAGACTTTAAATGATTTAATTATTCACTTGCATTATATATGACAAATGGCATAAAAGGTCGTCTGAAAGGCGGGAACGCAAGGGTTTGTTCTTTTCAGACGACCTTTTGTAGGCTTGGGGTGTGGCAATTTGTTTATAGTGGATTAACTTTAAACCAGTACGGCGTTGCCTCGCCTTAGCTCAAAGAG
>OJKZ01000723.1_pt1 | contig 12341 bp, 12 predicted proteins | sample 1596791 | NCBI WGS metagenome assembly OJKZ01 (sample SAMEA3904677, study PRJEB24821) | metagenome | biome: Builtin; feature: hospital; material: surface | place: USA | collected 2013-06-04 | reverse complement strand
TTGCCTCTTGTCTCGTGGGCTCGGAGATGTGTATAAGAGACAGGTGTATATCCGTCCCGAAAACCATTACACGGAGAACCACTGGTTCGTGGCGGCGAGCGTCCCGGCGAAAATCACCCGCTGGTGGAACCTCTCGGTCAATGCCGTCGGGGTGATGCAGCGCATTCGGCTCAACAGTACCGACAGCCCGGCGACGCACTACCTGATGTTCGCCGACGCCACCTGCTCGTTCACGCTGCCGGCCGGATTCTTCGCCGAAGCCGCCTACCGTGCCCAGAGCCGCCTTTACTCGGGCAACAGCGAGGTCGGGCCGCGCCACACGCTCTCGGCGACCGTCAAAAAACAGTTCTTCGGCAAACGCCTGACGCTTTTCTGCACCCTCTCGAACATCACCGGCTGCGACTGGGAGTTCGCATCCCTGACCGACGGCATGCGCCGCACGATCGACGCACGGCAGGCCTGGTCGGGGCGTTTGTGGAAAGCCGGTGCGGCCTGGAATTTCCGCGCCGGCAAAAAGTTCCGCGCCCGCACCGTCGAAAGCGCAGCGGAAACCCAGCGCAAGCGCCTCGTGAAAAGCACGGAACAATAAAAATTAATTCGTAACTTTATCCCCCGTAACCGACCGTCCGCCATGGAAGACAAAAACCTCAACGCAAACCAGAGCATCGAACTCATCCAGCAAATGATCCGCGGCACCCGCCGCCGGCTCTCATTCGGCAGCAGCAACCTGTTCCTCCTGTGGGGATACCTGCTGGCCGCAACCGCCATCGGAATCTTCGTCCTGCTGAAAACCACCGACTGCCGCGCCTGGCAGTGGCTGTGGCTGGCAGCCGCAGCGGCCGGGGGCATAGTGACCCGGTGGCACAACAAGTCCCGCGCCCCGCAGGTCAAAAGCTACACCGACCGGCTGCTGGAACAGATATGGGGCTGCATAGCGGCACTGATCGTCCTGTCGGCGATCCTGGTCTTAGGGTACGACACCCGGACAGTCGACCCGCTCTTCCCCGCGTTGCTGCTGATCGGCGCCGGCCTCTTCATCTCGGGGCAGGTGATCCGCAACAGATACATGTACTACGCGTCATGCATCGTCGTGCCGATCGGCTTCGGCATTACCCGCGACTCGTGGCTCAATGCCGACCCCGACTACAACCTGCTGCAATTCGCCGCGGCAATCCTCATCGGGCTCACGGGTGCCGGCTATGCGCTCAGGCGGCAGGTAAGGCGCGATGCGGACGAAGGGCGGATAACAAACGGAGACAACTGAAACGACATGAAACGGACGCAAAAACACATCGCTATGGAAGACAAGCAACTGAATGCCGCCGAGAGCATCGCGCTCATCAGCCGCATGATCGACAATACCCGCAACCGCATGGTGCGCAACTCGGGACGGCCGTTTCTGGTCTGGGGATACGTGACCGTCTTCACGACGCTCCTGGTCATGGGTGCGGTATACTATTTCCAGGATCCGAAATGGAATATCCTGTGGATGGTGCTCCCCGTTTTGGGCGCATTGCTGATGTGGCTGACACGCGACAAGCATACCGAGGGCAAAGTCAGCACGTTCGTCGACCGCGTCATCAACAACGTATGGATGGTGATGGGCCTTACGGCGTGGTTCGTCAGTATGCTCACGCTATTCAGCCAGATACGGCTGCCGATCCTGTTCATCATCCTGCTGACGATGGGCATGGGAACCACGATCACGGGGCTGATCATCCGGTTCCGCCCGGCGACCGCCGGCGGTGCGGCGGCGATCGTCCTGGCTCCCGTTTCGCTCATCGTGAGCGGGTACTGGATGCCCACCCTCTTCGCCGTCGGATTCGTCGTGATGATGATTATCCCGGGGCATATCCTCAACTACAAGTCGAACCATACGAACGGATAACGCAATGAACGGACAGAAAATATCCGAAACGGAAGCGCTGGACATCATCGCCCGCGTCTTCGACCGCAATATGCGCCGCATGAATTACGTGCGGGGCGAATTGTTCATCTTCTGGGGAGCGCTGCTCAGCCTCACGGCGCTGGCCGAATACGGGCTTTACCACTGGACAGGCGACGTGCGCGTACTGTGGAGCTGGCTGGCACCGCTGGTCTGCGGCTATATTTGGACGGTTCGCAATTCGCGGCGGAAGGCCCTCGTCCGCACGGGGTTCGACGACCTGCTGATCCTGATATGGGGCATGCCGGCGATGATCTCGGCCGCCGCGATCGTCTATGCCGTAACCATCCCCGGGAATACGATAAACCCCGTAGGCGTCATGCAGCTGCTGCTCGGCACGGCACTGGCTATCACCGCCGAATTCTACCGGGGGAAAGGCTCCCAGCAATCGGGGTCGTTCGCAGCGCTGCTGATGCTCTCGATCTTCGAGCTCATCATGGCTTTCAACTATACGTTCCGTGTGCCGTTCGACGCCCAAGGCGGGACGTGGATGCTCGAACTCTCCGCCCATGGCATACTGCTCGTACTGCTACCCGGTTTTATCCTCCGCCACATAACCCGCAAGCAATGTTCAAAGAACTGAATCCGCTGCTGCATTCGGAACTGAGACTGGCCGTGATGTCGATCCTCATCGGGGTCGAGAGCGCCGACTTTGTCTTTATCCGGCAGCAGACCGGAGCCACGGCGGGCAACCTTTCGGTACAACTGGACAAGCTGGCGAAGGCGGATTACATCGAAATCGAAAAGACCTTCCGCGGGAAGATGCCCTGCACGGTCTGCCGCATCACGGACACCGGGCGCGATGCCTTCGCCGAATACGTCGCGGCATTACAGACCTACATAAAAAGATAACCACAAAACGTCCACGGCGTTCCGCCGTGGTTGTAGCCGTTCATCCCTGCCCCGCCGTGGCGGGGATTTTTTGCCGTGACAGCGGCAAAAGCGCTTCGGAAGGGCATCCGTATCCGAATTCACATCGTGCAGAAGAACGTCACCAGGAACGGGACGCTGAAATCGAGCACGCAGCCGTGGAAGATCGACACCACGGCATAGGGTTTCCCTGCGGACTGCGTGATGATCGGCAGGGTGGTATCGAAAGTCGTGGCTCCGCCGATCGAGACGGCGGCCAGCGGCCCGAACCACCGGGCGACAAGGGGTGCGGCCAACAGTGTGAACAGCTCGCGCATGACATTGCAGAGCAATGCCACCGTTCCCAGCTCCGCGCCCCTGAAATCGGCGATGAAGATACTCGAAAGCGAGTAGTAGCCGAACCCAGCGCCGACGGCCATCGTGTCCCCGGCCGTAAGCGGCGGCAAGAGCAGTGTCGACAAGGCAGCGCCGGCCAGCGTACCGACGGCCGTCATCACGGGCAGCAGCGCCAGCCGCGGATCGAGCCGCCGCACACGCCCCGCAAGGGCCGTATCGCTGCCGAGGGTGATCCCCACGCAAAACATCAGGGCATAGAGCACATAGGTGCTGAGGCGCGACCCCGCCACGTCGAACGGCAAGGCGGAGAACAACCCCGCCAGACACCCTGCGACGAAAAAGGCGACGATCACGAGGCTCCCCCGCAAGGCGTCCCATACGGAAAGGGGTCGGGTGTCCCCGCCAGCTGCGGCCTGGCCGCCTGCCGCCCCTCGCGGGAAATCCGCAGCCGCGGCAGGCAGTCCCGGCGATTCCGCACCGCCTCCGTCGGGCACAGCGTCCCGGCGCCGGACGCAGCGCCACAACAGCCACGACATACAGATGCTGCCCGCGACCGAGCATGCGAAGATGACAAAGGCCGTGCGTCCGAGGGTCGCCATACCGCCCACGACGGCAGGGTCGGAACCGACCTCCAGTCCCAGCAGGAACAGCAGGAGCCATATAATCACGGTGATCATACGGGAGACGAATACGAGGCGCCAGCTCGACAGCAGGCGCCCCGTAATGATTCCTCCGATGATGATGGCAAAAATGACAAGCATCGTTTATTCCTGCTTCGCCGTGAGTTTTTCGATCTGTTTATCGGCCTCGGCCGCAAGTTTGTCGGCCTGTTTGCGGGCTTCCTCGACCAGTTTGTCCCCGGCCTTCTCGGCAGCCAGCTTGGCCAGCGCACCTTTCTCCTTCGCACCGTCGATAAGCTTCGTCCGTTGCGCCTGGGCGGCCTCGACGAGTTTCTCACCCGCCTTCCTGGCCTCGGCCCGGAGGTTGTCGGCCTGTTTGCGGATCTCCTCGCCGAGCGACTCGCTGCCCGTGAGCTTCTGAATCTGCTGGTCGACGACGTTCTTCACGGCCTGCTCGGCAGCCTCCTTCACACCGAGCGTGATCTTGGGCGAGGTGAACGTGCCGCCGATACCGACGTTGACCGATTGCAGGATACCGCCCGTCGAACCGGCCGGGAGGGCTACTCTGGCCGTATAGTCGATAGTCTGGTCGAGCCCCGTCGAACCCGACATGTTGATCCTGATGTCGCCCATCTTCAGGTCGAAAGGCTCCGTAGCGATACGTCCGTCGCGGATGGCGAAGCGGATAGCCACGTCCTTGGCCTCGATCTTACGCAAGTTGTCGTTATTGAGCGCCTTGGCCAGTGCATCGAACGCCTCAATGTTCTGGATGCGGATATTGGCCGACTTGATCTCGCCCGTGGCGTTGACCGACTGCAGGTCGGGCGATATCTGCGCATCGAGCGTCGCGGACATATCGAGCGAAAGCGAATAGTCGCCGCCCGTCTTGGCAAAGACCGGGACGAGTTTCTGCACCATCTCCAACTCGTCGAAGGTCTTGGAGAACGATGCCCCCGAAAGCCCCAACGAGAGTTTCAGCGCCGGGCGCTGCGGATCGGAGGCCGTCGAGTAGCTGCCCGATGCGGTAGCCGTACCTCCGAAGAGCTGCATACGCAGGCGGCTGAGCGACAAAGTTCCGTCCGCCATGCGCATTTCGCCGGTGATGCCGTCGATGGTCATCTTCTGGAACAACACCTTCTGCAACTCGGTATTGAGCGAAAGGTCGAGGTTGCGCGGGACTTCGAGCGCCTGCGCGGGAGCAGGGGACTCGGCGGGCGCCTGGGCAGCAGCTTCCCCGCCGGCGGTTTCTTCGTCGGCCGGCATGGCATCCATGATCTCGTTCAGGTCGAGCAGGTCGGATTTCACGTAAAGGCGCCCGGAGAGCTTGTCGCCCCGCAACAGGTAGCCGATATACCCCGTAAGCTGGCCGTTGGCCGCAAGGTCGCTCTTACCCACGGTCACGCCGAACTCGCCCAGCGTCATCGACGCCGGGGTGATCGTAGCTGCGGCACGGCGGATATGCATCGCGGGCAGGCCGGGCATGGAGAGGCCGAGTTTCTCGACGACGAATGTCCCCGAGGCCCCGATCTGTCCGTAACGGGCCTTCTCGACATCGGACATGCGCCCCGAAACCTTCACGTCGGCGCTAATCAGTCCGCTCAGGGCTACATCCTCACCGAGCGGGTAAACCTCTTTCACCGCCCCCAGGTCTACCCGTCCGTCGGCCGCGGCACGGAATACCGGATCGCTGACCAGGTTCGTCGCATAGAGCGATGCCGAAAGCGTGTTTCCCGCCATGCGGAGCGTGAATTTCGAAAGGTCTACCTCGGTCTTGTCCATGACGCCGCCGGGGTTGGCTATCCGTGCGGCGATATTGATTCCGTCGACCGCCTTGGGCAAAGACGAATACTGGAAACTGCCGTTGCGCACCTCGGTCTTGAGTTCGAAGGCCGGGAGCGCCGCCCCGCGCATCTCGCCACGGGCCCACAGCGCCATCGAAAGTTCGCCGGAGGCGGACAGGTTGCGGAAATCGCGGGTATAGAATGCCGGGACAAGCGAAAGCACGTCCTTGAACTGCACCTTGTCGCATCCGGCCGTAATATCCATAGCCACGGCATCGTCCTTCATTTCGGCCCAGCCGTCGAGCGTAAGCTCGATCGCATTGAGGCGCAGACGGTTCCGGGAGAAGGTAAAACGGTTGTTCTTCAGGTCGGCCGCGATCACGGCGTCGAGCTCCGCCTCGGCGCCGCTCAGCAGCGGAACCCCGCCCGAAACCAGCCGCACGGCACCGGCCGTAAGCCGCAGGTCGAGGTCGGTCTGGTCGGCCGACATGTCGCCCCGCAGGCGGAGGGAGAGGGGTGCCGTCGAAAAACGCATGCCCGTCGAATCGTCTTCATAGCGGATCGTCGCGTCGCTGATCCTGAAATCGCGGATCGAGAGGCTGAACGACGAAGAACCCTCCTCCGAAGCCCTTTCCCCGGCAGCGGGTTCCTCCCCCGAAGCCTTCACGATGTCCCAGTTGACCTTGCCGTCGGCGAGTTTATGCGCGTGCAGCGCCGGTTCGGCGAGGATGACCTTCGTCACTTCGAACCCGTCGTCGCCGAACAGCGACATCGGGTTCACGACGACCGATATGCGGTTCGCGGCAACGATCGTATCGCCTTCGAACGGCCCCGCGCCCACGACGGTCAGTCCTTTCAGGTCGAGCGACGCGCGCGGGAAATGGCGCAGCAGGCTGATGTCGAGTTTTTCGAAATCGACCCGTGCGTCGAGCATCTCATTGGCTTCGCGTTTCACGATCTGGGCGATCTTCCCCCTCAGCAACATCGGGGCGACAAAAGCCGCCACCAGCACAACGGCCACGACAATGGCCACAATCTTCACGATTTTTTTCATTTCCTATCTGTTTTAAAGACGAAAACCGTAGTCCCCGCCTCTTCGAATCCGATTTTACGGTAAAGGGCCCGGGCAGCTTCGCGCGCAGGGTTCGAGGTGAGCATCACCTTCGCAGCACCGATGCGGGCGGCATGCTCAGTGGCAGCCTTCACGAGTGCCTCGCCGGCACCGCAGCCGCGGGCTGCGGCATCGACCACCACATCCTCGACCCATGCCTTCCGGCCCGAGGGTACGTCGTACCACACCAGCGTCAGCACCCCGGCGATCCGGCCATCCAGCCGGGCGGCGAACAGCGCCGCGCCATCGCTGCACACAACACGTTCCATGGCCTGGCGGGAGAGTGCCCCCAGCCGGGGCGAAAGCTGAGGCATGAGCCTTGCGAACGCCTCGGCGAGTTCGTCGGATACCTCTGTCACACACTCTATTTCGACCGCCATGTTTCCCGGATATTTTTCACAAAGTTAATCTTTTTTTCGAAACCCCGGCTTTTTGCCCGTATCCCGGCTGCCATATGCCGAAAAAAGATTACTTTTGTCCCGTTCGGGACAGGCAGGCAAACCGACACCCCGACGCGGCCCCGTGCCACCCTGCGGCGGATCGTACGCCGGGCGACCGGTGCAGTTGCGGACAGCCCCCTCCTTCCGACGCGGAGAAAATGCCCGGGGAGGGGCAGGAGCTCGGGCGCCGGCAAGCCCGGGGAATACCCGGGCCGAATCCCGGCCGAAACCGTAAAAAATTATGGAAAACATGAAAAAATATGCATTCCCGCTCGCGGCGCTTCTTTTCGCCGCCTGCAATTCCGGCGAAGAGACCACGACCACACAGATTCAGGAGCCCGTCGCCACGATCCTCGAATACACCCCGGCACCGGGCCAGTTCATCAACGGCACGATGGCCGGGTTCGACCATGTGGCATCGGCGGCAGACGCATGCAGCTATGCTGCGAACCGCATCGCTTCGAATAACTGGGTTTCGCTCGGCGGCTGGGGAGGCCGCATCGTGGCGGCCTTCGCGGAACCCGTGCCCAACACGGGCGGATACGACCTCTACGTCAAAGGCAACCAGTTCGACACGTCGTCCGAACCGGGCATCGTGTGGGTGTCGCAGGACGCCAACGGAGACGGAGCGCCCAACGATACATGGTACAAACTGCGGGGCAGCGAATACGACAACGCCGAAACGATCCGCGATTACAAAATCACCTATATCCGCCCAGCCGAGGCGGGTGATGAGGTGACATGGAAGGACAACCAGAACGGCAACGGCACGATCGACCGTGTGAAAGAACATACGCAGGCCTACTACCCCGAATGGATCGTGGAGAATGAAATCACATTCGCAGGAACACGGCTGCCGGACAATATCGGGGAATCCGGGGGAAAATGGACGATGGAAGCTTTTGCATGGGGATACGCCGACAATTATTCGGCCTCCGACCGTATCGGCATGACCAACCGCTTGCGGATCAGCGACGCCGTAACGGCCGATGGCGCCCCGGCCAACCTCTCACAGGTCGACTTCATCATGGTGCAGACAGGGGTGAATGCCAAAGCGCCCCTGATCGGCGAGGTATCGACCGAGGTGAGCGGCATCGGCTGCTACCGCACCGTCACGAAAAAACAATAACCGCACACGGCGACCCGCCCTGCCCGTGGCGGCATAGCCCCGAATCCCGGAACCGATGACCCTCCGCGACCAACTGCTCGAACTCCAGGAGCCGAAATACATGAAATTCACCGCGGCACTAATGCCGGGCGTGGAAAACGTATTGGGCATACGCCTGCCGGTACTGCGCAAAATAGCCCGCCAGATCGCCGCAGGCGACTGGCGCACATACCTGGCCGAAGCCGAGGATTTCTATTTCGAGGAGCGGATGTTGCAGGGGCTGGTGATCGGCTGCGCCCGCTGCACGCCGGCCGAAAAGCTGGAGCATGTGGCGCGCTTCGTGCCCAAAATCGACAACTGGGCGGTCTGCGACTGTTTCTGCTGGCGCCTGAAGGCAGCCGAACGACAGCCGATGTGGGAATTCATACAACCCTATTTCCGATCCGAAGCCGAATACGACGTGCGTTTCGCCGTGGTGACGGGGCTGGGGAATTTCGTCGACGGGGAGCACCTCGAGGCACTGCTGCAACTGCTCGACGGCGTCCGCCACGAAGCCTACTACGCCCGGATGGCCGTGGCATGGGCGGTGTCGGTCTGCTATGTAAAATTTCCGCAGCGGACACACGAGTGGCTCGGCAGCTGCTCGCTCGACGACTGGACATTCAACAAATCACTGCAAAAGATCATCGAATCGTTGCGCGTAAGCGACACGGACAAACAGGCGATCCGCGCCATGAAACGGCGCAAATAACCGGAAGGCAGCTCCCGACCGGCAAAACGGCCGCACCTGCCGGGTAAAACCGCTGCGCCTGCTGCGGGCAGAAAAACGGGGCGTGCGGCGCAGATTTGCAAAATAATGTTACCTTTGTGTAAGAAATTCCAAAACGAGCCCTATGCGCAAACTGGTAATTATCCCGACATACAACGAGAAAGAGAATATTTCGGCGATGATCGACAAGGTCTTCTCGCTGCCCGAGGCTTTCGAAATGCTCGTCATCGACGACGGTTCGCCCGACGGCACCGCAGCGATCGTCAAAAAGCGCCAGCAGGAATTCCCTGCGACGTTGCACCTGCTGGAACGCAGCGGCAAGCAGGGGCTGGGCACGGCCTATCTGACGGGGTTCCGCTGGGGACTGGACAACGGGTTCGACTATATCTGCGAAATGGACTGCGACTTCTCGCACAATCCCGACGATCTGGTACGGCTGTACCAGGCTGCGGCCGAAGGGAACGACGTGGTGGTCGGTTCGCGTTACGTGCAGGGCGTGAACGTCGTGAACTGGCCGATGTCGCGTCTGCTGATGTCCTACTTCGCTTCGATGTACGTACGCATCGTGACCCGCATGCCCCTGCGCGATGCGACGGCGGGGTTCGTCTGCTACTCGCGCCATGCGCTGGAGACGATCGACCTCGACGCCGTGAAGATGAAGGGATACGGCTTCCAGATCGAGATGAAATACTCGGCATGGCGGCTGGGACTGAAACTCAAGGAGGTGTCGATCATTTTCGTCGAACGCCGCGAGGGCACCTCGAAGATGAGCGGCGGCATTTTCCGCGAAGCGTTCTTCGGCGTGCTGGGACTTCCGTTTCGTTCGATCAGGAGCGCGAAAAACCAGTGACGGCCATCCGGCAAAAATACGGAAGCCGGCCTCGCGGGGAGGCCGGCTTTCATGCGAACTGGCGTTACCGCGGAGCCACAACGCCCCGGGAGTCAGAACGTGAAGAAATAGTTCATGAAGAAGTTCCAGAAGGTGACGACCCCGATGGCAAACAATTTAGCCAGGTAGAAATTCAGCTTCCAGCGTTCATGCAACAGATAGATCGTGAGGTTGTTGACCATAAGCCCGACTGCCGCGATACCGAGGAAACGGAGGTATTGCCCGGCAATGTCGGGGTTTTCATTATGGAACGTCCAGATGCGGTTCAGGACATAGTTCGAGGTCGATGCACAGAGGAACCCCAGCGAATTGGCCAGGTACTTGTTCAGGCGCAGCCACTCTTTGCAAAGGTAGGTGACCCCGAAATCGACGAAGACCCCCGAACCGCCGACGACACAGAATTTGATGAACTGCTGGATCATGGTGCGACGACCTCCGTGCGGAGGGGTTTTCCGTTAAACCAATTCGTGTACCCTTCGCGGCGCAGGGCAAAACCGGCATCGAAATCGGCGCCGGAGAGTTGCCCCGGGACGACGAACCGCACCTCGCGCGTGATTGTATCCCCGGCCGGGATCTCGAAGTGCTCCCCCGTATCGAATTCCTCGACACGGAAGCGGCCGTGCTTCCAAAGCATCACGAGCGCCCTGTCCCCGCAGACCCCGATCTCATAGGGGTAAGGATTCGATATCCGCAGCGTCAAACGCAGCGTATCGCCCGCGGCGACCTGTTCGGGCAGCCCCGTAAAGGTAATATCCACAAGGCGCGTCGGATGGAAATGCGGGTCGACAAACCACGTGAAGCGTTTGCCGTTGGGCAACACGACGCTCCGGACGCGGCCCGTGGTATCCGCCCCGTCGTAAGGCGTTTCGACCAGCACCTCGTGTCCCGCGAAGCGCGTATCGTCATCGCGGAACTGCCACTGGTGCGTACGGTAACGGATATTGGGCTGGCAGTAGGCCTCCTCCCCGGTATAAAAGGCGTATTTGGCCGCGACGGCATAGCCATGGCGGAAAATGACGGGGCGGCCATCGGCGATCCCGGCGATCCGGCCGTAGCTGGCAGGATTGTCGAAGACCTCGAAACGCAGACCCAGCGGATTGAAGATCATTTCGAGGCGCACCAGACCGGCAAGGAGGATGGTCGCCAGCCCGGCACACATCAGATAACGCCGTGTGCGGGGATGCCGGCGGGCATAGGTAAAAAGCGTATAGATCAGGCCGAAAACGGCGACGATCACCCATTGGGGCTGCACGTAGCCGCGGAATGTCGAGAGCAGGAAAAAGACGATGAACGCCACGGGGATAAACTTCAGCGCACGTGCGACGGCGCTCTGCGGCTTCACGGTGATCCAAGCCTTCACGTACAGCGGCACGAAGAAGGGATTGAAAATCACCAGCAGGTTGAGCAGGTATTCGGCGACATAATTGAGCCGGAAGACCGAATTACGCCCCGCCAGATGGTAGGCAAACGAGGCCCAGTCGTGCCCGGCCTGCCACATGAAATGCGGCACGAGCAGCAACAGCGCTACCGCACCGCTGAGATATAGGGTCGGACGCAGGAACACACGGGGGGGGGTCACCGCAAGCGTGAAGAGCACGACCAGCGCCCCGTGATATTTGCTGTAAGCCATCAGCGCCATGGCAACCCCCATCCAGAGCCATGCCCAACGGCGGTTTTCGGAGAACCGCTTGAATGTCAGCAGGAACAGCGCGGTGGTCATCATCAGCGGGCCGTCGGGCACGGCGATAAAGCCGTAGAGCTGCAACATCAGCGTCGAGGCCGAGAGGACGACGAAGAGCGCCGCATCGCGCCGGTCGGCGTCCGCGGGACGGATTATACGCCACAAAATATAAAGGTAGAGCGGTTGCAGCACCGTGAAGAAAAACCGCACGCCCAGTTCGCCCCCGAAAAGGTGCTCTCCGAGCCAGACCAGTAAGGCAGTCATCGGCGGATGGTCGAAATATCCCCAGGCGAGGTTTTCGGCGAACATATGGTAGTACGCCTCGTCGTTGGCCAGTTCGGAGAAACCGGCCTGCAGGAGGTTGCACACCCACCATACGCCGAGCCACAAAACCACCAGGCCGTCGGCGCCGAGCGAAGCATAAATCTTTTTGAGCGATGCCTTCATACAAGCGACAAAGGTAGCAAAATTTATCGTTTTTGCGCCATCCCCGGCCGAAAGAGAGGGGCTGGCGGAACTGCTTTTGCGAAAATCAGCCCGTGGGGACACACTTTGCCGGTGCAAAAAACGTTTCTGTAACATCGGGCCGCTGTTACGGAACGTCGTCCCGCCGGTTCGGCGCCCGGACGAGAACGAAAATGGGAACGAGGGTAATGACAGGGCGGGACGATACCCGGAATGGCAATCGGGGCTGCGGCAGGAATGACCAGGCGGAGCAACGGCACGGACAACTGCCGGGACGATGCCCAGGATACGGCAACCGACAAAAATACCCGAGGCCGACAAACGGC
>OJKZ01000721.1_pt1 | contig 12355 bp, 12 predicted proteins | sample 1596791 | NCBI WGS metagenome assembly OJKZ01 (sample SAMEA3904677, study PRJEB24821) | metagenome | biome: Builtin; feature: hospital; material: surface | place: USA | collected 2013-06-04 | reverse complement strand
GCAGCGTCAGATGTGTATAAGAGACAGCGCTCCCCACATTTGACGCTCAAGTCTGATCATCACCAACAAGTCCATTAGCGCTAAAAAGTGCAGAGACACAACCAGTGAACCGCTTCTATTAGATTTCTTTTTGTACGAAAAGGTTAGAAAAAGCCCTCTTTGTTGACTACCACCCATGCTCAAGAATGTAGAGCGGTATCGTCGCTGCATAGCTCACCCGTTTAGATTCACTTGGTGCGACATGCGTTTTGAGAATAGAAAAGCTCTAGGGCGGTACATAAGCTATGAAAACACGAGAGGCGTCGTTATGCATTCTGTCGACTCGTCATCTCACGGACGATCCGGTTGATATGAAGCACGGCTTGTCACACTTTTTTCGCGCAACTCGCAGTAGCCGAGACAACATGTTGGTCAGCTTACACTCTCCACCTTTGCCTTCGCACATAGCCACACATCCACTCGAAAGAAACCCTGGCACTAGGGGAACAAAGTACCCAATTGTAGCGGGGGTACACGGCGCATGATTGGCCATAGACACAAGCAAAAGCCCTGAAACAAGGTTCCTCGCAAAATGAGTCGTTCCCACTGCCATGAATGCTGAAAATGCTAAAAATATAAGAGAAAGGATTGGTTCATACATTCTGCGGATCGGAGCACCGTGCTATAAAAATGACTACAGGTGCGTGAGGCCAATAAAAATATGACACAAGTGCGCTTCTAACCACATAAAATCACATTACTCAAGTCGCGATTACCAGATTGGCCAAATCTAGTCGGTGCGATCGGACTAGCTCAAATGATGGAGGCCACATTTTGCAGTGAGAGTGATAAAAAATGGGGATAGGTTGATAGATATATAAGAAAGGGCAAGCTCGTCTGGACGCGACGAAGAAATAACCAGATTAAACCAACTGTACGAACAAGATGCAATTCCTTTTCAACTTGGCCCTTGGCATTGCTGCGGCTCTCACTGTGAATGCAGCTGCTGTTGGCGGTGATGTGCAAGACGTCGAAGCTCGTGCGGATTACGATGGACAGCGCGTGATCAGGTACTCGACGCTCACATCCATTCCACCGGGTGTGACAAACCCATGCCCAACACCGAAGATCGAGAGAACAACGGTCAAGTCTACTACGACGGTTACCACAAAACCAACAAAGCAAGCACGCGATCAATTCCCAGGACAAGTCCAAACTCTGGGAACGAGCCCGATGACCTCTCTTATTTCGTTCAGGTGTGACGCCCAATCAACGTACACTCTGACCGACCGTATGATTCAAACCGAATACGTGTGGGAGGAATAATGTCCCCACATGCAGAGTGGCCTTGTAGTTATAAGATCATGTAGAATGCCAAAGTGGAATGACGTCAAATGATACGCGGGGGATTGAAATTTTCATGGGCCTCGAACCACTGAGCCTTTGCGCACACGCTACAAAGAAGCAATGTGATGAAAGGAATTTATGTAGTTGCAGTCTCTACGCAACGGCTGCATTAGGACTTGGTGTGAAGGAGTAAGCAGTCGGTGCTACTGGTCTGTGCACAGGAGAGGCAGCACGCAAGAGACACACCAATGACCGGATTGGATTCAAAGTTTTGTTCTCAATAGGTGCAGCCCAAGTTCCCACTGCTTTCCTTTGTCCTGCACTCACAAGAGTCCCACGTCCAGCCGCGTGGGAAAATAGTCTTCCCTTGACACTCCAAGTCGAGTCCACGCGGTTCCAGCCGGATTCGCAAATCAGAGCTGAATTAAAATACATGGATCGAATCTACTCACTGCATCAATTCGAGTTAAAGCCGGTCACCGCATCTTGACATGGGCGGCATTTTATGACTTATGCAAAGTAGTAGCAGAACGTTTCCGTCTTTAGCAGCACGATACAGTGATCCATGAATGGCTGGCTGGGTCTTGGGTCCGTTACCCTCGCATATACCGGTGGTGCCTCGTCCGAAAGCAAAGGGTTCAAGTATCGATGCTTCTTTTCATCCGACAATCCACTACTTCAACTTTCCAATACCGATGCGCGGTGTATCAAAGTCCAACACCACAGATGCGACTTGGAAGAAGCTCTCACCAAGGATCCATCCGTTCAAACCCTTCATACCCAATATGCTCATCTGACAATTCGTGCCATCCGTTGCCAGAGTAAGCGCCTCTTTGCTCATGTTCACTTCCTTGCCAGCGATATGGATGTTGACGCGTGGTGGGTTGTCGCACTGGAACGTGCCCTGATACTCACCCCGTTCTGACTTTGTGACACGAACATGATCGAGCTTGTCGAGAATTTCTTTCACTTCGTCGTTGTTGCCAATGATGACTGTTGTGCCCGAGTCAACAATGCCCTTGACAGCCTTCCCGTTCAGTTCGGCATCGACTACCCAATAGCCGTCCTGGCTGCTCACGTCGATCCAACCAAATCCACCATCGACTTCAGCTTCGTCCATTTTGCCGATGATCAAAGATGGGTCGCGGTCGCGCAAATTGAACTGAAACACATTTTGGTCCATATCTTGTTCTCGTTGAAGCGCTTCGGGAAAGGTGTGGCTGGATGTGCCAAACGCACTGAGACTCGGAAACGACAGTCCTATGACACCTTGTACATGGTCGCCACCAGGCATGAACTGTTCGGTTGCCTGCCCAATCGACACATCATTTGCTTTCACACGGCCGAGTAGCACTTGATCCGAGAAAATGTTGCCATCGGCTTTGCCGCCCATGTAGTTCGAACTGAACGTCTTTTGCAGTTTTTTCGATGTGGTCGACTTTGCTGGATCATATGTGCCTGCGTTCATGGTCATATCTGCGGAGCCCGAGTCAAATACAATGTTGAACGTCTGTACGCTTTTGCCGATCCCAACCACGGCTGTCCAGCCCGACTCGCTCTCTAGCGGAATCTCACTCGACCCCGCTCGCTTGCTGAGCATGGTTCCATGGTAGATCGGATGATGCTTGCCCGTGTTTCTAAAGTACGACAGCGCATTGCTGGCGTATTTGGCTGCCACGCGATTGCGCACAGACGCTGGATCTGAGCTAGAGTCATGCACGTTGCGCCTCAGCGACCGTTGCAAACGCACTGCGTTCTCGTCCAACGCCAGGCTGAGTGTCCCCAGGGCCAGGATAGCTAGAACGCTAGTCAAGACTTTGCTCATAGAAAGACACCGGGAAACAGGGCTCTACACACATTCCTCTTGCACTTTTATGTGCCATCCAACTGGCCCAGTCTTGAAACGCAAAGACGTGCGGATGGCCACATGAATGTCCATGGTGCGGAGCCCGTGCATGGCTTTCTCACAGCGTAGACGTAAAACACTCCGCAACCCAGATGATGCCCGCAAATCACAAGCACGACACCGTCAAACTATGATGACACTTGGGGCGTTTTATGCGTCATTGTGTCAGAACTCTTTCGTTCCCAGTATATGATTGGATTTTCCAGAGCTCGTTTTCATTTCGCACGTCAAAAATCGTTGCGCCGAGCTGTCGCATTGGCTTCGTGCGCAGCCGTGCTCAAATTTCACTGACAGTTTCCCCACGCCCATGCGCAGTCGGATGTGCACGTGGTGGGACGACGAATCCATATTTGGAACCTGTTTTCGAACGCACAACTTTCAGGGTCAGGCACGGTTGTGTGATCAGGAGTACGGATTCCTGCGTCTTGGAAGCGCACAGACTAGACCTTCAGAAAAGACGGACGATGTAGGAGGAATACCTAGAGCCTGGTTTTTATCTGAAGCCAGTGCGTATGATCTTTCCCATGCAGGTCAGGGTGACCCATTTCATCAAAAAACCGCATCTCCTTCGCTGCTGCTCACCCCACTGGCCCCACTACCATGGCTTTTATCAAGTTTGCCATGCGCTGATCGTGCTCCGTGCTTTTTATAAGAATCGCGTTCATCAAGACCATCCTACTTTATTTCGAATAGCAAACGGACGATCATACTAAATGCCTTTGAATCGTTCCACAAACATGCTCGGCCCCCCCACCTCCCTTACGCGCACACACACACGCACACACAAGTGGTGTTCTCGCACGGCATTGAGTACAGGATATGTGAATCACTCTCGTTCATACCACTATCGTTGCACAGCATGTGTATCCACCACGAATGGAATGTTGCTCTACCCCCTCCTAATGCGTTACGACCATAGGTGCATTCCATCCATTTGTGTTCAAGCGTATACTTTCCTTTCATTTCAACATTGCAAGCACATTCCATTCCATCTTCCCTCGTTTCTGTTGACATATCCTTCTCTACCTTCGGATTAGTTCGACGCCTGCTTCGCGATCTGCATATGATTCGAGTCAAAGTCGCACACATACGACACCTGGCGCAGGAACGGGGCCCCAATCAGCCAGTTAAACTTGAAAAACACCCCTACGTTCTTGAAACCATAGAATGGCAGCATGCACTTTCCGTCACCAACGTCGTACATCGTAAGCACATCCTCCGGGATTTCAACGTCTAGTTTCCCATCCACATTGATCTTTACCTTTGGCGGACTGTCGCAGTTAAACTTGCCTGTCACAGTACCAGTCTTGCTATTTGTCGAGGTCTCGACTCCGTCAAGGCTGTCCAAAAAACGCCTCATCTCCGAGTCCAGAGCCATCATACCAGGCGAACCTGTATCAATCACAAAGCCGCGAGTCTTGCCGTTGACGCTCCCCTTGAAGCCACACATACCTCGAAAGCGGCCCAAGTTCCACACGCTCTTCAGCTCTCCCTCGTACAGCGAATCATCCACCTCGCCGATCGAGAACTTGCCGCCGTCCTTCGTCAACGTGACTTGATACTTGGCTTCATCCGTCACACCCTGGTGCTTTAGAACCGACACAATCCCGTGCCAGCCATGCCAAAGAAACGCTAGAGCGGACTCATAGTGATTCGGCAGCGCAATGCCTAGAACACCATTCAAGTTGTCATCACTCGAAAAGTCGTGCGAGTCCGTGTAGCCAAAAGCAAGTGCTTTCGCCGTCAACCCACCTACACTGACGTCGTCACGCAAGATGGTCCCTTCGTTTCCCGCACCAGTCGCAAAATTAGCATTAAAGTCCTCACCCGTTTTCTTCACAGTGTCCGAATCATCCGGATTGTAGCCCGAGTTCTTTGCAATCAGTGTGTGCGCATAGCCACTGTCAAGTATCATGGTCTGCTCTGCTTCGTTCGAACCAAACTTTGCCTTCACAGCCCACACATCGCCATTGCTGTTCGAACCAAGATCCATCGAAGCCGTCCTACTGCGCTTGTCTACACCAGTCTCGTTGCCGAGACCCGCGTAGACACCACTGGCAATGCGCTTCGACAAATGGTCTGCGACAGCAGCATGCCGCTCCTCCGCGCTCATGCCATCTCGTGGGGGAACATAATGAAGATCGAACGAAGCCGCTGACGCGAACGAGATCGTGCCCAACAGTCCAAGTAGAACGTTGAAAGAGAACTGCATGTTCTTTTCTCGAACGACCTGCCGTGTATATGTGTGTGTTTTCCCCTCCCTTTATGTACTCTACTTCTATTCCCTTCCTCGATGCCACAGTTTCTTCGTCCGATCTGTCATTCCTCACCCTTGCCAATCAGATCGTTATTTCCACGGGTTGTCAGGGGGTGGGGCCGTTTTGATGAAGCACCCAAAAAATAAAAATCGTTCGTTCACGTGCGAACGCTGATCGCACCAGTGCATTTTCGTTTTGTGCCTGCGCTTACATTTTGGACATGCGACCTATTCAACCCGTTCTTCATGTCATTGGCCTCGTGGACTCGAACCTCCCCTCTCTGGCCAAACTTTCCTGCGTCACAGAAATTCTTGACTTCATGGCAGTTGTTCCTATAACGCAGTCAAACCGACGAGCATGTGACCCTGGATCTCTACCCCACATATTCTTTCTCTCCGTAAGCCGATCCAATCTCGAACCCTGCGTCTTGCCCTGCGTCTTTTGTGCCTAAAGTGCCAGTCCACCGCCTTGTTCATCCTTCTCTCTCTCTCTCTCTCTCTCTGTCCCCCTTGTATTTACTTGATTGTTTGCACATTTTTTCTAGTTACCTTATGTTGATCTTACTAGTCTAATATATTCGCATCAACGATATCGTAGGCTCCCTATGGTGAAACGGCGCCGGGTATTTCACTTTCCATGCTCACACGCTGATCTTCGACTCGTTCCACACACATATATATTCACTCCTCTGTATCAGCCACCCTTCTGTACTGCCAAAGACCCAAGTCGTCGTTAGTCATAATAGATGTCTTGCGTCTATATAAGATGCTGTCGCGTTGTGGTCTGTTTCTGTGGAATACCTCGACTGATTCAGTGTCAGCGACAATGTCTCCAGTCGCGCCAAGTGCCACGCACTTTTCGTGTGGATCTGAGTCAACCGTTCCCATGAGGCCATCGTCCATACTTTTAACACGCTTGGTAAAAATAATGATCATACTAAAAAGATTCGTCTTGTGGTGGCGGATATATGATGTTTCTATATCGCATGCACTCATAACCACGTTCCGCCGCCTAGCATTCCAGAGTCCTGCCAAGTGTTCTCATCATCGGCAGTTGTTCGTTCACACACTCCTATTTCACATCGGCCATCGAAACTCCCACCCAACAAGGGTGGATGAGCACGGACCATTGTCTCGTGCTTCGACAACGCCGTAGTTTCTCGGATCCTTTGACTCATTTCCCATCATGACAACAACGTAGACACACTCTTTATTTTCCCTCTCACGTTGTCCTTCTGCGTGCTTTGTGATGAAAAAGTGCCAAGTTATCGTTTCGTACAACCGTGTCCAGTCGCCGCAGAACGAAAACAATATCCCTCCTTGAGTTCCAGCACCGCCTGTGATAGATGTGAGACTTTGGGCACAATGAAACTAGCTTCCGGGTTCAGGTTCAGCCTTTTTTTTTTTTTTTCTTTTCTTGTCGCACGGAGCGATCCTTCTCTCATTGTCCTCACCGTCAGCTCCGGTCTTGACGACATAAGCGAGCTGATCCATACATCCACCGGAATAGCTGTCACAATCGAGTTGTTGATACCAAGTACACTCATCGATGTTCTTGTTCTTAGGCTGAACCACTTGGTCACATTCGACGAGGTCGACAGCGCGATCGTCGCCACGGTCCTTGAGCTTCGCGTGAGACATACATACATCCACAAAAAGCTTGTTGGCACTGGCGACCCGGTCGTCATTCTATTTCACTCTGCCCAGCTTCATGAGCCAACCACCGTCATCAACCTGCCCAAGCTTGTCGACTGTAACGTTTGGCGACACTGGAGTTTGTCCATCCACTCCAACACACTGGGCACGCTGTTGTACCGCCCATGTGTTGAAGGTTGTATCTAGATCGTCCATGGTCGCCTAAGTGATACACCTTTGCGCGTGCAGCCGAGCGATGGACAATACACTGCATCGGAGCTCGCACCCTTGATGCAACCAGTCGGCAGAACGACCTTGTATCGCCTCACCTCATATGATGCGTGAAATGGCAAGTCCGTTATTGTGGGCCATGCATGATAGCATGCGCACCCGCTTTTTGCTTACACGCTTTAACCAACCTTGGATTGATAAAGGTATTGCCCAGTCCACCCAAATCTCTCACATCATTGATGCAATAGAGGTCGTACAAAGCTGATGTCAGAGTTGCGACTGGCAATACTGTCGCGACGTTGAGATGCAACCGTAGTGAGGTAGCCGAGCATATCTCGACAGAGGATGAAACGCCCAGTCCAACACCAGAACTATTATTCGTGCCCACATCCTTCCACGACTTGTATGTTCACTCTCGTACGCCTCAGACCAGACTCAGGCCATAGCACAAACAATGGCTCGCAGCCGCCCAACGTTACAAGCGCACTATCAGCGAGGTCCCGCACTGCCAACAGGTGTGCCTCGATGCTGTCTCACTTCACATTGCACCTCAGTCTTAGATACAGTTGCCATCAGCTTAAAACCATCGCATTTGGAGGCCACTTCAAAAACGTCCGTCTAAGCACTCAATACATCTGGCTCCCCTCCACCCCCACCGCCCCCAAGCAATGATCGAGCCCGCACTCAATGCCAGTGTTTCACATATTTCATTCGTGACTTTTCATTTCCATACACATTACTCTACATACGAAACATCTTTGGTTCATTTACTGCCTCGCGATCTGCATCTCGTTCGAGTCAAACTTGCACACAACCGACACTTCCCGCATGAACGCCCCTCCGACAATCCAGTTGTATGAGTAGCTCCTTGGCATGTTTGTGTAGCCATAGATTGGAAGCAGGCACTTGCCGTTGCCAAGGTCGTACTTCTTCATGACATCGTCCGAGAGCTTCACATCAAACTTGCCATCGACTGAGATCTTGAACGACGGCATGCTGTCGCAATCAACCTTACCCGTCACAGAACCACGCTTGTCTTCCTCAACCAGTTCGACTCCCGACATTCCCTGCAGGAACTTCTTCACCGAGTCGTACGAACCAGCAATACCCGTAGTTCCCGAGTCGAGCAAGAAGTTGTGCTTCTCGCCGTTCAGCGTGCCCTTGAAGCCGCAGTGACCGTACGCCTTGCCAGTGTTCGTCAGAGTCTCCAGGTCACCCTCGTACTGCGAGTCGTCGACCTCGCCAATCGACAGCTTTCCGCCATCACCCTTCAGCGTCATCTGGTACATGGCCTCATCGATCACACCCTGGCTCTTCAGGGTTTGAACGAATCCGCCCCAGCCATGGTTCTTGAAGCCAGGCACGTAGTCAACGTGACCCGGAAGCGACATACCCAGAATGCCACCAAGCTTCTGGTTGCCCGAAAAGTCGCGGTTCTTTGTGTAGCCGAAGGCGAATTTCGATGCCTTCAAGCCACCAACGCTCAGGTCATCGAGATGGATAGTGCCCTCGTTGCCACCTCCTGTCAAGAAGCCAGCAAAGAATTTCTCGCCCGTGTCCTCATTGCTACTTGACTTGCCGGGGCTGTAGTCCGAATCCGCCGCTACAAGCGCATGCTCGTATCCGGAATCAAGCAACATGGTCACCTCCTCTTCATTCGAGCCAATCTTGGCCTTGACTGCCCAAGCCGTTCCGGCGCCTACCGATGTCAAGTCCACCTCAGCGCCGCCGGCACGCTTGCTCACCCGCGTTCCATTGGCCACTTCGGGATACACACCGTTGGCAAAACGGGCAAGAACTTCATTTCCGTGCAACATATGCAGCTCCTCACCCGATACTCCGCGCTTCTCCGCGCCCACGTTCTCCATGTCAAACGACACGGCCGTAGCTGCGGAAATAGTCGTAAGAATTCCAACAAGAGCCTTGATCGTAAGCTGCATGGTTCAGAGTCCTTTGTCACTAGCCCCGTTCACCGAGCCGCATCGCTTCCATTTATATAGTTGTGATTTTCTCGTTCTTTTTTTTCTTCGCTATTCTTAGCCTCATCTCAAGATGTCAACCGATTAGTCACGCACCATGTCCGCCAATCAGATGATCTTGGCAGCTCAGGCACTTCCGATCAAGTGCGCACGATGAATTTCTTTTCCATGCGAGGTAGGATCGCGCGTAACTAGGCTCGTCTGATGCGTGCGATGTCTCACCCGATATTGGATAATCAGGTCCGTCACTTATGTCATTGGCTCGTATGCCTGAGAATCACTCTCGAAAATGGCCCTGCCCGACTTGGCAGCCTGTCTCACACTGCCTCAGCTCGGCCGCGCATGAGCTTGTCGGCCGGCATATTCAATCACGCCTCCCTTTCCTCAACCTACCTGGCCCGCCAGGCCAATCACGTTACGACGCTACTCCTCAGCCCGTGTACAAGGCACATGATGTGCTGCCGTTTACGCTGCCCCTGACCGCGGCCACCCAACAAAATCGATCTTCTTATGCACAAATGAAATGCAACACCCCAATCGCATCAAACAAGATCTAACATTCAGTCCCGCACGTAGTCCGCACATTTTGTCACTAACGTTTTATTTTTTTTTTCGTCGCAGTTTGGAAACCCGCGTCATCTCGGCCTTTCAATGAATCTTTTAGTTCGTCCTGCAGCCACAACCCAGCAACTTGGGATACGAAAAACTATGGCCGTAGGCACATAACACGCTTTGCATTCACACGCAACTATATGTCTTGACTCATCACACTTGGACTTTTGTCTCTCGCTATACTACCTTGTATATAATGTCGATGGCCCCGGGGATGGTGGTGGGTGCTGATGGCAAATCGCCATCCCAATTTTGTTTGCTCCCGTAAAATCTCCAAGATCGTCAGTCTGTGCAGCAGCATGTCCTTCCCCACCTTCGCGCTCATCATTTGTCTTCGCCGTCTTGCGTCGATAGTTCCCGGCTATCCACAGTCTTCATACTATGTACCTGTTCTGTCCGAGATGGAATCTTTCACAGCTTTGGACAGGTACTTGTCGTGTAGGTGACACTTTCTTGACGATTTCTCGTTGCCTTGCTCCCAACAAGTCGCATCCATACTCTTCTCTTCATAGGCAGCTACCGTACATGCGCAAGTATCAGTTGCCAGGACTTGATTAGCGTCAATAGTCTCCGGTCCTTCCTTTTTCGCCATGAGGCCCTATAACACTTACACATCGTTCTTGCATCTTGCATGTGTTGCAACGAATCAAGCAAATGCCCAGTTCTGACTTTCCTAACAATTCGCGTCCCTCGTCCGTCAGAGAGCTGATACGCTGCAAACGTCAGGCAGCCCTCCAAGTACTTTCATATTCGCATTTCAGCGACTGTTCCCCCGCCTAGTCCCTCAACCTTCCTCTCCCCCTCGAGCATCATCAGCCACGCATTATTATCAAGAGGTTCTTCAATCTTCTACAAATACTCAAACTAAATATGCTTCACATTATAGGTTAATGATCTCGCAGTCCACGAACGACGTAGTCGTAGTGTGTTCGTATGGCGGCACGAATCTAGTGAAGACGGGCTGGAATGGCTCAGTGCACGATACCGTGCCTGATCTCCAAACAGATTTGCCATTCGTTGTGTGCTTGCTCTTATTCGTGTTGGTTGTTGGGCTAGTGTTCGACGAACGCGAAGCCTTCGTCGTCGTCCTAGTCGTCGACGTTGGTGTCGTCGAGACACATGAGCTAGCTGGCACCACCGTCGTCTTCACCGTCGAGCTCGTGTGTGTGCTGCCCTTCGAGTCAATCGAAATCACGTCCGTCTCGATCGCCGACGTCATCGAGCTGCACGACGTCGTCGACTTCCGTGGCGCACGCGTCGTCGTCCTCACCGTCGACGTTGGCGTCGTCGACACACAAGAGCTAGCCGGCACAACCGTCGTCTTCTTTGTCGAGCTTGTGTGCGTGCTGCCCTTCGAGTCAATCGAAATCACGTCCGACTCGATCACCGATGTCATCGAGCTGCACGACGTCGTCGACTTCTTCGATGGCTTCACAGTCGACTTCGTCGTCGACGTTGGCGTCGTCGACACACACGAGCTCGCTGGCACAACTGTCGTCTTCTTCGTCGAGCTTGTGTGCTTGCGGCCCTTCGAGTCAGTCGAAATCACATCCGTCTCAATCACCGACGTCATCGAGCTGCACGATGTAGTCGACTTCTTCGATGGCTTCACCGTCGACTTCTTCGTCGTGGTTGGTGTCGTCGAAACACACGAGCTAGCTGGTACCACCGTCGTCTTCTTCGTCGTGCTTGTGTGCTTGCGACCCTTCGAGTCTGTCGAAATCACATCCGACTCAATCACCGACGTCATCGAGCTGCACGACTTCCTAGGGCTAGGGCCCTTCTGCTCCCTCGTTGTCGAACGTACGGTCGACGTTTCCCTAGGCGAAACGCACGAGCTCGCAGGAACCTTGGTGGTAAATGTCGAAGTCGTTCTATGCGTGCTGCCACGAGAGTCAATCGACTTCAGAATCGACTCGACTACCGCGGTCGAAGTGCTGCACGGGAAAGAGAACTTTGGGAAAGGATGCGACGGGAATGTCAGCCTGTCGACCGTTGACTTGATCGTCGACGTTGGCGTAGTCGACACACACGAGCTAGCCGGCAATGCTGTTGTGTAAGCTGTCGCCGTTGTGTGCGTTCTGCCAACAGCATCAATTGACGTGAGCGTTTCCTCAATCACCGAGGTCATAACACTGCATGACTTGTGAGGCTTCGAGTTCTTCGATGGCTTCACTGTCGACCTCTTCGTCGTGTGCGGCGTCGTCGACACACACGAGCTCGCTGGCACAACCGTCGTCTTCTTCGTCGAGCTTGTGTGCTTGCGGCCATTCGAGTCAGTCGAAATCACATCCGTCTCAATCACCGACGTCATAGAGCTGCACGACTTCGATGGCTTCTTCGATGGCTTCACCGTCGACCTCTTCGTCGTGTGCGGCGTCGTCGACACACACGAGCTCGCTGGCACAA
>OJKZ01000719.1_pt1 | contig 12373 bp, 14 predicted proteins | sample 1596791 | NCBI WGS metagenome assembly OJKZ01 (sample SAMEA3904677, study PRJEB24821) | metagenome | biome: Builtin; feature: hospital; material: surface | place: USA | collected 2013-06-04 | reverse complement strand
TAACCTGGCGAACCTGCCCATTCGATAAGGTCAAGTCGTACTTCTGCGGTTCACGACCCTTTTCCAGCGTGTACAGAGCTTTCATGCGCTTGCCGAACATCGGCGCGACAGACTTCATCTTCTTGTTAGAGAGGTTCTTCGACTTGAGGAAGTCTGCGGTGTACAGCGGGCGGGTTTGTGGGTCCAGCTCCGGCGCTTCGCCCAGGCCACGGGCCAGAACAATCCGTGCCTTCGCTTCCAAGTGGTCAGGGTGGATAAGGCCCTTAGCCGCCTGGCAAAGTTCCATCTGCATCTGTGACTGACGCATCAAAGCGTTCAACTGGTGCTCCTCGGCGCGAGGGTTAATCGCCCCGCCCTTGTGGAAGTAGGCATCAAGCGCATTAGCAGCTTCGAGCTGAAAAGCCTCAAGCGTGGGGCGCGCGACTTCGGAGACCATCGCAGGGCTTATGGTTGCCAGCCACATCGTAAGAGTACGGCGGTCAACCATGCTCATTTCACGCCGTTTACCGTCTGCACCAACCGTGTTCAAATTGAAAACGGTTGCCCAGGCCTTGTCTTTGAGCTTCCGCGATTGGGTTCCCCAAGAGATGCCCAGCGAATCACAGATGTGGCGTGCTGCTGCCCATTCGGTACCGTCGTGCTGCACGGCCATGATGGGGTTGGAAGTTCCGGGAACCGGGATAGTCACGAGTTGGTTACTCATTGTGGTAATCTCCTTGGTGTAAATTTCTTGGATTGCCCCGCTTCGTGCGGGGTTTTTCTTATGCGGCGGCGTAGTCGAAGACGGGATCGAAGTAGCCGGAAAGATAGCTGGCGTCTCCTTGTAGGGCTGCGACCTTGAGCGCCAGACGCGCTGTGACCATTGCGCCAGAGCGGAGTCGCGGCAGGTCCTCGGCCTTCACGCCAATAGCAGCCGCGAGCTGTTCATCCGTGTCGAGTCGTCGGGTGCGCATGATGTGGTCGAGCGCGCCGGGGCGAAAGCGGTAACGGGGCGGTTCCATGAGTGCCTCCTTTCTGGGGGCGGTAATCTCTTATTCAGGCGCAACCAGCGCCGGAAAGGAGGTGGTGAGGTATGACTACGTGGGATGATCTTCGGGATATTGCGTTCCCGGAAGCGTCAAAGACGGTGAATCGTCTTCAGGAAGCAGTGATTGAAGCGCTTGACGAAGGTCGTGATCCGACTCCGGAGCTTTTTGTCGCGGTTATCAATCTGTCGACGGAACTCAATGAGGTTCGGGCTGAGCTGACGAAAGTCGACACGCGCCGTATCGAGTTGGAAACTCGCTTTACGAACCTGCTGACTCGCTTGGCTGAGTCGGGTATACGAGTCGGTGAGCTCTAGGACAGCGTTTTCAATCGGGGCCCCTGGCGTTGCAGCGCTGGGGGTTTCCTTATTGGTGGTCATGTAGTTTCACCTCCTGCTTGTAATTACGGGGCTGTAAGTCTGTGCCGGTGTGGGGTGTTCCCTGCGCCGGTGACTACAGATTGCCAGCATTGACGAATACATGCAACATGCCTTAGCTTTAGTCACCCCCGCAATTACCCCCCGTTACCACCACCTAGCAGCACATATAGCGAGTGACTACAGTTTGCTATATCGTTAGCATCATGAACGTTAACGAATGGCTCATCGACCTCAAAGGCGAGGACTCAATGCGCGCCGCCTCGCAAAAGAGCGGCTATGCACAGACCACTCTCCAACGGCAGATAGACAAAGGATCGCTGTCCCCCGAGATGGTCATTGCCCTATGCCGCGCCTATGACCGCTCCCCCGTGCAGGGCCTCATCGAGACCGGCTACATCAACGAATACGAAGTCGAAGGCGTAGACCTCGCCATCGCGCTCCACGACGCGACGAACGAACAACTGCTCAACGAGATTCTGCGACGCTCCGACCCCGAAGCACGCTACCTATTCGGCGCAGACGGGGACAGCGAGGTCGTAGACATCGACGATGCCACCGGAGCCGCCGTGTTCGACATCCACCCGCCTCATGTCGAGGGCCTGCCCTATGCTGCAGATGACTCAGACACAGAACCGGAGGAAGGGGATGATGACTACCACGACGGACCATAACCTCGAAGAGCTTGCAGCACGCCTTGGAGCCACCATCATCACTCATGACGGTGGCGAAAAGGGCCGCTACTACGGGCGCGGGATTATTAGCCTGCGCCGCAGCCTAGGGCCGAAGAACTACCGCTGCACGCTCGCCCACGAACTCGCTCACCACGCGCTAGGGCACGACCCCGCCGCCACTGGTTGGGTCTATCAGCGCCAGGAGCGCCAAGCTGAAGAGTGGGCGGCCAGGCTCCTCATATCACCCACCGAATACGCCATAACAGAAATTCTCTACGGACCTAATTTGCCCCTAATAGCCCATGAGCTAGGAGTAACAGTCAAGGTTCTAGAAATTTGGATCTCCATCTACGAAAGGGAGGCCGCATGAAATACGCAATCTCCATAATCGCAGTCACGAGTCTGCTTTTGGCGGGCTGCTCTCACAACGACGGAGCGGGACTTGAAACACCTACAAGCTCTGCATCAACGTCGAGCCAAACCAGCTCCTCGAGTAGCACCTCCAGCTCGTCAACCAACACGCCTGTCCCCGCTGTAGAACAAGCGACGGAGGAAAACACCGTGCCGTCGCCTGAACAACAGGTTCAACCACCCGCACTAGCACCCGTTGCTGAGCCAACGGTCGTCGAGTGCCTCGAGGGCACCCCGGGACCAGCTCTCTGGTCGGATGGAACTAAGCGCTATTCCCAATGGTGCTTTGACTCGAGAGGCGGTGCCCAAGTACTCGAAAATGAATCCAACGCGGGTCTCGTCCCACCGGCGCCACAACAGCCGGATCCATGGGTCCAAGGACAAATCGACTGGGCAAACTGCCTCGAAGCCGGAAACACGGAGGAGGATTGCAGACAGCAACTAAATTAACCTCCCCCAAAAGCAAAGGCCGCCCCGGCGCTCACAGTGACCAAACAGAAGCGCCAGGGCGGCGATTATCAGACCACAAACCATGACCTGACAGGAGAAGTGTATCTAATGGCCGTCCAGAAACGCACCACAAAATCCGGCAAAACAGTTTACGTCGCACGATGGCGCGACCCGTCCGGAAAAGAGCACTCAAAAAGCTTCCCACTCGCCCGTGAAGCCAAGGCGCACGTTCAGGAGATGGAGCGCGCGGCCCGGCTCGGAATAAACCCCGCGGCGAGCGATAAAGTGACCGTACGCGAGCTCATGACCTTATGGATTGAGGACCGCAACATCCGGCCTGCGAGTCTCGCCCTCTACACCCGCACCCGCGATAAGCACCTAGGGCCGCTAGCGGACTGGCCCGCGAAAGACGTCACCCCGCAGGCCGTCCGCGACTGGCAAACCCAACTCCGCACATGCCGATCATGGCTGTCCAAGGATGATACCGGCATGTCACCGAGGTACGTGCAGACCGCCGCTAGTCACCTCCGCTCGGCTTACAAGTGGGGTATCGACAATGAGTTGGTAGCGAAGAACCCGGTTCGGGTTGAGCGTGTACAGGCCGCAGTAGAGCCGGACGATATTCCGACGATGGCAGAAATCCAAGCGGTGATCGATAAGGCACGTGCAGGTGGTGCCACGTACACAGAGGTGAAATCTAAGGGTGAGGAGCAACGAAAGTTGGTGCTGCGCCCAGACCCCGTATTTGCGGACATGCTCACGGTAGCGGCTTTTACAGGCCTGCGAATCGGTGAGCTATGCGGGCTACTGGTTGAGGAAGTGAACTTTGGTTTGGGCGTCGTGCAGGTGCGTAAGCAACTAGATAAGCGGCCGCCGCATGGACGCGTGGAATTGAAGTCAAAGAACTCACGCCGGGATGTGCCTATCTCGGCCGAGCTGCGACCGGTGTTGGAAAGGCTGACCGATGGCCGTATGCCGAGCGAGTTCCTATTCACGAATCGGGATGGCCGACCGTTCCTTCCGTCGGGCGCTGGGGATAAGGTGCTGCGGGTCGCGACGTTTGCGAAAGCGCCCAGGGTGCACTTCCACGCGCTGCGTCACCACTTCGCGAGTTCCCTGCTTTTGGCCGGCGTTCCGGTGCCAGACGTCGCGCGGGTGCTGGGTCATACCCCGGCGCAGTTGTTGAAGACGTATGCGCACGCGCTGCCCGGTAGTGGGGATCGTGTGGCGGCTGCTATCAGCGCGTCGGTGGGATGCGGGATTTCTGCGGGATCGCCGCGGTTGCGGGTGGTGGGATAGTGGCTGTGAACTGGCCGTTTATGTAGTTTTGGGGGGTTTGGCGAATGAGCCAGCCTATAAGCCGGATTCTGTACCCGTGCCCGTAGGCGCGGGCGGCAACCATCCATCTGTGCGTCCCATCGCTGGGCGCATCAAGCAGCTACCTTCGGACTGGGCGGGCAGCCTCATCACGTCCGACGACCCCAGCCTTGCGGCTGCGGTTCTTGCCTTGCTCCCGGTGGGGTTTACCTGGCCACGCACATCACTGTGCATGCCGGTGCGCTCTTACCGCACCCTTTCACCCTTACCCACCCAGTTGCCTGGGTTGGCGGTGTACTTTCTGTTGCACTTGCCCGCGGATCGCTCCGGGTTGCTGTTAGCAACCACCGTGCCCTGTGGAGTCCGGACTTTCCTCGGTCCCCGCCAGCCACAACGCGTGTGGCGGTTCGGGGCGACGCGGTCGCCCGGCCGGCTCATTCGCACTGTGCCACTCTACAACACAGCGGCCGGTGCGCTTTATTTTCGGTGGTGGGCGACGTCGTTGACGCAGCGCACCACGCCCATCTCCCCGTAGAACTCCACCACAGAAATCGACGCCAAGTCCAGAAACAGGTGCTTGAACACTTCAGCGCTCACGTTCAGCCCCTGACGGATCACCGACTTGATCGGCGTGGTGTGCGCCACCAAGAGGATGGTTTTGCCCTCGTAACGCTCCTGGACGCGCAGCCGGGCACGCGTGACGCGGCGATGCAGCGATGCCAGCGACTCCCCGTTCGGCGGCGCGGTGGCGGCGGAGGCCTGCCACGCCTCGAACTCCTCGGGGTAGCGCTGCTGCGCGTCCTGCCTGCTGAGCGCTTCGAAGTCACCGAAGTCCACCTCGCGGAAGCCCTCCTCGGTGACGATGTCCTCGTGCGCAATCCCGAGCGCGTCCGCGCAGGCCTGCGCGGTTTGCTGGGCACGCGCCTGCGGGGAGGCAACGATCACGTCGATGTGCCCCATCTCGGCGAGCGCGGCCGCGGCCCGGCGCGCCTGCTCCTGGCCGATTTCGGTCAGCGGTGGGTTGGCCTGCCCGCTGTAGACGCGGCGTGCGGAATGCTCGGTTTGGCCGTGGCGCAGCAGCACGAAGCGGGTGCGCGGGGCGTCGGTGCCGGACCAGTGGCCGGGGCTGGCCGTCTCGTGGGGCTGTGCCTCTTTTGGTGCTGCCGAGGCGACCTGCTTGGCCGCCTGCTTCGACGCTTGCGCAGGCGACTCGTGCGCAATGAGGCCCTTTTGGCCCTTCGCGGCGGCGTCCATGGCTACGTTGGACAGCTCGTCGGCCTTCTTGTTCTTGGCGCGAGGCACCCACGTGTACGTCACCTTGGTGCACGTGCGCGCGAGCTGCTTCGCCTCCAGCGCGAGCTGCTGCATGTCGGGGTGCTTGATCTTCCAGCGCCCGTTCATCTGCTCGACCACGAGCTTGGAGTCCATGGACACCGCGACTTCGTCGGCGCCGGCGTCGATGGCGGCCTTCAGCCCCTCGATGAGCCCGTGGTACTCGGCCACGTTGTTCGTGGACTTCTTGCCCACCGCGTAGACAACTTCCGCCAGCGTCTCCCCGTCCGGGCCGTAGACGACGGCACCGCTTCCGGCGACGCCGGGGTTGCCACGGGAGCCGCCGTCGCAAAACATGGCTACCTTCATGCGCCTACTCCTGTACCTGGGTGCGTACCAGCAGTGTGCCGCAGTTCGGGCACATTGGGACCTCGTCGGCCGGGGTGGCGTTGACCTGGTTGCGCTCGGTGGCGGGCAGGGCGATGAAGCAGCCGTTGCAGGTGCGGCCGTTGAACGCGGCGGCGCCGATTTCGTCGTAGGCCTCGAGGACGTCCGCGGGCAGCTGGCTGCGCAGTGCTTCGGTGTCCACGCGCTCGCGTGCCGGGAGAGCGTCCACGGCGCGCTGCGCGGCCTCGACCTTGCGCTCGAGCCCGTCCAGGCGAGCCCCATGGTTGTCGCGGTTGTTGCGCAGCGCCGCGATCTCGTTGTGGGCCTCCTTCAGCTCATACTGCAAATCCGCGATGCGCGACTTCGTGGTGTAACGATCGTGTTGCAGGTCCTTGCGGCGCTCCTCGTCTGTCTCCGCGCCGAGCATGCGCTTGTTGTCCAGGTCGCGGCGCTTGAGCTTGCGCTCGTCTTCCTGGATGCGCAGGATCTCCAGCTCCATATCGTCGACGGCGAGCTGCGCCGCAGACGCCGCGCCGCGCATGCGCTCGAGCTCCGCGGTGAGGCGCTGCAGCTCCTTTTCCTCCTCGCTCGTGGCCTCGGGGTGGGCGGCCTGGCGGTCAGCCTTGGCAAGATTCAGTAGTACCTGCTGGAGTTCTACGGCAAGTTTCACGGGGAAGCACTGCTCCTTTACTTGGCTTGATTCGGGTGGGCGGAAACGGTCCACGGGTCCGTGCGCACCGGGATGATGCACGTTTCCACGCCTAGCGGGTTCACGATACCCTCTGCCTGCTGCGTCCACGGAAATTCACTCGCCCAGTGCGCAGTATCGATCACGGCGGGCCCGCCTGCGCGCAGGTGCTCGTCGACTGGGTGGTGACGCAGGTCCGAGGTGACATAGACATCGACGCCGAGCGCCCTCGCATCGTCAAGGAAGCTGTCGCCCGAGCCGGAGGAGACGGCGACGGTGCGCACCATCTGCTCCGGGTCGCCTGCGGCGCGCACGCCCCACACGGTCTCTGGCAGGGCGTCGGCCACGCGCTGGGTGAACTCGCGCAGGGTCATCGGCTCAGGCAGGGTGCCCACTCGCCCAAGGCCGGTGGCTCGCTCGAGCGCCCCCGGCGTATCGACGTCCACATCCCCCACCGGGCGAATCGGCCTGCCGGGCCGAATCCCGACCAGCTCCGCCAACTTGTCATTGACCCCCGGGCGCGCCGAGTCCGCGTTCGTATGCGCCGCGAACAACGCGCAGCCGCCGCGGATCAGTGTGTGCACGACCTTGCCCTTCGGTGTATTGGCCGCAACCGAGTGCACCCCGCGCAGCAGCAGCGGGTGGTGAACCACCAGCATGTCCGCGCCTTCCTCCAGCGCGCGCTCCACCACGCTCATCGTGCAGTCCAGGGCAAACGCCACCTTGTGCACGGGCTCGTCCGGGTCGCCGCAAATCAGGCCGACCTGGTCCCAGCTTTCGGCGAGTTCGGGCGGGTAGGCGGCCTCGAGTGCCGCGACAATATCTCCTACAGTCTTCGTCGTCATGGCAACTAGCCTACAAACCTGGAATGCTGGTGGGCGTGACACTCCAAACAAACCGCCCGACCGTGCTCTTTGACGTCGACGGCACCATCCTCGACTCCTTCCCAGGAATCCGCGAAGGCTTCCTGCGCGGGCTCGCCGCCATCGACGTCGCCCCGCCTGACGAAGCGTTCATCGCGAAGATCCCGGGGCCGCCCATGCGCGAGTCCTACGAGAAGGCCGGGTGCACGCCCGCGCAAGTCGACGCCGCGATGCAGGTCTACTCCGACTTCATGAGCACCGACGGGTGGCAGCAGTTCACCGTCTTCGACGGCATGGCCGAACTCATCGCCCAGCTTGACCGGGATGGGTTCCGTGTCGGTACGGCGACGTCCAAAAGCGAAACCTTCGCCGAACTCGCGCTGAAGCGCGCGGGCATCTGGCCGCACCTGGACTTCCTCGGCGCCGCCGACCACGAGCGCGGCCGCAGCACCAAGATCGCGGTGCTGGAGTACGTCCACAACACCTTCGCAGCAAAGCGCCCCATCATGGTCGGCGACCGCACCCACGACTTCACGGGTGCCGCCCACTTCGACATCCCGTCCGTCGCCGTGACCTGGGGATACGGCGACGCCGAGGAGTGGGCACAGGCCACCCACACCGCACAAACCGCAACCGAGCTCAAGGAGATCCTCTATGCATATTGATTTCGTGTGCACCGGCAACATCTGCCGCTCGCCCATGGCGGAAGTGATCATCGCCGCCAAACTTGCCGACGCCGGCCTCGCCGACAACGTCCGCGTCACCTCCTCCGGCATCGGCGGCTGGCACGTCGGCGGCCCCGCCGACCCGCGCGCCGTCGCCGAACTCGCCAACCACGGCTACGACGGCACCCGCCACCGCGCCCAACAGTTCGGCGCCAACCAAATCGATGCCGACCTCATCGTCGCCCTCGACACCAACCACGTCTCCGAACTCATCGCCCGCGGCGTGCCCGAATCCCGCATCCGCCTGCTGCGCTCCTTCGACCCAGCCGCCCCCGAAGGCGCCGGCGTCGAAGACCCCTACTACGGCGGCGCCGACGGCTTCCAAACCACACGCGAACAAATCGAAGCCGCCGCCCCAGGTATTATCAGCTGGGTCAAAGCGCAGCTAGACTAGCCGGAGAAAGTACGGGATCTGTGAAAGCGGGAGCAACAATGCAACCTGAAACAGGTGCACAACCATGGTGGAAAACGTTTCTGACCCCCGGGTGGGTCATCGTCGCCATCCTGATCGTGCTGTTCTCCTACTTCGCGTTCACCCTGCTGGCGCCATGGCAGCTCAACAAGAACGAAGCGCTCGTGGAGCGCAACGACCACATCAAGACCGCCTTCGAGCATGACCCGGTGCCGATCGGAGAGGTCGTCGACAAGCAGGGCGAACTCGCGCCCGGCGCCGAGTGGACCCGCGTCACCGCAACTGGCACCTACGCCCAAGACAGCGATGTGCTGCTGCGCCTGCGCCCAATCGACCGCACCCCCTCCTTCCAAGTACTTACCCCATTCCACCTGGACAACGGGCAAAGTATGCTGGTCAACCGCGGATGGGTTCCCGCCATCGGCTCCACCCAAGTCCCCGACATCGACGCCCCACCCACCGGCGAACAAACCATCTCCGGCATGATGCGCGTCGACGAAGGCGTACACCCCTCCGCACCCCTCAACGACCAGGGCTACACCATGGTCTACTCCATCAGCCCAGGTCAAGTCGGCGAACTCACCGACACCGCCCTGGCCAGCCCCTACGTCCAACTCCTGAGCGACTCCCCCGGCGTCCTCACCGCCATCCCCCTACCCATGCTCGAGACCGGCAACCACCTCTCCTACGGACTCCAGTGGATCGCCTTCGGCATCATGGCGCCCGCCGGCCTCATCTACTTCATCTGGGCCGAAACCCGCGAACGCCGCCGCTTCAAAGAAGAACAAGCCGAGCTTCTCGACGCCCCCTCCGAACCCGCCGAGCCTGTTGCTCCCGCCTCCGCCCCCGCTGCTCCCGCTGCTCCCGCTGTTCCCGCTCAGGCGCGGTCCCGCTACGGCACCCAACGGCGCAACCCCTGGGCCAAATCATACGAAAAGGAAGAAGAACGCTAATGCCCCACCAGCTGACCCAACGCGACGTCAAACATCTCGCCCGCTGCCTCACGCTGCTCGGTGACGCCAACATCCACCTCGACGCCGCCGCCGAACCCGCCGACATCGAAGACGCCATCCTCGACGACCTCGACGCCTTCCGCGAAGCCCCGATGACCACGCTGCTCGGCCTGCGCGGACCCCACAACGCCCCGCTCATCGACTCCGTCGTCCACAGCGTCCCCCAAACCGACAACGCCTTCGTCCACCTCCTCGACTACATCGCCCTCGCCGCCAAAGCCCTGCGCGCCGAGCTGCGCGAAGTCGCCGTCTTCCCCGACCCCGACAACATCGAAACCGGCTCCCTCCGCCTGCGCGTCGGCGAATGGGACGTCACCGACATCGACATCCCGGCCGGTTCTTCTGGTTCTGCTGGCATCGCTGATGCCGAACTTGCCATCATCGGCGCCCTCATGCCCCTCGACGCCGAAGCCGTCACCTTCCAGGCCCCGCAAGGAGTCGGCGTCGTCCTCGCCGACGTCGTCCCCGGCACGCCGCAGGCCAGCATGCAGGCCGTCTTCACCGCCATCGAGGCGGAGCTGTAGGGGTTTCTGCGCCCGCTAGGTGTTCGCTGGGTGTTCGCTGGGCACCACATTCCTTTGCGAAAAGTCCGCGACCTGGGAAAATACGCGCCCTCCGAGCCAAAATGCCGGGATTTGGTGCGCAATCCCTCCACCAACCGAAAAAGTTCCCACGTCCGGGAACTATTTTGCGTTTTAGGCCGGTTCGCGTCGACCAACGGTTCCGTTTCGCCAGGTCGCGACGAATGCCCACAAAGATCGTTCCCGGTTTCACAGATCTTCGGGGAACTTTCCTGAGGTACCAGTCAGTTTCCATTCCGGTCGAGGTGTTAGAAGCGTGCGATGCAGGTCGCGCCTCCCGCCCGGCCCGGGTCGATTTTCGGCGACCAGCGTCGCACTCCTTGAATCCCACGCTTTTAATCCAGCCCCAGAACTGCCAGAACAAAAACGGGAGGGCTTGAACGCTAGCTGTGCACCACAATCCAGCGCAGGACAACACCGACCTGGGGAAACGCAAGCCCTCCAAACGAAAAACCTCGAATTTGGTGCGCCAGTCCAACACTCCACCCCAAAAGAAGGCTTAAGGGACATTTTGTGTGTATAAATCTATCTGGTTTCCTGGGATGACCTCGGCCAACAACCAGATATGGTTTTCAAAACAGTTCCATTCGCCCGTTTTGAGAAATCAACACCGAATGACGCCTGGTGTGTGATCTGGAGTCTGCGGGTAGCGCAGGGACCCGCGGCATCGAGGGCTCTAGGGTACTAGAACCAGCCGCCTGCGCGTTGCGCGGCCACATATAGCCAGGGGGACGAGCAAAGCCCTTGACGTGCACAATTCTGGTCGCATCGAGGCGCTCGGGTGTTCCGGTCGACCTCATTGCGTCGACCAACCCAGGTCAGCGGTGATTTGGATGGCTTTGGGGCTATTTTGCCGATGTTGCGCTGACCTGCGTTGGTAAACCGGAGTAGGTCGACCGGAAGAGGTCAACGGGAAGAGGTCGACGGACCGAAAGAATTCGATACCGGCATTGATCATCAGTGGAACCCCAGCTTAGGCGTGAGAAAAGGGTGGGCTGGACGCAGTTAGTTACACACAAAATGTCCCTTAAGCCCAGCTTTTGGCTTTTGCGGCGCGCACAAAAGAACCTCCGACACTGCGTCATTTGCAATCCCGGAGGCTCTTTCCTCTTGTGCGCCCGGTGAGACTTGAACTAGCTATGTGTACTTTTTGAAGGTGCCCCGTTACCTGCGTTTTTGCTGGTGGCGGGGCATTTTTACTGTTTTGTCGCTACGTCGTTTTCCGGGCGATTCCGGGACATTACGGGGCTTTTTGTAGTCAAAATGCAGTCACAAAATCCGCCCCGATCATCACCGCATACAGTAACGCGCCCACTACATACAGTGACGCCCCAAACACAAGAAGACCCCCACCTGAGTATCTAGCCAGAATGGGGCCAGTCGGGCTACAGGGGTAGTTTTTCTGCGGGCTCTTGGCATACTGCGGCGCGATCGAGCCCGGCGTCACCAAGTGTTCGAGGGTGTCGGCGAGCCAAACTGTCCACCGCTTAATAACAGGCCAAACATACGAAGCAATCACATAAAGTCCATTACAGCACTTGACACATAACGCATATTTACGTTATACTATGTGTAGTGAGTCAATGAGACTCACGAACAACTAGATAGAGAGGAGGTGCAGAGATGTACACAGACATCATCGCAACAATCACCCTGATTGTGATGATTATTATCTGGCTCGACACTCGCAAATAGGGAAGCCCCCGGCTAGCCGTAATAGCCGGGGACACTCCCACCCTCTCAACACTACACACGAAAGGACACACAATGACATTCACACTCCTCGGAGTCGGCACCGGCATCATCACCACACTCGCAGGCGCCAACCCCCTCTTCGCCCTCGCCTTCCTCGCCGTCGGCTACGGCATCGACAAAAACAAAAAGAAGGCATAACCATGCACCCCATCATCATCGACGAACACACCGGCAAACGCCTCTTCAATAGCGCAGAATGCGCCGACTACATCGGCGTATCCCCCCGCACCTGGGCCAACTACTACGCGAACCAGCGCACCCCCGAACCCGTCGCCACATGGGGCAAATCAGCCCCACTATGGGACGCCGAAGAAGTCCAAACCTGGCACGCAGCACGCCCAGGCTCCCCCGTGAAAGGAAACCCCAAAGGGAGCGCGGACATTTCGTTGGAGTGTTGAGGGCTGGAAGGTATTCCGATGCCCG
>OJKZ01000718.1_pt1 | contig 12378 bp, 12 predicted proteins | sample 1596791 | NCBI WGS metagenome assembly OJKZ01 (sample SAMEA3904677, study PRJEB24821) | metagenome | biome: Builtin; feature: hospital; material: surface | place: USA | collected 2013-06-04 | reverse complement strand
CGGCATACGAGATTGCCTCTTGTCTCGTGGGCTCGGACATGTGTATAAGAGACAGAGTGTATTTGCTATGTGTCTCGCATTTCTCGCATCATAAAAACACCTGAGCACAACCCAGGTGTTTTTTGTTTTTATACGATAGAGTACCTAGTCGTCACTCAGACTGCTGCCGCTTGCTTTCGCGCGCAAGACTTGGCGCAACTCCCGTTTAGCATCACTAATCGATGCCCCAGCGTCACTTATCTTACTATTAATATCCTTGCCAAGATAGCCTCCCTTTGACCGTGGTACCTTTGGCATACTACCCTCTCGACTCTTCAGGTAGTTCACAGCAGATACATAATAGGCTCGCAACTCCTTCAAATATTGTGATTGGCTTTCGGCATATTTGCGAATACTCTCGTATTGCGATTGTTTGAGCTTATCGAGTGTTTTGATACAAGTGCCTTGTTGCTCATCAAATTTTTTGCCTGCTTCATCACCAGACCCTACACTGCTCATTGAGATATATGTAGTAGACCTACTGTTGCAGTTTTTGTTATATTCCTTCTTAGCAACTGTTGTCGCAGCATATTCGCGCAAGAGTGGCTTGCGCTCTTCATATTCCTTTTTGAGGCTGTCGTATGCTTTTTCACATCGCTGTCGTGCATGGCACGCATTTTGCCAAGCTCATCAAGATGCTTGTCAACCTTTGTAATCAACTCGTTTGTAGCCTCCTCACTATCGTCTGAGTTAGCTGTCATCTCTCGAATAGTACGAGCATCAAAGCTAGCAACTTTATTATACGCCTTTGCATAATCATCTCGGCTTGGCGGCCCAAAGAAGACAAAGAACACCACTACGCCAATAATCAATAATACCAAAGCAACACCACCGCCAATCAAGCCCCAGAGCAATCCTTTGCTCATACCCTGCTTGGGATATTGTGGTGGCATGCCAGCGACGCCAGGTTGCATGGGTTGCGGCTGCCCTGCTGTTGGCTGGGCTGCGGGTTGTGGTTGCGCAGCAGCCTGAGTCTGTGTAGCTGGCGCCGGCTCAGCGGCAGCACGCTTGCTGGCCAGAGCGGCCTTCTCTTCCTCAGTATAAGGTGGGTTATTCATATCAAAGGTTGGGACAGCCTCTGGTGGTTGCTCCTGGGGGGTTGCTGGTTGATTACTCATGCATCTCCTTGTTGATTTGGCTATTATTTACCATAACTATTATACCGGAAAGATACTAATAGGCCAATATGTGTTTTGATTTGACCTTGCTCTCGCTTCACGCCCTCCTCTCCTTCACGTCCACTCATACAGCACCAAAGAAAGCGGAGGTTGTTACCAGCAAAACACCCCACGCATCCTTGCTGGGGTGTTTGTCTTCTGTTGCGAGGCTAGTGCTCAGATCTGCTACAATCCGATCATCGTCAGATTAATCTTGCCGCGCTCGTCAATGCCGGTGATCTTCACTTGCACGGTTTGGCCTTCTTGCACGACATCTGTTACCTTACCGACTCGGCCTTTGGCAAGCTTCGAGATATGCACCATCCCATCCACGCCAGGTAGGATGTTCACAAAGGCACCAAAGTCCTTAATCGTCACGACGGTGCCGGTGTAGGTGCGGCCAACTTCGGGCTCTTCCACCAGGCTTTTGATCCAAGCCAGCGCCTTCTCAATCGCCTCACCATTGGGGCTAGCAATGGTAATCAGGCCGTCTTCTTTAATATCTACCTCGGCACCAGTTTCGCTAGTGATTTTGTTGATGGTTTCACCACCCTTGCCGATAACAGCGCCTATTTTATCTGGGTTAATCTTGAGCTTTTCGATACGCGGCGCGTAGGGGCTGAGCTCTTTGCGTGGGCCAGGCAGTACACTCAGCATGTGCTCCAGGATGTGGGCACGGCCGGCCTTGCTCTGCTCAAGCGCCTGGCGCAGCACCTGCACCGGCAGGCCATGCACCTTCATATCCATCTGTAGGGCGGTAATACCCTTGCTGGTGCCCGTCACCTTAAAGTCCATGTCGCCAGCAAAGTCCTCGGCGTCGGCAATGTCGCTCAGTACGTAGGGTGTGTCGCCATCCATCATGAGGCCCATAGCAATACCACTGACTGGTGCCTTAAGCGGCACGCCAGCGTCCATCAGGGCCAAGCAGCTGCTACAGGTGGCCGCCATGCTGGTAGAGCCGTTCTGGCTCATGATTTCTGTGACGCTGCGGATGGCATAGGGGAACTCTTCTTCGCTCGGTAGCACTGCCGTAAGGGCACGCTCCGCCAGATAGCCGTGGCCAATCTCACGCCGGCCCGGGCTGCCGAGGCGCTTGACCTCACCCACCGTATAACCCGGGGCGTTGTAGTGGTGCATATAGCGGCGCTCACCTTCTGTTACCTCCATGGTATCGACGAGCTGTGCGTAACTCAGCGGTGCCAGCGTAACAATATTCATACCCTGCGTTACCCCGCGGGTAAACAGGCTGCTACCGTGGGTGCGGGGCAAGATACCGACCTCGCTCGAGAGTGGGCGGATCTCCGTCAGGGCGCGGCCATCGGGGCGAATACGCTCCTCCACAATGCCGCGGCGCACATCGTTGTGTAGTGCCAGGGTAAAGGCTTCGTCGTACTCATCACGCACCGCGGCGTATTCCTCGCCGTCAAGGCCGAGCTGCTCGGCCATGGCCTCGTGGAAAGCCCAGCGAATTTCATTCACAACTTCATTGCGCTCGGGGTATGGGCGGCGGATCTTCTCGCCTAGTTTGCCATCAACCCATTGGTTGGCTACGGCCTGGATGTCTTCATTTGGCAAAACGAGCTCGTACTCCTGCGGTGCTGGTGCCACCTTGGCAGCCAGTTCTTGTTGCAGTGTAATCGCTGGCTGCATGGCTTGGTGCGCCCAGGCTATGGCATCGACGATCACCTCCTCGGGCACCTCTTTAGCGCCAGCTTCTACCATGGTAATGCCGCGCTCAATCCCCGCCACCACGAGGTCAAGGTCGGACTGCTCACGCTCCTCTGGTGTCAGGAAGGCCTTAAACTCACCATTCACCCGGCCAACGCGCAGACCCGCCACTGGCCCATCAAACGGCGTACCAGTTAACATCAGGGCGCTGCTAGCGGCAACCATCGCCACCATATCGGGGCGGAAGCTCGGGTCCATGCTAAGCACGGTAGCCACCACCTGCACTTCCTGGCGGTAGCCTTTGGGGAAGAGTGGGCGGATTGGCCGGTCGATCAGGCGGCCAATCAGCACTGCTTCGTCGCTGGGCCGGCCCTCACGCTTAATAAAGCGGCTACCGCTAATCTTGCCCGAAGCATAGAACTTCTCTTCGTAGTCGATGCTTAAGGGGAAGTAATCCAGCGTTACCGGGCGGGTGCCCACCTGGGCCGTACCCAGCACCACCGTATCGCCGTACCGCACTAGCACACTGGCCGTCGAGCGGAAACCAACGCGGTTAACCTCCAGAGTGAGAGGGCGACCGCATAACTGCGTCGTCACAGCAAAGACATCTTTGCCGCTTGGGTTAATAATACTCATATAGAGCTCCTTTCTTGCGGCAAGTAACAGGGGTGAATGCTCGCACCCATCATCTTCATGCAAGCCCTCAACGCTATCACTGCCGCGTTAATATACTCTCTTTAGTATACCGCATTTTGGGATATACTGGTAGTGCTTCATATCTGACAGCCTCGGAGCTTACACGCCATCTGGGCTGTCATGGTCAATTACCAGGCGCATCGTATCATCACCTTCATATGTAGTCTGCGCGCCCTTGATAGAGAGAATGTTTCCACTGCCCTTGATCGCTGCGCTGCCCACAAACCGCACATAGGTTGCGCTCAGCCATTCGACACCACTTGGCATGACAGTAATTTCTTCGCCTTGATCCCCTATGACAGCAAACGGGACACCATTCTCCACCTCTTGTGGTTGGTCATAGATCATATACTCACTGCGTCGAGAGAGTTGTTTCTCCAAAACAGCTTTATCTTAACAAGTTATCCCAGATTCGTCAATCAACCCCTCACCACAACTACACATATCACAGCCTCATCACCTCTATCCGAGCAACGAGTAGTGAGAAGAGGATATGTGAGAATTGGTGGCATGCGCGACACCCTTTTGTCGCTTAAATCATTGTGTTGTCATACCGGCTGCGGTTCTTCGCGTGGCGGCGCTTGCGGCCAACAAACCACCACCAGGCACCACCGCCACCAGCTGCAGCGAGAACTACTGCTACAGCGATGAGGAGGATGATCGTCCAGCTGGGCCCTGCCTCTTGCTTGCGCACAGTCGGCTGCTGGTGCTTTTTGCTTGGCTGCGGCTTTTTCTTGTCCTTCTTTTCGTCCTTTTTCTTGTCTTTGTCGTCTTTTTTCTTCTCCTCAGGCTTGGGGGCGGGTTTTGGCGCTGGTGTAGGTGCTGGCGCGGGCTGAGCTGTTACTTTCAGGCCAAAGGTATCGGCGCAATCAGCCGTGAGCGGCGTGGCTGCACCCACTGGCACATTACCGCGCTGGATACTCCCCAGGCCGGCCAAGCCACCCAACAAGGTAGATGAATCATTATACGGGTTGATATTTGGGTCTGCCTCCTCGGCTGGTGTGGTCGGGCCACGATCGGAGGTCGTATACACCCAGCCAGCATTGCGCTCACGGGCCTTGGCTACCACCTGGGCCTGCTGCTCGTTGCTGCCCACACTGTGGATGACGTGCCACATTTTGTAGGCGTTGGCTGGGTTTTTCTCGAAGTTGGTGGCCGTTGGGTGATTTAGGTCGTAGTAGCTATCGCTCAGGTAGCGCGCCGCCGAGGTCTCGGCATTCAAGAATACATCACCATAGGGCATGACAGACTCACCGAGGAAGCGTGTGCCCGCATTATGGATAACGATGGAGCCTGGGTGCTTGACTTTGACGTAGTTGTAGAGATTGGCCAGATAGCAGGTCTTTTGGCCACTACTGTGGTTGTCGGCTTCGTCGAAGAAGATCCCCTTCACATTGGGGTAGAGCGCATACCAGCGGTCGATCTCTGCTGCCACCTCAGCAATATTGCGCGTCTGGCGGCCATGCTTGACGTAGCCAATGTATTTGACCCCAAGCGAATCGAGTCGCGCCAGAGCCTTTACATAATCACTACTAACCGTTGTACCTGGCCCACTCGAGGGATTAACCACTACAAAGGGCGTCTTGCTCGAGACATTAGCCATATCATTCCAATACTGATTGTTGCCACCCTGCATGGGGTAGCTATAGGCTGGCATCATGATGGACTGCTGCGGTGCCAGAGCACTCACCTGCGGCGCAAGCAACTGCCCCAGCACTGCCACAGCAGCCACAAACATTAGCACAGCGCGCCATATCTGCTGCATACTCCACCGCATCGCCACACCCGTGGACGCCCGTGCTGCATCTGTCACATCCTGCATAGTCACTCTCTATGATAGCATCTTTGTGCACAAATGGGTATTATGTTGTGTATGTCACAATGTTTTTGCGGAGGCTTCCCTGTTGTGGCACGTTACTTGCAAACTCAGTGGTATCAGTCTATTATCTCCATTACTTCATCCATATTAACTATAGAATGGAAGAATGAAGTGATTACACTTGCACAATACGGCGAAAGTAGTCGTGCACAGCGGGTTGGCTCGCTTCGGGCACGTTGGCAATATATTCAGCGCCAAAGACCGTTGCAGCTGTGTTTTGGTCGAAGCAAAAGCCCGTCAGCCTAAGCGGAGCATATCCATCGCCAAACTGCCCCCACACCGTACCGGGCGGGAATTCTACACCGCAGTACCGTACTGCGTCGGCAGCAAGGAACGTATGCGCCCCATGTGTTTTGCTAATAAAGCGCTTGTTAGCAATATCCGTCTCGCCCATCACTGGTTGAGTGCTCATCATATATGCCTGAGCAAAGTACGCCTCTACATCTTTGCAGCCGCCCTCACGGAGGCGCACTGCTTCGGTCGGCATAGGCAGATCGCTGGTGCGGTCGGTGCCACGAGTGGCAATTGGGTTCAGTAAGGCAACCAAGACATCCGCCGCTGGCTCACCAGTTGGCTGGAGCACTGTGCGATGTTCGTCATCCGCCACAAGGTGACCTGTTTGGTCAGCCGCCATCTTGATGACCTCGCGCGACATCCAGGCATAGGCATTACCATAGCGGTTATCTCGCTCGGTAATGAGTTCCCTCTCAGCAGCATCCGCAAGCCGCACACCACCAGCATCACAGGCATCCAGCAACGCTCGCGCTGATGCGGTGTGGAGATATAGATGCTCATCTGCATCATTTTGCTCTTTGTAGCGGGCAAGCAGTGCCGTCCCATAGCATTGTAATGCACTATTACTACCATCTTGCTGAACTCTACGCATCAAGACGCGGTCAATGTAGACGCTTAGGTCGAATATGCCGACAGAGATCATGGGCTCGCCAGCGTGCAGATGTTCAATACCACTTATAATCTGGTGTGCCACCTCTTGCACGCGCCGCATAGCTGGCGACTGCTGGTATGCATCTGCTACAGCCTGGCAAAATTCATCATCTGTCAGCCCGTCATTCCGCCTTCGGCATAATGTGATGGTTCGCTGCTCGAGAATATTCCGTGTCTTGTCTATTGGCTCATCCACTGCAACGACTGCGCCATCTAGCAGTGGCACCACCTCCTCAGGTATCATATCCACTGGGCTGCCATCCACCAAATCTTTTGCAGTATTCTTCCCTGCTGCTATCGTCTCCAAATCTTGCGCAAACTGCCTTGTCTCGCGCGCTGCTTTATCAACGACAAACTGCCGACGCTCCTGTTCAAGCCGATCAGCTGTGCATAGTAGCTCTCTCGCTCTTTCGTGTGAGAAAGATACTGGCGAGGTTGTTTCAGCTGATGGTTGTCCTTCTTGGCTCATTATTGCATGATAACGTATGGTGGTTAGTTTTGTAAAGCATTGCGTATGCTATAGCAACACCACCTGCTCTCTCGCCCACTCTAGTGCGGCGAGGCTGCGCTGGCGCGCTGCTGTGTGCTCAGGCGAGGGTTGGTCGCTCCCCCACCACTGGTTCCAGGCCCAGTCGATGGGGTTGAGACACTCAAGGTGATCGGTATGGTGCAGCTTGCCATTGATAAAGACATCGTTGCGCTGGGTGTAGAGATGAGTATAGCCACATCGCTGGAGGGCGCGCAGGCTCGCAATGTTGCCCTGCACCACGGCAGATTTAATACAGTGCAGCCCCAGATTCTCAAAGGCGTACCACGTACGAGCATGGTGGCTAGCACTAGCAACACCCTTGCCCCAGTAATGTTTATCCACAATAATAATGCCACTTGTGGCAGTGTGGACGTGCTTTCTCGTAATATTCACCAGTGATGTACCACCAATTAGCCGCCACGTTTCGCCATCCTTAGCCCAGATACCCCAGACGATACTTTCTTTGTCTGCGATTGTTTTGTCATACCATGCTTGCTCGGTCTCGAGCGTCTGCGCCCGGTGCTCGGCAAAATACTGCGTGACCGTCCCGCGCGCAAACCCCTCTACAAATGGTCTCAGTTCATCCCGTGCAAACGGCGCAAGCTCCAGCTCAAGCCCCTGCTTTGTCGTGACTGTCATCATTGGGCCAAATGCCATGGTGCGCTCCTTTCGTGGTGTTTTTTCTTTTTCTAGTATAGCATCGGTGCACGATACAAATGATAGAACCAGCCGCCTAAGGGCGAGATACTAATCCTGCGACGCGCTTCACCGCACCACGGACAACATCAAGCGTCGTAGGTGCGGTATTCTTCTTGGAGCGCTCAATGAGCCTCTTGATAAGGTCCATATCCTCTGCCTGGGCATACTCGCCAAGGTTGCCGCTTGGCTTTGTTTGTGTCTGCTGTGTATAGTGCACAGCAAGTTCATCTGGATCAATCACGTACTGCGCCCCACCAAGATCCACCTGATGGACGAACTCTTCGTCGCCATAGCCACGGAAGCCAACACCGTTTATAACACACTGGACGGTCGCGCCTTTTTCTCTTCGTTGTACCTGCCCATACCGTGTTGTTATATGCTCGTACAGTTCCACCAGTACATGCGTCGAGCCATCGAAGCTATCGCGAGGTTGGAGATTATCCTTGTGCTGCTCGCGGTATTTTACCTGCTCGGCCTCTGTCGTCTTGAGTAGCTCGCGCGTCTGTGGCGAATCTGCTACGTCGGTAATCTCTACTAGATCGTCAAGCGTGAGATCGCTATACGTCACATATCGTTGCAGCTGGCCCGGATCTTCACTAGACAGCGGTACGTCTTCGAGCTGCCGATCGACAAATGCGTCAAAATTAGCCACCGCCTTCTCATACTCGGTCCGACCCAGCATAGCTTCGAGAGTAGCAATGCCGTGGCTGCTTACCCCATGCCCTGCTTCGTACATACTACAACTCCTTTTTGTTTATGGTGTGGTATATTATATTACGATACATTTTAGGCCGATATTTGTCAATCGTGGCACTATGAATCTTAAAAACCTCCCCAATAGATGAGGAGGTATATTTCTCGTGGCGGGCGCTTATTTGCGCAGGCCGAGGGTTTCGAAGCGTTGCTTTGTAGGCATCAAAGTTCGTCCGCTCAAGGTAGCGGAGCAGCCGCTTGCGCCGGCCGACCATTTGCTTGAGGCCACGACGAGCCATGTTGTCGTGCTTGTTGGACTTAAGGTGTTCGGTCACCTCTTTGATACGAGCCGTCAAGATAGACACCTGCGCCTGTGGGCTGCCGACGTCATTCTTGCTGACCTGAGTCAAAGCAATCGCTTTCGCTTTGTTATCCTTAGTAATCATACTGGTGTATTGTAGCAGGAGGGCGACGCAGTGTCAATGTAAGAGCACTTAATTTCGAAGTCTCATATCAGCTCTCGCACCTCCCCTTACTAACAGATACTTGCCTACTGAAGGAGTGCCCGGTGAGCCTGGGTAATGATGGTGTTATTATTCTCCTGGCCGAGCAGCGCTGCTTGCTGCTTGATGTCATCTTTGGTCACTAGCAACCGCATCAGGTTGTAATACTGGAAGGTTGCCTGTGCAATGGCACGGTGGTTCTGACTCATCGCGATGAGCTCCCGCCGCTTGCCCACCTTGTTGTCTGTCCTTGCGGGGTACCGAGCATCAAGCGCGGTATAAAATTGCTGCAATGTCTCCACAAGCTCGGGCGCAGCACAATGCGCACGGCGGCGTGCCGGCTTACCCCGATAAGCAACGGCATAATAATCGGTATCACTCTCTGGTTCATAGAATGGCTCGGTGAGTAAGAGGCGCATATTGCCAATGTCACTATCGATAAATTCGCTGATATCGAGCGCGGCGAAGAATGTCTCTGCATCTGGGAACGGCGACTGATAGTCGACTCCTTGTGTATTCTCTGCTGTTGGCCACACAAGATCGGGCGCAGCATCTGCACGTGCAACAGGTAGATCGATGAGCGGCTCGCTTTTGTCGATGAGTGCTTGGAGCTGCTGATTCTCAGGCCTCCGCAAACACTGCTCGAGCTGCGTTGCATAGCGCTCCATATCCATAAAGCTTGGGGTATTCTCGTAGGGGTAGCGCACCCTATCACGTGGACCGTTATTTTCGGCAAGCTTTGGTATTTTATCAAGCACATCCTCAAGGCGGCGGACATCGTCGTCTGTCATTGGGGTGTCGAGTACTTGGAGGTCATCAAGCAACGCCTGTGCATCCTCTATTGTCAAGGTTCCTTCTGTGTGAGGTCGGAGATTAGTCGGGCTAATGCGCTTGTGGCCAATCGAATACTCTACTTCTTGCGTACCAATTGCATCTCCCTCTCCATCCCCCTTACGGATAACATATGTGCGAACAATAGTGAGTGCGTCATGAGAGCCTTTGATAGGAAGTTGGGTTTTTATATCAAGAAAGAGCTCATCGCCAGTCGGCTGATTATTACGCATACACGAGGAGCGGAAGGCAATTTGCTGTGGATATTGGAGGCGCCGTCCCTTATCGCTCTGCTCGTAGTCATCTGGTACGGCAATCGCCTCATCACTACCTTGACCAATAAATATCTTCCGGACGACATCATCTGGCAGCTCCACACGATATCCTTGGTGCCACGTATCGCCATATGATGGGGCTACTGGCGGCTCTTCGTACGGCTCACCATAGAGATAAAGCGTATACCACCCCTCTGCTAGTAGCCTATTAAGACTCTCCGGCGAAGCCTGGAACTCTCCATTGGTATGATGCTCGGATGATGGTGGTGTGTTATGGTTCATAATTCCACTATAACCATTATTGGGCAGTAGTGTCAACTCGAGGATACTAAGATTTCAGAGCGCTACCGCTTCTTGCAGTAGACTTACCACCCCACCTGCACACCATACCGCGCCACCTGCCCTGCCGTCAACACTGCAGCATGAGCTGGATTATCGGCGAAGGAGTTGCCGCTGTGTGTTGGTTCAACGCAGAGGTACGAACCCAGCCCATCTGTCCAGACTGCCCAGCGAGGTAACCCCTCACTCTGTAGCGTGATGGTGCGCAGGCCCGTCACGAGCTGGCGTGTGGATCCATCAACAAAGATCGTCTCCGCGAGCGACGTAAGGTCGGCTAATGGTTGGCCATCCAGCACTGGCACACCATCATACGTAAAATATGGATGGAAGGCTGGTGCCACGAGCAGTTCATCCTCACCAACATTCACCAGCGTGAGCTGCATTGCAAGCTGGTGCTCCGCCACTGTATACACCAAGCGAGACTCCAGCCCAGCATAAGCACTACTCCCCCTCAGCATGAGCTCCACTCGGTCGCTGGTGTGCTCCACCACCTGCCACTGGCTGGTGCGGCCAAAGCCATGCTGCGCCAGACCACTCGCTCCGCCCGGGCCAAAGTTGGGTAGGCAAACATGGCAGCCACCGCGCGTTTTACGCTCACCATCAGGAGCGGTGAGCTGCTGCAGTGGGTAGAATACATCCCCACGCTCATCGGCCAGGCTGGTGATATACGCGCCATCTGTCGTGATAGTTACGGTGGTTGTGCCAGTGTGTAGCGTAATATTCATCGGTTACTCCTCGCTTCTTTATTTATTGTATATGGCTAATCAACAATCCCAAAATCCTGCAGCTGCTGCGCCTGTGCCACCAGCCAATCAGCAATCGCCGTACGCCGCAGCGCCGCGCAGTACGCCCCTGTGCCAAGCTGCCTGCCAATATCCACCGCCAGGCTGCGAATGTATGTACCGCTACTCACCCGCGTGCGAATGACGAGCCGCGGATACTGATACTCCAGCACCTCCAGCGAGTGGATCGTAATGGTGCGCTCTGGCAACTCCACTTCTTTACCATCGCGCGCGAGTTTATAGGCTCGCTGGCCATTAATCTTGATGGCACTAAAGATTGGTGGCCGCTGGCGAATCTGGCCAGTAAAGCGCTGCAGCACCGCATCGAGCTGCTGACGTGATGGCGGTGCGATGGGCACCTTGGTATCTTCTAGCAGATAGGGCGTAATCTCCCCTTCTGGGTCGCCCGTGGTGCTGGTTTGACCTAGGATGATCGTCGCTTCGTACGTCTTGTCGAGCTTGGTGTAGCGCATGGCATTGCGGCACTCCGTGCCCGTCACCAATAGCAAAAGGCCCGTTGCAAAGGGGTCAAGCGTACCACAGTGCCCCACCTTCACCTTCTTGCCAGCCTGCTGGCTCAGCACCCGCCGCACCCGCGCCACCACCCCAAAGCTCGTCATACCAGCTGGCTTGTCGATGTGGAGAATGTGATCGTATGATGAATCGGGTGTTTGGTGCGTCATGTGGTTAGTATAGCATGATGGAACAAAAAACCAGCCGCGAAGGGCTGGTTCTCTGGGTGTTTTTATATTGCTAGAGTGGTAAACCCTACTTCTCCGGTACGTGGAATTGCGATGGGTTGGCTTGGTCTTTTTTGGCCTTAGCCTCAGATTGGAGCGCAGCATCGAGCTGAGCCATGGGGTTATCAGCATCAGGGCCAGGCAGCGGTGGCACACCTGGTGGCAGTGGCGGCAAGCTAGAGAAATCTGGCATTGGTGGCAGCGGTGGCAAGGCTGGCCCTTCGGCATCATCGGCTGGTGCAGCTCGGTGCTTGGCATCAAGGTCGGCCAGGGTTTCTTTGCCCGTTGGTGGCGGGAGGATGTCGTCGTTGTGAGCCATCGGCACGCGCGGCATGTCATTGACATTCGGGACAGTTGGCTCATGGTCGAGCGCTGCCGTGGCGGCATTGAGTGGCGCTTGGCTCCCTGGCGTGTCGTCGCTGTCGAGGTAGCGTCCACCCTTGTGCGAGAGGATGGTCTTGTTGCGGCCATTTTCGCGCTCGCGGCGCTTGTCATCGGCCGCTTGCTTGGTCGTAGCATTAAGCGTGCCACCCAGGCTCGGCTCACTCAGCGGCGTCTCGATGGGCTGACGCCATGGCTCAGCACTGCTGTTGCTCCCCGATG
>OJKZ01000703.1_pt1 | contig 12536 bp, 9 predicted proteins | sample 1596791 | NCBI WGS metagenome assembly OJKZ01 (sample SAMEA3904677, study PRJEB24821) | metagenome | biome: Builtin; feature: hospital; material: surface | place: USA | collected 2013-06-04 | reverse complement strand
TCTACACTAGATCGCTCGTCGGCAGCGTCAGATGTGTATAAGAGACAGCAAGATGCCAACCTTTACCGTATCGACGACAAACTCTACCGCAGCGAACAGCCCGTCCCCGAGGACGGCGAAACCATTTCACAGCAGGGTATCAAAAGCGTCGTCAATCTGCGCTTTTTCGACCGCAATGACGACGACCATCTCAAACCATACGGCATCAACATCATCAACCGCCCGCTGCTGTCGTGGAATGTCAAACCTAAAGACATCGCCGAAATCCTGTACCTGATTGAAAAACAGCAACAAAACGGCGCAGTCCTCATCCATTGCTACCACGGTGCGGACAGAACGGGGCTGATTGCCGGAATGTACCGCATCCTTTACCAAGGCTGGCAGATTGAAGAGGCAAAAGCCGAAATGCAGCACGGCCCCTACGGTTACCACAGCATTTGGAAAAATATCGCCAACCTATTTACCGAAGCAAAAGTACAGGAAGTCAAAAACCATTTGGAACGCTTGCGCAGCAACGAGCGCAATGCAGTATCGGGGTAATAACGCTGACTTATACATCCAATACCGACTCTGGCTGCCAAGCTGATTTTTAGAGACAACATACTGATTGGTGCATTATTCCCGCTCAGGCAGAGATCCATCGGAAATCTTCAGAAGCAGGTATTTGAAAAAAACGGTTGCCGAAATTCAAAATCAGATTCAGTTCCATGAGAAAGGGTGGTTAATGGCGGGTGACGTATTCCAGATAAGTGTGGCGGCCGTATAGAAAAAGGTCGTCTGAAAACCTTATCCATCAGGTTTTCAGACGACCTTTAAGTATATGGGAAATGTATGTAGCGAAAAAATGGTTGCAATTCTGTTTAGAGAGGATTTCATCTGAAACTAAAATTGTTCGACAGACTGATCCGTAAAGCATTTGAAAAATGATATTTAATGCATTCTATTTGATATAATTTTTCCCTATGACAAGTGTACAATTGAAAATTTTGCATCAATCCATTGCAGTCGTTTGAATTAAGCAAAAAGCAATTAGCGTATCGCAGCAATTTCAGATCAAATTAGACCGTGTGCATCCGAAAAAAGCATTTTCCATGCCCAAAATTCCAATACCATCACAAAAAAGCAATTAACTCATTATATTATTTGAAAAAAATGAAAATGCGATATTTAATTTTCGAAAAATCAGAACTTTAAATAAAAATTTGAGTCAAACCGCCCATGCCATATCTATATCCGTTCGTATCTTAATTAAACATTACCTTGAAATGCCATGCTAAATTATTATTTCATTACATTCAGAAACGAGCACCTACGAAGAAACTGCCACCTAACAGCATAACCTTCTGATTAATCTTTACTTATACGGAAAACACCATTATGAATACCCGAGTCACTCACCTTTCATCAGAAAACCAAAGCCGCAGCGAATCAACTTCGACAGATACTGCAAACGCAAACCATTTAACCTACATTCGCAGCAACACCAGCCGTACGCTTGCTGCCGGAGAAAAAAATCTGATTCTAGAAGGTGATGCCAATATCTTCGGGGCAGGGAACAACGCCGATAATATCCTTATCGGCAATAGCGGACGTAACCGTCTCAACAGTGGACGCGGCAATGATACCGTTTACGGCGGAGATGGAGATGACACCATCAACGGTGGCGAAGGCATCGACTTACTGTTCGGTGAAGATGGCGACGATATATTAAACGGCGAAGCCGGTGACGATGTGCTTAACGGTGGTGCGGGTAACGATACCTACATCTTCAATGCGGCAGGCGGCAGGGATACCATTATCGATACAGAGGGGAACAACCGCATCCGCTTTACTGGAGGCTTGCGTGCCGAAGATTTGACAATAACGGCTGTTGCCAACAATGACGGTGGGCAAGATTGGAAAATCTCCATTAAGAGCACAGATTCCGTACTGACCGTCAGCAACCAATATAATGTCGGAAGCAGCGTCCCTACCATCCATCAATTTGTTTTTGACAGCGGTGCTTTGAATATAGCCGAATTTATTCGTGCGACAAAAGCCAACATTGAAACAGCGAAATCACAAAACCTGACTATTAATGGAACCGATTCAGACGACGTTTTAAATGGTAGTGATGGCAATGACATTATTGACGGCAAAGCCGGTGCCGATACGATGAGCGGAGGATGGGGAGACGATACTTATTATGTTGATAATGTCAAAGATGTCATTATCGAAGGGAAAGGTGCAGGTACCGATACCGTCATCAGCAGCGTTTCCTACACAGCGGCAACCAATGTTGAAAACGTTACCTTGACCGGCAATGCCAATATCTTCGGCGCAGGCAACAACAGCGACAATATCTTGACCGGCAATGCCGGACACAACCGCCTCAACAGCGGGCGCGGCAACGATACCGTTTACGGCATGGGTGGAAATGACAACCTGAATGGCGGCGACGGAGATGATTATCTGGATGGCGGCGAGGGTAACGACAACATCAATGGCGACGCAGGCAACGACACTTTAATCGGCGGCAAAGGAAAAGATACCCTGAAAGGCGGCGCAGGTAACGATACCTATATTTTCGGCGACGATGATACGATTATCGACGATCAAGGAAACAATACCTTGCGTTTTTCAGACGACCTGCGTATCAAAGACCTCAAAATCAGCGTCAATGACAACGCACAAGGCGGGAAAGACTGGTTGATTACATCAGCAAACAGTTCTGTATTGATTCGAGACCAAATCAGCGCAGACGGCAAAGTTTCCGTCGGACGTTTTGAATTGCTCGGAGAAACCTATACCCACGAATCCCTACTCAAAGCTGTTGCCAATTCAAACAAACAAGGTTCGATCATTACCGGAACAGCAAGAGACGATGTCCTTACCGGTACCGAGCAAAACGATACCATCGACAGCGGAATCGACGGACGCGACCGTCTGTACGGACTAGGCGGAGATGACATCTTGCGCGATAGCGGAACAAGCTATTTTGGTAACGAACGCGATGACGAACTCTACGGCGGCGATGGCAATGATAAATTGTATGCCGACGTTGGTGATGATTATCTGGACGGCAGTGCCGGCGATGACCATCTTGAAGGCGGGCAACACAGAGATACTTACGTCTTTGGTAAAGGATACGGACACGATACCATCTTTGACTACAATTTCAATCTTGATCCCGAATTCAACCCAAACGGAATGCAAAACGCCAATACCGTTAAATTTACCGGCGGTCTGACTTTGGATGATTTAGAAATTTCGATAGCCCAAGGCTATGATAAATCCGGCATTGATCATATCCCTTCCGATTCCGAATTCATTATTATTCCCCGTCTGAACGGCGATACTTGGAACATTTCAATCAAAGGAACAAACGATGTCCTGACTATCAAAAACCAGTCCGGTATTTACGGCGCAATCAGCGAATTCCAGTTTGATTCCAAAACCTATACCGTTGGCGAAATCATTGAGCATTTCGGTCTGAATGTGCCTCACTTTGACAAAGCCGGTAACCTTGTCCACGACCTGACCGATAAAATTGACTGGTATGGTGTTGACCAGAGGGGATACAACCGCGTTGTTTACGGATCGGCTGATAACGATACTGCGGACTTTTCAGACGTGATCGGTAAAGTTACCTTCTACGGTGGCAAAGGAGAAGATATTATCACCTTAGGAAGATACAACGTCATTGACAGCGGTACGGGTAATGATGCCATTTTCGACTCCGGACACTCGGTTAAAAATACCATTATGTTAGGAAAAGAAAGCGGACACGATACATTGCACAATATCCGTACAGAAGCAGATACTACCGTTCTCTTCTCAGGAAATTTAACGATTAAAGATGTCGAATTGACAACAGGCAAAGACTGGGTTGTGAAGCTGAAAGGTTCAAATGACGAATTGACCATCAAGGATATGGTTCATTCCCCATCCGGTCATGATACGGTTGACACCTTTAAATTTGAAGGTGGCGAAAGCTATACCGCTACCCAATTCCTGAATGCCTTAGGTATGGATAGTACCGTCAACCACGGCTTGATTTAACCGTCTGGAAGGTTGTCTGAAAATTTCTCCCATTATCGGTGAGAAAGGTTTTCAGACGACCTTATATATTGCGCTCCATCAGGGACACATATATTTAATTCTTTTGTTTTGTCTTGATGATAATTCCCAACGCCAAACGTCGCTGTTTTGCGCTACTGATTCAATATGCTGCATATAAAGCAAAAATTTAGGAATTTTCATAAAAACCATTGACAAGACTTCTTTATTGTGTCAGAATTACGCCCGTTGAGTTGCTTGATGCAGCTTGATTTTTCTCCTCTATTTCTCCTTTGTAGACTTGGCGCATATCCCAAACGATATGCGCATTTTTTTATCTTGATTTTCCGAGTTTTAAAATAAACTCAAATAAAACAAGATATTCCTCTACTATCTCCATTCTCACGCACACAAAAATCCATCTTTAGAAAACGTATCATCCCCAATACAAAATCAACAAACACCCACCGTTTACCCTCCCCTGTCAAAGCAAAAATAATGGTTGCAAAGCGTGTTTCCTCTTTTCCCTCCTCCGTTGATTTGAAATACTGATAAAAAAGGTCGTCTGAAACAGAAAATCCGTTTTCAGACGACCTTTTAAAATCATTCGGTATTATTCGGCGTTGTTTTGTGCCGTTTCTTCAGTTTCGACTGCTGCGCCGACTTGTTCGGCTTCTACTGCCTCAGTTTTCGCTGCCTGTTTGGCCGCTTGGCGCTCGGCTTGTTCTGCCAAAGCCTGCTGGACAAACGGATGCTGTTGGGCGATGGCTTGTTCTTCCGCGCTGACTTCGCCTTTGAAGCGGTTGTTCAAATCAAAACGTTTTCCACCGCGCGCTAAGGCTTTAAGGTAGCGGGGGCGGCGGCAATGGTTGGCGAGGACGCGGGCGATCAGTGCAGGATCGTATTGGGGCAGCGCGGCAACAAGGTCTTGGTCGATGCCGACGGCCAGCGGTTTGAATCGTTTAAAGACGTCGTATTTGCCGTAGATGTGGTCGGCAATCATGTCAGTCTGTTTTTTCTTGCTCATGGTTTGGACGGCGGATTTCAAAGCTGCGCCCAAAGCGGTTTCTTGTGTCATGTCGTTTGTATTCCTCTAAAATAAAGCCGTGCGTTTCGCTATGGCACGGTAATGGCGGTATTTTAGTATAAAGCCTGTGTTTTGGCTAAGTTTTTTTGCGAATGTTCGATTGTAAATGTTTATTTTGCGGACAGCGCCGACACACCTGTCGCCATAGCGTTGCGAAAGGTCGTCTGAAAACGTTCGGCACAATCCGCCATGTTTGTTTTCAGACGACCTCTTTCAATTTTATCTATGCTGCTTGGCGATGTCGGGCGTATCGGCCACTACGTCAGCATTTTGCGCGCGATGGCGTAGGGTGTGGTCGATAAGCACGAGCGCGAGCATGGCTTCGGCGATGGGGGCGGCGCGCAGGCCGACGCAGGGGTCGTGTCTGCCGTGGGTGGCGAGTTCGACGGGGTTGCCGTTGATGTCGATGCTGCGGCGCGGGGTGGCGATGGAGCTGGTGGGCTTGATGGCGATGTTGACGTGGATGTCCTGGCCGGTGCTGATGCCGCCGAGGATGCCGCCTGAGTGGTTCGACAGGAAGCCTTGCGGGGTGAGTTCGTCGCCGTGTTCGCTGCCGCGTTGGACGACGCTGCCGAAACCTGCGCCGATTTCCACGCCTTTGACGGCGTTGATGCCCATCATGGCGTAGGCGATTTCGGCATCGAGGCGGTCGAAGACGGGCTCGCCTAAGCCGACAGGGACGTTGGCCGCTTCGATATGCAGTTTCGCGCCGACGGAATCCAAGGATTTGCGTACGCTGTCCATATAATTTTCCAGCTCGGCAATTTGGCTTTGGTTGGCGGCGAAGAAGGGGTTTTGGGAAATGTGTTCGTAGCCTTCAAACTGAATTTCTTTTTCGCCGACTTGGGTCACGTAGGCGGTGATTTCCGTGCCGAATTTTTCTTTCAGCCATTTCTTGGCAACGGCTCCGGCGGCAACGCGGGCGGCGGTTTCGCGGGCGGAGCTTCTGCCGCCGCCGCGGTAGTCGCGCGTGCCGTATTTGTGCCAGTAGGTATAGTCGGCATGACCGGGACGGAAGCTGGTGGCGATGTTGCCGTAGTCTTTGCTGCGTTGGTCGGTATTGCGGATTAAGAGGGCGATGGGTGTGCCGGTGGTTTTGCCTTCGAAGACACCGGAGAGGATTTCGACTTGGTCGGCTTCGCGGCGTTGGGTAACGTGGCGGCTGGTGCCGGGTTTGCGCCGGTCGAGATCGGCTTGGATGTCTGATTCGGCCAATGCCAGTCCGGGCGGGCAGCCGTCGATGATGCAGCCCAAACCTGCGCCGTGGCTTTCGCCGAAGGTGGTAACGGTGAAGAGTTGTCCGAAAGTGTTGCCTGCCATGTTTCCCTCTATCGGTCATATGCTGAAAGATGACGGATTTTAGCATACAAAGGTCGTCTGAAACGCTTTCGGAGAGCGAATCCTGCCTGCGGCACACCTTCTTTTATCGAATCAAATCCCAAGCAAATTTGCCTATGGTCAGGCACAGCAACACCATAAATCCGTAACGCAGAAACTTGGTTCCGCCGCGTATCGCCAATTTCGCGCCGACCACACCGCCGCACAAATTCGCCAGCGCAAGCGGGATTGCCCACGCCCAAACGACGTGTCCTTGCGGGATAAAAAATGTCAACGCGGCGAGATTGGTGGTCGAGTTGATGACTTTGCCCGATGCGTTTGCCGTCAAAAAATCGTAGCCGTAAAAACGGACGAACACGAAAGCCAAAAGGCTGCCCGTCCCCGGCCCGAAAATGCCGTCGTAAAAGCCGATTAATGCGCCGAAAAACAAGCCCCACAAGTTTTCGCGGCGCGTCAGCTTTTCAGTGCGCACCGTTTGTCCCAAATCTTTTTTGATAAAGGTATAAACGCACATGGCAATCATGATGACCAGCATCGCCGGTTTCATATATTGCACGGGGAAAAAGACCACGGCTTTCGCGCCCAGATAGGAAGCGGCAAACGCCAGCACGGCTGCGGGCAGCAGCATTTTCCACGGTACGGGGATTCTGCGCAGATATTGCCCCGTGGCAGTAACCGTCCCGCAGCAGGAGGCAAACTTATTCACGCCCATCACCGAAGCAACAGGTGTGGAAGTTGGCAGCAAGTTAAACAGCCCGGGTATTTGCAACAACCCGCCGCCGCCGACCGCCGCGTCCATCAGTCCGGCGCAAAATCCTGTAAGCAGTAAGAGGTAGAAAAAGGAATCTACGGGCATGATGATTTAGGCTTTATTGGAAATTTGTTATCAGGGAAAAGGTCGTCTGAAAACAGTTCTGCACATGAAAATCCATGGTTTTAAAATGTTCAAACGACCTTTTTCAAATCCGCTTCTTTATTTCTTCTTCAAATAAACGCCGCTTTCGATATGGTGCGTAAACGGGAATTGGTCAAACAACGCGGCGCGTTCGACAGTATGGGTTTGGCAGAGTGTGTCGAGGTTCGCGCGCAAGGTCTCGGGATTGCAGGAAATATAGATAATGTTGTCAAACTGGGAAACCAGCTTCAGCGTTTCATCATCGACGCCGGCTCGGGGCGGATCGACAAAAATCGTCGAAAAATCATACTCTTTCAGCGAGATGCCCTGTTCTTGCAGGCGGCGGAATTCGCGGCTTTGCGTGTAGGCTTCCGTAAATTCTTCAGCGGAGAGGCGGGCGGTTTTGATATTGTCCCTTTGGTTGGCTTCGATATTCCACTGTGCGGCATAAACGGAAGTTTTGGACACTTCGGTCGCTAACACCTGACGGAAATGCTGCGAGAGCGGCAGGGTGAAATTACCGTTGCCGCAGTAAAGTTCGAGCAAATCGCCGCTGAGATTTTGTGCGACATCACACGCCCATCCGAGCATTTTTTCGCACACGCGGGCATTGGGCTGGGTAAAGCTGCCCTCGACTTGGCGGTAGCGGAAGGTTTTGCCGTTTACGTTCAGCTCTTCGGTTATATAGTCTTGAGTCAAAACGATTTTCTGCCCCCTACTCCGACCGATGATATGGATGCCCAATTCACGCGCCAAAATTTCGGCGGCACGCTGCCACGCTTCGCCTAGTTTTTTGTGGTAAATCATGGTAACGAGCATTTCGCCGCTCAGCGCAGACAAAAATTCTACGGCGTACCAGCGGTTTTTGAGTTCGGGATTTTGCGCGGCGGCTTCGATGAGCTTAGGCATCAAAGCATTGATAGACTCCGAAGCAGCAGGAAATTGGTCGCAGCGTATCAGGCTTGCGCCGCTTGCTTTCTGTCCGCGCTCGAACATGGCGTAAAACATTTCACCGCCTTCGTGCCAAATACGAAATTCAGCTCGCATCCGGTAATGCTGTTCGGGAGATTCGAAAACTTGAATTTCAGGAAAATCCAAACCTTGGAAAAGCTGTTGCAAGTATTGGATTTTTTGGTCGAGCTGTTGCGTATAAGCAGTCATTGAAGAAATGCCTCATGAAAGAATGCCGTAATGTCGGTTTCGGTCGGCAGGTTGGCGTAAAGATGTTTGACAACAACGAAATGCTGACAAAGGTCGTCTGAAAACCTACCCACGCTCGTTTTCAGACGACCTTTTATTGGCGTTTGATTACTCGCCTTCGTATTTGCGTTCCAAACGCTCCACACACGCGCTTAAATGCTTGCGCATGACTTTGACGACGCGGTTGCGTTTGCCGTTGACCAGCAAGTCGAGGATTTCGCGGTGTTCGGAATGGGTATGGGGATTGATGGCGCGTTTTTCATTACGCTGCGCATCGAAGACGGCGACGATGAGCGAAGAACGGGCGCACAGGGTGTTCATGATATCGAACAAGACATTATTGTCGATCAGGCGAGCGAGTTCGACGTGGAAGGCGTTGGACAGGCGGTTCCAACCCACGCGGTCGCCGCTGTCGGACGCCTGCTCTTCACGCTCGATCATGGCGTAAAGCGGCTGGAGGCGGGTTTCCAAACCAGGCATATCGGACAGAAGGTTCAAAATCATGCTCTCCATTTCGATACGCGCGTTGAACACGTCCTGCATTTCCTTCAAATCGGGAACATGGACGAACGCGCCGCGATTGGGCTGCAAATCGACGATTTTGTCGTGCGCCAACAGGGACAGCGCGCCGCGCACGGTATTGCGCGAGCAAACCATTTGGCGGCAAAGCTCGGATTCGGTCAATTTTTTGCCGGGCAGCAAAACATGGTCGGTGATACCGTCCAAAATCAGGGCGTAAACGCGAAACAGCTCCGAATCGTGCCTGCCTGCCGGCATCATGGAAGAAGGGGTGGGCGCATGGAGGGTTTCGTTATCGGTATTCATTATTTAAGCTCTCCTCATGGTCTGGCGTGGCATATTGTTTGAAATGACTGGAAATTTGCGATGGCGTTGAGCCGCCCCGTATCGCTTTTTGCTTGATTCCATTTCGATATAGCACAAAATCTGATTAAGATATAATTAAAAATTGTTGACAATCCCTAACTAAGCTTGCACAATATGTCGAAAGGCCAAGTTATAAAGGCTGATAGAGAGAGAATCCACAATAAGCAAGCAGATATATTCATGGTGTAGCGTGAATATATCTGCTTTTTTGTCGGGCGGTCTTTATTCACGCTTTAACAGTATTCCGCCTCTAAACGCTTTTCAGACGACCCCTGAAAGATACGGGAGGTCGTCTGAAAAATTACTCTGCTTCGACGGTTTCAAAACTGTGGGTGATTTTCGCCGCCTTGCCCAGCATAATCGAGGCGGAACAATATTTCTCGGCGGACATCTGCACGGCGCGCTCGATGGCGGATTCGGTCAGATTGTGTCCGATGACTTTAAAATGGATATGGATTTCGGTGAACACGCGCGGGGCATCGTCGGCGCGCTTCGCGGTAACCGTCGCTTGGCAGTCCACTACCTTTTGACGCTGTTTCTCGGCAATCATCACAACATCGATGCTGGAACAGCCCGCCACACCCAAGAGCAGCATTTCCATCGGGCTGGGACCGCGTTTCGCCTGCCCTTCCGCCGCCGCGCCTTCCATGACGACGCTGTGTCCGTTTTCGGTCGTGCCGACAAAGCACATTCCGTCTATCCATTTTGATGTAACTTGCATGATTGCCTTTCTGTCGCGAAAATGCCTGATAAACAGGCGCATTTTCATATTGTAAACAATTTCTACGGATAAATACAGGCGCGGAGTTGGAAAAGGTCGTCTGAAAACAAGCATGGCGAGTTTTCAGACGACCTTTTTCATGGTCAAGCAATCAGTTCTTCATCGACTGCACCGGCGCAGGAATCCTGCCGCCTCGGTTAACAAACACTTCGCACGAACCTTCTTTAACCGGCATCACGGGCGCGTAGCCCAACAGGCCGCCGAACTCGACGCTGTCGCCGACGGTTTTGCCCGTTACCGGAATGATGCGCACGGCGGTGGTTTTGCTGTTGATCATGCCGATGGCGGCTTCGTCGGCAATGATGCCGGAAATCGTGTGCGCGGGCGTGTCGCCGGGAACGGCAATCATGTCCAGCCCGACCGAGCAGACGGCGGTCATCGCTTCGAGTTTGTCCAACGTCAACACGCCTGCTTCGGCGGCGGCGATCATGCCTTCGTCTTCGGAAACAGGGATAAACGCGCCGCTCAAACCGCCAACCGCGCTGGAAGCCATCATGCCGCCTTTTTTCACGGCATCGTTCAGCAATGCCAAGGCAGCCGTCGTGCCGTGCGTACCGCAGACGCTCAAGCCCATTTCTTCAAGAATGCGCGCCACCGAGTCGCCGACGGCGGGGGTTGGCGCCAACGACAAATCGAGAATGCCGAATGGGATGCCCAGTATTTTCGAGGCTTCACGTCCGATAAGTTCGCCCACGCGGGTAATTTTGAAGGCGGTTTTCTTCACGACTTCGGCGACTTCGGTCAGGCTGACCGCGTCCGAATTTTCCAGCGCGGCTTTGACCACGCCCGGCCCTGATACGCCGACGTTGATAACGGCGTCCGCTTCGCCCGAGCCGTGAAACGCGCCCGCCATAAACGGATTGTCTTCCACTGCGTTGCAGAACACGACGATTTTGGCGCAGCCGAAACCTTCGGGCGTGATTTCCGCCGTGCGTTTGATGGTTTCGCCCGCCAGTTTGACCGCATCCATATTGATGCCGGCGCGCGTGCTGCCGATATTGATGGAGCTGCACACGATGTCGGTAGTCTTCATTGCCTCAGGAATGGAGCGGATTAACACCTCGTCTGAAGGCGACATGCCTTTTTGCACAAGAGCGGAAAAGCCGCCGATAAAAGACACGCCGATGGCTTTGGCTGCCCTGTCCAAAGTCTGCGCCACGCTGACGTAAGAATCGGCTTTGGTTGCCGCCGCGATTTGGGCAATCGGCGTGACGGAAATACGCTGATTAACAATCGGCACGCCGTATTTGGCGGAGAGATGTTTCGCCGTAGCGACCAAATCTTTGCCGACAGTGGTGATTTTGTTGTAAATGTTTTGGTTCAACACATCGATGTCGGTGCTGATACAGTCGTGCAAATCAATGCCTATGGTAATGGTGCGGACGTCGAAATGCTGGTCGGCAACCATTTTGACGGTTTCTAAAATTTCGCCGGATTGGATACTCATCACATTCCTCCGACTCAAATGCGGTGCATAGCTTGGAAGATTTCTTCGTTTTGCATGCGGATATCAAGCGCGAGTTTTTTGCTCTCTTCCGCAAACAAATCCAGCATTTCTTGCCGCGATTTGGGGCATTTCGAGGTATCCACTAAGATAATCATGGTGAAGAAATCGTCCATCAGCTGCTGGCTGATATTGAGGATGTTGATTTGGTTTTCCGCCAAAATTCTGGAAACGTCGTACACGATGCCGACGCGGTCTTTGCCGATGACAGTGATGACTGAATTGTTCATAAGTCAGGGTCCTTGTAGGGGTCGTCTGAAAAATCTGATTCGAGAAATTATAACATTGCTTTAGAATAAGATGGTTTGGATTGTTGACAATTTTGCATTGCCCGAACCTGATATTCCGTCTGCCGTCATTCCCGCGCAGGCGGGAATCTAGAACATAAAATTTAGGTGTAGGAAATCGTCGCGTTGTTTACACTTTTTCTACGGCGGACAACTTTTATTTTTGCTTGAATGATTTTTAAGCAGCTATCCGCCATTATCAAGAACAAAGCGGGTTTCCCGTGTCTATCGACATTCTTGACAATGCCGGATAGCTGCTCAAACGGGTCTTCAAGCAAAAGCCGAAAGTGTAAACAACGCTGTTGATTTCCACAATTAGGAAACTCTTTTCTTTGACGGTTTCTGCACGGATAAACCTGGATTCCCGCCTGCGCGGGAATGACGGCAGCTCTTAAAATATTTGGATTTTCAAAAAGCCTTATGAATAAGGTCGTCTGAAAACCATTTAACGAAACCGTTAACTTTGTTTTCAGACGACCTTCAGTTCAAACCGCCGCCTAAATCACTCCGAATATGTAAAC
>OJKZ01000697.1_pt1 | contig 12592 bp, 7 predicted proteins | sample 1596791 | NCBI WGS metagenome assembly OJKZ01 (sample SAMEA3904677, study PRJEB24821) | metagenome | biome: Builtin; feature: hospital; material: surface | place: USA | collected 2013-06-04 | reverse complement strand
AGGGTTCCGGCGTGAGGAGCGAACTCCTCATTGGTCCCAACCTCACGATCCCGCAAGACGTGCGGGTCGCCAGGTCACATCACTCCGCCCCCACGCACTCGGGGTGTCGCGTATCGGAAACCGCAGAACACCACCGATCACCAGTCGTAGAGGACCCCGTGAACACTGTGGACTTGTCTGCAGTCATCCGACGCTCACCCGTTTTCCGTGGGCTCGGCAGCGGACTCACCGTGGTGGTGACACCACTGCCTATGGACTCCGGTGGTTGAGCCCGATCCCGTGGATCATGGGCGTGACACACCGCAGCCCCGTTCGGAGCAACTTGTACAGTGTGTCATCCATGAGCCAACAAGGCAAATCGAGAGCCTGCCCGAGAGCAGTTCGGCAGTCGGACCCCAGATTCAGCACGCCATGACCGCTGCCGCCGCAGCCTCGGATGCAGGTGTGGTGTCCTCACCGACGCACCACGGTGACGGTCTTCGGGAGGTCGAGGTACTGGTGCAGCCAGGACGTGACGGATTCCCGAGCACCCGCATAGTCGGGCAACCAGTCGGGGGCCGGCAGCGTTTTCGGGACGACGACCGTGTCGAGCTCACCACGACGTGCCGCATCCACCTGGGCGTTGACCGCTCGCCAGGTGCCGCCATTGGTCGTCGCTCCCTGGAGCATGCCCCATGCCCCCTGCGGGCCGGTACCCAGACATGACGCCGTTGCGATGATGGCCAGGACCATGGCCACGTCCAGCCGCGGGGTGTGGATGCTGCCCCTCGCACCTTCTGGCTGTGCGCCGGGTTCCGACGCAGTGCCCTGCCGTGTCGCACCATCCATGGCCAGCGCCACGGCTGCCCACGCCCACATCAGTGCGCTCACGGTGAAGACCACCAGCCCCAGGAATGAGGTTCGTCCTCCCGGGGAGCCCTGGATCAGTGGCAGTACGTAGTACCCGAATGCCGCACCGGTCGAGACACCCACCATGCCGCAGCCGGGCATTCGAGCAATGAGCACGGTCAGGACCACGAGAGCCGCCAGTGCAACCGCGAAGCATGCCGCGGCCAGCAGTCCAGTGGTGGACAGGTACAGGTGGATGTCCCCACGCATCTTGCGTCGGGTGAGCCGCGTCATGATGCGCAGACTGGTTGCAGCCACTCCGAGGGATGCCACACAGAAGAGGGTGAGCAGGATGCCGATGGCGCGACGGTGGTAGTCGCGCCTCATCACCACCACACACATGGCGACGACCGACACGACGATGGCGAAGAACACCACTGGGTAATTCGTGAGGGAATGGCTGGCGGAGTGGACGACGAACGACACCCGCTTCGGGATCACCCCCACGGACTTCGGGTAGGGGTAGGGGCCACCCAGCTGAAGGCGACGTGCCCACAAACCCGGCATGCCCAGTCTCGCGATGTTTCCCACCGCCGCCACCACCAGGGCCACAGCCCATCGGAGGGTCCACGTCCCAGCAGGGGTGATGAGGGCCATGGCGACAATGGCCCCGACGATGCCGAACGCATTCAGTTCATGGTGCATGCTCGCGACGAACGACAGGAGCACCGCCACCCACAGCACCCAGCCATGCCGGACGTTCGGCCTGCGCTGGGACCACAGGAGAAGGATGGCCACGATCCCCAGCGCCAGACCCCACATGTAGCCGATGTTCGCAGCGATGAACATGATCGTGTCGCCGCCCATGTGTGGGTCAAGGCCGATGAGCATCATCGGTACGAAAAATGCACCCACACCTGCCAAGAGGTCAGCACCAGCAGACACCACTCCCCGCAGGTTCCGAATGAGAGACCGCAGCATGAGCCACAGTGCCAACGACATGGCCAGCGACGAGATCACCAGAGGTATTCGGATCCATCCCCCCATGGCCATGATGAGTTGCACCATCATGTCCGAGAAACGGCCATTGCGCTCCGCCAGGTCATAGCGTGCAAACGGCACAAGACTTGACCAGTCAATACGACCGCCGAGAGTGCGGGATCGAGTGGCAAAACGCAAGTCGTCGATGTCCCACACCGGCGTGCGCCATACCAGAGCCCAGTAGCAGGTGACGAGACCCCAGAACCACACCACGGGGCGTCGCAGCACCCCGACATCACTACTGCTCACTGCCTTTTCATCTCGGCTTCGAATCTCTGCATGCGGTGCAGCGTCGACTGCTGACCCAGGATCTCCATCGCCTCGAACAGTGGCGGCGACACTCGTGATCCGGTCACTGCCACCCGCACCGGCGCAAAGGCCAGGCGTGGCTTGACACCCATGTCGTCACACAGTCTGGCACGCAGTGCCGCTTGAATGGCATCGGCAGAGAAGTCGTCAAGCCCCTTGAGCACCTCGACCGCGGCATGCTGAATCTCGTCGGCACCGTCCTTGAGCTTGGCCACCGAGTCGGCGTCAAAGACCAAGGAGTCGTCGTTGACGAGCAGGAAGGCCAGTTTTGGCAGAGCTTCCGACAGCAGTGTCAACCGCTCACGCACCAGCGGCATCGCGGCACGGACGATGGAGCGGTCACGCTCGGTGAGATCGCGGCCCAGCACCTCCTGTGCCTGCCCCATCCGATCGACGTACTCGAACACACGGCTCGTGAGAGCCTCCGGGCCAAGGTTGCGAATGTACTGCCCATTGAGCCAGTCGAGCTTCTTGAGGTCGAAGACCGGCCCACCGGTGGCGATGTCCGCCCAGTCGAACCGTGCGACGAAGGACTCGAAGGACTCCACCTCCTGCCCCTCGCCGAGGATCGGGTACGCCAGCAGCTGCAGGAAGTTGCGCAACGCATCAGGCAGGTAGCCCTGTTCCCGGAACCACATGAGTCGTGCAGCGGGATTCTTGCGCTTGGAGATCTTGGACTTGTCGGAATTGCGCAGCAGAGGCATGTGCGCGAATCGCGGCACCTGCCAGCCGAGCCACGTGTACAGCAGGATGTGCTTGGGCGTCGAGGAGATCCACTCCTCGCCACGCACGACGGTGTCGATGCCCATGAGGTGATCGTCGACGACGACGGCCATGTGGTACGTGGGGAATCCGTCAGCCTTGAGGATCACCTGGTCATCGGGCCGCGGCGCGTTGACGTGACCACGGATGAGATCGTCAAAGCCGAGCTCGACGTCATCGGGCACGCGCATGCGCACGACGGGGTTCTCGGTGAAACCGGGAAGTTTGGCCCGCTCCTCCTTGGTCATGCCCAGGCACATGCGGTCGTACCCGGTCTGCGGGGACTTGGCCGCAGCCCGGTCGGCGCGCAGCTGGGCAAGACGTTCCTGGGAGCACCAGCAGTAGTAGGCGTGACCGTCCTCGATGAGCTTGTCGACGTAGGGACGGTAGGTGTCCAGCCGTTCGGACTGCTTGTAGGGGCCGTGCGGTCCACCCAGACGCGGACTCTCGTCGGGGCCCAACCCGAGCCAGTCGAGGGTCTGGTAGATCTGCTCCTCCGAGCCTTCGACCAGGCGATTCTGGTCGGTGTCCTCAATGCGAAGGACGAACTGGCCACCGGTCCTACGGGCCCAGGCCTTGTCGAACAGAGCCATGTAGGCGGTTCCGACGTGCGGATCACCGGTGGGAGACGGAGCTACTCGGGTACGTGCCGGCTGGGGGGCGCAATTCTCAGTCATGATGTGGTCAGCCTATCGCCGCGGCAGCGCACTGCGCACTCCAGCCACCCGCCAGGTGCTCCGGTGCTCACTCGTCATCGTCAACCGTCGATCCCCCGTGTCCATGGAGACCCCAGCTCCGCTCGGGAGCCGGGGGCGGGCTCTGGGTCCATCTCCCATGCTCATGGGGACCTCACCGGACGGGGCTTACCGAGAGCCCCCATGCGGGAGCCCCCGTGATCGCCGATCGCACATCAGAATTGTACGGACCAACGGGGCAAAGCGGTGCGAGGACGCCAGAGTCGTATGGGGCAATGGTGAGGATGAACTTTCGGTGACCCCCCAGTCGCCGTTGTGGAAGTTGACGAAAATCGGAATACAGTGTCAGCGTGAGCGAGAGTAACAGTCCCCTGCCCTCCAACGAGGGCCATCAGCCTACCCATGCAGGCCCACAGCGTGGCAAGAAGCCGCACCGCGGGGCCATCATCGGGATCATTGTCGTGGCGCTGGCAATCATCATCGCCGTCGTGGCGATCGTCCTGCACCAGAAGAAGGACGACGATGAGACATCGTCCTCGGCCGTGCCAGCGGCCACCGACATCACCCCCACGGCAAGGTCACAGGCCTCGTCAACCAGCGATCTCCCCAACGGTTGTTCCGCGAAGGGCTCGGCAATTGATCCCACGAAGGTCAAGATCGAGTCCCTCAACATCGATGCCAAGGTTTCTGCTGTCGGAGTCGATTCCAAGACGAATGCCCCAGGAGTCCCGCCCCTCAACGATCCGGTGAACTTCACCTGGTACAACAAGTCCGTCAAGCCAGGTGCACCGCAGGGCATGTCACTGCTGATGACGCACACTTACCACAAGGGTGGTGCGTCTGGAAACAAGATCCACGAGAGTCTCAAGCCCGGTGATGTCGTGCGTGTGAGCAGCGGCGACAAGACCATGTGCTACAAGGTGACCAACCAGCGCAAGATCTACGTGGACAAGTACTCGGCCGATGACGCCAAGTTCGTCTACAACAAGAACGGCACGCCCCGTATCGGAATCCTCATCTGCTGGGACTGGGACAAGAACGACAAGGAATGGGACTCCCGCGAGGTCTACGTCGCCGAGGCCATGTACTCCTGATCCAGCCTTTCCAAGCAACCACTCCACACCATCGGCCAGCACGACTGTCCATCACACACCCCCGAGATTCCACGCGACGGACGAGCTCGGGGGTGCGTGTCATTCTCGGGACTCGTGAGGATCCTCTGCGACTCCACCAGCTGGCCGGCACCGCACACCTCGTCACGCGGATGCATGACGCTTTCCGGTAGGGTTCGGTGCATGGCAGAGGCGTCCCGATCTGATTTCATTCGCGAAGTTGTCCGTGCAGACCTTGCAGCCGACACCTACGGCGGCAAGGTTCAGACCCGGTTCCCACCCGAGCCCAATGGCTATCTGCACATCGGGCACGCCAAGGCGATCGTCACTGATTTCGGCATCGCCGAGGATTTCGACGGGGTGTGCAACCTGCGTCTGGACGACACCAACCCGGGTACTGAGAATCCCGAGTTCGTCCAGTCCATCCGCGACGACATCGCCTGGCTGGGCTACACCCCCGGCAGGATCGTCCATGCCTCCGACTACTTCGAGCAGCTCTACGAGTGGGCGCTCTTCCTCATCAAGGAGGGCAAGGCCTACGTCGACGACCAGGATCCTGAGACGATCTCGGCGCAGCGCGGCGGATTCGGCAAGCCTGGCGTCGAGAGCCCGTTCCGGGATCGTCCGGCCGAGGAGTCCCTGGATCTGCTGGCCAGGATGCGTGACGGGGAGTTCCCGGATGGTTCCCGATGCCTGCGCGCCAGGATCGACATGCAGAACGAGAACATGTGGCTGCGCGACCCGGTGATGTATCGCATCCGTCACATGAGCCACCATGCCACCGGTGACTCCTGGTGCATCTACCCCACCTACGACTGGGCACACGGCCAGTCCGATGCCATCGAGGGCGTGACGCACTCCCTGTGCTCCCTGGAGTTCAACTCCCACCGTCCGCTCTACGAATGGTTCCTCGACCAACTGCCGTTGTCTGCCCCGGCCCCCAAGCAGCGCGAGTTCGCCCGTCTGGAGCTCACCCACACCATCACCTCCAAACGCCGACTGCGCAAGCTCGTCGAGGACGGCGTCGTGGATGGCTGGGACGACCCCCGCATGCCAACCCTGCGCGGAATGCGTCGACGTGGCTACCCGGCCTCGGCCATTCGTGCCTTCTGCGAGGCCGTCGGCACCACGCGCAACAACTCCACCAAGGCCATCGAGGAGTTCGAGTCGTTCGTGCGCCGCGACCTCAACGAGTCCGCGAACCGTCGCATGGCCGTGCTCCATCCCCTCAGGCTCGTCCTCGACGGCTGGCCCACCGACGAGGACGGCAACCCGGTCGTCGACTGGTTCGAGCTGCCCAACAATCCCGGTGACGAGCAGGCTGGCACTCGCAAGGTTCCGTTCACCGGAACACTGTGGATCGAGCAGGACGACTTCCGGGAGGACCCGCCACGCAAGTACTTCCGGTTGTCGCCCGGCCGGGAGGTGCGACTGCGCGGTGCCTACCTGGTCACCGCCACCGACGTCGTCAAGGACGAGCAGGGCAATGTCGTCGAGGTGCACGCCTCCTACGACCCCGACTCCCGCGGCGGCAATGCACCGGACGGCCGCAAGGTGAAGTCGACGATGCACTGGGTCAGCGCCCAGCATGCCGTCGATGCGACCGTGTGCATGTACGACCGGCTGTTCACCGCCGAGATTCCCGGGGAGCGCACCGGCGAAGCTCTTGACGACCTCAATCCCCAGTCCCGCGAGGTGCTCACCGAGTGCAAACTGGAACCGACCCTGGCCCGGATCGAACCCGGTGAGAGCATCCAGTTCGAGCGGCTGGGGTACTTCGTGTCCGACACCGAGACCGCCAAGCTGTTCCATCAGACCGTCGGTCTGCGCGACGAGTGGGCACAGCTGCAGAAACGCAAGGGCTGAGGCCACCGTTCCGACGCGGTCGTCCGGCGCAAGCTCGGTGGACCTGCCCTGGGCACGGGCGATCGGGCACATCGATCTCAGCACGATCTGCTGGGCAGAGCAATTCTTCCCGCCATGATCACCCGATCGTCACCCGGACGACACCATGACCAGCAATGATGAGCTGGTACTGAACCATCCCCATCCACCCCTTGAGGAGATCTGCCATGCGTTTCCCCCGCGCAGCGGCCGTGGTAGCTGCCGCAGCCGTGACGCTGACGTCTGCTGGGCTCACCGCCGTCGCCCATGCGGCACGCACCACCAGCACACTGACCGTCCTGTCCACGACCGACGTCCACGGGCACGTCTACAACTGGGACTACTTCCAGGACGCCGAGTTCAGCCCCGACACCACCGGGCGCAACTCAGCCCCGCTCGGACTCACCCGTGCCGCCACGATCATCAGGCAGACGCGTCAGGACCGCGGCGCCGACTCGGTCGTCACTGTCGACAATGGGGACACCATCCAGGGAACGCCACTGACATATCTGGCTTCCCAAGAGCCGGAACGACTGGGCGACTCCACCAATCCGATGGCCCGAGCCTTCAACCTCATCGGCTACGACGCCACCAACACTGGCAACCACGAGTTCAACTACGGCGTGGACGTCCAGAACAACTTCGCCAAGAGTCTCGACGCCCCACTGCTGGGGGCCAATGTCATCGACGTCAAGACGGGTGAACCCCTGCGCCAGCCCACGACCATGGTGACCAAGAAGATCGACGGCCATGACGTCAAGGTTGGCATCGTGGGCGTCACCACCCCCGGCTCGGCCGTGTGGGACCGCTCCGTGCTCAAGGGCCGCGTCGACCTCACCGACCCGGTTGCCGCCGCCGACAAGTACGCCGGTCAGCTGCGCAGGCAAGGGGCCGATGTCGTCGTCACCTTGGTGCATGGTGGCCTGGACGAGGAGAACGCCACCCCGATCTACAAGGGGCTTGACGAGAACATGGCCACCTCGGTGGCCACCAAGGCCAAGGGCGTCGACCTCGTCATCTCCGGGCACACCCACCGCGACGACGTCTCTACCGTCGTGGACGGCGCCTCGGGGCACAAGGTGCTCATCTCGCAGCCCGATTACTGGGCACGCTCCGTCTCCGATGTGCAGATCCCGCTGAGCTTCTCAGGCGACAAGGTTGGCATCGACTACGGCTCGATCTCCACCTGGGCCACCCAGCGCTACACCCGTGACGTTGCCGAGGACTCAGAGCTCGCCGACAATCCGCAACTGCGGGCTGCCCACGAGAAGACCATCACGTACGTGAACTCGGTCGTCGCAACATCGACCGAGGAGATGTCGGCGAAGAGGTCCATGGTCGAGGACACCCCCATCCTGGACTTCATCGGATCCGTGGAGGCCGACACCGTCTCCAAAGCCCTCAAGAAGACCAAGTACGCCGACACCCCGGTGATTGCCCAGGTGTCGCCATTCTCGCGTACCGCCCTGTTCCCCAAGGGTGAGGTGAAGATCAAGGACATCGCCGGACTGTACGTCTTCGACAACACCCTCGCCGCCGTGGAGATCACCGGTGCCCAGCTGCGCGACTACCTGGAGTACTCAGCCCGCTACTTCGTGCAGACCAAACCCGGGGAGAAGATCAACCCGGCCCCGGCCTCCGAGGGCGGTCACACCCAGGCCACCATCGACGGCAAGACCATCTGGGACTACAACTACGACGCCGTCACCGGTGTGAAGTACTCCATCGACATCTCCAAGCCGGTAGGCCAGCGCGTGCTGGGGCTGAGCTGGCAGGGCAAGCCGGTCAACGACAACCAGAAGTTCATCATGGCCATCAACAACTACCGGATGAATGGTGGCGGTGGTTACCCACACGTCAGTGAGGCTCCCGTGGCCTGGGACGGGCTCGTCGAGATTCGTCAGGAACTCATCGACCATGCCAGCCGAGACGGCAAGATCGACCCCACCACATTCTTCGACCGCAACTGGTTCCTCACCACCACCGGTGAGACCTGGCAGATGGCTGATGACCAGAACGATACCAATCATGGTGGCAGGGGAACAGGTGAGACCTCGGCGACTCCCGCTGCGTCAAGGCAGCAGGACACCAACGGCACACACCAGATTTCCAGCACCGATCCCCGCTCCACTGGTCTCGCCCTGCCGAGGACGGGGGTCTGATCCCTCGGCGGCCAGGAACTGGCATCACGATCGTTGCTGCATTACTGTACCTAGGTAATCAGGTCGGCCCCGACCTCTCCCTGAGGCCGGGGCCATCGCACAGTTCAAGGCGTGTCGGACGCTAGGCGAGGTGGTCGTGACTCAGCACACTTCCCGCTCGTCTGGTGAGTCGGCCGTGAACAATAGGGCCCGGAACGACTCCGTGAGCAGGCAGCCACCACACTGGGCGGTGAGAGTTCGCCAGCGTGTCCACCGCATCCTGCCGCACAGCTCTCCCATGGGGCTCCTGTTCGCCCTCTTTGGTCTGTGGACCGCTCTGACACCCAGCTTGGTGCCGCGCACCTGGTGGATGCTCGCCGTGAGCGTCTCCTTGTCCACGCTGCTGTTCTACGGCATCGGATCACTCATCGGTACCATGGCTCGCTGGTTCGCAGATGCCATCGTGCTCAGGATCTCGGCATCGCCCCGGGCAGTCCGCCACCTCACATGGGTCGGTGCGGGTCTCATCATCCTCATCAGTGTCTGGATGTGGTTGTGGAGCGTCAAGCAGCAGACCAGGGTTGCCGACACCGTGGGTCTGCGTCGCGATGTGTGGTTCGTCCAGACGGTCGGGGTCCCCGCCGGAATTCTGCTGTTCACCGCCCTGCTGCTGCTCATCCGGCTCATCGTCCGTGGGGTGCGCAAGCTGTACTACGGCGTCCACAAGGTCGTGGCCCAGCCAGTCGTCGCCACCATCGTCGTCGTCCTGGTCGTCAGCCTCCTGCTCTGGGCATCCAACAGTGTCGTGGTAAGGGTGACGGCCAATGCCGTGGCACATCAGACTGCCGAACTCAACAAGACGACCGCTCCCGGACGCATTCAGCCGAGCTCTCCGCTACGTTCCGGCAGCCCGGACTCCATGGAATCGTGGGACACCTTGGGGCGCCAGGGCCAGGACGTCATCACCAACGGTCCCTCGGCCGTTGACATCAACGCCGTCACCGGCAAACCAGCTCTGACCCCCATCAGGGTCTACGCCGGCTTCTCCTCGAAACGCACGTTCGAGCAGGAGGCCAACGGGGTGCTCGCCGAGCTGCTGCGCACCAAGGCCTTCGATCGCAAGGTACTTGTCGTCCAGTTCGGGACCGGCTCGGGGTGGCTCGAGGAATGGTCGGTGGCCGCAGTGGAATACCTCACCAATGGCGACTGCGCCACGGCATCCATGCAGTACAGCTACCTGGGTTCGGTGGGGGCCTTCCTGTTGGACCGTGACTCCCCCAAGGAAGGCTCACGGGTTCTCTTTGACGTCATCCACGACTACTGGAGCAGCCTGGATCCCCATCACCGTCCCAAGCTCTACGTGTCCGGGGTGTCGTTGGGAGCCTACGGAGGCCAGTCCGCCTTCACCTCGGCGCAGGACATGGCCAAGAAGGTCGATGGTGCGGTGTGGGCCGGCACTCCTGGATTCACTCCCCTGTGGAACAGTCTCACCCAATCGCGTCGGGCAGGCAGCCCAGAGATCGCCCCAGTCATCGACAATGGTGAGACATTCCGCTTCGCCACCACTCCCGATGAGCTGCATCACGATCACTGGGGAGTCGACTTCCCCCGGTGGGAGGGGTCGCGCATTGCCTTCCTGCAGCACGCCTCGGATCCCATCGTGTGGTGGCAGCCCCAGCTCATCACCCGGGAACCTGACTGGATCCGCGAGAAGGCCGGGGAGGACGTCAACCCCTACCTCTCGTGGACTCCGTGGTCCACTTTTTGGCAGGTGACCGCCGACATGGCGGCTTCGGTCTCCACTCCTGGTGGCCATGGTCACAACTATCATGATGAATTCGTTCCGGTGTGGCGCGACGTGCTGGGCATCACCGGCAATCCGCCGATAGACAGGATTGCTGCCGCCATTCCCCACACCATGCGAGAGCGCTGAAGGCGCTCTCAATCGCCGGTAGTAGTACCACCCCCGTAGCGCGCACCCCCAGGTAGCGGCACCGCCCATCGCCAGGCTGGATTCCTTCCTGCCCACGCTCCCCCACCGATCCGATCCCGACCGCCATCACACAGCAGCAGCCCGTTGAGGAATCGTGGTCTTGGCAGCAGGCCGTCCGTGCTGGGGCCCGGATGGGAGGATGAGGCTCCATCACCAGGCGACCTGTGCCGGACAGCGGTGACACGGACACAGCCCCACCACCGAGCGACCTGTGCCAGACAGCGGTGACACGGGGGAAGGATTCCTCATCGCACCGAGATCACCTTCCGCGAAGGCTCCGTTCATGTCCGGGCATGGGCTCTGTCCGTGTCCGGACATGGCAAGGGCGCGGTGCCCCACACTAGGTGAGATCACCGCGCCCTTGGTTCAGATCAGTGAATCAGCTCACTTGATGATCTTGGTCACGCGACCGGCGCCGACGGTACGGCCACCCTCACGGATGGCGAACTTCAGCTGCTCCTCCATGGCCACCGGGTGAATCAGGTGGACGGACATGGTGGTGTTGTCGCCAGGCATGACCATTTCGGTGCCCTCCGGCAGCTCGATGTTGCCGGTGACGTCGGTGGTGCGGAAGTAGAACTGCGGGCTGTAGTTGGAGAAGAACGGCTTGTGACGGCCACCCTCATCCTTCTTCAGAACGTAGACCTGGCCCTCGAAGTCGGTGTGCGGAGTGGTCGAACCGGGCTTGCAGAGCACCATGCCACGGACGACGTCCTCCTTCTTGGTACCACGCAGCAGCACGCCGATGTTGTCGCCAGCCTGGCCCTCGTCGAGGATCTTGCGGAACATCTCGACACCAGTGACGGTGGTCTTCTGGGTGGCGTCGTGGATACCGACGATCTCGACCTCGTCAGAGGTGTGGACGATACCGCGCTCGACACGGCCGGTCACCACGGTGCCACGGCCGGTGATGGTGAAGACGTCCTCAACAGGCATGAGGAACGGCTTGTCGAGGTCACGATCCGGCTGCGGGACGTACTCGTCAACGGCATCCATGAGGTCGAGAATGGACTGGGTCCACTTCTCGTCACCCTGCAGGGCCTGGTAGGCGGAGATGCGGACGACCGGGCAGTTGTCGCCGTCGAAGTCCTGGGCGGAGAGGAGCTCACGCACCTCCATCTCGACGAGCTCGATGAGCTCCTCGTCGTCAACCATGTCGCACTTGTTGAGGGCGACGACGATGGCCGGCACGCCAACCTGACGGGCGAGCAGCACGTGCTCGTTGGTCTGGGGCATCGGGCCGTCCGTTGCAGCGACTACCAGGATGGCACCGTCCATCTGGGCGGCACCCGTAACCATGTTCTTCACATAGTCGGCGTGACCCGGGCAGTCCACGTGAGCATAGTGACGGTTAGCCGTCTGGTACTCGACGTGCGAGGTGTTGATCGTGATACCACGCTCTTTCTCCTCGGGAGCGTTGTCGATGGAGTCGAACGAGCGGAGCTCCGACAGACCTTTCTTTGCCAGAACGGTCGTGATTGCGGCGGTAAGGGTGGTCTTACCGTGGTCAACGTGTCCGATGGTACCGATGTTCACATGCGGTTTCGAACGGTCGAATTTTTCTTTTGCCATAGTATTAAGTATTTAAAGTATTGTTAAAAATTGCTTTAAAGTTTTAAAATTCATTTCGCAGAACAAGCGGGCGACACAAACGTCCCCGCCACGCCGGCTGGGGTCATCCGTATCACACGCGTCTGCGTCTGGAGCGGAAGACGAGGCTCAAACTCGCGACCCTCAGCTTGGAAGGCTGATGCTCTATCAACTGAGCTACTTCCGCAAAAATATACCGTATCAGAGTCAGCCCTGTCTCTTATACACATCTGACGC
>OJKZ01000695.1_pt1 | contig 12606 bp, 12 predicted proteins | sample 1596791 | NCBI WGS metagenome assembly OJKZ01 (sample SAMEA3904677, study PRJEB24821) | metagenome | biome: Builtin; feature: hospital; material: surface | place: USA | collected 2013-06-04 | reverse complement strand
GTGTATAAGAGACAGCTCACTTCCTGACGAGAGGAACAGGAAAAGTGAAACAGAGAACTTTTCACTTCATATTTCCCGTTCCGGTACACAGCATGCATGAGACACCCAGAATTTTCTACGCAACCGCAAAGGTTAACGGCAATTTAACAAAATTATTTGTCCCATATGCCACACCCATCACATCCAAAAGGCGAAATTTCCTGCTCATGAGCTGTATCATCTCTTGGAGTGGTTTGGTAGACCAAATGAAGGTTAAACCCTCACTTTATCCCCCAGCACTACCCCAGAAATTACACGTTTGTAAGCGATTTTTGGCAACAAAAAGGCCCGCACCGAAGTGCGGGCCAATGCAAAAGAGTCAGTTAGTCTCGCTGGAAATAGCTCAGCAGACGGAGGATCTCAGTGTAGAGCCAGACCAGGGTCACAGCGAGGCCAAGAGCTACGCCCCAAGCGTTCTTAGCAGGAGCACCAGCGCGGATCATGCGGTCAGCCTGATCAAAGTCGGTCAGGAAGGACAGGGCACCCAGAACGATGCAGACGAGCGAGAAGATAATGGCAATCGGGCCACCATCACGCAGTGGGTTGAAGTCAAAGAAAATCGCGCCCAAGAAGTTAACAAGAGCCATGACAGCAACGCCAGCAATCAGGCCGAAAAGGATCTTGGTGAACTTCGGAGTCACCTTCACTGCGCCAGTCTTGTACACAATCAGCATGCCAATGAATACACCAATGGTGCCGACAATCGCTTGGCCAATGATGGCCATGCCGCCCTCGCCCTGGAAGTTGACGTTGGAGAACATCAAGGAGAAGCCACCGACAAATAGGCCTTCAAATACGGCATAAATCAGGGTGACTGCAGCAGAACCCCACTTCTTGCCAAAAGAGGCAACGAGCACGGTAATGAAGCCACCGATACCACCGACCAAGGTCAAGGCCATGGCGATACCTGGGCTTACTAGCATTCCCAGGGCGAAGTTGATGGCTGCGGCGACGATGATGACGCCGAGGGTAATGCCCGTCTTGGTCACTACGTCATCCACGGTCATGGGACGAGTAGATACGTCCTCATAACCAGAGTTTTGGCGGCTACTATTTTCGGTCAGAGAACTCATTACCGGATTGCTTGAACGCACGGTTGTCCTTTCTAAGAGAGGTGCAAATTAGCTATCTCACCACATTCAACGAAACACCACCCCATAAAGTTCCACATGCTTACCATTTAGCTAGAAGTTTTGTGTGCAACTTCTACATCAACCCTGTGAAGACCTGTTAACGAGAAAAGTCTCGAGACACCGACCGGAACGATGTCTCGAGACTTCACATGGTGCCCCCAGTGGTGTCTGGTTCGGAGACATCGTTCCGCATGTCTTATGAGATAGTTCCGGTCTAACCAGCACTAATGTCTCATTACATCGATCCGGTTGAAAACCCTGAAGCTAAAACTGCCCAGACACGACGAAAAGCGATGTCTCGAGACATCGATCCTCTGTGGCTTTCTGCTCCGAAGTGGGGGATTCTGAGAGTATGTCCGTGCTAGGCCCAGCGCTGGTACTTCTAGCGCCTTCAAGAGCAGTTCTAGGTGTGTGTCGCTAACAACTAACGACAACTGAAGCCAGAACCAGGTCCCGGTTATCGTGTTGAAAACCCGCAAACGGGGCACAATCTTGGCCCGCACAGTCGCCTGACCCTCGCAGTACTCGCGACGTTGCGAATGCCTGGTTTTCGGGAGTCTGGGGCAACCAAAAGCAGAAAATCTCGAGACACCGACCGGAACGATGTCTCGAGACTTCACATGGTGCCCGGGGCGGGACTTGAACCCGCACGTCCTTATCGAACACTGGCACCTGAAGCCAGCGCGTCTGCCAATTCCGCCACCCGGGCAGGGTGTGGTTGTCTTAGCGACTTGATAAAGATACCACGAAAAGCGCATTAAACTACAAATCTGCAGGAAAAGTGGATTATTTCGAGGAGGGGGTGGCGAAATTTCTGGGAACTTTCGCGTCGCCATCTACGTTTCGAGGGAGTGAACAAACTATACTGATCGCTACTGATCGCTGCATGGTGGAAAGGAGAATGGCTCGTGGCGTTTTTAGAAAAGCTGGCGAAGCTGGACTCCGCCATGCAACGCGGCCTTGATAACGGCATGGCCCTTGTCTTCGGCGGCAAGGTCGTTCCCGCGGAAATTGATGAGCTTTTGAAGCAAGAGGCTCAGGACAATCTTGCGCGCGGCGACGATGACAACCTTTATAGTCCGAACGTAATGACTGTGGGTGTCTCCTCCAAGGATTTGGAGAACTTGTCGCAGGATCGCAATTTGCCGGCCGATTGTGCAGACCAGTTGTCGCGCTTCATTCGCAATAGCGGATGGTCCCTTGCGGGCCCCGTGATCGTGCGAGTGGCAGAAGAATCTGGTTTGCGCACGGGTCAGCTTCGCGTGTCCTCGTTTATTGATCACGAGCCCACGGAAGAGACCGGTTTTGAGGCTATTTTCCACGACTTTGATGGTCAGGAGGACCAGATGACCGAGCAGCACGAGAATACGGCTGATGACGCGGTAACTACCGCTTTCATTGCTCCAGATAGTCAACCCGCCCCGCAGCCGCAGGGCCCCGCAGTCAACCTGATGCTGCAGGATGGCTCTTCGCGCGTTTATCACGTCCAGGAAGGCTCCAATATTATCGGCCGCAGCAACGACGCCGACCTGCGCCTGCCGGATACTGGCGTATCCCGCCAGCACGCGGAAATCACCTGGAACGGCCAGGATGCGGTTCTGGTGGATTTGCAGTCCACCAACGGCACCACGGTGAATGAAACGCCGATTGATAATTGGCTGCTTGCCGATGGCGATGTGATCACCATGGGCCATTCCCACATCGAGGTCCGCATCACGGGCCTTGATTCGCACAGCTACTAAGTTCAGTTAAGGAAGGGAGGTCGCCATGGATGCAGTCATCATGCTGGCGCTTCGCATCGGCTTGTTGGCTCTGCTCTGGATTTTTATCCTGGTGGCCTTGAACGCCATGCGCCGCGAGACTAATAAGTCTGCCGGTGCTATCCGCCAGCAGTCGAAGAAGGTTGGGGCACCGCGGCGTCGGGAAGCGATTAAGCAGCTGTCCATCGTGGAGGGTCCCCTGCAGGGCTCCCATATGGAATTAGGCACGTTGGAGGACTGCACGTTGGGCCGCGCCTCTGACTGCGATTTTGTCACGGGCGACGATTATTCTTCTGGCCACCATGCCCGGCTTTTCCGCCGCGGCAGCGAATGGGTTGTGGAGGATTTGGAATCTCGCAATGGCACCTTTGTCAATGGGGTGCGCATCGACCAACCCGAGGTAGTCGGCGCGGACTCCGAAATTAAGCTGGGCCGCACCACCGTGAGGTTGAACGCATGACACTGAAGCTGAACTTCTTTGCTAAGTCCGATCGCGGCCTCATTCGCGACAACAACGAGGACTCAGGCTACGCCGGTCCTCACCTTTTGATCTTGGCCGATGGCATGGGTGGCCACGCGGCAGGCGAGGTTGCCTCCGAGCTGATGGTCAACCACCTAGAAATCTTGGACCAAGATCCGGGTCAGGAAGACACCAAGGCCCTGCTAGAAGCGGCCGCCGAGCAGGCCAATGAGGCCATCAGTGACCACGTCAAAGCCCATCCAGAGACCGAAGGCATGGGCACCACGCTGTCCACCATGCTCTTTAACGGCACGGATTTCGGCGTCTGCCACGTGGGTGATTCCCGCGGCTACCTGCTGCGCGACGGCAAGCTCGAGCAGATCACCAAGGATGATACCTACGTGCAATCCTTGGTGGATAAGGGCGAACTGGACCCAGGCGATGTCTCGTCGCACCCGCAAAAGTCCCTCATTCTAAAGGCCTATACGGGCCGCCCGGTCGAGGCAACGCTATTTACCCTCGACGCCAAGCCCGGCGACCGTATCCTGTTGTGCTCCGATGGGCTTTCGGATCCGGTAACAGCCTCCACTATTGAAACCGCACTGGGGCAGGGCAGCATTGAGCAGGCCGGCTCCAACCTAGTGGACCTGGCCATCCGCTCCGGAGGTCCGGATAATGTCACCGTGGTTATCGGTGAAGTAACCGAGGAAAGCCCCCAGGAGCACGAACCATTCCGCGTAGGCGCCCTCGCGGGTCCTACGGAAGAACCAACCCATCCGGATTCTTCTGCTTCCCGGGCGGCACAGCTCTCCCGCAAGCCGCAAGTAATTCCACCGGCCGTCATGGCCGATGGTGAGGAGGAGCGCCCCGAGCCAGCTGATGACGAAGCGGAGGACGAAACTTCTGGCCGAAAGATCGGCTGGAAGGTCCTCATTGCCTTGCTCATCGTGCTCGCGCTGGTCATCGGCTTCGGTCTGTGGGCGAAGAACTTCTTGTCCAATAACTACTACGTGTCCACCAACGAGGCGCAGGAAATCACTATCCAACAGGGTGCTGACTACTCCGTCTTTGGCAAGGAACTACACTCCACGCACCAAAACGTGTGCATTAATGACAGCAACTCGCTGCTCTTTTCCAGCCAGCCGTGCGAGGGCGACTTCACGCCGCTGAAGGTCACGGACCTGCCGGAATCTGAACGCAGCGCCGTCGACCATCTCTCCACTGGTGATCTAGGTGAGGTGCAGCAACAGATCAATGATTTGGGCGATAAGGCGCTCAAGCCATGTATCACTGCACCGAGCCAAAAAGATAAAAAGGATGCCAAGAAAAACAAGCCTGGCGTTACCTGCCGGGAGGTGTAGGTTGTGAAAAAGTTTTTTAGCCGAGGCACCGAACTCGGCCTGCTCATCCTATCCGCCATTGTCTTCGCTATTACTCTGGTCAGCCTGGAGCTATCCCAAGACAATGCGCTGACGATGGACCTGGTTTATCTCATCGGCGGATTCATCGGCGTCTTCACCGTTGCCCACTTGGTGATGTGTTTCTTAGCGCCGCATGCCGATCAAATCATGCTGCCGATTGTGGCGATCCTCAACGGCATGGGGCTCATCATGTTGGCCCGCCTGGATCTGGTCAATGAAAGCGGGCTCGCGGTGCGTCAGGTCATGTGGACCATCGTCGGACTTGTACTCTTTGTGCTGGTCTTAGCTATTTTGAAGGATCACAGGTCGCTGACGCGCTACTCCTATATTTTGGGTGCTGCTGGCCTCATCCTGCTAGCCCTGCCGCTGGTATGGCCGCAGCCTGCGGACGTGGAGGCACGCATCTGGATAAACTTGGGCCCCTTTTCCATCCAGCCGGGTGAGTTCTCCAAGATCTTGCTGATCTTGTTCTTTGCCATGCTACTGACGCAAAAGCGCTCCCTGTTTACCGTAGCGGGATACCGAGTACTGGGTATCTCCCTGCCGCGCCTTCGCGACCTCGCACCCATCCTGATCGTGTGGGCCATCGCGATCGTCATCATGGGCATTTCCAATGACTTCGGCCCAGCGCTGCTGCTGTTTAGCACCGTCCTTGGCATGCTATTCATGGCCACCGGCCGAGTGAGCTGGCTGCTTATCGGCGTCATCCTCGTTGGCGTTGGTGGTTTTGGTATTTATCAGATCTCCGCGAAGATCCAGCAACGCTTTTCTAACTTCCTAGACCCGCTGGGCAATTATGATGGCACGGGCTTCCAGCTTTCCCAGTCGCTATTCGGCATGTCTTCGGGCGGCATCTCTGGCAGCGGCTTGGGCGAGGGGCATCCAGAGCTGGTTCCGGTGGCCCACTCGGACTTCATCCTTGCCGCAATCGGTGAGGAATTCGGCCTCATTGGCCTAACCGCCGTACTGGTGCTTTTCGGTATGCTGGCCACCCGCGGCTTTGGCACTGCGCTGCGCACCCGCGATACTTACGGCAAGCTGGTGGCTTCCGGTCTTTCTCTTACCTTGGCAGTTCAGGTCTTTGTGGTCACCGGCGGTATTTCTGCCCTGCTGCCGATGACCGGTTTGACCACGCCATTCATGTCTGCCGGTGGTTCCTCTCTCATGGCTAACTACGTGTTGTTGGCGATTCTGCTGCGGATCTCTAACGCGGCTCGTCGCCCCATGCAGGAGACCTCGGGCAATGCTCCGAGCGATACCTCCATGTTCCCGTCGGTCCAGGAGGCTCACCGATGAATCGATCCATCCGCCTAGTGTCACTGTTCGCCATCATTTTGACGGCCATCTTGCTGGTCAACTTGACGGTGATTCAGGCTTTTTCTGAAGATAAATATGCCCATAATCCGCGGAATATGCGCGGCTTCATGGAAATGCAGACCACCCCGCGCGGCCAAATCTTTGCGGGTAATACCGTATTGGCACAGTCGACGCAGAACCCAGACGAGACCTACTCGCGCTCCTACCCCATTGATTCACCGGCCTTTGGCCACCTGACCGGCTACTTGTCGAGCCAATTTGGGGCCTCGGAACTAGAGTCCTCCCAAAATGACATCCTCAATGGCACTGATGATTCTTTAATGAAGCAAAACTGGCTCGATGCTCTAGCCGATAAGCCGAAGCAGGGTGCAAATGTAGAGGTCACCATCGATCCTGCACTCCAGCAGGCGGCTTACGATCAGCTTGTGGGCTCAGGTTACGAGGGCTCGGCGGTTGCCATTCAGCCCTCCACCGGCAAGATTCTAGCTATGGCCTCCAACCCCGGCTACAACCCCAATGATCTAATGGGTGATTCTGCCGAGGAGACCTGGGCCAACCTGCAGGAGCAGGAGGGGCAGCCGCTGGTCAACCACGCCGGTGCAGAGACCTTGCCTCCTGGCTCCATTTTCAAGATCATCACCACCGCGGCGGGCCTTAACAATGGCTTTGATCCTTCCTCCACCCTGACCGGTTCCAATGTCATTACCTTGCCGGATACGGTGACGGAGCTGACTAACTACGACAACCAAAAGTGCAATGGTCAGGATGCGGTGACCCTGCAGACCGCCTTTGCGCTGTCGTGCAATACCGCCTTTGTAGAAATGTCGGAGCAGCTCGGCGCTGATGAGCTGCGCAAGTACGCCAAGGCCTTTGGCGTGGGCGAGAATTACGACCTCGGCGTGTCTACCTCCGCCGGCACCTTGGGTGATTTGCCGGATGGGTCGGCCACGGCGCAGTCCGTCATTGGCCAGCGCGACGTCACCATGACCGCGCTGCAGGCAGCCGTCATGGCGGGCACCGTCGCCAATAAGGGCACCCGCATGCAGCCCTACCTGGTCAATCGCATTACCGACGCCCAGATGAAGGACGTCCGCACCACCAAGCCGAAGAAGGCGGACCAGGCGGTTAATGAGGAAACTGCGGCGACGCTTACTGACTTGATGTATGCCTCCGAGCGTTCGTCCTGGGGCTATGACGGTAACGGCTTTGCCTCCAAGACCGGCACCGCCGAGCACGGCGAGGGGCTGGCCCCGCATGTGTGGTACGTTGCCTTCGATCCGGAACGCGATATCGCGGTAGGCGTCGTGGTGAAAAATGGTGGTAACTTGGGTGAGTCCGCGACGGGCGGCAAGGTTTCCGGCCCAATTGGCCGCGCTATCCTGCGCGCATACCAGGGGGAGCAGTAATGAATAGCGCCGAGAATAAGGAACATCTCCAGGCACTGATTGGCAGCGATTACGAGCTGCAGTGGATCATCGGTCACGGCGGAATGTCCACCGTGTGGTTGGCCGATGATACCCGCAATGATCGTGAGGTAGCGCTCAAGGTTCTGCGCCCGGAATTTTCCGATAACCAGGAGTTCCTCTCGCGCTTTCGCAACGAGGCAAAATCGGCCGAATCCATTCAGTCCGAGAACGTGGTGGCCACTTATGACTACCGCGAGCTAGAGGATAACGGCCGCAAGTTCTGCTTCATGGCCTTGGAGTATGTGCGCGGTGAATCCCTCGCAGACCTTTTGGCGCGCGAAAATACGCTGCAAGAAGAGCTCGCTCTCGACGTCCTCGAGCAGGCGGCGCATGGCCTCTCCATCATTCACCGCATGGAGCTGGTCCACCGCGATATTAAGCCCGGCAACCTCCTCATTACGCAAAATGGCCAGGTCAAGATCACGGACTTTGGCATTGCCAAGGCGGCTGCGGCCGTGCCGCTGACCCGCACCGGCATGGTGGTGGGTACCGCGCAATATGTATCGCCCGAGCAGGCACAGGGCAAGGACGTCACGCCGGCTTCCGACGTCTATTCGCTCGGCGTCGTCGGCTATGAAATGCTCGCCGGCAAGCGCCCTTTTACCGGAGATTCCTCCGTGTCCATCGCCCTGGCCCACATCAACCAGGAGCCGGAGCCACTATCGACGAATATCAGCGCCCCGGCTCGCGAGCTCATCCGCATTGCGTTGCGCAAGGATCCGGCCACCCGCTACGCCGATGGCAATGAGTTCACCCTGGCCATCTCCGCAGTTCGCTTGGGCAAGCGCCCGCCGCAGCCTAAGTCCGCCCCGCTAACGCAACGCGCACCCGAGCCCTCTCCGTCCGCATCGACGGAGATGTTGGGCAACGTTGCCCAGCCCACCACGATCCATCCGGCTGCGGGCACTGCTGCGCACAAGGAGTCCAAGGGCGGATCCTCCTTCCTGAAGGGCCTGGGTATCACCCTGCTCCTCGCAGCCGTGGCCGGTGGTGGTTACGCTGCCTACCACAACTTGAGCGATAACGAGGGCGACAGCGAGCCCTCTAGCACCCCGGAGACCTCGGTAGTTACGGAGTACCGCGATCCCACCACCACCCCGCAGGACACCCCGGACGAAGATACGGAAGAGGCCCCAGAACCGGTGACGGTGACAGAGACGGAGCCGCAGGAATCCAATCTGGAAGAAGCCCCGCGCACGACTCACCGCGAGGCACCCACGCGCCACTCGCCTACTCGCCAGGAACAGCCCCCGGCCGTACCAACGCAACAGAATCCGCAGGATACGCACGTTGAAACTACACCTGAGCTGGATACTCCAGTAAACTCGCAGGCTAATGAGCTCCCCGGAGACTTGGCCGATCTACTTACACAGGAGGGTGACTAAGCGATGGTCAATGACCGCTATCGGAGAGGCGAGATCATCGGCGCCGGTGGCATGTCTGAGGTCTATGCTGCCGAAGACACCGTCCTAGGCCGCCAAGTGGCGGTGAAGATGCTCCGACCGGAAATGGCGCGCGACGTCAACTTCCGCGAGCGTTTTTACCGCGAGGCCCAGAACTCGGGCAAGCTGAATCACCCCAATATCGTTGCGGTTTATGACACCGGTGAAACCGAGCTGGATGGCATGACCATCCCATATATCGTCATGGAGCGGGTCAACGGCCGCACCTTGCGCGATATCATTCGCGAGGATGGCGCTCTGTCCGCCCAAGAGGCCGCAGATATCCTCAAACCGGTAGCGGATGCACTACAAGCCTCGCACGAGGCCGGTATTATCCACCGCGATATCAAGCCGGCAAATATTATGCTCACCAACACCGGCCAGGTGAAGGTGATGGACTTCGGCATCGCCCGTGCCTTGGATGACTCCACCTCGGCGATGACGCAAACCTCCGCCGTTATCGGCACCGCCCAGTACCTTTCCCCGGAGCAGGCCCGCGGTAAGAACGCGGATGCCCGCTCCGATGTCTATGCGCTGGGCTGCGTACTTTATGAGGCGCTTACTGGCCATACTCCTTTTGAGGGCGAAACCCCCTTTGCGGTTGCGTACCAGCATGTGCAGGAAGAGCCGACGCCGCCGTCGGAGCTCATCGCGGATCCCTCGCTGACCCCTACCCAGCGCGTCAATATCGATGCGGTAGTACTTACCGCTATGGCCAAGCACCCGGCGGATCGTTATCAGTCCGCTTGGGAGATGGCCGGCGATTTGGAACGCCTGCGCAATGGGCAGATCACCGCGGCGGCGCGCATGCACGTCAACGAGGAAGAAGACGAGCAGCCTACCGAAATGGTCGGTGCCGCCGCACCAGCTGCGGCCGCGCACCGCGCGCCAATCCAGTCCACCCGCCCCACCGAGGACGATGACAATCAGGGTGGCGGCTGGATGAAGTGGCTGGCAGCGTTCCTGGCCGCCCTCTTGGTGGCCATTGTGGGCTACTTTGCCTGGGATTTCTTCTCCTCCGAAAAGGAATCTGAGGATAAGCCACGCCAGACCCAATCGGCCCACGAGGACAAAATCACCGTGCCCGAGGTGGAAAACCGCCCGCGCAACGAGGTGGTTAAGGAACTGGAAGACATGGGTCTGCAGGTCACCGTCAATGAGGAGGCCAACCCGGATATTCCACGCAATAATGCCATCCGCATTAATCCGGCCCCAGGCTCCGAGCTGCAAAAGAATGCCTCGGTGACCCTGACCGTTTCCTCCGGCAAGGAGATTACGGACGTCCCGGATATCACCGGCATGACCTTGGATGAGGCCGCTCGAGCCCTCGAAGGAGCAGGCTTGGTGCTCAATTCCGATGTCTCGGAGGAAAACGATGAGTCCCCGGCCGGCCAAATCATCAAGCAGAACCCGGCCGGCGGCACGCAGTTGTCCAAGGGATCAAAGGTACGGGTAACGGTTTCTAAGGGCGTCGAAAAGAAGCGCGTGCCCAATGTCGCCGGCATGGACGTCGAGGATGCCCAAAGCCGCCTCGAGTCCAATGACTTTGATGTAGACGTGCGCGAAGTCGATTCTTTGGAGCCGAAGGGCACGGTGCTGAGCGTATCCAATGAGGGCGCGGAGCTGGAAAAGGGCAAGCCCGTTACCGTTGAGGTATCCAATGGCATGCTCTTTAAGGCACCTGACCTGGTAAGACAGAGTCAGAAGCAGGCCGAAGATGAGCTCCGCGCGGCTGGCTGGACTGGCCAATTAGTGCCGGGCGAGCCCGTGCCTACCGGCGCACTGGTGGATAACAATAAGATTGGCTGGGCCGCTGTGAATCCAGGCGATACCATGCGCAAGGATCAAAATATTGATATCCGCCTGTGGAGTTTCGACCCCGCTGCACTTCTGCCGCAGCCATAACTGCTGGTATCCTAAGGCCTCAGTACGAACTTAGATAAGAACTTAAATCTAGAAAAGGTATCTTATGCCGAAGTCAAAGATTTCCCAGAGCTCCTCCGTCCCTACCTCGAGCTCTGCTACCAACCGCACGCCCGTCAAGATCAATTCTGAGGGCACCCCGAAGTGGTACGTCGCCATCATGCTGGGCCTGATGGTCATCGGCCTGCTGTGGCTTGTGGTCAACTACCTCGCTGGCCAGGACATCCCATTCATGGCGGACCTCGGCGCTTGGAATTACGGCATTGGCTTCGGGCTCGCCATCATTGGCCTGTTGATGACCATGGGTTGGCGCTAAGCTAAATCTCCCAGCCTGTTCCCTCGCCCCTACTTCCTGTAGGTGGCGAGGATTTTTCATATCTAGGAGCCAAATGTCTCGCCATATTCTTGCTGCTGGCCTCATCATTGCGGTTGCCTACGCGGTCGTGCATATCGCGTTTGCCGACGCCACCCTCCTCACCGGCGCCGCTCCCCTCCGCCTTTCCCTGCGCAACTACCTAGGCAACGTCTTGGGCTCGGGCATGGTGTGGGGAATCTTTAGCTACCTCATGGGTAAGGATTTTCCAGGCCGGTGGCTCAAAGCACTCCTGGCCGGTACGGGAATCATCGTTATGATGCTGGCCGTGCACTACGCCTTGCTCGTGGTCTTCGGTGTGTATAGCTGGCGCGAGGCATTCGAGTACAACGCCCAGTGGTTCCTCCTGGCGCTCATCTCTGGACCCGTTCTGGGGCTAGCCGGCGCGGCCGCAGCACGGTTCCGCTGGTTCGACTATCTCGCCGTCCTTGGCTTCCTCCTCGAGCCCGTGATTGCCGGGTTCATCCCAGGCAGTTCCTACCTGCCCCGCACCACGACCATTCCTGGGTACTTCGCCGCCGCGACTCTCTGGCTCATCGGCGCCGGCTTCCTTATTTGGCAGCGCCGCCGTTCCACGCGCTAAGCGCTTCTTCGGCGGCCCACCACCCCGGCATACCGTGCACGCCAGCGCCGGGAGCGGCCGAGCTAGAGGCCATAAATACTCCCGGGGCGAGGCGGTGCGGATGGGCCGACAAGCGTGGTCGCAAGAGGGTTTGCAGCCCGGTCATGGAACCGCCCGCGATATCACCGCCCACCAAATTAGGATTCCATCGCTCCAGATCGGCCGGGCTCGTAGCACGGGTGGCCAGGATGGTATCGCGAAATCCGGGGGCAAAGCGCTCAATCTGGGCAGCAATCAGCTCGGTGACCTCGCCCGGGTAGCGTTCCACGTAGCCGCGGGGGACGTGCGCATACGTCCACAGTGTTTGCCCTCGGGAGGGGTCGGCCACGTATTGCTGGCATGCCAATACCAAGGGGCGCTTAGGCATGCGCCGCTTGCCGACGTCCCCCTCAGCCCCACAGATTTCCTCCATGGTGCCTCCCACATGCACGGTGCCGGCCCGACCCACGCGCGGATCGATCCATGGCACGGGTTCGCTGAGGTGGAAGTCAACTTTGAATACGGCGCTGCCATAGCGCCAGCGCGCGAGGCTCCGCCGAGTGCCGTCCCGCAGTTCCAGACCGCCCAGCCGCAGAATCTGGCGCGGGGTGAGGTTCACAACTGTCTCTTATACACATCTCCGAGCCCACGAGACAAGAGGCAATCTCGTA
>OJKZ01000694.1_pt1 | contig 12616 bp, 9 predicted proteins | sample 1596791 | NCBI WGS metagenome assembly OJKZ01 (sample SAMEA3904677, study PRJEB24821) | metagenome | biome: Builtin; feature: hospital; material: surface | place: USA | collected 2013-06-04 | reverse complement strand
CTCGTGGGCTCGGAGATGTGTATAAGAGACAGGACAAGTACTGTAGAAAAAGAATGACGCGCCCTATCGATGCCAGCTCGCTGTGGTCCTGCCACATGCGCTGCTCGATTCGCGATAATACACGCACAAGGGCATGCGCCATCTTTTGTTTGTCAATGAACAGGTGCAGCATGTCTAGCACACGTGGTACATGTGGTTCGAGCATGAGGCAGACAGCATGTACATGCGCTAAGTCAGGCGTGAGCGACTCGGACCATTCCGTGAAGAGGTGGCTGAACTCATTGGCGATCACAAGCTGGAGACGCGGCTCCTGTAAAGCTTGGGCAAGCAAGGCGCCACACGATTCGGGGTGCTGACCGAGCGCCGTTCGGACAGCTTGTGAAAACGAATGGATCTCTGCATTGGAATGTAAAGGCAAAGATTCGAGACTCACAGGACCCTCATGGAGGCTGCTGTCCCAGGTGGCGAATGACGCAAGAATTAGCGTGGGCAATGGGACTGCATGTGTCGATGTGGTCATGACACATTCGTCCAGCTCGATCCAATCACGGATGGGATCGTACATGTGCACAAAGCATGCAATCATATCGCGCATCACGAGGCCATCCCTGTGAGACGACGGAACGCTCCCGCTCAGAAAGGCAACCAGCGGCGGCATGACACCGCCAATGATATGCCGCCAAAGAAGGGCATGTCGCTCGGACGCGTGTGTCCGGAGCTGCACGGTCGCAGCTTGGGCCATCGCCACTAGCATTTCGAGCACAAATGCACAGCCAACATCATGAGGCGGTTCAATGGCATGCAGCAGACGTGCTTGGAGAAGACCGAGGGCCGAAAGGTATTTTCGGTGCCAATGCAAATGAGACTCAGATAGCCCGTGGATCAAGAGCACGGTTTCTGGCTCAGGTGCAGCTGAGGTAGGTAGCAAAGGTGGATGGCGTCCACCAGAGGTTTCCGCTTGACGCCAGGCTCTCTGTAACGAGGTAGCATACGTGAAGAAGGCAGGCGACTTCCACAGAGAGGCGTTCGGAGGCGACTGTGCGGCGGGATGCTCGTCAAAAAGATCGTCGACAGCCGTGATGACCGATAGGCCTTGTCTCAGCGTAGCAACAGCTTGCCTTGACGCCTCATTTTGTGTGAGGGGTATGTTTTGCCAAGCCTCTAGCACAGTATGACGTAATGGGATATCGTCCAACCCTGGCCAGCCTTGAAGAGCAGCGCCGGCGATGAGGCGCCTACATAGCTCGGAACTTGGGCCTTCTGCCTGCATGAGATGAAGAGCCGCATGCCAGAAAGACAGAAAGGACTCTGTCGATGCCACACCGCGCTGTATGAAATGGTTGGTCCATATCGGTGCATCGCCCACGGCATCGAGAATATGCTGACACAAGGTGCTAAGGGTATCTTGGTCGACCGTGGCATTGATTTTGCGCAGGAGCACTACGATGACGCGTCCTGCATCGCATGTATTTTCGCCCATGTACCGTGCGCGCTCAAGACAGAGGACATCAAGGTACTCGAACAAAAGCGGCGGAGCAGGTCGTACAAGCAACACAAGGTCCAAAAGCACGTCAGGTAACACTTCGCCGAGCTCAGTAAGCACACCTTCCGCCTTTGCCGTTTCGAGAAGACGTGCATGCAGAGAAAAAGGTGTCGCTCCATGCGTCAAGCATGCAAGCACCTCACGCCGCACACCGTCCGCCTGCATCAACAAAGAAGGGAAGGTGGAGGAGCGTCGCTTGGCGAAGCTTGTCCTTATGCTTCGGGTGCCTGTTCGCTCTCTGATGACGAGCGCCCTGCGGTGGCGTGCGACGCCGAGCTTTGCGTCACCGCAGACGCCGTACCATATCTTTGACCGTGATACCAAGTGTCTGCAGCGCTCGCGTGCGGCTGTGCGCCGACCCCTGAATGAAGCAGGCACAGCGTTTGAAGCCGATGAACGTCGGCGCGGAGAGGTGTCGCGACTGACCGACTACGTACGTGATGCTGGCGCTATGAGTCTTGCGGAACGTCTTCAAGATATCCAGCGGCCCTTTCCTACTGTGGTGGAGCTCGGTGCTGGTCCTGGCCTGCTGCGCCACCACTTGGATGTGGGCGGCGTAGGCATCGAGAAGCTTGTTATGTGTGATATGAGTGAGGAGCTGCTTTTCCGCGACCGGCACCTCGACAAAAACTTCTCGTTTGAGATCGAGCGGCGCGTCGTCGATGAGGAAATGCTGCCATTCGAGGAAAATTCGCTGGACTGCATCGTGGCGTCCGGCAGCTTACACTGGACGAACGACCTGCCTGGCGCCCTCATTCAGATCCAGCGTGCTCTCAAGCCAGACGGCGTGTTCCTTGGCTACATGCTCGGTGGCGACACTCTGTTTGAGCTACGCACAAGTCTGCTCCTAGCCGAGCAGGAGCGACAGGGCGGCTTGTCAAATCATGTGTCCCCCATGACGGATACTCGAGACGTATCGTCACTCTTGACGCGCGCGCAATTCACTCTCCAGACGGTCGATATGGACGAGATCGTCGTGCACTACCCGAGCATGTACGAGCTCGTGCAGGACCTGCGTGACATGGGCGAGAGCAATGCCGTGGTCAATCGCCGGCCGTATATGCACCGCGAGACGCTCTTGGCCGCTGCCGCTACGTACCAAGCTCTGCATGGCACCCCCGAAGGGCACGTACCAGCGACATTTGCACAGATTTTCATGATCGGGTGGAAGCCATCGCCTGATCAGAAAAAGGCACTCCGGCCGGGCAGTGCCTCGCATTCGCTCAAAGATGTACTATGAGAGGTCAGGACCATCAGCGACCGTGTTGCGCACCGTGTGCAGGAGCGTGGCGCGCCAGCCGGTAATGGGCTTCATGCGGTCAAAGTCACGCACACGCGCGTCGAATGCATCGAGGTCGCTATGCTCGCACGCTTCGAGCACGCCATGCAGGAATTGGGCCTCGGTCGTCGAGGGGAACGTTGGGTCCTGCTGTGCGTAGAACGCCATCGCTCGTGTCGCTGCGCCGTGGTCAGGGATCGCGAGGTAGCAGAGGCCGGCATTCAGGTAGTATTCCTTCACGCTGTACTTGGTCAGGTTGCTGTTCAAACTCGAAGCAGCCACGGCTTCCCAGAGCTCAATGGCACGTGGGTACTGCTGGAGCTGAATAGCCAGTTGCGCCGCCTCGCGCTGGCATGCCGAGGCTGTGGCTGTTGCACCTTCTTGGAGGTACCAGTTGGCAGCACGGTCGTACGCCTCAAGTCCCTGGTCAAAGTGGTTCGGGTCCTCACGGTACAGTTCCGCCATGTTCTTCTGCCGGTCGGCCGCCTGACGGAACCGACCACGCTCGACGAGCAGGTCCGAGCACCGGCCCAGCGCCATCACTGCTTGGTCGAGCCGCACCATGCGGTAGCACTTGCTCGCTTCAAAGTACGTATTGGCTGCAAAGTCCTTCTCATTGATCTGGATCTCGAGGTCGGCTGCCTTGATGAGCACACTGCCCGCCTCCTCCATACGGTTTTCGGCACGCAGCTTGTGAGCAGCCTCCTTATACAGTTCAATGGCCTCTTCACGCTTGCTTTGAGTGGATGAGAACCAGCCGCCCGTAGACGATGCCTTTTTTTCGGCGCGCTGCAGGAGCTCTTCTGCTGATGAGCCACCCATGGTCGCTGTCGAAGCCCCGTCAGCAACCCACTCCACCACCGCCGTACGGGGTTGGTCACATGACATGTGTGCATGGGCCAGTCTACTTGCCTATGGAGGCGCCGGTCATGTCGGTCAGGAGACGCGTGATGTGAGCAGGGTCGGCACGTCCCTGTGTATGGCGCATAGCCTCTCCCACGAGGCGCGCTAGCACTTTATGCTTGCCTTTTTGGATCGCCTCAACTTCGGCGGGGAAGGCGCGCACGACTTGCTGGCATAGCGGCCGGAGTTCGTCATCATGCATGCGGCTCAAATTGTTCTCGTGCACATGTTCGCGAATAGCTAGACATCCATTCCGCGTCGGAATCTTTTTTTCGCGCACAAATGTCCGGAGAAGAGCTTGTGCCGTCGACTGCGTGATGATCTCTTCATCGAGCATGTGGATGAGCTCGGCCAGAGCCGCGGGCGGCACGGGATTGTGATGGAAGGCAAGGCGCATTTGGCCGAGGAACTTGGGCAGAGTATGGATGGTCCAGTTTGCCGCCGCCTGTGGCGCACACTCGAGCCGCACGAGCTCTTCAAAGTAGTCGACAGCATCCATCTGCGCCGTTCGTGCATCGCCATCGTCGTCCACATTGAGCCGCAAAAGCACATTGACGTCGCGTACGGAGAGGCCGTATTGCGCCCTCAGACGCGCATGTCGTGCATCGGGCAGTTCAGGCAGCGTCTCGGCCAGCGCTGCGAGCTGCGCGGGCGATACATGGAGCGCACCCACATTGGGCTCCGGCATGAAGCGGTAGTCCAAGGCGTCTTCCTTGCGGCGCAAAAGGTAAGTTTCGCCCGTGGCCTCGTGAAATCCGCGCGTAGATGGCTCGACCGCACGACCTTGTGAAACTTCGGTGTACTGCCGCCGGATCTCAAAGTCGAGTGCATGCATCATGAACTTGACGCTATTCAGGTTCTTGATTTCCGTGCGTGGCCCAAATGGCTCACCAATGCGGTGGATCGAGACGTTGGCATCGCAGCGCAGTGATCCCTCATTCATGTTGCCGTCTGAGGCACCGACACATCGCAGGAGCTGCCGGAGCTTGCGGACGTACGCACCAGCTTGCTCAGGTGTGCGTAATACGGGCGCACTGACGATCTCCACGAGGGCTACGCCAGCGCGGTTATAGTCAATAAGGCATACCTGCGACGCGTCATCGGTCGCTGCATACGTCGTCTTGCCTGTGTCCTGCTCGAGCTGCAGCTGCACGATAGGAATATCGAGCGCATCGTCTGGCGATGACAAGAAGCCATCTTCGAAGCGAATCGACACAGACCCATTTCGTGCAAATGGCTGTCGGTGCTGCGTGATTTGATATCCCGTAGGAAGGTCAGCGTACACATAGTGCTTTCGATCAAAGACAGACACATGTTCCACCTGACACTGCAGAGCAAGAGCCGCTTTAAGAGCAGCAGTGACAGCTCCCTCTTGTAGGCATGGAAGTGTCCCGGGGTATCCTGCGTCGAACGACGACACGAGTGTGTTGGGTGGCGCGTGCAATGGCGGTGGTGGGGTGGCTAAACGTTAGCGTTAGCACGTACGACTGAAGAGCTTGGTCGGTGCCAGGAGCTGTGCATGGCACTCAATGCCAATGACGGCCTGCCAACCGGTGGGGAGGAGCGGTGGGGCCTGGCCGCGTGCGCGTGCAGTATGCAGTGACCGTGTCCCCAGTCGGGCCCAGCGTAGCATGACGTGAAAAAAGGGCCCCTTATGGCCGTGGAGGCCGTGCGTCCAGCGATGTGGAGGTGACACGTTGTTGACACGCTACGTCCCACCATACCCACTGGATGTCACCCTTGGATGCTGAGGATCCAAGCGTGCGGGCTCACCTCGTGCGTCCCCGCAAATGCATACAGAGCGACGCAGACATGCATATATGGCAACGGAGCGACGCACATCACACTATTCTGCTGTTCCTCATGCAGCTGAGCGAAGCATGTGTGATGCAGCCTACACGCGACGTAGTATGGCACGAACGCGAGACATATGCCGCATCTGACTCGGTCATTGATCGTGTGCTGGCACTGCTGATCGAACTGGATACATGGACAGACGAAATTGTGCCTGATACAGGTCCCCATCGCTTTGGCAATCTGGCTTTCCGGACATGGGGTGCGCGTCTGCAGGAACGTGCAGAGGCATTGCTTCGCAGGTGCCTTCCGCCCCAGTTGCATGCATTCATCACAGAGCTCTACGCATATCTGGTGGACGCATTCGGTTCATTTGTGCGCATCGACTACGGCACGGGCCATGAGCTTCATATGGTAGCATGGCTCGCGTATCTATACCGCCTGGGGGCGTTGTCTGAAGAGGGTGCGGAGGCTCGGATAGCGCTCGAAGTCATTCCTGCCTACCTGCGTGTGGTGTGGCACCTGCAGGACCGATACACCCTCGAGCCAGCTGGCAGTCACGGCGTATGGGGTCTGGACGACTTCCACTTCGTGCCGTACATCCTCGGCGCGGCTCAGCTCCGCGACACGACAATGTCGCCACTGCAGATGGCCGACCTCTCGCTCTACCCCCACGCACGAATGCGTGAGCCACGCGTTGGTCCACGCCTATCGCCGCGCGACACGATCATGTACGTCCCTCCGACGCATGCATCACCGATGCCCAATATGTATACGTCGTCGCTTGCGCGCATCCATTCGCTCAAGCGTGGACCATTCTCTGAGCATTCGCCGCTCCTCTTCGACATCTCGCGCAACGTGCCTACGTGGCCCAAGGTACATGCAGGCATGCTCAAGATGTACGATGCCGAGTGCCTCCTGAAGCGCCCGGTCGTCCAGCACTTTGTATTTGGTGGCGTAGGGTACGTGTGGCCTCACACCGAGACACACGCACCACCACGGCCCACGCGGATGACGCCTGCTGTCGGCGCCCGCCCCACAATGCATCCTCGACATGCTCAATGACTACGGCAGCTGGTTGTCTATGGCACGTGACGACTTGAGCTGCTGCAGCTGGGACAGGACCACGTCCAGGGGAATGGTATCGGTCTTGCCCTTGGCTACCTTGGGATCCGTGTCGCGGTTGCGGACGTTGACGCTGCGGCTCTCCTTCTCTTCGTGGCCAACGACGAACACAAAGTTGTATTGCGCAAGTTCGCCGTTGCGGATCTTCTTGTTGAGCGTGTTGTCTGACAGATCAACATCCGCGTAGAAACCGTGGTCCCACAGGGTGCTGCGCACATCCTGTGCATACTCGTACACCGACTGCGTCACTGGCACAACCAGCACTTGGCGCGGTGAGAGCCAGAATGGCCATTTGCCGGCAAAGTTCTCAATCAAGATGGCAATAAAGCGCTCAAGACTGCCAACGACAGCACGGTGGATCATGACAGGACGCTCTGTCTGGTTCTCGCCATCAGCGCCGCCTTGCGGCGTCTTGTACTCGAGGTTAAAGCGCTGCGGCAGTTGGAAGTCGAGCTGGATCGTAGCACACTGGTGCTGGCGGCGCATGGCATCGCTGATCGTAATATCGATCTTGGGACCGTAAAACGCGCCGTCACCAGGATTCAGTTCCCATTGGCCGGGCACGAAGCGGTCAAGCGCAGACGCCAGGCGCTTCTCAGCGGCATCCCATGTGGCAACGTCACCAAGGTGCTTCTCAGGGCGCGTTGACAGCTCCATCTTGAACGTGAAGCCAAACAGGCCGTACACAGTTTGCAGGAAGTCGAAGCAGTGCATCATCTCATCCTCGATCTGCGACGCACGGCAGAAAATATGCGCATCATCCTGAACAAAGCGGCGCACACGCGTGAGACCACTCAGAGCACCACTAGCCTCGTTGCGGTGAATTACACCAAAGTCGGCAAGACGCAGTGGCAGCTCCTTGTACGACCGATCGCGACTGCCAAACATGAGACAGTGACCGGGGCAGTTCATGGGCTTCAGTGCAAACGTCTCCTTGTCGACAGACAGCGCAAACATATCATCCTTGTAGTTGGCCCAGTGACCCGACGTCTCCCACAGCTTCGAATTGTACATGTTCGGCGTAATGACCTCGTCAAAGCCGCGCCGGCGGTACTCGCCCTTAATAAACTCCTGCAATGTGTTGTAGATACGCGCACCGTGCGGCAGCCAGAAACAGCTGCCAGGACTCAGCTCGTGGAACATGAACAGCTCTTGTTCACGGCCGATGCGGCGATGGTCGCGCTTGGCGGCCTCGGCCAAAAAGTGCTTGTATTCAGTCATCTGCTTCTTATCAGGGAAAGAAATACCATACAGACGTTGCAGCGAGTCATTCTTCTGGTCACCCAAGAAGTACGAGGCCGAGTTCTTGAGGACCGTCATGGCTTTGATGCGGCCTGTGTGCGGAATGTGCGGGCCAACACACAAATCAATCATCGGACCGCAGCGGTACACGGTAGTAGACGTGCCATCTGGGATCTTGGAGTTGATAATGTGGACCTTGTACTTGTTGTACTTGAACATCTCCAGAAGCTGCTCCTTGGTCAGCACCGCACGCTCAAACGTCTGCTTGTCCTTCACAGCCAGATTGATCAACTTTTCAAGGGGATCAAAGTCCTCAGAGCGAACGGCACGATCACCACTATCACCCATACCCATCTCATAGTAGAAGCCTTCGTCTGTGGGCGGGCCAATGCACAAATGGCAGCCATAGTGTCGTTCAGCCGCCTCACCGAGAACGTGGGCAGAAGAGTGCCAGAACACACGCTTTCCCTCAGGATGGTCAAAGTCAAGCAGCTCCAATGTTGCGTCTCCCTCCAGAGGACGCTCCAAGTCCCACAACTGACCGTTCACCTTGGAAATCACAATGCGCTCGCTCAGGCTCTTGGAAATCGCCCTGGCAATGTCCATAGGCGACGTCTCCCAGGATAAACCTTCGCGCGTCGAGCCATCTGGCATGGTGATTGTTATGGGCTTGCGCTCCGCAGCAGCGCGCGCAGAATCCTGCTCCGCCTTGATGCGCTCAAACATGTCAATGCGGGCCTGGAAGAAGGCTGGACGTGGCTCGAATTCGAGCGGCATGCCACCCGCACCTCCGCCTTTTGCTTTCTTATCAGGTTTGGAATTCACGCTCATATCCTTCACGGCATTCGCAAGCTGTTCAGGCGCTGCACTCGCCTGGTTTTCACTTGACGACATCGTGCGACTAGGGGAGAAGGAAAGCGCAAAGGTGGAATCCTTTTTTGTTCACGTGGAGCTAACACGTGATCCACTGGACACTCGCCTTCCTCACGACGCGCCTCCCAATACGTGCCTCCCGAACATGGTGAGCAACACTCCGTCAAACGGCGCTCCCGCGCCGTCTAAGCAAAAGTCCAAAGCCTACCTCTCTAGTGTTGCCATACAGAGTGATGCTATCAAATACAGGCAAAAATACAAAGAGTTAAAGCGCAAGGTTCACGAAATTGAACAGGTACGTCTGATCCGTGCTCAGACATCCGCAGGAAAATGATAAGCTCCAGGCCCTTACTCTGCGTATTAAGGGTAATATTCAACGACTACGTCTGGAGAGAGCGTGCGTATCTAATCTACTTACAATAGCATTCTGTATGAACATCTCGAGTCTCGGGTGCAGCAGGTACCTGTGGTGTCCGAGATACCAGAGGCTGAAACTCAAACACTTGAAGCTGACGCTGAGGTCTCTGCCCATTCAGACGAGGCATCTAAGCCCAAGGATACGCCTAACGAGCCTCACGAGCCAGATGTTGCTGCACCACCAGCTCCAACGGCATGATAGACCCATTTAATTCAGCGAACTTGCGCGACGTAGCCACATACCCATGCTATAGACGTGAATCTACCCTGCTATGTCTATCGCGGCCATGTCTTGCTATGGCCGAGGGTCGTGTCATTATGTCAGATTGTGGAGTTGTCAAATTAGGCGGCGTGGCTACGAGGATTATGGCACCTGGTCAGGCTACTGCATTTCCCATTAGGCGCTGTGACGCTGATGTCATTCCCGCCAGGAGGGAATGTCTTCCAAGGCAACTCTCAGCAACAGTTCGCTCAATACGTGCAGCAGCAGAAACAGCAGCATCATATGCAGACCGGGCAACAGCCTTTCCAATCTCCGCAGCTCGGATTCTCGGGCTACCCCAATGCGCAACAGCAGCAAGACTTTATGCCGAATATTACACCGCAGCAAATCCAAGCCATACTGAATCAAAAAAACTCTGCCATGCAGACAGGTTTACAGGGAAATCAGTACATGCCATCACCCATCATGTCGCAACTCCAACCCGGCATGCCCATACCCACCAGTATGCCTATGCCTTCAACTCAACCCCATCAACCACCACCCCCACGACAGGCAAATGGCTCGGTCAACATTATAGCTGACCTAGTGAACAAGGCAAAGGCAGGACTATTATCACCCATGCAGCTCGCACAGCTGCGAGCGATCCTAGGGCAAGAAAGCATACAACCGAGTCAACAAAATCCAGTGATGCAGCCATCGATGTCTACTTCGAGCCCAGTCATACCCATGAAAAAATCACCAATGATGATGCCGAATCAACAGCCCACGGCTGGCCCTAACATGCCCCAGATGAACATGCTTCTCAATGCGGCCAACGTACAGCAGCCCCAACAACAAGCGAACTTGCTGCAAGGCTTGCAGTTCATCCAGAAAATCCAGCAAAAACTTGCTGAAATTGATCAGAAATTGGCAACGTCTATTCACGAACATGAGCGCCAAATGCTTCAGCATAACCGCCAAGAGCTTCTTCGTGTGCAGGGAACCATAATCCAGAAACTCTCACAGGGTTCACAAATGCACCAGCAAAATTTTAACTCGTCTTCGCCAAATCTAATGGCCAATGCCACTTCTTCACCCCTGACCAATTTTTCCCAGCCGAATTTCAACAATGCGCCAAAGCCCTCGATGAATATGATGAATACACCGAACGCAGCCTCACACATGTCACCAGCCAATTCGTTCCAAATGCCGGCCAAAATGCCTGCGCCTACCCCGTCGCAGCCTGCGGCAAACGTGGCTATCACACCTGATCAATTCAAACGAGCTCTTGCAGTGCTACAGCATCGGCACGGCAAACCGGTTCAGATGAACCCTATTGTGAACGGTTACCCTATTGATCTGTACCAACTCTTCAATACTGTCCAGTCGATGGGTGGCAGCAAAATTACGACACAAAAGGGACTCTGGAACACTGTAGTAGGGTCCTTGGGCTATGTATCGTTGAACCAAGCCCAGGTCTCTGCATTGGCTGTTCAGGTCGCGCAAGTGTACAAAACGTACCTTGAGCTATTCGAAGAAGTGTGGAACCGGGCCATGGTGCACCAGATGTCTATGTCCCACCAAATGAACAAGACCAACGTGCCAGATATGCCACAAACCAGCCAGGGGTCTGCATCTATGCCCCACAGTGGCATATCTCCCAATGCTGTATTTGACGCCATGATGCAGCGTCCCAACCAGCAAGTCAGCCCTCCGTTGTCATCCTATCAAAAGGATCCTTCATTGTCGGTGGACTTGAGTGAAACAGACAAGCTTCCGACAACCAAACCGCAATATTCTCTCGCGAGCCCAAAGACACCAGCCGGGAAGCCGTCCAGGGTCGTATGGCCCCAAGAAGAACAGAAGTCCACGCAGTCCATGGCCTCCGATCAAACTGTAGAGAAGAGCCACACTGCATCGAAGGACAAAACGAAAAGACCTACCATTCGCGTTACCACCCGGATGCTGGAAGAGGCACGTTCATTGCTGTACAAAGTGGAACTGAGTCTCTCTGTGTCCCGTCCCAAGCTCCCTGTCATTGAAGATATCCCTGAAAGCGAAAAAGCAATCATCCTCCAACAAGTGGAGCAACTAGTCTCTCTGAAGACGACCGTGTCGGCTTTGCTACCGGTGTTCCTCGCCATGACCCAGAATCTCGAGCCTGCGAAGCGTGTCAAAATTATGATTTATATCTTTGAAGATCAATTGGCACTTTTACCATCTCGTAAATGTATTATGCGTCTTTCAGATTTGGAAAAGCTCAAGGTTCAAATGACACGGTGTATCGGCTTTGTTAGAATTCATGATGAGAAGCTGGCTCGAAAAGTCATGGCCAAGGCTGTGGCTGATCAGCCTGAACTCCTTCAACGAAAAGCTACGCACTCTGTCGAATCAAGCGCAGAAAATACATCACCTGTCACAGCAGCACCTAAGCAGATGTCTTTGGGAAGTGCAGAGATGAAAGAGGATGGTGACGACGACGACATTGAAATCACTGCTACCAATATTAAGACACCGATCAACAGCGCCACATCACCAACTCAACCACTCAAGATTTCGGGCAAAGAGAAGACATCTAACATACCCCGGGTATCTGCGTTGTCCTCTCTTGAACCCAAAGATGTACCTGGCCAGGCAATCAACAAGCTAATGACGGAACAGATCCAAAACGAGCAATTATCCCAAAATTCGCCGATACAATTTCTTGAAAAAGCTTGGAATAAGCTTATCACAGTCGAAACTCAAACAAAGGCAAACAAGTTCAATGTCGATGTTTTGAGACATCAGTTGGACGACATGTCTTGGCCAAACACTAGTCTGGAGTCTCTCATTTATACGGCTATTGATGCCCCTTACCAAATTGGGCTCCATGATACTAAGCAAAGGAATGAATACTCAACTGCCTTGTATACTAACGAACCCTTCTTAAAAAATGATGCGGACGAACGCCATGCAAGTCACTCCTCTGATACGAAACTCACATCTTTCGATAAGATAATTCTGAAACCCGCGCCAGATGCGTGGAGGGAACAGGCGACCAATGAGGACAGCAAGAATAAGCTGAACGATTTAACATCGGAAAGCGATCAAGATTGGTGGTCGAAAGATTTTTTTAAATAGCATATACAATATTTCAATTTATATTGATTTAAATACTAATTACATATGTATACAGAGCTTACACATTGTTAAAATATTAAATTCATATTGAAATTCTACCTAACACTAAATTTATAAA
>OJKZ01000690.1_pt1 | contig 12680 bp, 10 predicted proteins | sample 1596791 | NCBI WGS metagenome assembly OJKZ01 (sample SAMEA3904677, study PRJEB24821) | metagenome | biome: Builtin; feature: hospital; material: surface | place: USA | collected 2013-06-04 | reverse complement strand
TGGGCGGTGCGCAGGGCGTCGATAAGCGAGGCGACGCCCGCACCTGCGGCGATCGGGTAGGCGGCGTGGAGCAGCTCCTGCGCCTGGCCCCACGCGCGGTGCTTACCGATCGTGGTGTCGAGGACGACGGCAAAAAGGCGGCGGCCGTCGTGGTTGACGGCGCCGACGAAGGTGTGGTTCGCGTCGTCGGTGAACCCGGTCTTGCCGCCGATCCCGTCCGGGTCCTGCAGGTAGAGCTGGTTGTCGTTCCACATCTCGAAGCCGGGCACATCGTCGAAGCCAGGAAACGGGTAGGACTCCGTGTCGACCGTCGCCGTGAAGACGGGGTTGTTGAAGGCGGCGCGGTAGGCCAGGCCCAGATCCCAGGCGGAAGACGACATGCCGGGGGCGTCGAGCCCGGAGTAGGAGGCGACGAAGGTGTCGCGCATGCCCAACTCGTGGGCGAGCGCGTTGACCTTGCGCAGGGTTTCCTCGTCGCCGCCGAGCTCCTGGGCGAGCGCGTGCGCCGTGTCGTTGCCGGACGACATGAGCAGGCCGTGCAGCAAGTCGTCGACGGTGTAGGTGCCGCCCGCGCCCAGGCCTGCGCGCGAGCCTTCCTGGTCTGCGGACTCCGCCGAGACGGTGACCTGCTTGTCCAGCGGGAGCTCATTGATGGCGACGAGCGCGAGGAGCACCTTGATCACCGACGCGGGCCGGTAGCGCCCGTGCGGATCCTTCATTGCCACGACCTCGCCGGTGTCCGCATCGGCGACGAGCCAGGCCGAGGCGTAGACGTCGTCGGGGACCTCGTAGCCCGCCGGGGCGCTCACGCCGCACGGGCCGTCGTAGTCCTGCGGCAGTGGGGGTGGGGTAGGCGCGCCTGGCGCGAGCCGCTCCGAGGTGGACACGGCCCGGGGCGGGTGCTGCGCGTTCGGGCAATTATCGGTGTTGGGTGCCTCGATGCGCACAGGCGGGATCCATTCGCCGTTGTCGGCGAAGTAGCCCTCAACCGGCTCCAGGGGCCACTCCGTCAGCGGATCGGGTTCTTGTGCGGCAGCCGGGGAAGCGAGCGCGAGCGGGGCGCTGAGCAGCAGCGCGGAGAGACAGAGTGAAAGATGAGCGTTTCCAGGCACAGGGACTGATGCTACGCCGCCGGGCCAGCGTGGCAGTGGCGCGGCACGCGTTAAGAGTCCTGCTCGCGCTTGGCGTAGCGGGCGGCGAGGCGTTCGATCAGCTCGTCGGTGAGTTTTTCGTCGGCGAGGATGGTGTCCAGCATGTCGTTGTGCATCGCCACCGTCTCCGGGTCGACAGCCTCGAACTGGCCGGTGGTGTGGGTTTCTGCGTCGTAGTCGTCGTAGGAGTCGCCGGTAAGGTCGACGCCGAGGCCGTCGAACAGGCTCTCTTCCTCTTTGGCGTACTCGGGCTGCGGGATGCCCGCCTCAGCGAGCATCGACGGGTCGATCGCGGCGAACTCGGTGGTGAAATCCTCGAGGAAATCGTTCGCCTCGTGCTGGGCGGTGGAGCGTCGTTTGCCCTTCTTCACCTCATTTTCAATGCGGCGTTGCAAGGCCTTTTCCATCTGCCGGTGGCGCCAGGAGCGCACGCGCGTCGGCTCCAGCTCGCGGGCGACGGCGCGGGAGCGGTGCTCCGCCTTCTTCGCCAGCGTGGCCACCTGGGCCGCGCCCTGGTTGACCGGGGCGTATTCGGAGTTGGTGGACACACGCCAGTTGCCGTAGTACCCGATGAGGAACAGCGCAAAACTCACCACGGGTCCCAGGATCATGCCGAGCGCCATATACCCGGTGGCGCTGCCGAGCAGCGTGATCAGCGAGCAGGCGACCGCGGGGATGACGGTGGGTTGGTTGTCGCCGAAGATGGAGGGTACGCCGCCGGTGACAACGTCGCGAAGCATGCCGCCGCCGGTCGCGGTAAACACGCCCATCATGATCGTGGGCAGAATTGGCAGCCCGTATTGGATCGCTTTCGATGCGCCTGTCGACGCCCACAGCGCGGACACCAGCGCATCGCCGTGACTCTGGAGGAACTCCCAGGCCTTGCCCTTGAAATAGGTGAAGCGGGCGATCAGCGCGCCCGTGAACGCGAGGATGAGGTACTCCGGCTGGCTCATGGCGGCGACGGTGCCTTCGTTGATCAGGACGTCGCGAAGCATGCCGCCGCCGAGGGCGGACAGCATGGCGATGAAGAAGAAGCCGATGATGTCGTAGCCGCGGTGGCGGGCGAGCGTGCCGCCGATGACGCCCATCAGCAGCACGCCGGATACGTCAAACCAGCGGTAGATGGACGTGATGAGCGGATCGACTTGGTCGGCAGTCATAACACCACATTCTAAGAGATGACCAGTGGCGGCGGCCGAAGAGTGCGACCTAGAACTTGGAGAAGCGCTTAATCAGCTGGTCTTCCATCTCGCGCCAGCTCTGCGCCTTATCCGTAAACGGCGCGGACGGCACGTAACCGGCGGCCTCAGTGGAGCCGAGCATGTACGCCAGGTAGTCCTGGAAGCGTGGGTTAGCCAGCAAAAACTCGTTGAGGGAGTCGTCCTTGGCCCAGTCGGCGGCGTCGGCAAGCAGCTCGTAGGCCTTCGCCATCTGCTGGGTGTCCACCGCGTCGACGCCCTTGGCAATGTCCTCAGCCAGGCCGTTGAAGGAATAGGAGTTGTCCGGGTGGACCTCCACCTTCAGCGTGCCGGCGTTTGCCGCGCTGACCAGATCAGGCCAGGTGGACACGCCGCCGAGGTCGTGGTCGTCGTGCTCCAGGATCCAGCGGGTCAGGTGCTTGCCGGTGGGGAAGGTAAAGATTTCGCCGAACTTGCCCAAGAACACCGGGGTGGAGCCCAGGTAGGTGCGCAGCGTGTAGACGCTTTTGCCCTGCACCGAGATTTTCACCGGGTCGATGCCAGCGGTGGCCCACAGCGTGGAGTCGTACGGGTCGGCGGCAGCGGCCTGCTCCCGCGCCTTGGACTCTTCCGCCTGCTTCGCCTGCGCGCGGGCGGCCTCGGCGGATTCGATGGCGCTTTGAGCGGCGCTGACCGCAGTCGCGTCGAGCTCGCTTGCCGGCACGCGGCGCACCGAGTCATCCAGCGAGGCGACAACGTCCTTCCAATTCGCCAGCACGACGTGGCCGACGCCGGACCACTCGTCCATGCCGTTGTCGCCGGAGTAGTGCTCCGAGCCGCGGGCGACGTTGCCCAGCACCGAGTGGGAGGCGAAGAAGATCTGCGCTTGCTCGGCGCTCGCCACATCAGCCAGGGAGCGCGCGACCTGCAGCACGCCGTTGAGCGAGGACACGTTCACGTGGCTGGGGCGGCCGGCGAGGTACTCGGGCGCGCCGATGATGTCGAAGGTGTGCTTCTCATCCGGAACAACCCGGTCGTCGCCCTGGGCGCTAAACGCCTTCCACTTCGGGTGGTCGCTCAGGTCGTGCTTGGCGTGCGTGTTCAGGTACGCCAGCAGCTCGGCTGGTGAGTCGAACACCAACACGGATTCGTCATCGCCCAGGAACGCCTGCCATTCGGCGCCGTGTTCCTTCCAGGTAGGGGCCCACAGGGTGTAGAAGTCGCCCTGGGTCAGCGAGATTTTCACGGGGAGGATTGCGCGCGTGCTCATGAACGCAAACTCTACTAAAACCCAGCGCGCGCACCACACCCAACCCGCGCGCTAGGCAGTCGGCCGCCAGAAGCCACGGAACGGCATGCCGATGTTTTCGGTGCGCACCGGGTTGAGCTGGACGGGGTCGCCCGCCTCGATCATCATCCCGTCCCCGGCGTACATGGCCACGTGCCCGTCCCACACCACCAGGTCGCCTTCCTGCAGGTCCTCGTAGGCGACCTGCTGGCCGATGGCTTGTTCCGCGGCGGTGCGCGGGATGTCCACCCCGGCCTGGTTGTAGGCCCAGGAGGTCAGTCCTGAACAGTCGAAGCCGCCCGGCTGGCTGCCGCCCCACACGTACGGGGTGCCCAGCTGCGACTTCGCGGCCTGCACTGCGGCGTTGCCCGCGGCGTTGGGGCGCTCGCCCAGCTCGTCGGAGACCGGCTGGTTCGGCTCCGGCGGGGCGACATCTGTGGAGGCGACGGTGGGGGTGACCTGTGGGGCGTCGGCAAGCGAGCGCAGCGTGTGCTCGGCCTGCTGGGCAATTGGCGACGCCTTGAGCGCCTGCTGTGCCTGACGCGCCGCCGTCGTTTCATTGAGCTGGTTGGCTAGGCTATCCAAATCCTTGCCGAGCGTATCCAGGATGAGACCCGCGCGGGTCAGGCCGGCGGTGACGACGGGCGCGGCCGCGGCGAGTTGGGCGAGCGGGCCGCCCGCGGTGGCGGCACCAGCTGCGGCGAGCGCGTTGCGCACCATCGAATTGGCGGTGGTTACGAGCTCGGCGACTGCCGTGGCGACGTAGACGCCGCCCGCAACGACGAGGTCGCTGATCTCGTCGCGCTGCGCGGCGAGCGACACGGCGGCCTCCTGGAAGCGCTGCGGGTCACCGCCGACCATTGCGGCGAGCGCGCCGAAGTCGTCGAAGCCCGGGGTGGAAAACGGCGGCAGGGTGGGGATCGGCTCGGGGCATGCCCCGAGGATCTTGCCCATGGCGTAGATCGGGTCGATAGGGGAGCCTTTGACCACGTTGAGCGTGGCGTCAACCGTGGGGTGCTGCGCGAATTGGGTGAGCGCGCTACCGAGTGTTGGTGTGCTCACAGTCCTGCCTCCAGACACTGGCCGGTGGTTTCATCGACGTGGTAGGCCGCCTGGGCGGTTAAGTCCATGTTGCCGGCGATGCGGTGGGCGGCCTCCCGCAACTCGTCGGCTTTGGTGTTGGCGCAGGCAATGGCGCTGTCGACGGCGCGGGCGAAGTTGGCTACGGGCCCGAGTTCGGGGATGGGGAGATGCGTCAGGTGGTTGAGCGCACCGGCGTCGGCGCGCAGGGAGTCGGTGTGCGAGTTGACGAGCGAGGCTTCGAGTTCAAATATGTCCATGCATTGTTAGACGCACGCAACGCGGGTCCGGTTCCCTCCGGAGGCGAAAAAGTTTAAAAAGGCGTCCGCGAACACGTCGTCTACCATTGGGGCCTATGGACATCACCATTGTGGAACACCCCCTGGCCGCCTCCCGCCTGACGATCATGCGCGACGAGCGCAGCAATAACGCCGCCTTCCGTGCCGCGCTCGCTGACCTCGGAGCCATGCTGATTTATGAAGCCTGCCGTGACCTCGAGGTGGAGACCTTTGACACCGCCACGCCCGTGGCCACCGCGCGCGGTTCGCGGCTGCGCACCCCGCCGATTATCGTGCCGATCATCCGCGCGGGTCTCGGAATGATCGACCCGGCGCTGTCGATGATTCCGGATGCGCAGGTCGGCTTCATCGGCATGGCGCGCAACGAGGAGACCCACGAGCCGGTGCCGTACTTGGAGGCGCTGCCGGAGGACCTGTCCGGCCAGCCGGTGTTCTTGGTTGATCCGATGCTGGCCACCGGCGGTTCGCTCATCCACGCGATTGACCTGCTCGTGGCGCGCGGGGCGGACGATATTACGTGCGTGTGCATGGTGAGTGCGCAGCCGGGCGTCGATAAGCTCAAAGCTCACGGCGGGCCGGTCCGCCTGATTACTGCGGCGATTGACCCGGGCCTGAACGAGCAGGCCTACATCGTGCCGGGCCTGGGGGACGCGGGCGATCGCCTGTACGGGCCGCGCAACATTGACGTGTAAGGGTGCGCGTAGACTTAACACGTTCAACACCTAAATCAGCGAGGCAGAAGGAGACGCAGTGGCAGAAACGGCATCAATCGCCGCGGCCGTCGACGCTTGGGTGACGCAGCACCACGACGAGGTTTTGGGGTGGCGTCGCCATCTGCACTCGCACCCGGAGCTGTCCAACGAAGAGGTGGAGACCACCAAGTTCCTCCACGATGTGCTGGTCGCGCACGGTCTGCAGCCCGTGCCCTTTCCCGGCACCGGTCTGTACGTGGACATCGGCCCGGAGACGGGGGATCGCCTCGCGTTTCGCGCGGACATCGACGCGCTGAAGGTCACTGAGCAGACCGGTCTGCCTTTCGCCTCGACGGTGCAGGGGGTCTCCCACGCCTGCGGCCACGACGTGCACACCACGGTGGCCCTGGCGCTCGCCTGCGCGCTTGCCGACGTCGACCTGCCCCACGGCGTCCGCATCATCTTCCAGCCGGCCGAAGAGGTCATGGGCGGCGGCGCGCTCGACGTGATCAAGTGGGGCGGGCTCGAAGGCGTGCGCACCATCTACGCGCTGCACGCGGAGCCGAAGCTGCGCGTTGGCCAGGTCGGCGTGCGTGCCGGGGCGATCACCTCGGCCTCGGACGTGCTGCGCCTGCGGGTCGAGGGCCCGGGCGGGCACACCTCGCGCCCGCAGCTGACGGCCGATGTGGTCTACGCGCTCGGCGCGCTGATCACCCAGCTGCCCGCGCTGTTGTCGCGGCGCGTGGACCCGCGCACCGGGACCGTGTTGGTCTTCGGGCACGTGGATGCGGGCGACGCGCCGAACGCGATCCCGAAGGCGGGCGTGCTCGAGGGCACGATCCGCACCGCGGATATCACCACCTGGCGCGGCCTGGAGGACCTGCTCACGGACCTGATCGACCTGGTCGTCGCCCCGACTGGCTGTACGTACCACCTCGACTACGTGCGCGGGGTGCCGCCGGTGCTGAACGACGACGCGGCGACCGCCCTCGCCGCCACCGCCGGCCGCGCAGTCGACCCGCACGCGATCGTCACGGCCCCGCAGTCCTCCGGCGGGGAGGACTTCTCTTGGTACCTCGAACACGTCCCGGGCGCGATGGTGCGCCTCGGTGCGTGGAGCGGAGCGGGCGAGAAGTACGACCTGCACCAGGGCAACCTGAACATCGACGAGCGCGCGATTGCCGTCGGCGTGCGCTTCTTCGGCTCGGTGGTGGAGCAGTACTTCAACGCGCAATCAGCGTCGCCTGCGCCTGGCCGGTAGACTGGCTCAGGAAAAATCTAGATTCACGTACATAAGGGGAGAAGAACTCGGTGTCGAAGAAGATCGTCATTGTTGGTGGAGGCCCGGCGGGCTACGAGGCGGCGCTGGTCGCCTCGAACTACGGCGCGGAGATCGTCGTGGTGGAAGACCAGGGGGCTGGCGGTTCGGCGATCCGGAAGGACGTTGTGCCGTCGAAAAGCTTCATTGCGGGCGCCAACATTAAGACGGACTTGCGCCGCGCCGACGACATGGGGCTCAACCACGGCCTGGGCGAGGCGAAGCTGGCGCTGAGCGCGCTGAACAACCGTGTCGTGGCGCTGGCCGCCGAACAATCGCGCGACATCCGCGAGCAGCTCGACCGCGTGGGCGTGCAGTTTATCGACGGGCGGGCGCGCTTTACCGACGAGCAGAAGGGCCACACCACCCACAGCCTCGAGGTCGAGCTTGCCGACGGCACGACCGAGGAAATCACCTGCGACATGGTACTCGTCTGCACCGGCGCGAGCCCGCGCGTGCTCAAGGGCGCGGAGCCGGACGGGGAGCGCATCCTCAACTGGCGCCAGATGTACAACCTGATCGAGATGCCCACCCACTTGATCGTGGTCGGCTCTGGTGTCACCGGTGCGGAGTTCGTCTCCGCCTTCGCCGAGCTGGGTGTGAAGGTCACCATGGTTGCCTCGCGCAACCGCATTCTGCCGCACGACGACGCGGATGCCGCCGACGTACTCGAGACCGTCCTGGGCAACCTGGGCGTGCAGCTGGAGAAGGACGCGCGCGTCGAGCGCGTGGAAAACACCGGTGACGGCGTGATCGTTCACACCACCGACGGGCGCGCCATCGAGGGCTCGCACGTGATGATGTCCATCGGTTCGATCCCGAACACCGCCGACCTGAACCTGGAAGCTGCGGGCGTGGAGACCACCCCGTCCGGCCACATCCACGTCGACCGTGTTTCCCGCACCAACGTCGCCGGTATCTACGCCGCGGGCGACTGCACCGACCTCATGCCGCTCGCCTCTGTCGCCGCGCAGCAGGGCCGCATCGCCGTCGACCACGCGCTCGGCGAGGGCGTGAAACCGCTGCGCATCAAGACTGTCGGCAACGCTGTATTCACCCGCCCCGAGATCGCGGCGGTCGGTGTGACCGAGCAGGAGATCAAGGACGGCAAGATCGCCGCCGACGTGTACAAACTCGAGCTGGCCACCAACGCGCGCGCGAAGATGCGCTCGCTGCAGCACGGCTTTGTCAAGATCTTCGCCCGCAAGGGCTCCGGCCAGGTCGTCGGTGGCGTGATTGTCGCGCCGACCGCCTCCGAGCTCATCCACTCGCTGACCATCGCGGTGGCGAACAACCTCACTGTCGCGCAGCTGGCCAACTCGATGGCGGTCTACCCGTCGCTGTCCGGTTCCGTGACGGAGGCGGCGCGCCGTCTGGTGAAGAAGTCAGATCTGGACTAGACCTGGACTAGTTCACAGCGCTGGGAACGCCCGCTGCGGGCATTCGTGCCGCGGGCAGGTCTCGCAGCCGGGCCCGATCGGGGTGGCGGAGTCCGGTGAGAGGTCGAGCCCGTCGGCGTAGACCATGCGGTCGGCGTGGGCTGCGTCGCAGCCGAGCGTCACCGCGTTTTCTTTCCGGGGCGCGCCGAATTCCACGGCCGGGCCCTGCACCATCCGCGCCACCCACATGTACGTGCGCCCATCGGGCATGACGGAGACCTGCCGGGTGACGCGGTTTGGTGTTTCGAAGGCGCGGTGCACGACCCACAGGGGGCAGGTGCCGCCGCGTTGTGAGAAGTGGAACGAGGTGGTGGACTGCCGCTTCGAAATATTGCCCGCCCGGTCGGTGCGGATGAATACGAAGGGGATTGCGGCGGCGCCGGGGCGCTGCAGGGTGCCGAGGCGCTGGCAGGTCGACTCGAAGCCGGTGCCGAAGCGGGCAGAGATGACGTCGATGTCGTAGCGGGTTTCCTCGGCCGCCTCCAAAAAGAGCGAGTAGGGCATAGTCGCGGCGGCGGCGAAGTATTGCGCAAGTCCGTGGCGGGCGAGTTGGCGGGCGCGGGGGGCGGCGATGGGGGAGACGTGGGCGTCGAGAAGCGGGCGGTGCGCGATGCGCGCGTAGTGGTAGGACAGTTCGAAGCATTGTTGGGCTTCGGTGAGCCCGGCGCGGACGCGGATTTCGCGGCTGGCGGCATCCGCGAGTGAGCGCTCGCCGGCGGTTGCCTGGTTGAAGCGGACGGTGTAGCCGTGGTCGCGGTCGAGCGCGCCGGCGATGCGGGTGAGCCGCAGCTGGCGGGCGTGGGCGCCGGCGGCGAAGTCTTCGGCGGCGCAGTCGAGGTCGTGGAAGTAGTTGTTGTGCTGCTGGAAGAAGTCGCGGACCACGATGTGCGGGTTGTTGGCGGTACCGGCGAGCAGCGCGGGTAGCGCTTTGATGCCTTCGGCGACGGCGGGGTAGCGCAGGGCGATGTCGGCGAGGTCGGCGTCGGGGACGTCGGGGAGCAGTTCTGCGAGTTCGCCGGCGACGCGCTGTTCGGAGGCGGGGGAGAAGTAGCTGGCGTCGAGGCCGAAGACCTGGGTGAGTTGCAAAAGCACGGTGACGGTGAGTGGCCGCTGGTCGTTTTCGAGCTGGTTGAGGTAGCTGGTGGAGATGCCGAGTTTGCGCGCCATGTCCACCTGGGTGAGCCCTTCGGTGGTGCGCAGCGTGTGAATTCTTGCCCCCGCGTAGTGCTTGGCCATCGCGTTTCGCCTTTGCTTCCCTGTCCTGAACTGTGTGTTTACAAAGTTTACAAAAGTTACGCGCCCGTGACACTAATTTTCACACATTGGAGAATGACCTGGCACACATTTACGGCCCTAGTATGAGTTCCGACAACAGGGCCATCGCTTATCGACGCCCACTCGTCCCCACACAAGCCGAGGAGTTGCACTCACAATGATCAACCATGAAGTTCGCACCCGGAAGTCCGCCGACGACTTCCCCATCGAAGAGCACCTTGCGTACAAGGTGGCCAAGGTTGCCGCTGACCCGGTCGAGGTTCCGGAAGACACCCGCGAGATGATCATCAACCGCATCATCGACAACGCGTCGGTCGCGGTCGCCTCCTACGGCCGCCGCCCCGTCGCCACCGCCCGCGCGATGGCCGAGGCACACCCGGTCGCCGAGGGCGGCGCGCAGATCTTCGGCATCGACGGCTCGTTCTCCGCAGAGTGGGCCGCCTTCGCCAACGGCACTGCCGTGCGTGAGCTGGACTTCCACGACACCTTCCTCGCCGCCGAGTACTCCCACCCGGGCGACAACATCCCGGCGCTGCTCGCCGTGGCCCAGCACAAGGGTCTCGACGGCAAGGCGCTGATCCGCGGCATTGCCACCGGCTACGAGATCCAGGTCAACCTGGTTAAGGGCATCTGCCTGCACGAGTGGAAGATCGACCACGTCGCCCACCTCGGCCCGTCGGTTGCCGCAGGTATCGGCACCATGCTCGAGCTGGACGTGGACACCATCTACCAGGCCGTCGGCCAGGCGCTGCACACCACGACCGCGACCCGTCAGTCCCGCAAGGGCCTGATCTCCTCCTGGAAGGCCTCCGCCCCGGCGTTCGCCGGCAAGATGGGCATCGAAGCCGTCGACCGCACCATGCGCGGCGAGGGCGCCCCGGCCCCGATCTGGGAGGGCGAGGACGGCTTCATCGCCTGGATGCTGCACTCCCCGGAGCGCACCTACATCGTCCCGCTGCCCGCAGACGGCGAGGCCAAGCGCGCCATTTTGGAGACCTACACCAAGGAGCACTCCGCCGAGTACCAGGCGCAGGCCCCGATCGACCTGGCGCGCCGCATGAAGCAGACCATCGCAGATGCCGGCAAGTCCACCGCCGACATCGAATCGATCGTCCTGCACACCTCGCACCACACCCACTACGTCATCGGCACCGGCGCGAACGACCCGCAGAAGATGGACCCCACCGCATCCCGCGAAACCCTGGACCACTCGATTATGTACATGTTCGCCGTCGCGCTCGAGGACGGCACCTGGCACCACGTCAACTCCTACACCCCGGAGCGCGCCGGCCGGAAGGAAACCGTCGAGCTGTGGCACAAGATCTCCACGGTCGAAGACGAGGAGTGGACCCGCCGCTACCACTCGCAGGACCCGAACGAGAAGGCCTTCGGCTGCCGCGCCGTGATCACCTTCGCGGATGGCACCGTCATCGAAGACGAGATGGCAGTTGCCGACGCCCACCCGTTCGGCGCCCGCCCGTTCGAGCGCGAAAACTACATCACCAAGTTCCGCACCCTGGCCGAGGGCATCGTCACCCCGGAGGAACAGGACCGCTTCCTCGCAGCCGTGCAGGACCTGGAAAACCTGAAAGACCTGTCCGAGCTCAACGTCGTGGTGAACGACGAAGCGAAGGCAAACGCACCCGAGATCCCGGGAGGTATCTTCTAAATGTTTGCACCAGAAAAAACGCCGCATGAGCGTCGTAAAGCACTGCGCGAATCGCTCGCCGCGGAGACCATCACGAAGCTGCCGGGCGCGTTCAACCCGCTGACCGCGCGCCTGATCGAGGACATCGGCGCCTTCGAAGGCGTCTACGTCTCCGGCGCAGTGGTGGCCAACGACCTCGGCCTGCCCGACATCGGCCTGACCACCTTGTCTGAGGTGGCCAACCGCGGCGGCCAGATCGCACGCGCCACCAACCTGCCGGTGCTCATCGACGCTGATACCGGCTTCGGCGAGCCCATGAGCGCTGCCCGCACCGTCGCCGAATTCGAAGCCGCCGGCTTGGCCGCGCTGCACCTGGAGGACCAGGTCAACCCGAAGCGCTGCGGCCACCTCGACGGCAAGGAGGTCGTGCCGCGCGACCTGATGGTCCGCCGCATCACCGCAGCGGTGCGCGAGCGCTCCGACGACCAGTTCGTCATCTGCGCCCGCACGGACGCCGCCGGCATCGAAGGCATCGACGAGGCCATTGAGCGCGCGAAAGCCTACGCGGATGCGGGCGCGGACCTCATCTTCACCGAGGCGCTGTACTCGGAGGAGGACTTTGCAAAGTTCCGCGCCGCCGTCGACACGCCGCTTTTGGCCAACATGACGGAGTTCGGCAAGACCGAGCTGCTCTCGGCCGAAACCCTGCAGAACCTCGGCTACAACGCCGTGATCTGGCCAGTGACCACCTTCCGCATCGCCATGGGCCAGACCGAGGCGATGCTGCGTGACATCGCAGAAACCGGCATCCAGACCGAATGGCTGGACAAGATGCAGCACCGCTCGCGCCTCTACGAGCTGGTCCGCTACAACGAGTACAACCAGTTCGACCAGTCCGTCTTCACCTACTCCAAGGACAGCTACAAGTCCACCTTCGAGTAGGGCAGAAGCAGCCAACCCCCAACCCATTTCTTTCCAAAAAGGAGTACACATCATGTCTGATCAGGAAATCCGCAAGGGCCTCGCCGGCGTCGTCGCCGACTACACCGCCATCTCCAAGGTCAACCCGGAGACCAACTCGCTGCTGTACCAGGGCTACCCGGTCCAGGAGCTGGCTGAGAACTGCACCTTCGAGGAGGTCGCCTACCTGCTGTGGCACGGCGAGCTGCCGGACGAGGCAGGCCGCGAGGAGTTCCGCAACGGCTGCATGACCAACCGCGACATCGACGAGGAGCTCATCCAGGTCATCAACTTCCTGCCGAAGGACTGCCACCCGATGGACGTGCTGCGCACCGCAGTGTCCTTCCTG
>OJKZ01000685.1_pt1 | contig 12793 bp, 10 predicted proteins | sample 1596791 | NCBI WGS metagenome assembly OJKZ01 (sample SAMEA3904677, study PRJEB24821) | metagenome | biome: Builtin; feature: hospital; material: surface | place: USA | collected 2013-06-04 | reverse complement strand
CTCGTCGGCAGCGTCAGATGTGTATAAGAGACAGCCCCTTCCCGGCGCAGCCCAATTGCCGGGGAGGCTTTCCATTCGCCGAGAACCTTACGGGGCGGTACTTATCATCAGCCCCTGGAACTATCCCTTTCAGCTGAGCCTTCTGCCTGTGGTGGGAGCCATCGCCGCGGGTATCGAAGAGAAGGTGCGCGAAGTGCTGGGCGAAAAGGTCTGGCGTATCGAGGGGCAGCAGAATGCCGTGTGGATCGCCATGGACTATGTGGACGTGGTGGTGCACATTTTCCAGACCGAACTGCGCGGGTTTTACCGGCTCGAAGAGTTGTGGGCCGATGCGCCGATGACCAAATATGAATACGAAGAGTAATTTTTAATATGGCAAATCAACGTAAGAACAATAATAAGATGAATATGAACATGTCGCGACCGTCGATGCTCTGGCTCTACGGTCTGATCGGCGCGTTCATTATCGGCTACTACGTCTTCGGGGATGTCAACGACACGCCCGTGTCCAGCGACTGGACTACCGTCGAGCAGATGGTCGAAAAGGGCGAGGTGGAGAAGATCCTGATCGTCAACCGCGACCAGGCCCAGGTGTTCCTGAAAAAGGAGGCAATCGCGCAGTACCGCAGGGATACGGTGGACGAACGCTTCCGCCGGTTGCCCGAGACGGGCGTGCAGCTCCTCTTCACGATCGGGTCGGTCGACTCGTTCCGTGAAGACCTGAAAGCCGCCGAGCAGCAGTCCGGGCAGGTCGTCCCCGTGGCCTATAAAAACGAGACCAACGACTGGACGAACGTGCTGATCAACCTGCTGCCGTGGGTGGTGATTATCGGTGCGTGGTTCTTCATCATGCGGTCGATGTCGCGCGGTGCCGGAGGCGGTGCGGGCGGCGGCATCATGAACGTGGGCAAGGCCAAGGCGCAGGTGTTCGACAAGGATAACTCCAAGCGCGTCACGTTCAAGGATGTGGCCGGGCTGGAGGAGGCCAAGGTCGAGATCATGGAGATCGTGGATTTCCTCAAGAAGTCCGACAAATATAAGGAACTGGGTGCCAAAATCCCCAAGGGGGCGCTGCTCGTAGGCCCTCCGGGGACGGGTAAGACCCTGTTGGCGAAGGCCGTCGCAGGCGAGGCCAACGTGCCGTTCCTCTCGATTTCGGGTTCCGATTTCGTCGAGATGTTCGTCGGCGTGGGCGCCTCGCGTGTCCGCGACCTTTTCGAGCAGGCCAAGCAGAAGGCGCCGTGCATCGTCTTCATCGACGAGATCGACGCCATCGGCCGCGCCCGCGGCAAGAATGCCGGGTTCTCGGGCAACGATGAGCGGGAGAATACGCTCAACCAGCTCCTCACGGAGATGGACGGCTTCCAGACCAATACGGGCGTGATCGTCCTTGCGGCCACGAACCGTGCCGACATCCTCGATAAGGCGCTGATGCGCGCCGGCCGTTTCGACCGCCAGATCGAGGTGGGATTGCCCGACGTCAAGGAACGTGAGGAGATTTTCAACGTCCACCTGCGTCCGCTGAAGCTCGATCCTCAGCTCGACCGGTCGTTCCTGGCCCGCCAGACCCCCGGATTCTCGGGTGCCGACATTGCAAATGTCTGCAACGAAGCCGCGCTGATCGCTGCGCGCCACAACAAGAAATTCATTTCGAAGGAGGACTTCCTGGCAGCCATCGACCGCATCGTGGGCGGCCTCGAACGCAAGAATAAGATCATCACCGACGAGGAGAAGCGTGTGATCGCCTACCACGAGGCGGGCCACGCCACGGTGAGCTGGATACTCGAGAATGCCAGCCCGCTGATCAAGGTGACGATCATCCCGCGCGGCAAGGCGCTCGGCGCGGCCTGGTACCTGCCCGAAGAGCGGCAGATCACCACGCGCGAGCAGATGATGGACGAGCTGGCCGCCACGCTCGGCGGACGTGTTTCGGAGCAGCTGACCTTCGGCGAAATATCGACCGGGGCGCTCAATGACCTGGAACGTGTCACCAAGCAGGCCTATGCCATGGTAGCCTATTATGGCATGAGCGAAAACGTCGGGACGCTGAGCTATTACGATTCCACGGGGCAGAGCGACATGGCGTTCACCAAACCCTATTCGGAACTGACCGCGCAGCAGATCGACGCCGAGGCCAAACTCGTCATCGGGAAGGCTTACGAGATGGCCCAGAAAGTGCTCCGTGAGCATGCCGACGGCCTGAAAGAGCTGGCCGAACTGTTGTTGGAGCGCGAAGTGGTCTTCACCGAGGACGTGGAGCGTATCTTCGGCCGCCGCAAGAAGGACATCCTGCGTGAGCAGAAGGAGGCCGAGGCCAAAGCCAAGGCTGACGGGGCCGCCGTGAAGGGGGAGCCCGAGGCTCCTGCAGCCCCGGCGGCGAAGCCCGCCCCGGAAGAGGCTGCTTCCGCGGTTGCGCAGACGGAGACGCCCGAAGCCCCTGCCGACGGCAATACGGCCGCCGCGATTTCCAAGACCGAATAAGACGAACCTAACCCGCATTAACTGATGAATGAAACTATGAAGAACCTCGTGGTACGCACGCTGAGCGGCCTTGTCCTGGCAGCGGTGGTACTGGGGGCGATCGTCTGGTCGCAGTGGAGCTTCGGCGCGCTGCTCGCGGTGCTGCTCGTGGGCGGCATGTACGAGTTCTATGCGCTGGCCGGGAAACAAGGCAATGCGCCGCAGAAAGTCGTAGGGCTTGTTGCGGGTGTTGTGCTTTTCGTGCTCAATTTCGCGTTCGTCTCGGACGACATCGAGATTCTCGGCGACGCCCGGCAGGCCTTCGGCTGCGGGCTGGCGTTCCTGTTGCTGCTCCTGCCCGCCATGTTCATCTGCGAACTCTACCGCAGGGGTGAAAACCCGGCCTCCGGGATCGGCACGACGATCATGGGAATCTGCTACGTGGCATTGCCCCTGTCGCTGATGTGCTATATCCCGATCGTCGGCAGCGATACCTGGAACCCGTGGATCATGGTCGCCTATATCTTCATCATCTGGGCCAACGACGTCTTCGCCTACCTGGTGGGGATGTCCGTCGGACGCCACCGCCTTTGCGAACGCCTTTCGCCCAAGAAATCCTGGGAGGGGTTCTTCGGCGGGATCGCCGGTGCCGTCGTCATGGGCATCGTGGCTGCACGGATGCTGGACGGGAATATGTGGGTCTGGGCCGGTCTGGCACTGGTCGCCGCCGTTTCGGGCGTGCTGGGCGACCTGGTGGAGTCGATGTTCAAGCGGGCTGCCGGCGTAAAGGATTCGGGGCGGCTGATCCCCGGCCACGGCGGGGTGCTGGATCGTTTCGATGCCATGCTGCTCTCGGCGCCGTTCGTATTCGTCTATATGCTTTTTGTGATGTAACTGCAAACCTAAAAAAGAGTTATGAGGATAAATAAGGAAGGCTACAAGATTATCTGTATCTCGGGTGCCGTCTGTGTATTTATATTTTGGCTGATCTATCACCTGCTGGTCAGCGATTCGAATATTTCGCTGTTGTGGGTGAGCGCCGTGCTTTTGCTGTTGTTCTGGTTCTTTATCGTCGCGTTTTTCCGGGAACCCCGCCGTGTGCGGATACACGATGCCGACCTGGTTTTCTCTCCCTGCGACGGCCGCGTGGTCGTGACGGAGGTCGTGAAGGAAACCGAATACCTGAACGAGGAGATGTTGCAGATCTCGATCTTCATGTCCGTGACCAATGTCCATATGAACTGGGTGCCGGTCGGGGGCACGGTCGAGTATTTCAAATACCATCCGGGGCGTTTTCTGGTGGCATGGCATCCCAAGTCGTCGACCGAGAACGAACGCACGACGACCGTCGTGAGGATGGCCTCCGGCCGGAAGGTGCTTTTCCGCCAGATTGCGGGCCTGATTGCACGCCGCATCATCTCCTACATGAAAGTCGGTGAGCCCGTGGAGCAGAACAGCGTCTGCGGCTTCATCAAATTCGGCTCGCGCGTCGACGTCCTGGTACCCAAGGACAGCGAACTGCTGGTCGAGATCGGCGATCCGGTCGTGGGTTCGCAGACCCCCATCGCACGCCTGCATAAGATCTAACCCCTCTTTCGAAGGATGAAAACGACTCCCCAGACCTTCCTGAAGTTCATCGCGGGCGCGGCCGTAGCTGCGGCCGTCCTCTTTCTGGTCTGGTATTTCAGTTCGATCGTCGTATACATACTCATATCCGCCGTGCTGGCCGTCATGGGCAATCCGCTCGTGAAACGCCTCGCGGCGCTGCATATCAAGGGCTGGAAGGTACCCCGCTGGCTGGCTGCGCTGGTGACGCTGATCGTCATCTGGGTGGTGCTGGCCACGCTGTGCTCGCTGTTCGTGCCGCTTGTGTTCAATAAGATTTACCAGCTGTCGAACCTCGATTTCGCCGCCGTCGTGCAAAGCATCGAGGAGCCGATAGCCCAGGCACAGGGATACCTGCATGAGTTCTTCGCCGTGCCCGAAAGCACGTTCTCCCTCTCGGAGGCGCTCGCATCGGCGCTCAAGCAGATTATCGACATAGAATCGCTCAATTCGGTGTTCTCCTCGATCGTCAACGTGGTGCTCTCGTCGGTCATCGCCATTTTCTCCATTACGTTCATCACCTTCTTTTTCCTCCGGGACGAAGGGTTGTTCTATGCCATGGTGACGGCCATGTTCCCCGAGCGTTACCACGAGAATATCACCCGCGCACTCGATTCCGTCACGCTGCTGCTGGCCCGCTACTTCACGGGTATCCTCTCGGAAAGCCTGATGCTGATGGTCGCCGTGTCGCTCACGATGATGGCCTTCGGCATGAAGGCGGCCGACGCTGCGTTCATCGGCCTTGTGATGGGCGTGATGAACGTGGTGCCCTATGCCGGGCCGCTGATCGGCGGTATCGTTTCCGTCTTCGTGGGTATCGTAACCCCGATCGGGGGGATGACCGTGGGGCATACTGCTTTTATAATCGCAGGTTCGCTGCTGATCCTCAAGGGAATCGACGATTTCGTGTTGCAGCCGACGCTCTATTCCGAGCGTGTCAAGGCCCATCCGCTCGAAATCTTCCTCGTAATCCTCATCGCCGGGTCGATGGCCGGAATCCTCGGCATGCTGCTGGCAATCCCTTCCTATACCGTACTGCGTGTCTTTGCCAAGGAGTTCTTCTCGCAGTTCCGGCTAGTGCGTAAACTGACCGAGAAAATCTGATGGCCGGGGTGACGATAGAGGGCGTAGTGGAACACGGACGCCGGCTCGGGCGCGAGTTGGGATTCCCAACGGCAAACATGGCCGTGCCGGATTCCGTGACGGCCGCGGACGGGGTCTATTACTCCCGCGTGGAGGTGGACGGGACGCGTTACGATGCGATGTCCAACCTGGGCAGCAACCCTTCGGTCGGCGGAGCCGTCCGCCATCTGGAAACCCATATCTTCGGGTTCGGAGGTTCGCTCTACGGCCGTACGCTGCGCGTGGAACTGGTGCGTAAGATCCGTGACGAACGTCGTTTCGCGACGATCGGGGAGCTGCGGGCGCAGATCGCCAGGGACAAGGAATATATATTGGAATTAAAAGATAATACTATGTATTTGGATTTGACAATGCCCTACAAGGTGGCCGACATGTCGCTGGCCGAGTGGGGTCGTAAAGAGATCGAGATCGCCGAGCACGAGATGCCGGGGCTGATGGCCGTGCGCCGCAAATACGGCCCGCAGAAGCCGCTGGAAGGCGTGCGCGTGATGGGGTCGCTGCACATGACCATCCAGACTGCCGTGCTCATCGAGACGCTCGTCGAGTTGGGCGCCGACGTGCGCTGGTGCTCGTGCAACATCTTCTCGACGCAGGATCATGCCGCCGCGGCCATCGCCGCGGCCGGGGTTCCGGTCTTTGCCTGGAAAGGCGAAACCCTGCCCGAATACTGGTGGTGCACCGCCATGGCGCTTTCCTTCCCCGGCGGCAAGGGCCCGCAGCTGATCGTGGACGACGGCGGCGACGCCACGCTGCTGATCCACAAAGGGTACAAGGCCGAGAACGATGCTTCGACACTCGACTACGAGCCTTCGTCCTACGAGGAGGAGGTGATCCTCGGCACGCTCAGGACGATCCTTGCCGAAGACAAGGACAAATGGCACCGCACGGTGGCCGAGTGGAAGGGTGTGAGCGAGGAAACCACTACGGGCGTACACCGCCTCTACCAGATGCAGGAGGCCGGCGAGCTGCTCGTCCCGGCCATCAATGTCAACGACTCCTGCACCAAGTCGAAGTTCGACAACCTCTACGGCTGCCGCGAGTCGCTGGCCGACGGCATCAAGCGCGCCACGGACGTGATGATCGCCGGCAAGGTGGTCGTGGTCTGCGGCTACGGCGACGTGGGCAAGGGCTGTGCTCGTTCGATGCGTTCGTACGGCGCACGTGTCATCGTGACCGAGATCGACCCGATCTGCGCCCTGCAGGCCGCCATGGAAGGCTTCGAGGTCAAGACCGTCGAGAGCGCACTCCCCGAAGGTAATATTTACGTCACCTGCACGGGCAACTGCGACATCATCACGCTGGAGCACATGGAGAAGATGCGCGACCAGGCGATCGTTTGCAACATCGGCCACTTCGACAATGAAATCCAGATGGCGCGCCTCGAAAAATCGGGGGTCGTCAAGACCAATATCAAACCGCAGGTCGACAAGTTCACCTTCCCCGACGGACACTCGATCTTCGTGCTGGCCGAAGGCCGCCTCGTGAACCTGGGCTGTGCGACGGGGCACCCCTCGTTCGTGATGTCGAACTCCTTTACGAACCAGTGCCTTGCGCAGATGGAGCTGTGGCAGGAGAACCTCGAAGTGGGCGTGTACCGCCTGCCCAAGCACCTCGACGAGGAGGTGGCACGCCTGCATCTGGACAACCTCGGCGTGGAACTCACGCACCTCACCAGGAAACAGGCCGACTATATCGGCGTAGACCCCGACGGCCCTTACAAAGCCGAGCATTACCGCTATTAACGGCTGGAGGCTGCCGTGGGCTTTGGGGCTGTCCCCGGCGAAACGGGAAGTTTCCTGCGGTCGTCCGGTTTCTGGCCGGGCGGGAAGTCAAGACCTGTTGTTTTACGATTCCACCCCTGTCGGAAAAACCTTCGGCAGGGGTGTTTTCCTTTCCCAGTGGCTTGCGTTCCCGGCGTTTTCCGTTCCCGGCGTTTTCCGTTCCCGCCGGCTTGCCGGACTGCCCGTTTTGTACTTTGGCCGGGAGCGGGCACGAAAAAGCCGCCGGGGAACCGGCGGCTTTCGTTATCCGGGAGCAGGGGCGGTTTAGTACCCGAAAATCTCCTCCTGTGTCACGGTCTGGATCGGGCCGAGGGTCTTGAGGTAGTTCAGGTCGAGATCCTGAATGTCGCCCAGAATGCCGTAGACGTATTTGCGTCCCTTCACCCACTTTTCCTGTGCGGCCTTGACATCGGCGAGCGTCATCTGCTGCGCCTTCTCGAAGATTTGCTTTCCGCGCGGCTCCGTCAGGCCGAGGTCGCGCATGCGGATGTAGCTCCACAGTACGCCGTCCTTCACCGTGCGCTCGGTGCGCAGGCGCGAGATAAGGGCCTCCTTGGCGATGCTGAACGCCTTTTCCGATTCGGGCATGTTGTTGATGATCTCGTCGAATGCCTCGATGGCCTTCTGCATCTTGTCGTTCTGCGTGGCGATGAAGGCCATGTAGTAATAGTCGCCCTTGGCGTTGGTCGGGATGGCGAGGTTGGCCCATGCCGAGTAAGCCAGGCCGCGGGCTTCGCGCATCTCCTGGAAGACGATGGTGTTCATGCCTCCGCCGAAATACTCGTTGTAGAGGGTGATCTGCGGGTCGGCTGCGAGGTCGAATTTCTCGCCGCGGTTCGAATACTGCATGTAGTAGAGCTGCTTGGCGTCGTACTGGGCAAGCATGACCTTGTTTTCATCGGTGGGTTGCAGCGTGCTGAATTTCTTTTCCAGCGGCTGGAGGTCGGCTGTCACCTTGTGGTGCGCGGCCAGGGCGGCTTTCACTTCGGCCTCGTCCTGCGGGCCGTAGTAGAGCACCTCGTGCTGCTTGCCCATCAGGTCGCCGATCTTTGCGAGCAGCTGTTCCGAGGTCAACCCCTGCAATGCCGGGTCGGTGAGCGTGGTGCGGCGGATGAAATCGCTGCCGTAGATCATGTAGCGCTGGAGCGCCCCGAAGCAACGGCTCTGGTTGAGCTTGGCGTCGGCACGGCTCTTTATCATGTTGCCCTTGAGGTTTTGCAGGATCTCCTCGTTGGGCTGCGCCCCGGCGATCAGCCCTTCGACGATCTCCATCGCCTTGCCCATGTTCTCGCTCAGGCCCGATACCTCGATCCAGCTTTGGTTGGTTCCGGCGCTCAGGCCGAACGAGCAGGCGATGGCGTACATCTCCGATGCGATCTGCTCGGCGCTCATCTTGTCCGTTCCGAGGTAGCTCAGGTAGTCGAAGGCGAGGTTGAGTGCCGGGTCGTTCTCCGTACCCGTGTTGAATACGTAGATCAGCGTGAAGATGTCGTTGGTTTCGTTTTTCTTATACAGCACGTTGACGCCCTTCTGCGCCTCGAACTGCGACATGTCCTTCTTGTAGTCCACGAATACCGGCTCGATAGGCTCGACCTTCGAGTTCTGTATCTCGGTGAGGAACTCGCTCTGCGAGTCGCGGTTGGTCACGATCGGCGTGATCTTCGGGGCTGCGATCTTCTGCTCGTTGGGGTCTTTGCCTTCACGCTTGTAGACGATGGCATAACTTTCGGGGCCGAGGTATTTGTTGGCCCAGTCCACGACGTCCTGCTTGGTGATTTTCGACATGCGGTCGAGCTGCTGCACTTCGTCGGCCCAGTCTGCGCCGTTGATGAACGAGTAGACGTAGAGCATCGCGCGGCTTTCGTTCTCTTCGAACGAACGCATCATCTGCATCTTGTAATTGTTGATGGTCGCCTCGATCAGGCTTTCGTCGAAATCCCCGTTGCGCAGCTTGGCCACTTCGGACAGCAGCATGTCGCGTACTTCGTCGAGCGACTGCCCGGCCTTCGGGCGGCCTGCTACCAGGAACGTCCCGTAATCGGGCTGCGACGATGCGTAGCCGTATGCCGAAAGCACCTTCTGTTGCTGGTTGAGGTCGAGGTCGATCAGTCCGGCCTGGCCGTTATAAAGTACCGAGCCCACGATGTTCGCCACGTCGGTCGACGGGTCGGTCGCACCCGGCAGGCGCCATCCCAGCATCACATTGGCGGCTTCCAGCCCGTATACCTCCTTCACTACGGGAGTCGTGATCGGCTGTTCGGGCTCGAAGTGCAGTTTCGGCAGGTTGGGGTTCGGCTGCATGTCGCCGAAGTATTTTTCGATCGTGGCGACCATTTCGTCGGGATCGAAGTCTCCCGATACGCAGACGGCCATGTTGTTGGGCACGTAGTAGGTCTTGTGGTAATTCTTAACATTGGTGATCGAGGGGTTCTTCAGGTGTTCCTGTGTACCCAGTACGGTCTGCGTGCCGTAGGGATGGTGGGGGAACAGGGCGGCGTCCATGGCCTCCCAGACTTTGCGGCTGTCGCGCGTCAGCGACATGTTCTTCTCCTCGTAGATGGTCTCCAGCTCGGTGTGGAAGCCGCGGATCACGGGGTTCTTGAAACGGTCGGCCTGGATCTTGGCCCAGTTGTCGATCTCGTTCGAAGGGATGTCCTCGACGTATACGGTCATGTCCTGCGACGTGAAGGCATTGGTGCCGTTGGCGCCGATGGCCGACATCAGTTTGTCGTACTCGTTGGGGATGGCGATCTTCGAAGCCTCGTAGCTGACCGAGTCGATGCGGTGGTAGATCGCCGCGCGCTCGGCTTCGTCGGTCGTCTTGCGGTAAACCTCGAAGAGGTTTTCGATTTGGTCGAGCATCGGTTTCTCGGCTGCGAAATCCGATGTGCCGAACTGCTGCGTGCCCTTGAACATCAGGTGTTCGAAATAGTGCGCCAGCCCGGTGGTCTCGGCCGGGTCGTTCTTGCCGCCCACATTCACGGCGATGTAGGTCTGGATACGCGGCGTCTCCTTGTTGACGCTCATGTAGACCTTCAGCCCGTTGTCCAGGGTGTAGATTTTGGTGTTCAACGGGTCGCCCTTCACTGTTTCGTACTTGTACTTGGAACAAGCCGCGGCCAGCATCGCTGCGATGACTACCGCAAAGAGTAAGAGTTTTTTCATTATCGAAAGGGTTAAAATAGAGTTGCGAACCAGTCCCGCACGGCGGGGTATGTGTCGGCCGTGACATGTATGAGCATTCCGACGGCGGCTACGACCTTGAGCCCCGTGCCGACGATGAACGAGAGGAAGGAACCGAAACCCACGAGGATCGCCTTCGGGAAGTCCCCGCGGTCGTTGAGCAATTCCCCCGCCACGGCGCCGACGAACGGCCCCAGGATGATGCCTATGGGCGGGAAGATGAAAAATCCGGCGAATACGCCGACCGTGGCCCCGATGGCGCCCGCCCGCGAGCCGCCGAATCTGCGGGTCATCCACGCAGGCAGGAAATAATCGGCCACACTGACGGCCACGGTGATGGCCAGCCATATCCATAGAGCCGATGCCGACATATGCGAATAGGAGGTGAAATAGGCGCACAGAAGCCCTGCGTAACTGAGCACCACGCCCGGCAGGGCGGGGACGATACAGCCGATGATGCCGACGATCGTGAACAGGAATGCAAGTACGGAAAGCGCGATGTCCATATATCCGGGATAAAAAAGACCGTTAACATCGACAAATATAAACATTTATAGCAAAAAAATCTCCCTTTAGCGGGAGATTTTTTACTTTTCCGGCCTTTCCGGCCGGCGGTTCCGGATGCGTTATCCGATCAGATGGTTGGTAGCCGTGTCGGGGAAGATGACCCAGGGTTTGAACTGCTTGGCATCCTCGAAATCCATCAGCGCATAGGATGCGATGATGATGACGTCGCCCACCTGTACTTTGCGTGCGGCGGCGCCGTTGAGGCAGATACAGCCGCTTGCGCGTTCGCCCTTGATGACATAGGTTTCGAAACGCTCTCCGTTGTTGATGTCCATGATCTGGACTTTCTCGCCCTCGATGATGTTGGCGGCTTCCAACAGCGCCTCGTCGATGGTGATGCTCCCCACGTAATTCAGGTCGGCCTGTGTGACCGTCACGCGGTGGATTTTGGATTTGATGACTTCAATCTGGAATTTCATTATCGGATACGGATGTTGTCGATTAAACGAATATCTCCTGCCTGTACTGCGATGCAGCCCTGGATGCGAGGGGAGTCGTCCCAGGCGGCGACCTCCTGCATCGTCCGTGCGTCGACCGACTGGTAATAGATGACCTTCAGCAACGGGTTGCGTTCCACCTCGGCCGTGACCCACTCCTTGAGTCGTGCGGGAGCCATCTCCTGCGATTGGGTCACTGCGGCGCGCAGCGTGGCGTAGATGTGCGGCGCTGCGGCCCGGTGCGCTGCATCGAGCAGCGTGTTGCGCGACGAGAGGGCCAGCCCGTCTTCGCCGCGGACGATCGCGCATTCGACGATCTCGATGGGGAGCGCCAGCTGGGCCACCATCGACTTGATGACGGCGATCTGCTGAAAATCCTTTTCCCCGAAATAGGCGCGTGCGGGGCGCACGATGTCGAACAGGCGGCTGACGACCTGCGCCACGCCGTTGAAATGGCCGGGGCGCGTGGCGCCCTCCATCACCTTGTCGATCAGTCCGAAATCGAACTGCCGGGTGTCGGGCTGGGGATATATCTCCTCGACCGTGGGCATCAGCACGAAATCCGCCCCGGCCTCTTCCAGCAGGCGGGCATCGGCCTCCGGCGTGCGGGGGTAATGCTTCAGGTCGTTTTTGTCGTTGAACTGCGTGGGGTTTACGAAGACGCTCACCACGACGGTGCCGTTTTCCCGCCGGGCACGCTCCACGAGCGAGCGGTGTCCTGCATGCAGGGCACCCATCGTCGGTACGAAGCCGATTCCCGACTGCTCCGCCTTGTCCAGCTCTGCACGGAGCTCCTTGACACTTTCAAATACTTTCATCCTTTCTTGATGCGAGTTGTGCGGGCAAAGGTAGAAATTCCATCAGACATAACGAAGAAAAAAGTCGGAAAAATAAGCCGTATCTTTTTCTTATGCGCACCATGCCGTTCCGAAATCCCGGTTTTCCGGCCTCGGAGGCGGATGCGGTTCTGTAAAATGCGGCTTTCGTGTGAAAAAGGGTGGCATTCATTGATTTTATTTCCGGATATCGCATAATGCGCCTATATTTACAACCGATGAAACAATGGCGGGGTACCCGCTTCCCGTTCCGGAATGGAAACGGGCGCGGCGGTTCCCTATTCCGGCAATCCAAACTTAAACGCCTCACGGGAGCCGGGGCACAATTTTAAAGTTATGAAGAAATTTATTCTTTGTTTGCTGGCCGTTGCCGCCGGCATGTCAGCATTCGGCCAGGGCCGCGTGATGGGAGTGCGCGCCGGACTGAATGTGACCAGTATCGACCTGAGCGCGGGCAGTAACAGCTTCTCGTTCGACTCGCGTGCGTCGTACAATGTGGGCTTTGCCTACCAACAGCCGTTGCTGCGGACGCTGCCGCTCTACCTGGAAACGGGCCTTTACCTGACGGGACGCGGCGGATCGGTCAATGCCTCCAATTTCGATCTGGGATTCGACGAGGAGTTGTCCGGCAAGGTGAAGTTCAATATGCTCTATTTGCAGGTGCCCGTTGTGGTCAGCTGGCATTTCAATGTCAGGAGCGTTTCGATACAGCCCCTGGCGGGTGTCTTCTATCTGTCTCTTATACACATCTGACGCTGCCGACGAGCGATCTAGTGTAGAT
>OJKZ01000684.1_pt1 | contig 12829 bp, 6 predicted proteins | sample 1596791 | NCBI WGS metagenome assembly OJKZ01 (sample SAMEA3904677, study PRJEB24821) | metagenome | biome: Builtin; feature: hospital; material: surface | place: USA | collected 2013-06-04 | reverse complement strand
CGAAGGCGAACATGATGTCGGCGCCGAGCTGGTGCTGGATCTGCATGCTCACCTCGGGGGTGAAGCGGTGCTTGGAGCCGTCGATGACGGATTTGAAGTCGACGCCGTCCTCATCGACCATCGCCATTCGCTTGCGCTTCTCAGCCCGGATGTCTTTGTCGGTGAGCCCGGCGGTGTCCATGGCCAGGACCTTCTTGAAGCCGACGCCCAGGCTCATCACCTGGAAGCCACCCGAGTCCGTGTAGGTCGGGCCGTCCCAATTCTCGAAGGCGGCGACGCCCCCGGCCTCGTCCACGATGTCGGGGCCGGGCTGCAGGTACAGGTGGTAGGCGTTGGACAGGATCGCCTGCGCACCGGTCTGGTGGATCTGCTCCGGGGTGAGCGTCTTCACCGTGGCCTTCGTGGCCACCGGGATGAACGCCGGGGTCTGGATCGGGCCGTGCGGCGTATGGATCACACCCGTGCGCCCATGCTTACCCGGCGCGTCATACAAGGTGGTGTTCAGGTCGAAGGAAAGGTCGTCGGTCATGCGTGCTCCAGTGATTCGGGGTGGAATTCGGCTTCGAGTTCGGTGCCCTCCACGTCAACTTCCGGCAGCACCTTGTCCAGCCACTTCGGCATCCACCAGGTGGAACGGCCCAGGATGAACATCGTAGCGGGGACGAGCGCCATGCGGACGAAGAAGGCGTCGAAAAATACGGCGGCGCCGAGCGTAAAGCCAAAGATTTGGATGAATGGCAACGGCTGGTCGATGAACGCCACGAACACCGCAATCATGATGACTGCTGCGGCTGTGACCACGCGCGCGCCCTGCACGAAGCCCTCGACGGTGGACTCGCGCACCGCCTTGATTTCCGCCTCCGGGTCGCCGGCGCGGCGCAACTTCAGGTAGCGCTCGCGGATGCGGGTGACCAGGAAGACCTGGTAGTCCATGGCCAGGCCGAACGTGACGCCGATCAGGAAGATCGGCATAAATGACAGGATCGGGCCGGGGGTGTTCACAAGTCCGCCCCAGCCGAGCTGGAACAGGCCCACCGTCATACCGAACGCCGCACCGACCGACAGCAGGAAGCCCAGGCCCGCCACCACCGGCACCAGGATGGAGCGGAACACGAGGATCAACAGCACGATCGCCAGGCCGACCACGATCGCGAGGTAGAGCGGCATCGCCGCCTCAAGCTCCTCCGTGATGTCCATCTGCACAGCGGTAAGGCCCGTCAGGCCTATCGACGTCCCCGTCGCATCCTCCACCTGCGCATTATTCGCGCGCAGCGCGTGCGCCACCTCCAGCGTGTACTCCTCCTCCGGACCACCCTTCGGGGTGGCCAGAATCCGGGCCGCCGTCAGGTCCTCGTTCGCGCCGACCAACTGCGCGTGCTCGATCCCGTTGACTCCGTTGGCCTCCTGCACCGCATACATAAACGACGCCAGCGCCGCCTTCTGCGCACGCCCACCGGCCTCGTCTGGCATCATCGCCATGTACGGCTGCAGCATCTCCGCGTCCGGGTTGACGGAGGTGGCGTCGACAACCAAGAGGAACGGGGCGTTCACCCCCGGGCCGAAGCCCTCCGCCAACAGATCCGCCGACTTGCGCTGCGTCGTGTCCAGGTTCGACGTCGTATCCGACGGTAACGCCATCTCCAACTGCAGCAGCGGCGCCGACATCGCACCCAACCCCAGCACGACCACCGTCATCACCATCACCGGGAACCTGCGCACCACGTTCACCCAGGAGCGGCCCACCGACTTGGCCGCCAAGTCGCGACCTTCGGGCTTGCCCGGCCCGGGGTTGCCCGCGAACCACGGCAACTTCCCGCCAAAGGAACGCTCACCCCACACACCCAGCAGCGCCGGGAGCAGCGTTAATGCCACAAGCACCGCGATGAGCACCGTCAGCGCCGCCGCCAGGCCCATCCACGTCAAAAACTCAATACCTGCCAAGGAAAGCGCCACCAGCGCTGTGAACACCGTCGCCCCAGCGAACACCACCGAGGATCCGGCCGTGCCCACCGCCAGGCCCGCCGCCTCCGGCGCGTCCAGCGTCTGCCGCTCCTGCCTGTACCGAGACAGGATGAACAGCGCGTAGTCAATACCGACAGCCAGGCCGATCATCACCGCCAGCACCGGCGTGACCTCATTGAGCTCCACCCAATGCGTCGTGATCAGCACCGCCAGCACACCAATGCCCACCCCCACAACAGCACTCACAATCGGCATTGTCGACGCCACCAAGGACCCAAACGTCACAATCAGCACCACAAACGCCACCGCGAGCCCCACCATCTCCGACGTCGTCTTAATCTGGATCGGATCCCCGAACCCGGCGCCACCGGCCTCAACCTGCAGGCCAGCCTCCCGGCCGATCTCCAGTGCCTCATTGACCACGGCGCGCTCTTCCTCCGACACCGACATCGAAGACTCCGCGCCAAACTCGAACGTGGTGTACCCAATCCGGCCATCGTCCGACACCATCCGCAGGTAGTACGCGTCCTGCTTCGCCTGCTCCTCAGGCAGGCCCATCTGCGTCATCTGCCCGACGATCATCTCCCCCAGCTCCCGGTTCACATTCACCGGGTTGCCAAACCTGTCCGTCCCCGTCAGCCCCTCCAGGTGCTCCTCGATGTAGCCGACCGTCGCGTCCATCCCCGCCATGAACTCCGGCTCATCTAATCGACGCCCCTCCGGCGCCGCAAACACCAAATTCACCCCGGGCGCCGTCGCCACGTTCCCTTCACCCGGGAAGTGTCGGTCCATGTCCTCCAACGCATCGATCGCCGGTGTTCCCGAAATCGAGAACTCCGACGTAAACGGCTTCATCAGCGAAAACGCCCCTGCCGCCGTCGCCCCGAGCAGCAACAGCCACGCCACGATCACCTTCCACTTATGCAGAAATGACCAGCGCCCAAGCCGAAACAGCATCTTCGCCACGGTGTTTACGTCCTCACTGTCGCTTCTCGATTGTTGGTGCCACCAAGCCGCGGCACGTTACCAGGCCATCTTATAGGCGAACCCTTGCTGGACTCGATTTCCCTTCATACCCAGGTCACCGGTTTGACCAAGCGAAAAAGTTGCCCGCCTTAGACAACCTGGGGAAACGCACCGACCCCACCCCAAATCCGGGAATGTGGTGCACATACAAAGGAGCGAGTGCCCCCAAAACCAAAACAACGCACCCCAGGCGAACCCAGAGTGCGTCGTTTTAATTGGCGGTAGCGGCGGGATTTGAACCCGCGGAGGTTTTACCCTCACTCGCTTTCGAGGCGAGTACCTTCGGCCGCTCGGACACGCTACCGCAAACCAGAGTAACGGTTAATGCCCGAGCAACCAAATCAAGGCGGGGACTAGTCGTTCAGCTTGTCCTCGACCTTGGCGGCTACCTCGTTTGCCTTGTCCTTGACGGAGTCGGCAGCCTCGTTGACCTTATCCTTAGCATCGCCGATGAGCTGGTTGGCCTTGCCTTCGTTCTCGAGGGACTTGTCGTCGGAAAGCTTGCCAGCTGCTTCCTTAGCGGTGCCCTTCAGCTTGTCTGCTGCTCCTTCAAAAGCCATGTGATTGCTCCTTTTCGTTTCGTTCTTAAGCTAACGGTTCCCCATGGTAGCCACTTTGGCAGGGCGGCACTGTAACGATTCGGTTAAGTATTAGCGCAGGTCCCGGAAAAATTCGGCGAGCAGTTCCGCGTTTTCGGGTTCCATGATCCCGCCGCGGACTTGGATCTGGTGGAGGTGGTGAGGGTCGCGGAGGGCGTCAAACAGGGAGCCAACGGCGCCGGTTTTGGGCTCGAAGGCGCCGAAGATGAGCGAGTCGATGCGGGCGCCGAGCAGGGCCCCGGCACACATGGTGCAGGGTTCCAAGGTGACGACGAGCTCGCAACCGTCAAGGCGCCAGGTCCCGAGGGTGCGCGCGGCGTCCCGGATCGCTTCGACTTCGGCGTGGGCGGTGGGGTCTTGGCGTTGTTCGCGCCGGTTGACGCCGCGGCCAATCACCTCGCCGTCAGCGTCGAAGACGAGGGCGCCGACGGGCACGTCGCCGGGCGGGGTTGTTGCCGCGAGGTCGAGCGCTTGTTGCATGCGGGCGGTGGCGCGCCGCTGCCAGCTTGAGCAGGCCACCGTTACCGCAGTGCTTCGTGAAGTTCGTCGGCGAAGCCGAGGGCGTCGGCGATGTCGTCGATGAGGTCGGCGGGTTCTTCGTCGGCGTCGAGGAGCAGGCTGAGGCGTTCTTCGGTGAGGCCGAGGTCGGCGAGGATGTCGAAGTCGCCGTCGGCCCAGCTGTCGGTGTCGTCGAGGTCATCGGGGTCGATGTCGGGGATGTCGCAGCCGGCTTCTTCGAGGGCGTCGGCGGCGTAGTCGTCGTCGACGGCGATGGGGGCGTCGCTAAGCAGAATGCGTGCCCGGTTCGGGCCTGGGCGCAGCACCACAACGTACTCATTTTCGACGTTGAGCAGCGCAAACGCCGGACCTTCGCTGCGGAGGCGGCGCACTGCGGCGATGGTGTCTTCCAGCGAGTCGAAGGTGTCGTTGTAGCGGTGCACGGACCATGCACCGTCGTGCTGGGCAACTGTCACTGCGTACCCGTCTGGAAATTCCTGTGCCATGTCTCACGACATTAGCCTGCACGCAGTGAATTTGTCACTAGAATGTGAAACCGTGACTGCCTCATTCCTACATTCTTCGCGCCACCTGCCTCCCGTCTGCATTGTTGGGCTGGGGTTGATCGGTGGCTCCATCATTCGCGACCTCACCGCGGCCGGCCACGATGCGTTCGGCTACACGCACTCGAATGCGGGCACGAGGGCTGCGCAAAAAGATGGTTTCGACGTCACCAACGACCTCGAGGCCGCACTGCAGAAGGCAGAGGCGCAGCAGGCCCTGATCGTGATCGCGGTACCGATGGATGCGGTGGCGACCGTCCTGGACGCCATCGCGGAGCACGCTCCGAGCTGCGGCATTACAGACGTGGTGAGCGTGAAGCAGCCGGTGTACGACCTCGTGCTGGAGCGCGGTCTTGAGGAACGCTACGTTGGCGGGCACCCGATGGCCGGCACCGAGTTTTCCGGCTGGTCGGCGTCCCAAGAGGGGCTGTTCCAGCGCGCGGCGTGGGTGGTGACGTATGACTACGCGGAGAGCGTCGACAAGGTGCCGCAGACGTGGGCGAGTCTGTTCGCTGACGTGTGCAACCTGGTCGCGGTGACGGGCGCTGAGGCCGTGCCGGTGTCAGTGAAGCGCCACGACGAGGCAGTGGCCCGCGTGTCCCACCTGCCGCACGTCATCGCGGAGGCGCTCTCCGTGGTCGGGGATCGCGGCGGCACGCTGGCGCAGTCGCTGGCGGCTGGCTCATTCAAGGGCGCCACGCGCGTCGCGGGCACGGACCCGTCGCTGGTCCGCAACATGTGCGAAACCAACGCGGAGAGCCTCGTCAGCATCATCGACGAGTTCACCGAACTGCTTGCCGACGCCCGCTCCGCCCTCTCCGCCGACGCTCCTTCCATGAAGCGCCTCGCCGAGAACGGCCACCGGGCGCACACCCGTATGCTGGCGCGTTCGGGCGCGCGACGTGAGTCGGTGTCACCGGTGAAGATTTCTTCGCGCCCTGTGATGCGCCTACACCCGGGCGCGCCAGGCTGGGTGAAGCAGCTGCGCCAGATCGAGTCGTTGGGCGGACGCGTCGAGGTGTTCTAACTCGCGTTTGCTAGGTACGGCAAAGGCCCGAGGGGATCACTCCCTTCGGGCCTTTACTCTGTACTGCTAATGCGCTTTATGCGTCGCGGCGACGTCCCATGAAGACGTACGCGCCACCGATCAGGAACAGCACAATGCCGAGCGTGATCACGCCGGACATCGGGGTACCGGTATCGGCGAGGTCCCCGCTGCGGGTCGACGTGGTCGTCGAGGAGGACTTGCTGGAGCTACGATTGCTGCTGCTCTTCGACGTGGAACGGGACGCTGCCGTGCTGCGGGACGTTGCGCTGGTGGTACGTCCGGTGGAAACAGTGCCGGAGCTCTTGGAGTTGGAGAACGTTGAGGTCGTCGAAGTCTTCGAGCTTGTCGACTTCGAACCTGCAGCCCCTGCGCCTGCGCCCGCGAGGGCACCGAACGCGCCGAGCAGCGGCTTGACCTCCTTGAACACCTCGAGAATTTCCTGCGGCTTGGACTTCGTGCTCGTTGCACGGGTGTCCTTGTCCAGGGTGATTTTCTTGACAAGGTCCTCCTTATTGATCTGGATGGACTCGTTCTTGTAGCCCTCAGGGACCTCTAGGAGGCGGACAATGAAGGCCTTGTTGTTGAGCTCTCGTGGCAGGGGCGTCGACAAGTGGCCCTCGCCGTCAGTCTCGCCTTTGAGCACACGGTTGTTCAGGCTCGGGACAACCAGGCGGGCACCCTCAACTGGCTCCTTATCGTTGCCTTTGTAGATCGTGACGTCGAGCGTGCGCGACTCCGCGGCCTCTGTCGTCGGAGTTGAGGACGGCTTCTTATTGTCGTTGGCTGGAGGCTGCTGCTTGTCCGCATCCTTGTTCGTCGGCTCAGTAGGCTTCGCAGCTTCAGCGTCAGACTTCGTCGGTTCGGACGGCTTCTTATCCGCCTGCTCCGCAGTATTGTCAGACTTCGGGGCCTCCGCATCGGCCTTCGTCTTGTCCGAAGCCGGCGTCTCCGCGTCCTTTTCCTCACCCGCGTGCTTGATGGCGGTGAATCCGAACTTCTTATCGGCGCCGAGCACCTCACTGAGCGTGTCGTCTCCGTCCTGGGAGAACGTGGCCACGAGCTCGTCACCAGGGCCGATCTTGAGCTGCGTCGGCTTGAACTCGACGGTGTTGCCGTCCTTGTCGCCCGCAACGAAGACGTCGGTGTCCTTGGTCACTGCGTAGGCAACCTCACCCAGACGATCGATGCCCTCGGTCTTGACGCCATGTGCCACCTTCAACGTGGTCACGCTGAGCTTGTCGGTGTCGGTGTTCAGGGTCCACAGCGCTGGCTTGCCGTCGAGGGTTTCAGCGTATGCGTGCAGGTACTCCCCCTTCGGGTCGACCTTCTTGGAGGCCGTGCCCCACGCACCGGGTGCCTTGAAGTCCTTCGGCTTGCTGAAGGTATCCACCGACACCTTGTGCTCGGTGAACACCGGGGTGGAGGCCGTGCTCAGCTTGTCCAGGTCGATGGCGTAGTAGCTGTCGCCGTCCTTGGCCAGCTCCTCCGACACAATCAGGCGACCATGAGAGGTAATGGTTGCCGTGGTGATGTCGGTTGGAAGTGCGCCGTGCTCGACGCGTGCAGCCCCAAGATCCTCGACGTTGCCCGTCGCCGGGTCGATCTTCAGCAGGTGGTTCTCCTGCGGCGCGGTGGACAGCGCGTAGACGCTGCCGTCGGTTGGGTGCCCCGCCACCGCCGTGTACGTCCACGCACCGGACTCGAGCTCTACACCGCTCGTACCAGTGCCCGGCTTATCACTTGTCGACGCCTTCTTCGCCTTCGCTGGCGTCGTCGCCACTGCTGGCGCACCCGCGACGGACGGAGAAACGCTCACGGTTGGGGTGGCGCTGGCGCTCGGCGTCACGCTGGAGGAAGCAATGCTCGAAGGAGCGGTTGCTGTCGTGGTGACGGGCGCCTGGGTGGGCGTCTCGGTCGTGGTGTCAGCGTTCGCTGCCACTGGGACGAGTGTGAATGTCCCGGCGAGTGCGGACGCCATCGCCAAGCGGCCGTAGTAACCGGCGGTCTTCGAAAATTTCATTGTTCCCTCTCGTATAGGTTGCGGGGCTGCAAACCCAGTAATCCACCATTCAATGTACAAAACGATGTGGTACTTCTCAAGCAGCAACCCGCCACCATTTTCGTGGTGGCGGGTTGATTTTCGCTCGTCCTTAGCGCTTTGGGCTAGGAGACCTTTTCCTGCTCTTTCGCTGGGGTCTCTTCCTTCTTGCTCGAACCGTTGCCCTTGCTGGAGCTATCGACTCCGGACTCGCAGGCGGCGTACGCCAGACCCACGGCAATGGCACCTACTGCGACCAGCATGATGGCCAGGACTGCCGGGCCAGCTGCTGGGTGCAGCTGCTCTAGCTGTCGGCTGATCTGGTTCATCCACGCCGGACGCTCGATTGCGAGCTGCGGCATCGCCTGGTTGAACTGCTTGACCACGGCGTTGAACTGGTCCTCGTAGATGACCAGGCTGCCCGCCATCGCGCCGACCAGCAGGCCGAGCGGGATGAGGTACATCGCCGGGTTCGAGGCAGAGGAGGTCTCCGTGATGCAGCGCCCAAGGGAGCTGCCTTCCTTCGGAACTTCCGCCTTCACCAGCTGGATGCTGAGGTCCGTCGGCTGTTCTGCTTCGACCTCGAACAGCTTGGTGGTGATCTTCCCACCCTTGGCTGCCTTCTCGGTCGGGATGCCGTACTCGCCAGCGATCTTCATGACGTCCTCGGACGGGTTGGTCACGCGCAGCTTGTACTTGCCTGGCGTGACGTTGCCGTAGGCAAACTTTCCGTTACCGTCGACGGTTGCGCTCAGGGAGGTCTTGTTGTCCTCCGAGATGAGCTCAACCTTCGCCTCCGTGAGCAGGCCAGCCGGCAGGCCGCTGAGCACACCATCGATGTAGCCCTTCGGGGTCTTGCCCTCAGACACAATCACGTGTGCGTTACCCCACGAGTTCTTGTTCGGGGTAACCGTCAGGATTGACGGTGGGTCCTCCTCGTAGATGCCCTTCTCTTCCTCAATACCCGGGCTACGACGAGGCTGGTCAAGGTCGGCCTTCACCAGCGCCTTGTTGTGGTGACGGGTGCCTGGCTTCAGCGGCGGTAGCGCAGCGGTGAGGAAGACGCGCTCGCCTGGCAGCAGGGTGCGGTTCCAGTCGCTCGGCAGGTCGATTTCCATCGGCTTGCAGTCGTTGGAATCGTCTTCACTCGTGCCTTCCTTCCACTCGCAGACCTCGTCCGTCAGGGTGACGTTGTACATCGGTGCGGCGCCACGGTTCATGATCTCGTAGGTGAAGTACATGTCTTCATCCACATCGAGGGACACTGGCTTGTTCTTATCCACACCGAACCGTGCGTTGACCTTCTTCTCCACAGAGGCAGAACCAATTCTTGCCACTGCGTTATCAGGTGTCGACGCCACCATCTGCCCCTTGCTGCCCGTACCGCGGGCCGTCGCGATGTTGTTCACAACGGACATGTCCTTCTGCGGCGGAATCTTCGCGGAGGCAAACACGTGCTCGCCTGGTTCCAACGTGCGATTCTCTGGCTTCTCCCAGCCCTCAGGCCAGACGATCTTGGCATCTCCCAGGAATGGGTCATCCAGGGTGATGTTCTTGATGATCTCGTCGGTCTCGTTGGTGATCACGAAGCCGTAGATCAGGTCCCAGTCCTCAGGGAGGATCGGGGCACTGTCCATATCGTCGGCGTCGTACCCGCGGACACGCTTGCTCAGCTTGAGCTGCTTCTCCGTCAGGTGGACGCCCGGGATTGCAACGTCCTGGCCAGGCTTGACCGGAACGTACATTGGGTCGACGTTCTGGATACCCTGCGGGGTGAACACCTCGATGGTGGAGGTACCCGGCAGCGCCTTGTCAAAGACGAACTTGCCGTCCTTGTCGGTCGCGACCGCGCTGGTCTGACCACGCGGGTCGGTCGCGGTCACGATGACGCCCTCGACTGGGTTGCCGGAGCCGTCGTCAACAACACCTTCGACGTTGCTTCGCGGTGCCTTGATGCTGACAAGGCCAAGCTCAATCGCCTTGTCCTCAGTGACAGTGACCTTCTTCGGCCAGCCCTTCGGCTTTGGCCAGCCATCTGGGACGTCGAGCTCAATGGTGTACTCACCTGGCTCAAGGCGATCCGTGGTGAAGTAGCCGTCCTTGCCAATCTTCACCGCTGGAAGTGTCTCGATAGGCTTGCCGTCCTCGTCAAGGCGTGGGCTGCCGTCCTTATTCTTTGCGGTGCCCTTGATGCGAACCGTGCCGCCCTTGATTGGGTAGTTGCCGTCATCAAGGAGCCAGCCGCTGATCGTGCCTGGTGCTGCACCTGGCTTCGGGTTCGGCGTCGGCTTGCGCTCGAGGTAGACCCGCAAGTCGCCGTTCGTCTTGCCAGCCTCAACAACGACACGCTCGTAACGTGGCGTATTGAAGCCCTCCGGTGCCTCCACCTGGACGACGTACTCGCCCGGCTCGAGACCGGAAGCGGTGAAGATACCGGAATCGTTCGTGGTGACCTGCGTAGATCCACCACCGAGGCGGAGGATGTTCACCTTCGCGCCAGCAATCTGCTCGACTGGCTTGCCCTCGCTCACGCCGAGCACATTGCCCTGCAGGGTACCCGTGGTCGGGGTGTTCTCAACTGGGATCCTCTCCAGTTTGATGTCCTGGGCGTAGTTGTCCAGTCCAGTCTCGATGACAACGGTAATGTCTGCGCGCTCGAGGTAGCCCTCCGGCTGCGCGATCTTCAACTGGTAGTTACCGGTTGGGATGCCGTTGCGGCGGAACGAACCGTCAGCGTTAATAGCCACCGGGTAGCGTCCAGCGTCGCCAACAAGGACCAGGCCGGTCTGCGGCAGCGGAGCATTCGTCGCCTTGTCGTAGACACCACCGATGAAGTTACCGGTTTCGGCCTCCACCTCGCTCTTCTTCAGCGTGATGGTCGGGACGACACGCTCCTTACCCGCGTCGATCTTGACCGGGATGTTGTCCACCGGTTCGTAGCCAACAGGCTGGGTCACCTTGAGACTGTAGGAGCCTGCTGGGATGGTGGCGTCGTCAAACGTGCCGTCTTCGGCGACCTTGACGTCGATGGTGTTGCCCTTGCCGGAGGTCGGCTCAAGCGAGATACCAACGTTCGCAACCGGTTCACCGGCTTCGTCCTCAACGTTGCCCTTGATGGTGCCCTTCGTCGGCTTCGTCTCAAGGGTGATGTCAAGAGGCGTTTCCTCGGCAGGCTTCACCGTGGCGGTCAGACCGCGAACCGACTTGAACTTCTCCGGCTGCACAACGTCAACCGTGTAATCGCCCACCGGGACCTTGGTGAAGGAGAACGTGCCGTCTTCGGCAGATTCAGATTCGATCGGCTGCTGGCCTGCGCGCTGCAGCTTGATCTTGACCTTGCCAACAGGCTCGCCGTTCTCGTCACGGACAGTGCCTGCAACGTCGCCGATCTCGGCGATGAATTTAATCACGCCCAAGTCAGCTTCCTTGCCTGGGTAGACCGTCAGTGGCGGAACGCTTACGCGCTTGTAGTTGTCCGGGGACTTGACCTCAACATCGTACGTACCTGCTGGCAGCTCTGGCACGGCAATGTTGCCTTCGTTGTTGAATTCCAGATCGATTGGATCGCCGGACTCCGGTACCAGTCGGATCTCGGCGCCGTCGACAACCTTGTTGTTCGAGAATTCGACCTTGCCCTTCATGCTGCCTGGCTTGCGCTGCAAGGAGACCTGGACAGGATCCGTACCCTGGCCAAGCACGACCTCGAAGCTTTCGCTCTCACCAGCGAGGTGGGTGTCAGTCTCCTCGACCTTCACCGTGTAGGTACCCGGCTCCATCTTGTCGAATGCAAAGCTACCGGACTTATCGGTGGGCTGGGTCTTTACTACCTCACCGTTCTGGATCAACTGTGCTTCGACGCCTTCGATGGCATTGCCGCCGTCGTCAAGCACGGAGCCGTTGAGGCGCTTAAGGTCTCGGGTGACCTCGATGGTGATCTCTTTCTGATCACCTGGCAGCAGACCGTTCACGGTGAGGTTGTTACCGGTGTACTCGCTAGTCTTCGGGACCTCAAAAGTTGCGTTGCCTTCGCTGAGGCCCTCGACGACGAACTTGCCGTCCTTGTCAGTCGTGACTTCTTGCGTGCCTTCGTTCGTCACCTTGACGGTGGCGCCAGCAACTGGCTGCTTGTTTTCGTCGACGACGGTACCGATCACCGTCGCGGACTCGTTGGTCACCCTGACGAATTCCTTGTTATCAGCTGCCGTGCTGCCAGGTTTGATGCTGACGCCGGACTTCGATCCACCCTTGTGGCGATCCGTCGGCTCAACCTCAATCGTGTAAGTACCTGGGCGCAGCTCGTTGAACTCGACCTTGCCGTTCGCGTCACCGGTGCCCTTGGTCTCTGCACCGTTTTCATCAATCAGCTTGATGACTGGTGACGAGATAGCACGGCTCTTCTCATCCATGACGTGGACCGTCATGGATGCATCTTTACGACGCAGCTTCACATCGCGAACGACGTTGCCCGCTGCATCGACCTTGAGCTCAATACCCTGGGCCTCGTCGTATGCTGCAGAGTCTTCAATGGTGACCTTGTAGGTACCGACTGGAACCTTATCGAAAGCGACCTCGCCGTTTGCGGTGATCAAGTCCTTGTTGATTTGCGTCTTGTAAGAGTCAGACTGCGTGCCCTTAAGCCACACCTTCACACCGTTTACTGGCTGTCCTGCATCGTCAGTGACGTTAATCATGACGGTGCCCGGGTTACGGTTGACGATATAGTTTGCGCGGCCACCTGCAGCCCACCTCACTGTGACGTTACCCTGCGTCGAACCATGAGTGTCGTTTGCCTCAACCTGGACGGTGTACTCACCAGCAGGCAGATTGCCCGAGGTGTACACGCCACGCTCGCTTTCGGTCCAGGTAGTGTCAACGCCCTTGAGAGTCAGGTTTGCGCCACCGACTAGCTCACCGGCCTCATTGCGGACGGTCGCGACAATTGGAGCGCGATTTTCCTTGAGGTCGAACTCAACCTTTGCGGCTTCTCCAGGCTTGACAGTGACAGACTTGGTCGTCTCGTCGAAGCGACCATCATCCGACTTTCGGACCGTGACCTCGTACTTACCTGGCAGCAGCTTCGCGGAACCGGTATTTG
>OJKZ01000678.1_pt1 | contig 12927 bp, 9 predicted proteins | sample 1596791 | NCBI WGS metagenome assembly OJKZ01 (sample SAMEA3904677, study PRJEB24821) | metagenome | biome: Builtin; feature: hospital; material: surface | place: USA | collected 2013-06-04 | reverse complement strand
CGGAGATGTGTATAAGAGACAGATATAGGTATGGTTCCGGCGGCGCGGGGAAACCTCTCGCCGCCGGAATTTTTTTGTCCGTTTCCGGGCTACGGGCGGAGCATTTTGACGTGCGGGATACCCGCTTCGAAATAGGTGCCCGAGATCGGTGCGAACCCGAAGGTGGCGTAAAATCCGGCCAGGTGCTCCTGAGCCGAGATGCGGATGGGCTGCGGGCCCCATGTCCGGGCAATATAGCGCAGCGCTTCGGACATCAGGCTGCGGCACAGCCCGCGGCGGCGGTACGAAGCATCGACCAGCACGCGGCCGACCGAGGCTTCGTCGTAGGCGATCCCCGCCGGTATGACCCGCAGGAAGGCGACTACGCGGGCGTTGTCCTCCATCCACATGAATACGCTCTGCGGGTCGGCTGCGTCGGCATCGGGTTCCGTGATGTGCTGTTCGAGGAAGAAGACGGCCTCGCGTGCCTGCACGATACGGTGGTATTCCCGGACGGAGAGTTCGCTGAAATGTTTTGCGATGACAGGATACATGGCGGTTTGTAATTGAACACAAAGGTACTTAAAATTTCGGAAGATATGGATACGATCCGTGTGGATGGTGCGAGCTGCATCCGTTGCGGCCGCTGTGTGAAGGTGTGCCCTTCGCAGATTTTCGTACAGGAAAAGGCGGGCGGCCCCGTGGCGCTCTCGAAACCCGGGAACTGCATCGTCTGCGGGCACTGTGTCGCGGCCTGCCCGACGGGAGCGGTGCTGCATGCGGAATTCCCGCCCGGGAGGGTACACCCGGTCGATTATGCGGCCATGCCCACACCCGCTCAGGTCGAACTGCTGATGGCCGCGAGGCGCTCGAACCGGGCGCTGTCGCAGCGCCCCGTGCCGCAGGAGATGCTCGACCGGATCGTCGCGGCCGCCGACCTCGCTCCGACGGCCACCAACGCCCGGCAGTTGGGCTATACGCTCGTGACCGACCCTGTGCTGCTGCGCCGTATGAGCGAATATACGCTCGGCGTGTTCGGCAAGCTCGCGGATCGCCTTTCCCACCCGCTCGTGCGCCCGTGGCTGAGCCGTTTGTTGCCCGACGTCTACCGCTATGTCCCCGTTTTCCGGAAAATGCGCCGCGAATATGCCGAGGGCAACGACCGTATCCTGCGGGGGGCGACGGCCGTGTTGCTGATCCATGCGCCGAAAGAGAGCCGGTTCGGCGCCGAAGATGCCAACCTCGCCTACCAGAACGCTTCGCTGATGGCCGAAGCGCTCGGGGTGAGTCAGATATATATGGGCTTCGTGCTGACCGCCGTGCGGCAGGATAAGAAAAAGGGGCTCTGCAAGATGCTGGGGCTCGCCGGCCGCCGTATTTGTGCCGTCATGGCGCTCGGGATGCCGCAGTTCCGCTACCCGAATTATATCGACCGCACGCCTTCCCCTTTGGAACGGAGATAGGCTTGCAGGGCTTCCCGGAGCTGTGCCCGGGAAATTTCAGTCGCTTTTTTCGGGGGCTCTGTTTCTTCGCTTCATCTGTCCGCTTGATCCGGCTGTATCCTGCGGCTGTCTCCTGCATCCTGCCGGCCGCCTTCGGCCCCGTGTCTTTCCGCCCCGGAATCTTCGTCGTTTTATGGGACGGGATTTAGTACATATTGTCGTACATCGACTGGCTCTTGTCGTATTTGAGGTCTGAAAGCGATGCCGCCTTTACGCCGATGTTGAAGCTCCAGCTGCGGTGGAACCCGAAGGGTATCCACGAGAACGACATCTGCCAGCAGTGCAGGTCGCGCGAGATGGAGATCGACGAGGTGGTGAGTTTGTTCGCCTTGATGTCGTAACCGCCCTGGAACGTGATGCCGGTCTTGGGCGTTATGGTAAGGCTGCCGTTGAAGCTGACGGTCTGCGTGACGTTCTTCTTGTATCCTTTGGGCGGGTAATTGCCCGTCGATATGTTGTAGTTGATGGCATAGTTGAACCCGAAGTTCCATGGCAGCGAGAAATCGTAGTACATCTGCGACATGTATTGCCGCCGCAGTACGGGATCCATGTTGCCGTAGGGGTCGTAGTAGGGGTTCATGTATTCGGGCGGGATGCTGGTGATGTCGTTGATGGCCGATTGCGAGCGGTCTTCACGCGATTTGAACGTATAGCCGAACGACCAGCCCGTCGAGACGATACGCCCCGGGAAGAAGAGCTTGTTGTAGCGTTTGCCGTCGGGGGTCAGCCGGTAGGGGTCGAGCGTCATCGAGAGGTTGATGCCGAAATTCTTGAAGAGCGTCGTGCGGAACGAGATCGGGATGGTCGAGAGCCCCATCGAGTCGGCCAGGAAATTGTACGACCCGCTGATGCGCAGCTCGTCGATCAGCTTGATCTTCTTCACGCCCGAGGTGTCGCGCTTCGACAGCACCTTCATTTCGAGGTTCTGCGACAGCGAGAAGTTCATCGACATCGACCGTCCGGAACTGGGGACGCCGTATGCGTTGACCGAATAGGGCGAATAGGTGGTGAAACGTCCTGTCGAGTCGGTCTGCCGCGTCTTGTAGTAGCCGTATTTCGGGTCGCCGAAGTCCGGCGTATAGGCGAATCCGATCGAAGGGGTGAGCGTGTGGCGGATGGCCTGGATCTTACGATCCTTGCGCTTCTTGGTGAAGTCGTACATGCCGTATACGGTCGTCGATGCCGAGACGTTGAAGTTGTAGTTGTAGAGGCGGTAGAACCCGTATTGCGTCGGCAGCGTGTCCACCTTGTTCGTGACGGGGTTCCAGTCGAATTCGACTTTTTTGAAATACCACTTCTCGTTGTAGGTCGCCGACGGCGAGATGTTGATGTAGTTGAACAGGTTGAACGACGCCGATATGGGGATGTTGTGCTCGATACCGTTCTTCATGTTGTCGAGCGTCTCCTTCGAGAAGATCTTGTCCTCGGTGGTCGTTACCGAGTTGGTCATCTTGCCCGTATACTGCATCGAGATCTTTTCGTACCACCGTTCTTTGCCCATGCGCTCCTTGCGCTTGAAGGGGTAGAAACGCGAGACGTTGAAAACCACGGTCGGCAGCGTTACCGAGAGGCTTTTGTTCTGCGAGTTCTGCGAGATGGACATGTTCGCCGAGAGCGAGAAGGGGGTTCCCGCCCAGTTCTTCGAGTAGGCGATCGACGAGTTGGTCTGCGTCGAGAGGATGTCGTTGAGGTTGGTCGCCGAATATTTGCTGTAACCGCTCGTAGCGAAGTTCACCGATGCCGAGAAGGTCGACCCGGGGTTGGCCTTGGGATCCTGGGAGTGCGTCCACTGGATGCGGAAGTTGCTCTGCTTGATATAGTCCGGCTCGCCTTTTTCGCCCGTCTTGATGTTCGAGTACTGCATGTTGAAACTGCCGCTGTACTTGTAGCGTTTGATATAGCGCGATGCGGCCGACGCCTCCCACGAACCGAGCGTGTAGATACCGCCGCGTACGGCCAGGTCGGCATAGTCGCCCAGCGTGAAATAGTAACCCATGTCGCGCAGGAAAAACCCCTTGGAGTATTCCTCGCCGTAGGTGGGCATCAGCAGACCCGATTTGGGGCCCATGTTGATCGGGAAGAAGCCCTCGGGGATGCCGAGGAAGTAGATCGGCACGTCCTCCATGACCAGGTAGGCCGGCCCCGTGACGACTTTCTTGCCGGGGATGACCTTGGCCTTGGTCATCGCCAGGTAGAAGTGCGGGTGGTCGGTCTCGTCGCAGGTCGTGTATTTGCCGTGCTGGATGTTGACCGTGTTGTCGGGCATTTTCTTCACGCTGCCTCCGACCAGCCAGCCGTCGCCCTGCTGCGTCGCCACGCCCTTGATCTTGGCCTTCTTCGAGGTGAGGTTGTAGGTGATCGTATCCATCGTGTACGATGCGTCGCCCTCGGAGAATTCGGGTTTGGTGACGATCGGTTTGCCTTCGAGCGAGTCGGGCTTGCCGTATGCATAGACCATCTTGGTGTCCATGTTGATCTGCATGTAGTCGGCCTTGAGGTTGCTGTTCTGATAGGTGATGTCGCCTTCGTTGTAAATGTAGACCATCTTGTTGCGCACGTCGTAGACCAGCGAGTCCTTGTTCTTGCCCGTGATCGGATCGTCGAGGAACGCCCCCGGTTTCTGGGGCTTTTTCTCTTTCACCGTGTCGCGGGCGATGGTGTCCGCTCCGCGGCCTTCGAGCGAGTCGCCTTTCTGCGTGATGAGCGAATCGAGCTGTGTGCCGAAGAGCGAATCGCGCTGCTCCTGCGGCAGGGCTTCGAATGCGGCGCGGCGGCGTGCCTGTTCCCGGGCGGCGCGTGCCTGCTCGCGGCGGTCGCGGCGGCTTTGGGTCGCAGCTTCCGGCACTTCGGCCGCGGCTTCGGAATGGGTCTGGAGGGAATCGGACAGGCGTTGGCGGAGGCTGTCTTCGGCTGCCGAGGCAAGCATTCCCCGGGGTACGGACGAGCCGAACACCAACTGGGCGAAGAGTAGGAGTGCCGCCGCCGAAAACAGATATTTTACCCTGAATCTATCCAAAATCCCAATAATTTTTCGTACCTTTGCCGACATGTCGGCAAAAACGCCTGGATCGGGGCCTCGATGCACTCCCGCCGGGTTTTTTAGGCGCGACAAAGATAGGTAAAAAATTACAGAAAGCTCACATTTGGCTCCATTAAATATGCGCACACGACTGTTCCTGTTATTCGCGTTTGCGGCCGTTACCGTTCTAATGAACGGTGCCACGGCCGGGAATATTGCGCACGGGGTCGAAGTTGTGGTCATCGATGCCGGACACGGCGGGAAATTCCCCGGGGCGCACTACGGCAATGTCTACGAGAAAGACCTCACGCTGAAGGTGGCGCTCAAACTCGGGAAGCTCATCGAGGAGGGGATGCCGGGCGTGAAGGTGGTCTATACCCGCAAGACGGACAAGGCGCTGGGCACCGATCTGGCAACCGACCTCCAGGCGCGTGCCGACATCGCCAACAAGGCCGGCGGCGACCTCTTCGTTTCGATCCACGTCAATGCTGCGAAATCCTCGGCGGCACGAGGTGTCGAGACGCTCATCATGGGCGAAAGCCCCAAGGAGCAGCGTTACAACGAGAACGCCCTGTTCGAGAACAACCGCGAAGACCTGATCGACATGTCGGACGAGCGGACGGCGGCCATCGTGCGGGCATATATCCAGAACCTGCAATTCACCTACGGCGAGTACAGCATGGCGCTGGCGCGCTGTATCCAGAATAATTACCTGAAGGCCGGGCGCCATTCGCGGGGCATCAAACCCCAGTTGCTGCGTGTGCTCTATGCCACCGACATGCCGGGCGTGCTGACCGAGATCGGTTTCATGTCCAACGCCCAGGAGATGGCCTATATGAAGTCGGAAAAGGGGCAGGACGAGATCGCCCGCTCGATTTACGAGGGCGTGAAGGACTATTCGGCCTATGTGCTCGAAACGCGCAGGGCCGGGGAGGAGGCCGCGGCCTCTCCGAAGCCCGTTAAAGAGCCCGAAACGCAGGTCGTCATCGGGAAGGAGCCTGTGCGCCCTGCGGAGCAGGACAAGGCATCCGATACGTCTGCCGGGAAGTCCGGACGGAAGCCGGGCGGGAAGGCCGCCACCCCGGAAAAGGCGGAGCCGCAGAAGGCTGCGGGCAAATCCGGGGCGCAAAAGCCGGAACCGCAGAAACCGGCCGGGGCCGAAGCTGCCCCTAACCAAGCTGCCCGGCCGTTGCGCTATACCGTGCAGGTGCTGGCCAGCGCGCAGACCGTGCCGACCTCGTCCGCACGTTTCAAATCCTACCGCAACAAGGTGAAACAGTATACCGCCGAGGGGCGGTTCCGCTATAAATATTGCGTCGGCGAGTACGACACCCGTGCCGCAGCCCAGAAACGGCTGGCCGAAGTACGCAAGGTTTTCCCCGATGCCTTCGTCGTGAGCTGCCGGGGCACGCAGATTGTGAAATGAAAATAAACGAGCTATGAAAAGGGAAGTTAAGATCGGCATATTCGCCGTGGCGATGATCGGCGTCGCCTGGGCCGGAATCCGGTTTCTGAAAGGTTTCGACATTTTCAGCCGGAACGTCGAGTATTATGCGGCCTACGACCAGATCAACGGCGTGCAGAACGCGTCGCCGATCATGATGAAGGGCGTGAAGATCGGTTCCGTGACACGGCTTTCGTTCGATCCCGCCCGCAGCGACAAGGTCGTGTTGCAATTCACGATCAAGCGCCAATACCGCATTCCGTCCGATTCCGAGGCCAAAATCTTCAGCAACGGACTGATGGGTGCCAAGGCGATCGAAATCACCTACGGCACGGCCGACACCTACCTCCAGAAGGGCGATACGCTGCGTTCGAGCCGCGACCGCGACCTGATGGACATGGCCGGCTCCGAGCTGGATTTCTTCAAGCAGAAGGTTTCGCAGCTCACCACCGACCTTTCGCGCACGCTCGAAAACCTGAACGGCCTGATGGAAACCAATGCGGACAACATCGCCGGGACGCTCGGCAACCTGAACTCCGTGACGGGCGACATGGCCGAGATACTCTCGGCGGAGAAAAACAGCCTGAAGAGCGCGCTGGAAAACCTCTCGAAATTCTCCGACATGCTCGGCCAGAATGCCGGGCGCGTGGACAGCATCATCGGCGACGTAGACCGTTTCACCTCGCAGCTCACCGAGGAGCAGTTCGCCCTCAGGCTCTCGCAGGCCGTGGAGCACCTCGACGACCTGGTGGCGCGCATCGCACAGGGCGAAGGTACGGTCGGTAAACTGATGAACGATCCCGAGCTGTACGACTCGCTCGAAAAGGCCAGCGACAACCTCGCGGCGCTGCTGGCCGATGTCAAACAATATCCCGGCCGTTACGTCCACCTCTCGCTCTTCGGGCGCAATCCCGAAAAGATGAAGGAGCGTGCCGATAAGAAGGCCGCCAAGGCTGCTGCCAAGGCTGAGCGCGATTCGCTCAAGCGGCTGCAGTAGCCCATCAACCCGACATAGAGATGATTTATCCTGCAAACTTCGAGCAGAAGATCGGCTTCGACCGGCTTCGGGAACAGGTTGCAGCGCTTTGCACCATGCGTGCCGCCCGCGGGAAGCTCGCCGAAGAGACTTTCTCGGCCTCGGCGCGCGAGATCGGGCGGAGGCTGGAACTTGCCGACCAGATGCGCCTGCTGCTCGACATGGAGCACGATTTTCCCGGCGGGGAATATCCCGACGTCGACCATGTCGTTGCCAAACTGCGTGTCGAGGGGACGTTCCTCGACGTGGGGGAGGTAGTGACCCTGCACCGGGCGCTGAGCCTCGTCGGCAGCGTCGTTGCGTTCATCCTCGCCCGCGAAGGGCAATATCCGGCGCTGTATGCCCGCAGCCGCGGTGTCGAGGCATTCCCCGGGATCGTGCAGCGGATCGACGCCATCGTCGATCGTTTCGGCAATATCCGGGACAATGCTTCGCCGGCCCTGCTGGAGATTCGGCGCGCCATCCGCGAACGCGAAGGGCAGGCCGCCAAGCGGTTGCAGGCGGTGCTCGCCGCCGCCAAAGGGGCCGGTATCGTCGATGCCGACGCCCAGATCTCGATCCGCGAAGGGAAGGCCGTGATCCCGGTTGCCGCGGCCAATAAACGCAAGCTGCAGGGCTTCATCCACGACGAATCGGCCACGGGGCGTACGTTCTACGTCGAACCGGTCGAGGTCGTGGAGATCAACAACGAGCTGCGCGAACTGGAATATGCCGAGCGGCGCGAGATCGTCCGCATCCTCTCGGAGTTCACCGATTCGGTGCGCCCCGATGCCGGGCTGATCGCCGCGTCGGGCGACTACCTGGCCGAGATCGACATGCTGCGTGCCAAGGGACGCTGGGCATCGCAGAACGGCTGCGTGAAACCGATCATCTCGGACGACGACCGGCTGGTGCTGAAGAATGCCCGCCACCCGCTCCTGCAGCAAACCCTGCGGGCGCAGGGGCGCGAGGTCGTACCGCTCGACATGCAGCTCGACCGCCGCAAGCATATCCTTGTCATTTCGGGGCCCAATGCGGGCGGCAAGTCGGTCTGCCTCAAGACCACCGGCCTCGTGCAGTATATGTTCCAGTGCGGGTTCCCCGTTCCGGCATCGGAGGTTTCGGAACTGCCCGTGTTCCGTTCGATCTTCATCGACATCGGCGACGAGCAGTCGATCGACGACGACCTGTCGACCTATTCGTCGCACCTGCTCAACATGAAGAACATGCTCTCGGGGGCTTCGTCGTCGGCGCTGGTGCTGATCGACGAGTTCGGGTCGGGTACCGAGCCGGTCATCGGCGGAGCCATCGCCGAGGCCATCCTCGAACGCCTGCTGGCCAAAGGGTGCTACGGCGTCATCACGACCCACTATGCCAATATCAAGTACTATGCGTCGAATACCGAGGGCATCGCCAATGGCGCCATGATGTTCGACGTGCAGAATATCCGCCCGCTGTTCCGCCTCGAAATGGGCAAGCCGGGCAGTTCGTTCGCTGTGGAGATCGCCCGCAAGATCGGGCTCCCGGAGGATATTATCCGCGCGGCGGGCGAGAAGGCCGGCAGCGACCATATCAACATCGAGAAGCAGCTGCGTGAGATCGCCCGCGACAAGCATTACTGGGAACAGAAGCGCGACCGCATCCGCCAGACCGACCGCAAGGTCGAGGAGCTGGAGCAGACCTATGCCGGGCAGTTGTCGAAGATCAGGGCCGAGCGGCAGGAGATACTCAAAAAGGCCAAGCTGGAGGCGCAGCAGCTGATCGCCGATGCCAACCGGCAGATCGAGAATACGATCAGGACGATCCGCGAGGCGCAGGCCGAAAAGGAGCTGACGCGCCTTGCGCGCCGCGAACTGGACGATTTCCGCGACGCGGTGGCGAAGGTCGACACGGCGGACAAGGACGCCGAGGTCGCCCGCGAGATCGAACGTATCGAGCGCCGCCGTCAGCGGCGTGAAGAACGCAAGGCGCAGCGGGGCGAGGCGCAGGCGGCGGGGGCTGCCCCTGCCGAGGCTCCGAAACCGCGCGAGGTGGAGGCCGGGTCGAAAGTCCGCATGGCCGGACAGGATATGGTCGGCGTGGTGCAGTCGGTCAAGGGGCGCAAGGCGCAGGTCGCCTTCGGCCAGATACTGACTACGGTCGACCGGAAGATGCTGACCGTGGTCTCGAACAGCGAGTTCCGCGAGGCGACACGCCCGCAGACGGCGCGGACGGTGGTGTCGGCCGACATTTCGGCCCGCAAGCTCAGCTTCAAAGACCATATCGACGTGCGGGGCATGCGTGCCGCCGAGGCGCTGGACGCCGTGCAGGATTTCATCGACGACGCCCTGATGGTGGGCGTGGGGTCGGTGTCGATCCTCCACGGCAAGGGCACGGGGGCTCTCAAGGAGGAGATACGCCGCTACCTGCGCACGGTGCCCGAGGTCGAAAGCGCCCGCGACGAGCATGCCGACCGGGGCGGGGCGGGAATTACGATCGTGACATTTGACCTTTCGTGAGGACGGCTGCCTCCGGCGCTTCCGCTCGCGGCAGCCGCATACTCCGCGTATGTTCCTGCCCCGCCGGCTTCGTGAAGCCCCGGATGCCATCCGCCCGGCGAAAAACGGATAAGATACAGGATGAACTACAAACTCTCGGAAATAGCCGCCGTTGTCGGCGGGAAATTTACAGGCTGCGATGCCGAAGTGCGGTCGGTCGTCACCGACAGCCGCTCGCTGTCGTGCGAACTGGGCTGCTGCCCGATGTTCGTGGCCATGCGCGGTGCCAACCACGACTCGCACGGCTTCGTCGCCCAGATGTCGGCGCGCGGCGTGCGTGCGTTCCTCGTCGAACGTGACGTTGAGTGCCCCGCCGGTTGCGGCTTCGTGCGTGTGGACAACGCCATCGACGCCCTGCAACGCCTTGCGGCGCACTACCGTGCGCAATTCAAGGGTACGGTCGTCGGCATCACCGGTTCGAACGGCAAGACCGTCATCAAGGAGTGGATCGCCGAAGAACTGCCCGCGGGGATGAAATATTACCGCTCGCCGAAAAGCTACAATTCGCAGCTGGGCGTGCCCCTCTCGGTGCTGATGCTCGAAGGCGACGAGGAGCTGGCGGTCTTCGAGGCGGGCATTTCGAAGCCCGGCGAGATGGAGCGGCTGGAGCGCATCATCCGTCCCGACGTGGTTGTTTTTACCTCGATCGGCGACGCGCATCAGGAGAATTTCCTCAATCTCGAGCAGAAGTGCGACGAGAAAATGGTGCTGGCCCGCAATGCCTCGAAAATCATCTACCACAGCTATTACGAGCCGCTGGGGGGCATGGTCGCGGCGCGTTTCGCCGACCGCAAGCCCCTCGATGCCGCGTCGTTCCCCGAGGTGCCGGAGTCGGTCATCGGCAATGCCGCATCGCGCCGCAATGCCCAGATCGTCGAGGCGTTCTGCGCCGCGATGCACTATCCCGCGCCGTCGTTCGCCTCGGCGCCCACGGTGCCCATGCGTCTCGAGGTGAAGGAGGGCATCAACGATTCGATCCTGATCAACGACGCCTATAACCTCGACCTCAATTCGCTGGCGCTGGCGCTCGATTACCTGCACGGCGTGGCGCTGAACCGCCGCCGTACGCTCGTCCTGTCGGACATCTCGCAAAGCGGGCTTTCCGACGGCGAGCTCTACGGCCGTGTCGCGGGGATGGTCGCACGGGCGGGAGTCGACTTCCTGATCGGCATCGGCCCGCGCCTGAAACGCCATGCAGGTCTGTTCGGCTGCGACAAGGAGTTTTACGCCTCGACCGACGAGTGCATCGCGCGCATCGACCGCAGGGCCGTGGCCGGGCGTGCCATCCTGCTGAAAGGCGCCCGCGATTTCCGCTTCGAGAAACTGGCGCACGCCCTCGCGCGCCGCAGCCATACGACGGTGCTGGAGGTCGACCTCGACGCCATGACGCACAACCTCAATTTCTTCCGTTCGAAGCTCAGCTTCGGTACGAAACTCGTGGCGATGGTCAAGGCCGGCTCGTACGGTGCCGGCGATTTCGAAGTCGCGCAGCTCTTGCAGCACCAGGGCGTCGATTACCTGGCCGTGGCGTTCGCCGACGAAGGGGTACTGTTGCGCGAGCGGGGCATTTCGATGCCCGTCGTGGTACTCAACGCCGATGCCGACAGTTTCGATCAGATGATCGCCAACCGCCTCGAACCCGAGATATACAGCCTCCATTCGCTCGGCGCCTTCGCCGGGGCCGTGGTGCATGCGGGCGAGAGCCGTTACCCGATCCATATCAAGCTCGACACGGGTATGCACCGGCTGGGATTCATGGACGACGAAGTCGGGGCGCTGTGCAGGGCGCTGGCGGAAACCCCGCAGGTCAAGGTCGCCTCGGTCTTCTCGCACCTCAACTGTGCCGACATGCCCGAAGAGGATGCCTATACCCGGGCGCAGATCGCCCTGTTCGACCGCATGAGCGCCCGCGTCGCCGCCTCGCTGCCCTATCCGGTCATCCGCCATACGGCCAATTCGGCCGCCATCGAACGCTTCCCCGAGGCACAGTTCGACATGTGCCGCCTCGGGCTGGGGCTTTACGGCTTCGGCTACCGGCATAACCGGATGCTGCGTCCCGTCTCGACCCTCCGCACGCGTATCGTGCAGGTCAAGCACCTGTCTGCGGGCGAGGCCGTAGGGTATGGACGGGCCGGGAAACTCACGCGCGAAACTACGACGGCGACGATCCCCATCGGATATGCCGACGGGCTCGACCGCCACCTGGGCTGCGGCCGCTGGTCGGTGCTGGTGGTCGGGAGCCCCGCCCCCATCGTCGGACGCATCTGCATGGATAGCTGCATGGTCGACATTACGGGGATTCCCGGCGTGAAGGAAGGCGACGAAGTCGTGGTCTTCTCGCCCGAGCCGGGCAACGACCTGGAAACGATGGCCCGCGTGCTCGATACGATTCCCTATGAGATCATGACCTCGGTTTCGGGGCGCGTAAAACGGATTTACCTCAAAGAATAATGTTATGATATGCTATGATTGCGGCGGTGAAATCGCTTCCGGAACCGGAACGTGTCCCTCCTGCGGTTGCCCCGTCGGGCGCGATGAGGCCGCCGAGTGCCTCGGGGCGCGGCTGCTGACGGCACAGCTCGAATCCGAATCGGCCCTCGACCAGTTGGGCAAGGCCCGCAGCGCCATGTTCGCCGCGGCGTTGCTGGCGCTCGCCAGCGGCGTGGTCGAACTGGTCAACGCCCAGGGAAACGGGGTGAGGCTGATGGTCGGAATCGTGATGCTCGTGCTGGCGGGCGGCTATGTGGCTATCGGCTGCAATGTCCGCAAATCCCCGCTGGTGCTTTCGGTTGCGGGGCTGGTCGTGAGCGCATTCTTCCTGAGCGGTGTTTTCGGGGTGGTGATCGCCGGTGTCATGGCGCTGAGCGTCTGGTTTGCGGTGCTGTATACGAAGGCCGCCGGCCGGGAACGGGAACTCCGGGCCAAACTCGAAAAACTGAAATAAGATGTACGGAACGCTCTATCTGATCCCGTGTCCGATTTCGGACGAAACGGCACCGTGGGACGTGCTGCCTGCGGCGAACCGTGCCGTGATGGATTCGCTCGACTATTTCATCGTCGAGAACACCCGTTCGGCGCGGCGGTTCCTGTCGAAGGCCGGCATCGCGCGGCCGATCGACACGCTGGAGTTCCGCGAGCTGAACGAACATACCGTCGCCGGGCGTGAGGTCGAAGAGCTGGTGAAACCGCTCGTTGAGGGCCGCTCGGCGGGGGTTGTTTCCGAAGCGGGCGTGCCGGGCGTCGCCGATCCCGGGGCACTGGTCGTCGAGGCGTGCCACCGCCACGGTATCCGCGTGGTGCCGCTCGTCGGGCCGTCGTCCGTCATCTTGGCCGTCATGGCCTCGGGGCTCAACGGGCAGTCGTTCGCCTTCAACGGCTACCCTGTCTCTTATACACATCTGACGCTGCCGACGAGCGATCTAGTGTAGATC
>OJKZ01000677.1_pt1 | contig 12935 bp, 13 predicted proteins | sample 1596791 | NCBI WGS metagenome assembly OJKZ01 (sample SAMEA3904677, study PRJEB24821) | metagenome | biome: Builtin; feature: hospital; material: surface | place: USA | collected 2013-06-04 | reverse complement strand
CTCTTGTCTCGTGGGCTCGGAGATGTGTATAAGAGACAGCGCTTCTTCGAGTCCTTGTTGTCGATCAGCGGGTCGTTGAACGCACCGACATGGCCCGAAGCCTCCCACGTGCGGGGGTGCATGAAGATCGCAGCATCCAGCCCCACGATATTCTCGTGCAGCTTGACCATCGAATCCCACCAATAACGCTTGATGTTGTTCTTCAGCTCCACGCCGTTCTGGCCGTAGTCGTAGACGGCGCCGAGCCCGTCGTATATCTCGCTCGAGGGGAATACGAACCCGTACTCCTTGCAGTGCGCCACCAGTTTTTTGAAAAGTTCTTCCTGCGTCATTTTATCTTGTTTTTAAATTATTTTCCGAATTACAAAAGTACAAAATAATTGGGAACTACGTCTTTCCGTAGCGAATTTATTTCTATATTTGCCACGGCGGTCTGCCATGGGCCGCCGACATAAGAGACAAAAAAGTGCATCGGCTTTTTTCTTCCGGCAGAAAATTGGACACTTTCCCGGACGGTAAGGAACGAAGGTTGATGCTCTCGCTGTTTTTCAGCGCGGGCATATTCTACCATTCTACCGTTCGGGTCGTCCAATACCTCTGCCGTGGATGTAGGATCGAGTCCGCGCTTTTGCGTCCCGCCCCGATGAAATGACCCAAACAAATGACGGGAACGATGAAACTTCTGATTGCGCTCATTGCCATCGCTATCATAGCAATATGCGGCAATGCCGGAAGTAAGAAATAGTGCTACACCAGCCCCGCGCGCAGGAACGAGAAATCGCCTTCGCGCGCTATGATTATGTGATCCAACAGCCGGATGTCGAACAGTGCCGCAGCCTGTGCGACACGCTCGGTGAGCACCTTGTCCTGCGGACTGGGCGCCGCAGCCCCCGAAGGGTGGTTGTGGATCAGCACCAGCTGCGTGGCGAGCAGTTCCAACGCCCGTTTGACGATCAGCCGGTGGTCGACGACCGTTCCCTGCACCCCGCCCTGGCTTATGCGCTGGCGCTCGATGATGCGGTTGGAAGAGGTGAGGTAAACCGCCCAACACTCCTCATAGGCAAGCGTTTCCAGCTGCGGGCGGAACAGCGCCACCACGTCGTCGCTCGTCGCAATGACATCCGCTTCCGCAGCCCGCGACGCCGCGACGCGGCGGCCGAACTCGGCGGCAGCAAGCAGCAGGCGGGCACGCCTGAGCCCCAACCCGCCGACCATCCGCAGACGGGCTGCATCTTCCGACGCGATACGCGCGAGCGCACCGCCGCAGGCCGCGAGCAACGCCCCGGCCGTCTGTTCGTCATCGGTCAGCACGGCCAGCAACTCCGCATCGCTGAGGGATTCGGCACCCCGTGCCGCCATCTTATCGGTTATCGTCTTCATAGGGGAAATATCGGGTGTACATCGCGCGGTATGCGGAAAAGTTATCGGACACAAGACCGGGCCGCATATCGTAAGTATCCGGCCAGCCCAGGGCATCGACCGTCTAAGAGAGTTCCGGGCATCGGCAAGTAAGGTGTGCCAGGGTTGTTCCGGCATACGTGCATCGGCTCCGTGCATCGGCCGCCGGGACACCAGCTACGGGAGCCGGGCAATCGGCTTCCGGGTTCTACCAGCAGCCAGCTGCCGCAGCATCGGCCACAGCCCCCCCCCTGATGCCGACATGGAATCCGGAGGTTCGCAACCCGGGCCGCTCCGCCCCAATGCCCCTGGCTTCGGCCGCCGGGTATAACCAAAAGTTATTGCGTCAGCCGGTCGACCCTGTCCAGCAGCGACGCGCACTGTTCGTCGGTCATATACTCCGCCACGGAGAATGCGGCATGCTGCTCGGCCTCTTTCTTCGAATCGCCCGAGCCGTGCCCCACCTCTATACCGTCGACCAGCACCGTGGAGTAAAACACGGGGTGGTTCGAGGAGTACCCCTTGTCGTTGCCCGTGCGGAATACGATCTTGAGGTGGTTCTTCTGGCACCACTCGATCAGCCGGCTTTTGAAGTCGGTCTCCGACTCGGTCAGTTCGTCGAGGTTCAGGGCCTGGAAATAGATCCGGTTGATCAGCAGCCGGTTGGTGAACTCATACCCCTGGTCGAGGTAGACGGCACCTATCATCGCCTCGAAGGCATCGCCGTAGATATGCTTCTGGCTGATGCTCGTACTGGCATTCGAGATGACATGCCGATCCAGACCGATCTTTACGGCCAACTCGTTGAGCGACTGCCTCGACACGATCTTCGACCGCAGCTGCGTGAGGAACCCCTCGTCCCGGTCGGGATACTCGATGAAAAGGTAGTCCGAGGTAACGGCCTCTATCACGGCGTCGCCCAAGAATTCGAGCCGCTCGTTGTTGATCGGGCGCCCGTCCTCCAGAACCAAAGAAGCTGACTTGTGAATCAAAGCCAGCTTGTAAAGTTCGATGTTGTTCGGGATAAACCCGAACATATCATCGACAATCTTGTAATACGCCTTATCCCGCCCGAAATTCCTTCTAAGGGGGCGCAGTATGAAATCGAACACGGGCCCGGACGGTTTTAAGGTAATCAGATCTTACGGAAAATGACCGTGGAGTTATGTCCGCCGAAACCGAACGTATTGCTCAGGGCACACCTCACTTCGCGCTTCTGCGCCTTGTTCAGCGTGAGGTTCAGGTTCGGGTCGATCTCCGGGTCGAGGTTCTCGCAGTTGATGGTCGGGGGAACCACGCCGTGCGTGATGGCGAAGATGCAGGCCAGGGCCTCGGCAGCCCCGGCAGCACCCAGCAGGTGACCGGTCATCGACTTGGTGGAAGAGATATTGACGTTATAAACGTGGTCGCCCAACACACCGGCGACAGCCTTCAGTTCGGGGATGTCGCCCGCGGGGGTCGAAGTTCCGTGGACATTCACATAATCAATATCTTCGGGTTTGATGCCGGCGTCCTTGATGGCGTCGCGCATCGACTTCATGGCACCCTTCCCTTCGGGATGAGGGGCGGTGAAGTGGTAAGCGTCGGCAGAAGCGCCGCCACCGATGATTTCGCAGTAGATCTTGGCACCGCGGGCCTTGGCATGTTCATACTCCTCGAAGATCAGGGCTCCGGCGCCTTCGCCGATCACGAAACCGTCGCGATCCTTGTCGAACGGACGCGAAGCGTGCTGGGGATCGTCGTTGCGCGTGGAGAGCGCCTGCATGGAGTTGAACCCGCCGACACTCGGCTCGTTGACCGCAGCTTCGGAGCCTCCGGCCACCATCACGTCGGCCTTCCCGTAGCGGATGGCGTCGAACGCGGCGATCATGCCGTGGTTCGAAGATGCGCACGCCGACACCGTGCAGTAGTTGGGCCCCATGAAGCCGTACTTCATGGAGATGAAACCGGCTGCGATGTCGGAGATCATGCGGGGAATAAAGAACGGGCTAAACCGCGGGGTTCCATCCCCTGCGGCCCAGCCCAGACACTCATCGAAGAAAGATTTGATTCCTCCGATGCCCGAACTCCAGATCACCCCCACCTGTTCCTTGTCGACGGCCTCGAGGTCGAGCGCCGAATCCTCGACGGCCTGCGTGGCCGCGATCAGGGCATACTGGGTGAAAAGGTCGTACTTGCGTACTTCCTTACGGTCGAAATAGAGGTTCGAGTCGTAATTCTTTACTTCACAAGCAAACTTCGTCTTAAACTTCTCTGCATCGAAATGAGTAATCGGTGCGGCACCGCTGACTCCCTTCTCCAAATTCGAAAAATACTCTTCAATATTATTACCGAGCGGGTTGATCGTACCGATGCCCGTAACAACTACTCTTCTTTCTGTCATAAATTTAAGGCTATAAGAGGCTGTGAATGCTCTTTTTATAAATTATTTCTTGTGCTCTTCGATATACTTGATAGCGTCGCCAACGGTAGCGATCTTCTCAGCGTCCTCGTCCGGAATCTGGATATCGAAAGCCTTCTCGAACTCCATGATCAGCTCTACGGTGTCGAGCGAATCAGCACCCAGATGGTTGGTGAAGCTTGCTTCGGGTACAACCTCCGATTCCTTGACACCCAGTTTGTCGACGATGATCTCGACAACTTTTGATTGAACTTCTGACATAATTTTAATTTTTTAGTTAAACAATTATTTGGAAATAGTTCTTTCGTATTTCCGGGGTAATTTTGCGCAAAAGTAACACTTTTTTTATTACTTTTGACAAAACAGACCTTTTTTTTATTCACAACTTTTTCGACATTTAGCACATTTTTTAAATTAACCGATTCAAAACCATAGGCTTATGAAATTGCTTCTGATCTCGAATTCGACCAACGCCGGGGAGGAATACCTCCGTTACCCGATGCCCGAAATCGGGCGTTTCCTGCAGGGCGTCAGCGAAATCGTATTCGTCCCCTATGCCGCCGTGACATTTTCCTACGCCGAGTATGAAAAAAAGGTGCAGGCACGCTTCTCGGAGCTGGGTATCCGCGTGCGCTCGGTACACCGGGCCAAAGACCCCGCACGCATGGTACGCGAGGCAGAAGCCCTGTGCGTCGGGGGCGGCAACACCTTCGCGCTGGCAAAAAAGATGCAGGAACAGGGGCTTATGGCCGCCATCCTGCGTAAAATCAAGGCCGGGACTCCCTATGTCGGCTGGTCGGCGGGCAGCAACGTGGCATGTCCCACCATCTGCACCACAAACGACATGCCCATCGTCGAACCGCAGTCGTTCAAGGCCGTCGGGGCCGTAAAGTTCCAGATAAACCCCCACTACCTCGACGCCAACCCCGAGGGGCACGCCGGCGAGACGCGCGAGCAGCGCATCCTCGAATACATCGAGGCCAATCCGCGGCGCTGGGTCGCCGGGCTGCGCGAAGGGTGCATGCTCCGCCATGCGGAGGGGAAGCTCGAACTGATCGGCAAGCGCCCGATGCGCATGTTCCGCAAGGGCACGAAGCCCTTCGAAGTACAACCGGGCAGCGACTTGTCGTTCCTGCTCTGATTCCCGGCCGGAAGCGGTTCCGGCCAATAAATATATTTATATATAGGTATGAAAGTTCTGATAGCGGGCATGGGCCTCATAGGCGGCTCTTTTGCCCTCGCGTTGCGCGACCGCGGCATAGCGGACGAAATACTCGGCACAGACAGTTCCGGGGAGAACGCCGCCGAGGCGCTGCGGCTCGGGCTGGCCGACCGCATCGTGGCGTTCGAAGAGGGCATCCCGCAGGCCGACCTCGTGGTGCTGGCCACCCCCGTCGATACGATCCCCCTGATGGCCGTAAAAGCCCTCAACCGCGTGGAGGGGCACCAGGTCGTAATGGATCTGGGCTCCATCAAGGCCGAATTGTGCGATGTGATCTCGATGCACGCCCGCCGCGGGCGCTTCGTGGCCGCCCATCCGATGTGGGGCACCGAATACAGCGGGCCGCGCGCCGCCCAGCACGGCGCCTTCACGGGGCGCAACGTCGTGCTTTGCGAGGCGGAGCGGAGCGACCCCGACGCGTTGGCGACGGCCGAGCGCATCTTCCGCACGCTGGAGGCGCCCGCCGTCTACATGGACGCCGAGGAGCACGACCTGCATGCGGCCTACGTGTCGCACATCTCCCACATCACCTCGTTCGCGCTGGCGCTGACCGTGCTCGAGAAGGAGCGCGAGGAACGGCACATCTTCGACCTGGCGGGCGGCGGGTTCGAGAGCACCGTGCGGCTGGCGAAAAGTTCGGCCGCCACGTGGGTGCCGATCATGCTGCGCAACAAATACAACCTGCTGGACGTGCTGCGCGAACATATCCACCAGTTGCAGATCATGCGCCGGATGATCGAGCGCGACGACGCCGAAGGGCTGAAGGCCGCCTTCGAACGGGCCAACTCGATCCAGCGCATCATCCACTGACGGGCATGGGCACGACGGCCGAAACGGGGCGCGCGGGCGAACGCGCCGCAGTGGAGTACCTGCGCGGCGCGGGCTACGAAATCTGCGCCCTCAACTGGCGCAGCGGCCGCTACGAACTGGACATCGTGGCCCGCAAGGCGGGAATCGTGCATTTCGTGGAGGTCAAGACCCGCAGGGTCGGCTCCCTGACACCGCCCGAGGCTGCCGTCACGCCGCAGAAATTCCGCGCACTGACGCGGGCGGCCGTGCGTTACCTGGCCGCAACGGGCGGGCAGGAAGAGGCGCAGTTCGACCTGGCGGCCGTGGACGTGATGCCCGACGGACGCATGGAGGTGCGCCTGGTGGAGCAGGCGATGGAATACAACTGGTAATTTTGCATTTCCGACAAATTATACTACCTTTGTCGCACTGAAAATGAAAGCCCTGCGTACAGGGCCGGAAAAACCCGGGCCCACCCGGCGAAAGTTAACGTATAGTACTTCAACACCGCAAACCGTAAACACCGATGTGGTTATATAATTTCGGTCTGACACTCTATGTGTGGCTCATCCGGCTGGTCGCACCGAGGCATCCGAAGGCACGGCTATGGATAGACGGGCGCAAAGACCTCTATAAACGCATGGCCGAGACCATCGACCCGACCGACCGCATCGTCTGGGTGCACGTCGCGTCGCTCGGCGAATTCGAACAGGGACGGCCCATCATCGAACGCATCCGCAAGACCCATCCCGAATACAAGATCCTGCTCACGTTCTTCTCGCCTTCGGGCTACGAAGTCCGCAAGAATTATCAGGGTGTGGATTACATCTTCTACCTGCCGATCGACACGCCGCGCAACGCCCGCCGGTTCCTTGATGCGGCGCATCCCGAAATCGCAATCTTCGTAAAATACGAATTCTGGCTCAACCTGCTGCGTGACCTGCGCCGCCGCAAGGTACGCACCTATATCGTCTCGGCCATCTTCCGCCGCAACTCGATCTTCTTCCGCCCCTACGGCGGCATGTGGAGGCAGGCGCTGGAGTCTTTCGATGTGATGTTCGTGCAGAACGAGGAGTCGAAAATACTGCTGGCCGGGCTGGGCTTCGACAACGTGATCGTGGCGGGCGACACCCGTTTCGACCGCGTGGCCGAAATCGCCGCCGCCGCCAAGCATATCGACATCATCGACCGGTTCAAGGGCGACAACCGCATCTTCGTGGCAGGTTCGACCTGGGGCCCGGACGAAGAACTGCTGATCCGCCTGATAAACGACAATCCCGACGTAAAATTCATCGTGGCGCCACACGAGATGGACGAAAGCCGTATGGCACGCCTCGGGGCGGAGACCAAAGGCGGGACGCTCCGATACACGCAGTGCACACCCCACACGGCATACGGATCGAAGCAGCTGCTGATCCTCGACACGGTGGGTATCCTGGCATCGGTCTACGGCTATGCGACGTGGAGCTATATCGGCGGCGGGTTCGGCGTGGGTATCCACAACACGCTCGAAGCGGCGACGTTCGGGCTTCCGGTGGCATTCGGCCCCAACTACCAGAAATTCAAGGAGGCACGCGACCTGGTGACGCTCGGCGCCGCGCGGTCGGTGAAAAACTACGACGAACTGCGGACGTGGTTCGTTCCCTTACGCGACAACGAGGAGTTCCTGCTGAAAACCAGCCGTATCGCCAAAGATTACACCACCCGCCACCAGGGAGCCACGGACATTATCGTCAAGACGATTTTCCATTAAAATCCCCGGGTGGGGCGTTTCTCGATCCGAAGAAACTAAAAAGCGCAGAACCAAGGTTCTGCGCTTTATTTTATGTCTGCACCCATACGGCACCGGACATTCTGTTATTCGTACAGCGATTTGCAGTAGTCGCGGAGCGTTTCCCAGGGATAATAAGGGCCACCGCCGATCGGCAGGCAGGCATCGCGCTCGTTGTGCAGTACGCGTACCCGCACGTCGCCGGTCTTGGGATTGCGGAAGAAGATGAACTGCACGTTGGTCGCCATGGGCGATACACGGTGTATCTGCCACACTCGGGCAGCTTCTTCAGCCGTCCACACGCGCCCGGACGCCCCCTTGACACCCAAGAGCGCCACCAGCGGAATGACGTTCACGTCGTGGCCGAAACGCAGCGAGGCCGAGAGGTTCTCCTCCCCGGCAACGACCTGTTCGGCAGTCTCGACGATATTGCGCAGCAGCGGCTTTGCATCGGCAATGATCGGGTCGCCGAAGCGCTTCGACGGGCCGAACATCACGTAGCGGCGGAAGTTCTCGGCTTCCCAGGCGGCATATATCTCCTCTTCGGTAAAAAGATCGTAAAGCGAAATCCCAAGGTAATCGACATCCTGCATAATAGCCGCCTGCGCCAACAGCTGGTTCATCAGCTTCGCAGGTTTTTTCACCTCGCGCTCCACAAAGGCCGGATCGGAAAAGAGCGACGACATCAGCCGCGCAGGATGCGTGAGGACATTCTGCAAACTGTCGGACACGGCATGGGTGGCCTTATACTGGGAATTCAGCCCCACGCCGTTGCTCATGTAAGGGATGTAGCGCTGGCTCGATTCGCGGGTCATCCGGATTTCGGGGTTCAGCTCCTTGAGACGCTCGTTGAAGGCCGCCATGCTCAGAATGCAACGCGGTACGAGGGTCGAACGGCTCTGGACATAACACTCGCGGCCGCCCTTGGTCGAAAATACCTCGGGATACGCCCGGAACATACGCTCGGCGATGCCCCGGTGTTCCGCCACGCCGCGGGGCGAGAGGTCGCCGTAACGGCCTTCGGCATCGGCAGCGATGGTTTCGACCCGCGTCAGCAGGTCACGCCCCTGGGGCGTCAGCACCCCCGCCGTGTCGGCTTTGCGCAGTATCCCCAGTGGTTCGGTATAAACCTTTTCCGAAGTATGCCAACGGCTGCCATGGCGGCCGTAGTGGCTGATGTAGAAGGGAACATAGCCCTTCGGGGCGGGTACGGCGGGGCCGGGCTGGTACTCGTACGAGTGGTAGATCCCGCCCGCGCGTTCGGGCATAGCGGCGATCTGCTCACGGGCGGTCTGGGCCGTGGCGCCCCAGAGGCCGAGCAGCAGGAAAGCCGCGAGGAGCCTCATTTTCAGTGTCAGTTTATTCATAATCAGCATTTATGTGTCATTATTCCCAGCACGAGGCGGTCGGTCTCGTTCATGCCGTCGCGGCCGATGGCCGTGAGGTTGCGGATGCATTTGTCGACATCTTCCTCGATGATCCCCTCGACGGGCGTCACGCAATGGCCGTCCATGGCCATCATGGCCGAAAGCACGGCGGTCGACACGCCGCTGGTGAGCTTCATCGAGCAACTCGGCTTGGCACCGTCGCAGATCATGCCCGTGAGGTTGGCGATCATGTTCTTGACCGCCGCCGCGACCTGTTCGTACGCACCGCCCATGAGGTAGGTGATGCCGCAACTCGATCCCGTGGCAGCCACCACACAGCCGCACAGGGCCGACAGGCGGCCGAGGCTCTGCTTGATATAGATCACCGTGAGGTGGCTCAGCACCAGCGCACGAACCGTCTGCTCCTCGGTGGCAGAGGTCTGCTCGGCGTAGACCACCACGGGAAGCGTCGCCGCGATACCCTGGTTACCGCTCCCCGAGTTGCTCATCACGGGGATCATCGCCCCGGCCATGCGGGCGTCGCACGCCGCGGAAGTATAGGAAAGTATCCGCGAAAAGATGCTGTCGCCCATAATCTTACGCTCGCGCTCGCAACGGAGCGTACGCCCTACGCAGTGGCCGAACTCCCCGGCGAAAGCCTGCTCGGCGGCGGCCTTGTTCAGGCGGCGGGTTTCGAGGATGAAGCGCAGTTCGTCGAGGGGCGCAGTCGTGGCAAATTCCCAGACCCGGCGCAGCGTGAGGGGCACATCGTCCCCTTCCTCCCGGGCATCCGGCGCCGTGCGTTCGTCGAGTTCCACCCCGCCGTCATGCTCGAGGTATACGAACGAGGTATGCCCGCCGGCAATCACCGCCACAGCCCGGTGCCCTCCGGCCGCAGCCTCGACTTCGATATAAAGTTTTTCGGCGATCCCCTCCTTCAGGCCGATACAGACACGTTTTTCGTCGATATACCGGCGACCCTGCGCAACGGCCTCGGGCGTCACATCGCGCAGCACTTCCAGCCGGTACTCCGAGCGGCCGACGAGCACCCCGAGCGCCACGGCGATCGGCAGGCCGATCATCCCCGTACCGGGAATCCCCACGCCCATGGCGTTCTTGAGGATATTGGCACTCAGGCGCACAGCGACCGTTTCGGGACGCATACCGAGCAGTTCGGCGGCACGCGCCGTACACAGCGCCACGGCGATCGGTTCGGTACACCCGATGGCGGGCACCACTTCGCGGTTGATAAGGGCAATGATACGCTTTCTTTCGTTCTGGGATAACATGGGCGTTTTTTTACGGATGTTACAAAGATAACTATTTTTCGCTATTTTTGCATCCGACAAACAAGACGCCGCTATGGAAAATCCGAAAAAACGTACCTGGAAAGTTCTCACAAGCGAATACCTCGCCCGCAAACCCTGGTTTACGGTACGCCACGAGCGTATCGAACTGCCCGACGGGCGCCGCATTCCCGACTACTACGTCTTCGAATACCCCGACTGGGTGAACGTCATCGCCATTACGAAGCAGGGCAGGTTCGTCTTCATCGACCAATACCGCCACGGGCTGGGCGAAACGAACTACGAACTCCCGGCGGGCGTGGCAGAGCCCGGCGACGCCTCGATGCTGGCCGCAGCACAGCGCGAACTGTCCGAGGAGACGGGTTACGGGGGCGGCGAGTGGCGCGAGCTGCTGGTCGTGGCCCCGAACCCCGCGACACAGAACAACCTGACGTACTGCTACCTGGCGACGGGCGTGGAGCGCCTGGGCGAACAGCACCTCGATGCCACGGAGGACATCCGCGTGCACCTGTTCACGGCCGCCGAGGTGCGCGAACTGCTCGAAAGCGGCCGCATCCGGCAAGCCCTCATGGCAGCCCCGCTCTGGCGCTACGCCGCAGAATACGGGTTGTAACGGTGCGGGCGCCCGGTAAAGAAGTGCCCGGTGGAGAGGTGCGCAGAAGAAGCACCCCAGAGGAAAGGTGCCACAAAGAAAGGGTGCGCAGAAGAAGCGCCCCGGTGGAAAGGCGCCGCAGAGTAATGGCGCGAAGAAGAAGCCCCCGGTAGAAAGGCGCCCCGGTGGAGGGATCGCAGGAAAGTGCCCGCCCTGCCCCATCGCAGGATAACCCCGGTTTTTTCCCGGCACGGATTTCCGGATTTGCGCGGAATTTGCAGCGCATGGGGAAACGGAAAACAAAACCTGCACACCATGTATCTCTCCATTGCCATTAAACTGCTGGTCGGCATGCTGGGCGTCATCTTCTTCCTGCGCATATCGGGAAAGACCCAGATGGCACAGCTCACACCCCTCGATTCGGTAAACGCATTCGTACTCGGGGCGCTGGTCGGCGGCGTGATCTACAACCCCGACACCCCAGTGTGGTATTTGGTATTCGCCTTCGCGGTATGGACGGCGGCCAATGTCGCGCTGCGCTACCTGATGCGGTTCCGCCATATCCGCAGGGCGATCAAAGGCGACACGGTGATGCTCGTCCGCGACCGGAAGCTGGTGATGCGCGAATTCCGCCGCAACGGGCTCGAAATGGAGCAGTTCCGTACGATGCTGCGCGAAAACGGCATTTTCTCAATGTTCGATGTCGACGACGTGCGTTTCGAAACCAACGGCAGGATCACCGTATCGCGCCGCAACGAACCGCCCGAGTCGTACCTGCTTATCAACGGCGGCAAGGTCATGGAGGATGCGCTCGAACGCAGCGGAAAGGACATGCGGTGGCTGCGGCGGCACCTGCGGCAGGCGGGATACCCCGACGCGGAAAAACTTTTCTGTGTGGAGTGGACGCCGGGGCGCGGGTTTTACATCGTCCCGCTGGAAGAGCCCTCCGGCAAGGATGCGGCGAAAGAGGCAGCCTCGGCGGACTAAGGACAACGGCCGGAAACGGGACAGGAAACGGGACAGAGAACTGAGCCGGGACACAGAGTGGGTACGGGAGCGGGATAAGCGCGAGTACGGAGTCCAGGACTCGGGAATAAGCCGAAAGCAGGCCGGGGACAAAACCGGGACAGGACAGAGGTCGGAACCGGATATAAAACCAAGACAGGATAAACACAGCCGCACCTCGGGACAAATAAAAAAGGGATAGCCGTGAGGCCGTCCCTTTTTTATTGCGGGCATACCGCTATTTGCCCACCGTCTGCACCAGCGCAAGAAAATAACGGCCGGGATCGAGCCCGAGCGCCTTGAGCAACTCCGCCTCGGGCGCGCTGCCGCGCGTGATCGACTTCAGGCCGTGGCCCGCGGTATAGAGGTTGACGTTTTCGGCATAGCCTGCGGCATCCTGCCCGCAGAGGTAACGGACATGCCCGTCGGGGATGTTCCGGCCTTCATAGACCGACATATCGGCCACATAAGCCAGGTTGAGCGGCGCCGTGAAGACGAACGGCTGTGCGCCGGCGACGCTCCGGTGGTCGCCCTCCGCCACGCGCACCAGTTTCTGCGCCTTGGCGTCGTAGCTGTAAACCCCCTCGGGGAAAAACGCATAGATACGGATGGGGTACAGCGCCAGCGCCGAAGGTGCCGTCAGCCGCCCGTCCTGCGGACGGTTGATTCCCCCGGCCGCCCACATCACGCCCGACAACTCCTCGAGCGAAAGGGCTTCGGGGGCATATTCACGCCAGGAGCGGCGGTTCTGCAACGCCTCGTTGATCGTCATACCGGATTTCGGGTCGGGTTTCACGAGAACAATCTCCGCCCCGTGTTTCACTTCGGTCTTCGTCACGGGGGCTTTCGCCTCTTCCCGGGCGGTCTGTGTACCGCCGCATGCCGCGAGCAGCAGCGCCGCGCATGTAAAAATCTTCGTAGTCATCACTTCTCAATTTTACTGGTTACATGGCAAATATAAAAATTCAGCCGGAAAAACGCTATCTTTATACCGAAAAAACTGCCGGAAACATGAAAACGACAAGCATTTACACCCTATTTTCTGTCTCTTATACACATCTCCGAGCCCACGAGACAAGAGGC
>OJKZ01000674.1_pt1 | contig 12959 bp, 3 predicted proteins | sample 1596791 | NCBI WGS metagenome assembly OJKZ01 (sample SAMEA3904677, study PRJEB24821) | metagenome | biome: Builtin; feature: hospital; material: surface | place: USA | collected 2013-06-04 | reverse complement strand
AGGATGTCGTTCTTCGGGAAGTAGGGTTCGTTCGACACGACCCAGCCTACCGAAACGGCCGGGAAAAACCCGAACCGCTTGCCGGGCGCGAAGTTCTCGGAACCGTTGTAACCCATGTTGAATTCGGCCAGGTAACGCTGGTCGTAACCGTAGGTGACACGCCCCACCACACCGTAATAGCCGCGGGGGACGTTGTACTTCAGCCCTGGCGAGGTGTAGCGTTCGCCAGTGACGAGCGCCATGGCCGTGACGGCGTGCTTGCCGAAATCGCGGCTGAAGTCGATGCCGGCCTCGACATAGACCTTGCGGTTTTTGCCCCAGCCGGTCTCCTCGTAGGATTTGGCATTGTGCTCACCGCCGTAATAGAGCAGTTCGGACGGGTTTTCCGGATTGCGCGTGATCGAATAGACCGGAAGGTTGGGGGTGACGCGCAGTGTCTTGGTGAAATAATGGTCGTACGACAACGCCCCGCGCACGGAAAGCCCTTCGACGAGGTAATCCATCCGGTGGCGGATACGTACCGAGGTATTCAGGCTACTCTGGTTGATGCGCGCCTGTGCCTTTTCGAGCATGTAGGCGATCGGGGATTTGCCCCATGCGCCCTTGTTACTGTCCATGATCGTACCCCCGGCATAATCGGTGATGATCCGCCCGTCGGAGACGCCCGGCGCCGAGAAGGGCGGGGCTTCGTAGATGTTGAGCATCAGGTCGCGGTAACGGCCCCACATGTCCACGCTGCTGTTACGGTCGGTGATGATCTTCGTCTCGCGCACCTGTCCCGAGAGCGAAACATTGATCTCGGTGAGCGGGATAATGTTGAAATCGAAGTTGGTGCGGAAATTATACTTGTGGCTGCCCGAGTTGGAGGCCGCATTGCTGAACCCGAAGTCGTTGGTGAGGCTCTTCTGGTTGGAGTAGCCCACCGACGTGAAGAAAGCGACCTTCTCCGTGCCGCCCGAAATGTTGACGCTGTATTGCTGCTGGGGCGAGACGCCGGCGTCGAAGATCCGCTTCATGTAGTCCGTGCTGCCGTAGTAGATGGCAGGGCTGTCGAGCAGGGCCTGTTTCTGCTCGGGCGAGAGGTGTCCCATCGCCTCGACCTCGGAGGGCGTATAGTCGCGGTTATGCCGGAATTTCCACAGTTCGTCCTGCGAAAAGACCTTGATGTCGTCGGGCTTGCCGTCGTTGGCGAACGCCTCGTTGCGCAGCACGGCATAGTCGTAGGAATTGACCAGGCTGGGCAGGGTCGTCGGGGAGGTGAAGCCGACATTGGCCGTGAACGAGATTTTCAGGCTGCCTTCGCGGCCGCGCTTGGTCGTCACGATGATGACGCCGTTGGCACCGCGTACGCCGTACACGGCTGTCGCCGAAGCGTCCTTGAGCACGTTGACGTTCTCCACATCGTTCGGGTCGAGCATGTTGAAGGCCGTCATGTCGCGCACGATGCCGTCGATGACGATCAGCGGATTCTGGTCGCCGGCATACGTCCCCACGCCGCGCACGCGGATCGTGGACTCCTCGAAGCCGGCCTCGCCGGTCTTCTGGACGGCGGCCATACCGGCGATACGCCCTACAAGGGCATTGGAAATATTGGTCACGGGAGAGCGCATCAGCTCCTTGCCCGACAGCTGCCCGATGGCGCCGGTGACGGTTTCCTTCTTCTGGGTGCCGAAGCCGACCACCACCACATCGTCGATGCTCTGAACATTCTCCGCGAGCACGATGCGGATATCGGTCTGGGTTCCTACGGGCACCTCCCGGGTGGTATAGCCGATAAATGAAACTGTCAACGTCGCATCCTTGGCTGCCATGACCGTGAAACGCCCGTCGAGGTCGGTCACGGAGCCAGTCTGGGTTCCCCTGACGACCACCCCGGCCCCGACGATCGGCATGCCCTGCTGGTCGACGACCGTCCCGGAGACCCTGGCAGGGGAGACGTCCTGCGCACCGGCGCCGAAAGCGACCGGCAGGACGAGCAGCAGAGCCAGCCCGATCTTCGCGAATCTGCGCAGAAGCCCCGGCACATTCAAATAATGGTTCATTTTCATAGGTATTTAGGTTGTAGTTGGTTGATTGCGTCCCGCGGGGAGAATCGCCGCCGCGGGACAGGCCCGCACTGAGGTTCACCGAGAGGGCCGGATCACAAAATCGAAAAGGTCGGAGCGTCTTTTTCTTTCATAGGCTGATAGGTTTGGTTATGCTTCAGGATTTTCGTTACAACAAATTTAGGAAGACGGAACAGGGATATAAAGAACGGATTTATCATTTATTTGTCCGTTTTCATCATCCGCCCTCCTGCGCTTCAATATTCGATCCGGACGACCACCGAGCGCGTGAAGTCCGGAAGCGATACGTCGGCACGGCGGGACGCGCGCACCCACTCGTCCCGCCAGGGGTCGTAGATCCGCACTTTCTTCACCCTGCGCCCGCCGAGCAGCGGTGTGAAGTCGACCTGCAGGCCGGACAGCCGCTGCGCCGGAATGCGTTCGGAGAGCTCGTGCCGCCACGTGCTCACCGTATCGCGGCACCAGGCAAGCAGCGTGTGTTCGCCCCGCAGCACATAGACCCGCAGCCCCGCCGTATCGCGGCGCACGGGTTCGAACCCTTCGCGGAGGGGGTCGACACCTTCGACGGCACGCGCGAAGCGCCCCATCTGGAACCAGGTATGCTGCTTGTCGATATGGTGATCCCAATGCCAGAGGTGCCCCGGCCCGGCGGCCCCGCTGAAAAAGGGGGCGAAGAGCACGTCGTGGAGCACGGAACCCATCGTATCTACCTTATATATAGGATGGGGGCCGGTATGCACGGGTTTCACGGCGCCCGACTCGGCCAGCAGCATCGGTTTGCGGAGGCCGTATCCGCGCAGCACGGCGATGGCATCGGAGGCCATGCTGTCGACCGGGGCGCCGCACACGGCCAGTTCGGCACCCTCGTCGATATAGCGGTGCACCTGCGCCACCTCGTTCGAAGGCAGGCGGTTGATGAATTCATAAATCGGGAAGCTCGACTCCCGGTCGAGCGAGCCGAGGCTCTGCATCACCAGGTTTTTCGGGAAGATCTCCTTCACACGCGGCAGCATACGGACATTCCACGCGCGCAGGTGCTCCTCGGGCGTCTCCACGGCGTTCATTTCGTTCCACAGCTCCCAGCCGAAAACGGCGGGATGGTCGCCGTAACGCTCGCGGAAGATGCGCACGCGGCGCAGGAACTCCTCTTCCCCCCGCGGCGAGGTGATATAATCGTCGGCATCGGCAAACGGGCCGCCGTTGGAAGTATGGTACGAGGCTTTGGTGTCCCACTTGTTCACGCCCGGTCGGATATGGCGGAAACTCTCGATACAGAATTTGATCTTGATGCCGTACCGGCCGGCGAGCTCCAGCAGGCGGTCGATGCGCACGAGCTTGGCGCTGTCCACCTCGCCGTAGCGGGTTTCGATCTCGAAGAGGCCCGTGTTGAGCCACACGCGGCCGAAATTGGCGCCGTGGCGGTGCATCTCCCCGAGGTAATGTTCCATGTCGGCAACCGACCCCATCGCGGCGATGTTGCATCCCACGGGGATATACGGCTGCCCGTCCGAAAGGCAGAAATAACGGGGATCCCGGGCGCTTACCTGGACGAAAGAGCGCCTGAAGGAGCGCCCGGGGCGCTTGGCCCACGCCTCCGCTACCGACACGAAGGCAAGGAGGCAGGTCAAAAGGATGAGTCGTTTCATAGGTCGTAGTCTTAGGTTTGAGCGACAGGATAAAAGTAGGGAATTCCCCGCGCACGGAATGTAACCGGTTCAGCAGATGCTAACACATTTTCGTCGGGACAGCGCAGGAGGGGCGAAAGGCCGGTTTTCTGTTAATTTTTGATAAATCCGTGCAAATCCGGCGGGTGGAGTATTCCTATATTTGTTCCATCGAAAACTCACCTTATCCGAACTATGAAACGACTTACGGCAATCCTCCTGTGCACGCTTGCATACGGCGCCGCAACAGCCGCCGACGGATGGGACGCCCCGGCCGACCAGCACGTCAACGCCCTGCGCCGCCTGCCCGCCCGGGCCACCTCCTACTCCTACAAGACCCCGCAGGATGCATTGGCGGGAGACCGCGCCCGATCACGGATGATGCCGCTCGACGGCGTCTGGAAATTCCGTTTTGCGGAAGACGCCGCCCAAAGCCCCGAAGGGTTCTGGCAACCGGGCGCCGATCTCGGAAACTGGGACGAGATAGAGGTTCCCTCGTGCTGGGAGATGCAGGGCTACGGGTATCCGATATACACCAACATCCCCTATCCGTTCGAGTTCAGGCCGCCGTCGATCACACGCGACAACCCGACGGGATGCTACGTCCGAAAATTCACCGTACCCCGAAGTTGGGAAGGCGACCGGGTAGTGCTGCACTTCGGGGGTGTATACTCGGGTTATTACGTCTGGGTCAACGGCACCCTGGCAGGATATGCCGAGGACAGCTGCCTGCCCTCGGAATTCGACGTCACCGGCCTGCTGCGACCGGGCGAGAACACGCTCGCCGTGAAGGTTTTCAAATGGACGGACGGCAGTTACCTCGAAGATGCCGACCACTGGCGCATGGCGGGCATACACCGCGAAGTATACCTTGCCGCAAAACCCGACGTGGCCATCGGCGACTTCGGGGTGCGGACGCTGCTCGACGGCGACATGCGCGACGCGCTGTTGCAGATACGCCCCACGATCGACCTGCGCGAGGGCACCCCGGCGGCAGGATGGCATCTGCGGGCGCAACTCTATGCCCCCGACGGGACGCCCGAAGGCCGTGAAATGGGACTACCGGTCGAAGAAATCCTGTCGGAGGCTTACCCGCAACGCGACAACGTCTACTTCGCACTGATGGAGCAGCGCATCGCGGCACCCGAAAAATGGAGCGCCGAGAACCCTGCGCTCTACACCCTCGTGCTGACCCTGCGCAACGATGACGGGCAGGTCGCCGAATCGCGCAGCTGCAAGGTCGGGTTCCGCGACGTCCGGCTCCGCGGACGCGAGATGCTGGTCAACGGCGTCCCCGTGAAACTCTACGGCGTAAACCGCCACGACCACGACCAATATACGGGAAAGACCGTCACGCGCGAAGGGATGGAACAGGACGTAAGGCTGATGAAACTGCTGAATTTCAACTCCGTGCGTACATCCCACTACCCCAACGACCCCTATTTCTACGAGCTGTGCGACCGCTACGGCCTTTACGTCATCGACGAAGCCAACATCGAGAGCCACGGTTCGGGCGGGAAGCTCTCGAACGACCCGGAGTGGGCCGTCCCGTTCCTGGAGCGTGTGAGCCGGATGGTCGTCCGCGACCGCAACCACCCCTCCATCGTCATGTGGTCGCTGGGCAACGAATCGGGATGCGGCCCGGCGCACGCGGCGGCAGCCGGCTGGGCCAAGGATTACGACCCCACGCGCCTGATCCACTACGAAGGGGCGCAGGGACAACCTGCGAGCCCGCTTTACGTACCCCTCAGGCGCACTTCGGCGGCCGTATTCACCAGTGCCGCCCCCGCAGACGGGAAGCCGGGCACCCCGCAACAGCCGCAGGACGGCGGCAATCCGACCGACCCCGCCTACGTGGATATCGTGAGCCGCATGTATCCCACGGTCGGGGAGCTGGAGCGCATGGCCCTCAACCCGCGGATCGACCGCCCCGTGCTGATGTGCGAATACGCTCACTCGATGGGAAATTCGACCGGCGGGCTGAACGACTACTGGACGGTCATCCGCAGCCATGAGGGACTGCTGGGCGGCCATATCTGGGACTGGGCAGAGCAGGGGCTGGTCAAAAAAGACACCTGCCAACGCACCTATTGGGCCTACGGCGGGGATTTCGAACCGGCAGGGGAGCATCACGACGCGGCGTTCTGCTGCAACGGCATCGTCAACCCCGACCGTACGCTGAAGCCCGCGGCACTGGAGTGCAAATATGTATTCCAGCCCATCGGGTTCACGGCGGACGGCCTTGCTGCCGGAAGGGTTGTCGTACACAACCGTAATTTCTTCTCCCCGACCGACCGCTACGACTTCACCTGGGAAATATCGACCGACAAGGGCGTATTGCAGCGCGGCAGTTTCGACGTGCCGACGACGCCCGCGGGCAAGAGCGCCCCGGCCACCGTCGGGTTCCGCCCCTTCGAGCCCGAACCCGGCGCCGAATATCTGCTCCGCGTACAGGCCCGGGAAAAACGGGCGACCCCTTACGCCGGGGCCGGGCACATCGCTGCGCAAGAGCAGTTCGGACTGCCTTTCTACAAGGCTCCCGCGCATAAACCCGCCGCAGGCAGGGCGGCCGTCTCGCAGGACGGGGAGCGCATCGTGCTGAGCGCCGCGGGTGTCCGGGCGGAAATCGACCGCAGAAGCGGTTACCTGGTCTCCTATACGGTACGCGGGAAGGCATTGGTATGCGACACCCTGCGGCCGAACTTCTGGCGGGCGTCGACCGACAACGACTGGCGCGGATGGCGCGTCGGGCAGATCGCCGGATGCTGGAAAGAGATGCCCGGAAGGATCCGGACGGAAGGCATCCGCATCGACGAAACCGCAGGGACGGTGCGTGTCGAAAAGGGGGTTCCCGACAGCGTGCGGCTGACGCTGGTTTATACGCTCGACGGCACGGGGGCGCTGGCCGTGTCGTACGACCTGCAGATCGCCGGGCAGTTGCCGGAACCGCTGCGCGCGGGGCTACGAACCCGGGTTCCCAATACACTGGGGAGGATGGCCTACTTCGGCAAAGGGCCCCAGGAAAATTACTCCGACCGCTCGTGCGGTGCTTTGCTCGGCCTCTACCGGGGTACGCCCGGGGACTTCATGCACGACTACATCACCCCGCAGGAGAACGGCAACCGCTGCGCAGTGCGTTGGCTCACGCTGACGGAGGGCAACGGACGCGGCATCCAGATCGCGGGGGACAGCCCCCTGAGCATGTCGGTATGGGACTGCACGCAGGAGGCGCTCGACAGGGCACGCCACGTCACCGAAGTGGAGAGGCTTCCGGATGCCCTGACGGTCAACATAGACTGCGTGCAGGCCGGGGTCGGGGGAACCGATACCTGGAGCCTGAATGCGCGCCCCTCGGAGCAGTACCGCCTGCTGGCAAAACGCTATGCCTACAAATTCACGCTACTTCCCTGCAACAACGAATCCGAAGCAATCCGCAACGGCCGGAGGCTTTGCAACAAACGATAGCCCATGAAAAAGACAATCCTGTTACTGGCGTTGGGACTCCTGTGCCAGCCCCTTTACCCGCAACACACCGAATACCCGCAGATCGGGGCGCAGGTGTTCATCGAACCGGGGCAGACCGACAAGCAGATCGACGGGTTCTTCAGGATACTCGCGCAGCACGGATTCGAAACGGCACGCATCCGGATGTTCGGGGCGCACATGCTGCGCCCGGACGGATCGTGGGATTTCACGCTTTACGACAAAGCATTCGATGCCGCCGGGAAACACGGCGTAAAACTCTTCGCCACGCTCTTCCCGCCGACCGACGAGCTGGGCGACGTGGGCGGATTCAAATTCCCCCGCTCGAAAGCCCACCTGCTGGAAATCGCCGATTACATCGAAGCCGTCGTGAGTCACTTCAGGAGGCATCCCACCCTCGACACCTGGGTGTTGCAGAACGAACCGGGGACGGGCGGAACGGGGCCCGGGCGAAACGACCTGACCGACGAGGTTTTCGCACGCTGGAAAGCCGCGCAGAAGACTCCGGCCTACGACAACGGCTACCTGAAAGCCGACTTCACGCAAGAGCGGTTCCACACCGATTTCACGACGTGGTACCTGGGATGGATCGCATCGCAGGTCGATCGGCACGACCCTGCGCACCACAAACACATCAATCCCCACCAGCTTCTGGACAACCTCGCCGACTACGATTTCCCCGCCTACGAAGGGTTTCTGACCTCGCTGGGCGTGTCGATGCACCTGAGCTGGCACTTCGGTTATTTCACCCGGGCGCAATACCCGCTGGGAATCTCGCTCATGGCCGACATCATCCGCTCCGGAGCCGGGAAAAACCCGTTCTGGATCACCGAAATGCAGGGCGGCAACGTCACGGCCAGCGGAAGGGAGGTACTCTGTCCCACGGCGCGGGAGATCACGCAATGGCTCTGGACGGGTATCGCCGCAGGCGCCGAAGGGGTGATCTTCTGGACGCTGAACCAGCGGGCGTCGGCACTCGAAGCCGGCGAATGGGGTATGCTCGATTTCCAGGGGCGGCCGAGCGACCGCCTGACAGCGGCCTCGGAAGTCGCCCGCACGGCGAAAGCCCACAAAAGCTTTTTCCGCGAGGCCCGGCCCGTACGGAGCGGCATCACGCTCCTTTACAACACCGAATCGCTCCGCACGCAGCAAAAGAATGCGGCGATGTCGGACGACGGCCGTTACGAAGGGCGCAAGGCCAGCGCAACCATGAAATCGCTCGCGGGGGCCTATGAAGCCATAGCCGCCTGGGGCGTGGTTCCCGAAATCTGCGAAATGGGCGCATACGACTGGAGCAACCCGCAGGGAAAAACGATCGTATTGACGAACCTCGTGGCACTGCCTTCGGAGGTATGGGAACGGCTCGACGATTTCGTCCGTAAAGGCGGCCGGATGATCGCCACGGGGCTCACCGGATTCTACGACCAGAACATGCACTGCATCCTGATGGACGACTTTCCGCTGCGCAGGTGCTTCGGCGCACAGATCAGCGAGTACAAGGCCGTCGCACCCTATTTTACGATCGCATGCGACACCCCTGCCACGACCCTGCCCGCGCATCTGTGGAAAGGGATCCTCACCCCCGACAAGGCGCAGGCGATCGCCATGCACGGCGACGATGTGGTCGGCACCCGCCACCGCTACGGCAAGGGCGAGGCCGTGTGGCTTCCCTCGCTCGTCGAGCTGGGCGGCTGGCACGGCGACAACAAAGGGGTCGCGGATTTCTACGGCACCTACTGCCGCGGGCAGATCGACCGTGCCCCGCTGCATTTCTCCCGCCCGGCGGACGGGGTGCTGATGCGTCTGATGGAGTCTCCGTCGCAACGGCTGGCCGTACTGGTCAACAAACGCCCGCACGCCGTCGAAATAGGGCTTTCGCGGCCGCTGCCCGCCTCGGCGCGCCGGTTATGCGGCGAAGCGTCGCCCGAAGGCGTCTCCGTCAGGCTCGGAGCCGAAGAGTGTGCGGTTTTCCTGTGGGACAAACAGGCAGAATGATGCAAAAAACAGGTATATTTGTCGTAGCACCTTAAATTACGACCGATGAAACACCTTGCTGCCGGACTGTTGCTGTTTTGCTGGCTGCCCCTGTGGGGACAGGTCACGAACCTCCATTTCACCAACCTCTCGATCGACGCGGGACTGTCGGACAAAATGGTTTTCGCCGTGGCACAGGACAGTACGGGGCTGATGTGGTTCGGGACGGCCGAAGGGCTCAACCGCTACGACGGCTACAATTTCGAAACGTTCCGCTACAACCCCGGGGATTCGACGTCGGTCAGCGCCTCGTTCATCAACTGCATACACCTCACACGCACGGGCGAATTGTGGATCGGCACCGAGAAGGGGCTCGACCTCTACGACCCCGTGACGGAAAGTTTCGTGAAATACCATGCGGACAACGACTCGCTGCGGCTGCTCAACAACCTGCGCATCCGCTGCATCCACGACGATCCGCAAGGGGTGATGTGGGTCGGGACGCTCGAAGGGCTGATCCGCCTCGACCTGCGGAAACGCTATATCAACTATTTCGTACTGGTACCCGATGCATTCGACCGGATGGCCAACGAAATCCGCAGCATCTGCGCCGACCGGCACGGGATGTTGTGGCTCGGCACCTTCGACGGGCTCTACCGCTTCAACCCCACGGACAACAGTTTCGTCCGCTATGAAACCCGGAGCCGGAAGCTGCCCAACGACACCTACAACAACCTGGTCAACGCGCTGTATATCCCGGAGAACACCCCCGACCTGCTGTACGTCGGAAGTTCCAGCGGCCTGGTCGTCCTCGACATCCGGCATCCCGAGCAGCCGCTCGGCACCCTCCGCGCGGAAGACGGCGGACTTACGGACAACGACATAAAGAGCATCCTCAGCTACGACGACACGCACCTGCTGCTCGCAACGGCCGACGGGCTCACGCTCTACGACACCCGCAGCTGTCGGGCCAGCGCCTATTACAGTTCGCTGTCCGACCCGACGTCGCTGCCCAACAACTCGCTGCGCACGCTTTTCCGCGACCGGCAGAACATCGTCTGGATCGGCACCGACAGCGGACTGGCCAAACTCGACCTCAAACGCAAGAAGATCGACTGCGTCCGCCTGACCAACGACAGGAAAGGGGCCGAACGCAAAGTCATCGTCAACGACCTGCTCGGAACCCCCGACCACAGCCTGTGGCTCACCACGAACGAAGGCGTCCTGCGGTACGACAGCACGCGACGCGACGCAGGATACACGCGTTACATGGCCGACAAAGGGGTTTCGCACAGCATCGCCAAGCGGCTTATCCGCGACAGCCACGGCACCCTGTGGCTGGGAACCAACGACGGGATCGACTACTACGATGCCGCGCGCGACCGTTTCGTACGCGCCGAGCACTCGAACCAGAACTTCTCGCTCAAATACATCTACGACATCAAGGAGGACGCCGACCACGACATCGTGACCAACATCAGCAGCGGACTCTGCTTCATCACCCCGCATTACCGCCCCGACGGCGGTATCTCGCACCTGAGCTACAAGACCCGGCTCATCAGCGGCATCATCAACTCGGACAACTGCGACATCGGCTATTTCGACGTGGATGCAAAGGGCAACATCTGGTTCGCGGCCACCCAGGAGGGGCTGTTCAAATACGAAAAGCGCAACGACCGCTTCATACAGTACAAGGTGCGCACGAACGACCCCCGCAGCCTGATAAGCAACCGCATCTACACCATCCACGTAGACCGTAAGGGGAATGTGTGGACGGGCACCGACCGGGGCCTCTGCAAACTCGACCCGGCGAGCGGGCTGTTCGAGCGTTTCGACAACGACCTCGACCTCTCGCAGTCGATCCGCACGCTCACGTCGGACAGCCGCGGCCGCATCTGGGCCGCCACGACCAACAAGCTCATCATGTACGACCCGGTGCGGAAAAACAAGATCGTCTGCGACCTCAACCGGGATCTGAGGATCGACGAACTGATTTACAACAGTTTCTTCATCGACCCGCAGGGCCATATCTACATGGGCGGCGACGGGGGCTACATCCGCTACCACCCCGACGCGATCCTGCTCAACGAGGACAAGGCGCCGACGGTCGTCACATCGTTCAGCCTGTGGAACAAGGAGGTGCGCCCCGGGCACCGGATCGGCAAACGCGTCGTACTGCCGCGCTCGATCCTGCACAGCGACCGGCTGCGGCTGCGGCACAACGAAAATTCGTTCCGTTTCTACTTTTCGCTGCTCAACTTCGCATCGTCGAACAACAAGTACGCCTACCGGCTGGAAGGGTACGACAAGGAGTGGCAGATGACGGGCGGCACGCAGAACTACGCCGCCTATTCGAACCTCTCGCCGGGCAGGTACCTCTTCACGGTCAGGGGCTGCAACTCCGACGGGATATGGAGCGACCGCACGGCGCGGATCGAGGTGCGCATCCTGCCGCCCTGGTGGCTGAGCTGGTGGGCATACCTGATCTACGGGGTGCTGATCGCCGTGGTGATCGTCGTAGCCTACAACCTGACGCTCACCAAAATGAAACTCCTCTCGGAACTCCGGCTCGAAAAACTCGAACGCATGAAGACCGAAGAACTGAACCAGGTCAAGATGCGTTTCTTCACCAACGTATCGCACGAATTCAAAACCCCGCTTTCGCTCATCCTGGGCCCCATAGAGAGCCTCGGGGAACAGATCCGGGACAAGCGCCAGCTGGAGCAGCTCTCGCTCATGCGGCAGAACGGCGAACGGCTGCTGCGGCTGATCGACCAGATCATGGATCTGCGCAAGTTCGACAACGGGAAGATGAAACTCAACCCCAGCACGGGCGAGTTCGTGTCGTTCGTGCGCAGGATTTACGCATCGTTCGCCTACCAGGCGCAACGCCGGGACATCGACTACGATTTCGAAACCTCCGAACCCGAGCTCACCTTCCAGTTCGACAGCGACAAAGTCGAGAAGGTGCTGTACAACCTGCTTTCCAACGCCTTCAAGTTCACGCCCGACAACGGGCATATCGGCATCACGGTTTCGCTGCGCCGCAGCGACGAAGGACGGTTCGCCGCAGTCGAGGTGTCGGACACCGGGATAGGCGTCACGGAGGCCGACCGGGAACATATTTTCGAGCGGTTCTACCAGGGCAGCAACCCGTCGTTCGAGTCGATCCGAGGCACGGGCATCGGGCTGATGCTCGCTAAGGATTTCGTCGAGCTGCACGGCGGCACGCTGACCCTGGAAAGCGCCCCGGGCCGGGGCAGCGCCTTCACGTTCACGCTCCCGGTCGACCCGGCGGGGGCGGCACCCGCCAGCGGGACGGCAGATAGGCAGCCCGAAGCGGGATCCGCCGAGCGCAACCCGAAGGTGCTCATCGTCGAGGACAACGAGGACATGCGGAATTTCCTGCGCATAAACCTCGAAGAACAGTACGAAATATACACGGCACACGACGGCAACGACGGGTGGGAGCAGATCCGAAACATCTACCCCGACCTGGTGGTCAGCGACGTGATGATGCCCGGCATGGACGGCTTCGAACTGTGCCGCCGCAGCAAGGCGGAACTGCTCACCTGCCACATCCCGTTCCTGCTGCTCACGGCCAAGGGCGATGAGGAGAACCGCGCAGAGGGGTATTCGGCAGGCGCAGACGGGTATATCGCCAAGCCGTTCAGCATCAAGACGCTGCGCACGCGGGTCAACTCGCTCATCGAGCAGCGCATCAAACTGCGCGAACGATACCGCCAGAAGCTGCTCACCGACCCTTCGGAAA
>OJKZ01000672.1_pt1 | contig 12979 bp, 10 predicted proteins | sample 1596791 | NCBI WGS metagenome assembly OJKZ01 (sample SAMEA3904677, study PRJEB24821) | metagenome | biome: Builtin; feature: hospital; material: surface | place: USA | collected 2013-06-04 | reverse complement strand
AGCCTTTGGCGAGACGCGCTACTGCTGCCACTCGATCAGTGCCAACAAGGACCTGTGGTCCAAGACCATCACGGACGGCGTGGTGCCGCGCGCAAATATCTCTGCGCCCGCACACTACTGGGGCAACTATACGTGCGATGCGCCATGGTCGCTCATTGGCAGCACGTACGAAGCCATCCGGCATGTGGGCCGGTCGCGCGGCTACGATATGGGCCTGTGTACGGGCGACTTGGCCGTGCATGATGACTTGTTCCGCTATTCTCATGACCTCGTCGAGTACAGCGCACGCAGTCTCTTTGACAGTCTGGCCGAGGTCGTCGGCCGGCATGTGCCGGTCTTTGCCACGCTGGGCAATCACGACTCGTCGCCGGAAAACTTTTACGCGCCGCATGCGATGCCGAAGCATCAGAGCGCGCAGTTCGATTGGGACTCGGACTTTATGGCGCGGCTATGGCGTGAGAATGGCTGGATTGACGCGGCGGGCGAAGAGCAGGCGCGCTCGCACTATGCATGCTTTTCTGTGAGCCCACGCCGCGGCCTGCGTGTCATATCTCTGAATTCCGACGTACGTACGGCACGACTAACGACAGTTTTGGTACTATGCGAACGTGTTCAACTACATTCACTCGACGGACCCCGACTTTAGTGGCATGCTCCGTTTCCTGACGGACGAGCTCTTTGCCGCAGAGAGGAAGGGCGAGCGCGTATGGATCCTGGGACACGTACTGACCGGCTGGACAGGCGCCGAGGCGCTTGACAAGCCGGCGAATCTCTTTTTCCAGATCGTGAGTCGGTTCACGCCCCACACGATCGCCGCCATCTTCTTCGGCCACACGCATCAGGACCACTTTTCCGTGTTCTACCGTGCGCAGTCCGGCGCGTCTCGCGACATTTCGCGGCACACGCGGGATGCACGCACCGTTTCGTTCGTGGGGCCCTCTGTCACGCCGCTGACCAACGTGAATCCATCGTTCCGCGTGTATCAGGTGGACCCGATCACGTTTGACGTATACGACTACGATCAGTACTACACGCCTGTCGACGAATTTGACTCGCTGCAGGCCGGACCGATCTGGCGGCATTTGTACAATGCGCGTGACACGTATGGCGACATGCGTGCGAGTGTCCAGCATCACAACTACCATGCGCCCGTGTCGCTGAACGGCACAGCATGGCCGCGGGCAGCGCCACTGAACGCTTCGTTCTGGGCCGCGCTCACGGATGAGATGGAAGTGCGCCCTGCCTTGGTGTCGACGTTTGCCCAGCTCCAGAGCCGACGCAGCGCCGCGGCCGGTGCGTGCACTGATGCCAAGTGCCACAAGGCGAACATCTGTTATATGCGCAGCGGCACACCGACGCAGGGCCGGGACTGTCCGTCAGGGTATGGCTCCGTGGTGTGACGAGCGCGGCGTTGCTAGGTAGGAGAGTGTCGCGTGTAATTCCGTCCGTATCCCCCGCAAGAGGCGGTCATCCGCATACGTCGAGACGGCGTGCAGTGTCGCGTGACACCACGACCAGTAGGCCTCGTCATGAACATGCTCCGCGTACGCCCGTATAGACGACAGTAGGGCAGACACGCACTGGATCACAAAGCCTTGGGAGGGGGCATACGCCGCCTGCATTTGTGTGAGGACCTGCTGCAGCACAGCGGCACGTCGTTCGCGATACGCATCGGCATCATCTTCCACCCAGACACCGCGGAACACGTCGGCGTGTCGCGCCAAAAGGCGCGTCAGAGCGGGCTGCATCGTGACGTGACAGGCAGCCATGCACTGGAACCAGATGGCGATGCATTCGCTCACATGCTCCACAAAGGCGGCTTCGTCCAAGTGGGCCATACGCACGACGAAGCGCACAGCCACGTCGCGCTTGCGGATCGGATGGCTCAGGCGCTTCCAGGATTCGTTGCCCAGCGTGAGATAAGCGTGCCAAGCGCGTCGGCGGTGGTATACGAGCACATGCGCACAAGACGCCCAGTTGTCGACGACCATGGCGTAGCGCTCGTCCTCTTCCGCCCGCGCCATGAGGCGCTCCAAGGGCGAGATGGAGCGCGGCGTCGATGGCTCACCCGTCATGAGCCATTGGAACAAGGCGGGCGACAAGTGTGTGTGCAATTGCTCAGCCAGCTGGGTATCGATGGGCGGCTGCGGATCCTCGCCGAGGAGGGCAGCCAAGCCTGGATCCGTCCACCATGCGTCGTCGAATTCGTCGTCGTCGTCGGCGGCGACGGATACATGTGGCCACACGCTCGCAGCGCGCGTGTCGAGGTATACACGGATCAAGCCGAGCACTTCGTTGGCGACTTCGGGCGCCATATCGCCTGACCGTATGAGCTGGTCGGTCCAGGCGGGATGCAGTAGGCCCAGCGGAGGGTAGGGCGTGGACGGGTCCGACTTCATCGACGCGTGCGTGACGAGGTGGTGGACGGAGCGGATTAGGACAGCCATCATGCGCGAGGCTTCGCGCATCGCTTGGTCGGCACGTCGCGCCGAAAACAGCTCGGATGTATCGCGGTCCTGGTGCATGGATGCCTGAAGTGAGTGCAGGACATCTACCAGCCACACCACGATAGGCTGGATATCGAGTCCGTGATGCCGAAAGAGCACGCCGGCGTACACGACAGCTCGAATACAGGCAATTTGGCTGGACCTGTCCGCTCGCGAAAAGGCTAAGAAGGAGCGAATCTGACGCAGCCGCTGCAAAGCCGATGGTGGCTCAAAGTAGAGAAACAGCATCACGAGCGAGTAGTGATTGAAGAGCATCGCAAACTCGGAGGAGATCGGTGGGTTGTCGTGCGTGAAGGCCATGACACGGACGGGCGTCATGCGCGAAAACAAGCGCGCCAAGCGACGCTGTGCGTCATCGGCCATAGAGAGAACGTGGCTCGCACGTCCCAGCAGCTGGAGAAACTGGTGATAGGCCGTGCCGCTGGGCTCCGCGTACAGCAGCGACACATCAAAGCGGCGAAGAAACGGTGCAAAGTCGTGGTCTGTCTCAGTCGGCAGGTCGGCGAGCCGGTGAGCATTGAACACATCAAACCAGTGGTTGAGGATCGCATCTGCCTGCTCGAGAGACCAAGACCAGCGCGTGCACAGCAAGAAACAGCGACGCAGGAGCAGGTGAATATACGCATCGCGTCTTTGCAAGAGCACGCGAGGCGCTGCGCGCTCTACGCGCTCGTCAAAGCGCAGCTTGATACGCGACACGAGTCGCTGCACCGCTGGCCAGTGGGCACGCAGGTACGACGTGTGGCCGGCCATGCCTGTGGAAGCGTGAAAGTGCGAGAGCGCGCATACGACAAAGAGCGTGTACCAGGTTCGTTCGCAGGCTACCAGGGGCGATGACCGCGTCAAACTGAGCCACTCTGCCCACGCGGGGTCCCACACATCCCAAAACGCCTGGTCATCCATGGCGTGGAGGAGATGGATGATACACACCCACATTTCGGCGGTGGGATCGTCCACGGCCCCGGGGTCGGTGAGGGCGTCGGCGATATGGGCCACGCCCATCGAGAGGAGGCGAAGAAGGAGCGGGTATGTTGCCTCGAGCACCGTGACGTGGGTGACGGTCGTTGTGCCGGTGTGCATGGCGCGCCAGAGGATGCATATGCGGAACCACAAGAGGCGAAGCACGAGGTCGGGCGAGCATGGCTGGTCCAGCCAGTCTTGGGCCCACGCGCAAAGAGCGTCGCAAGCTACCTGTGCATCGAATGTCGTCAAGGCGATGGGCTGCGCCGTGTGAGCTAGCGAAGCCTGCCATGTGAGCCATAGGCCCAAAAAGTGAAGCAGGTCTCGCGTCGAGCGATGGTCGTCGAGCGAGAGGCCCAAGAGGGCGGAGGCGACTTCTTCCCAGCTCATCCATACATGCAGCGTGCGCTCATACACACAGAGCGGGGGAGGCTCAGAGGTGGCGGGGGCCAAGTGCAGTAGTTCGTGTAAGCGTCCACGAGCGAGGTCGGTGTCGGGTGCAAAGCTCAAGCCGACCGGGGGGGACGTGATGCCAAAGTCCCACTGAATATGGCGCACACCATCCCAAGCCAGCAGCTCTTGCAGCTCATCGTGCCACTCCGGTGGGGCACGCTCCCACTCCTTTGGGATGGTATGAGGCGGCGCAGAAGGCATCGGCATCGGTCCGCGCCGTGACACCGGTCTTGGGCGCGTCGCTGTCGACACGGGCACGGTCGTCCGGACCTCCTGAGCCACACTGAGCGTGCTGTGCGGACCGGGAATGTAGGGCAGTCGTGCGTGTGCACCGAGATCGGCGCGCTTCGTGGGCAGTCCATGGAAACGCGGCGGCGGCTCCCTTGGCTCGGATGCTTAGATCCATGCGGGCACAGCGACAGGTTGTGAGCGATGAGGGCGGGAGGCAGCGGCGCGCCTGGACGACTGTCCGAATCCTTTGCGACGCAGCCGCCGTGGCTTTCGTGTTTCCGTGCGCGCGAGCATGCGGTCGATGACATCGCCTTCACGGACAGGCGAGGCGGCGCGTTTGGGCACGGCCCACCATCGCAGATCCGAGTCATGGAGCGTCAGCGATGGTTCATGCACGTCCTCTTCGCTGGACGAGGCATCACTAAGAAGCGGGGCAGGCGGGCCGTCATGCGCTCGGATACGTCGGCGTGACTCGCCAGGCTGGAGCTCGTGAGGCGGTGACGGGGATCGGGCGCGATCCGTCTCTGCGTCGCTATCGACGTCGCCGTGTCGCATAGCGCGAAGGTCGTCGATGCATGCACGGGCCATGTGAGCCGGCATCATGCGCTTGAGAACGCGGAATCGTCGTTCATAGTCTGTGCTGTCTTCGGAGGATGTCGGCGAAGGAGGCGCTGGCGAGGCGCGTGCTGGTGAAGTGGGCGCGGGTGAGGGGGGCGCAGACGAGGCGCGTGCAGGCGAGGTGGGTGCTCGCTCAGGCAGACTCTCGATCAGCGATGGCGACGAGGAGCGCTCGTCCTGGGCGGTCCACGAGCCGAGATCGTCCGTGCTGCGCTCGGGGATGCGCCAATGTCGCCATTCACGCTGAGACACGACGGCATCTTGCCAGTCGTTGGCATACAATTCGCGGCGGTAGCGCAGAGCTTCGACGGTGTAAGGATGAATTTGGGAGAGTTTTCGCGTGCGCAAGTGGTGACGCGGAGCTGGCTGCTCCGTGTCGCGGCAGACCTGGGCATGCCACAGGCGCCGCCGAGGCCGGGTGTGGAACAGGGTCCATTGCTTGGAGCTGCGGTGCGTGGGCACGAGTTCGCCGCTCTCAGCATCGCTCGTCCATCCCACCGCTTCTTCGTCATCCGATGTACCGACGACCGCTACGTCATCACCACGCGGCATGCACGTCGAGATTGCGTCGTGGCCATAAGGCAAGGTACGCGTGTCGTGGCACGTGATGTCTACGACTACGGAGGGAGGAGCGACTGGAGCCAGGACACGGCCTGCGAGGCACGCAGTGTCTCTCGCGAGGTGGACCGGCGGGGCGGGGGCGCATGGGAAGCGAGTGCGGGCATGGAAGCACTGGTGGGCATGGCGCTGTTCGATGGGATGTGCTGATCCAGCGTGGGGAGGCCGGTCGTCTTGGTTTCGACCTGGACCCGGGGGCGTGGATCGGCCTGGTGAGCCTCGCGCGGGACGCTGACGATTGACCACTGCCGGCGGTGCGACTTGCGCGCGATGGGCGTGTTGGTGAGTGACTGGAGCACAGCCTTGGTCGGCATCGATGCGGGCGGTGATGCCTGGGCCGACGATGCAGGGACCGTATGCAGCATGGGCCGTAGAGACGTGCCGCGCCAGGCGGGCGAGGGCGGCTCGTGCGTCGGCGAGGACAGCGATGTGGATGGTGTGCGCGGTGAGCACGGCATGGACGACCTGAAATTGGACGTGTAGCACGCGATGCAAACCCGCGCACGGACATGCGCCATGTGCGGTGATTCCGTGCGTACCAACACTACACGCGAGCAGCAAGTCGCGCAAAACACGTAGCCACACAGCCTGCAGTGATGCTTGCGGCGCCAGAACGAGAATGGCTCGGAGCACCGTTTGCAGCGCGATACGAGGCTGTCCGGCACCCACACAGGCGCGTGATACTCTTCGAGAAGCGGCAGGGAAGCTGACGACGCAAAGAGCGACGACATGGAGGCGGAGCGGGTATGGCCGGTGCGTGAAGAGGCACTCGAGGTCGTCGTCTCGCCATCGGTGGTCGAATGAGATGCCGTGCCGCCATGCGCACTACCTCCCTCGCTGCTCATCGACGCAAACGACGATGGCCGCTCGGAAAGCTCCAAGCTCTTGCGAATAGAAGGCAAGCTTGTCCGAAACTCGTCTTGCGCTTCACGAATCGCGGTCACCCAGCTGTGCTTGGCGGCTTGGCTGGGCGCATACAGCGAAAAGCTGCATTGAGGCGATAGAATCTCGAACTTGTGTCGCAGAAAGGGCACGGGCCGCTCGGCGGGCGCAGGCAACGGCACCTCCATATCGTCGTAGCTGATCACCGTCACGTCGGAGAGGTGCAGCTTGTTCGTGAGATGCAGCATACCGAACGTCGAAGGGAGCACATCGCTCAATTCGCCCTCGAACGAGTGAGAGAGTCGCGGCCAAGACTTGTCCGACTCATCGAGGGAGCTCGCCGCAGCCACAATCATGCAGTCGGAAAACAAGTAAAAGTGGCGTGGTTGGATATCTTTGCGGCGCGTCTTGAGCAGCGTGCCGTGCTTGAGCAGCCGACGGCCCGGCACGACCAATGGCTCATCTAGGCCGATGAGTGTGCGCTGCAGAGCAATGGCGGTCATGGTCAGCTCGTGCTGTCGGATATGTTCATTCACGCTCCTGGCGATGTGGTCCACGACAGAGAACGACCCAGCAAGCCAGGCATGGTCTTTATGGGTAACAGGCGTGTGCTGGAGAAGCGAGCGGAGCAGCATGCGGTAGCGAGGCACACGCTGCACAATATTCAGGAGTTGGGCTTCCAGGCCCAAGGACACACCGTGAGGGGATTCGTGATCATAGTGTTGGTTGGCATGAGCGAGAAAGACACGGAATCGGTCGTTCGTCCGTCGTTCGGACTCGATACATTGCATGGCATGAGAAAAGTTTTGCATAAACAGGGCATACACCTTGAGAAAGGGGAGAATAGGGACGAGGAGATCGCCAATCGTATCGTGCGCAGGGTCCCATTCCGGCACCTGCACAGGCGTCTTATCGGCGAGCAAGCGCATGGGGTTGCCAATGCGCTCTTCCAAACGGAAGAGCAGCTCCTTGCTCAGCTGGAGTATGTCGTAAAAATTAGCAAAAATTCGGTTGACGGCGCTGCGCGAGAGGATGGGATGCGTGTCTTGCAGCGACATGAGCAGCGGGGTATAGTACAACTTGTCGACGTGCATCAGCACGCGCACGTACGCCTTCTCTGTCTCGTACATCTCGACCGCCAAGCGCTTGCGCTTGCTGATCTGGTGGTCAGGCATCGCGGGCGAGGAGGCTGTGTGCTCGGACGCGGCAGGCTCCTCCCAGAGCAAATGGCGCGCATACGACTGCTCGCCCAGCGAGAGTCGGCGATCCATGTTGGAGAGCATCAGAATAGAAGACCTCGGTCGTGTGGCTGAAGTGCGACTCCTCTGCCGCTGCGCCACGGACGCTGACGTCCCGCTCGGAGCGGACATGCTCGGTCCTGGGCCACACGGTCCAAAATAACGTCAACACGTCCCAGTCAGTCTCATGCAAGGATTTCTATGGCTGCAGCTGCGCCTGGGCCTCCGGGGGGTCGCCCATCGAATCGCGCGCGTGCGCGTGTGTCAACACACAGCCACGTGATATGTCCCTAGATCACGCCCTGATGGAGGTCAGCGGCAACCAACATGCCAAGGGTATCTCGAAAGCCTATCGACAGTCATGCGTCTTTGGGCGATGGGGCATCATTGCTCGCCATGGGCATGCCGGGCATCGGCGGCATCCCTGGCATTGGCGGCATCCCGGGCATCGGTGGCATGCCGGGCATGGGGGGCATCGCGCCCCAGCGGGGATCTGCCTCCGAAGAAAGCATGCCCGACATGAGCGCCATCATAAGCTCTGGACCTGATGGCTCATAGTTGTAGGAGTTCTTCCATAGGCGTGCCAGACGTGCCCAATGATCAGAGTTGGTAGGATCAAAGGAAGCCTGATCAAACGCTTTTAAATCCTCCGCAGGCGCTGATGGTGCTGGCGAAACTACTGGCGGTGATGGGGCATTCGTAGCAGGACGAGGAGCGGTCTCCTGGGGGGCCGAGAGCGCACCCGACTGTTGCACCTGTCCAAGTAACGCAAGGACATGAGGCGGAAGGCTGGTGGGTGGTGGTGGGGGCGACTTGGCCGCCGATGGTGCAGGCGGAGGCGCGGCCGGTTTCGTGGGGGCGCTCGGCGGTGCCGAAGCTTGCTCGCGAATCCGCTGCAGAATCCTGGGGTGGAAGGTACCAGCACGATCCCAGATATCCATCACTTTGCGCACCTTTTCGCGCTGTTCCGGAGGCGCATGGTGCAGTGAGTCGGTGCCTACTTGAGCCGCTGGCTCTTGCAGCATGTGCAAAAAGGCAGCAGCGTTCGCAGCCAGCTTGGCAGGTGACTCAGACGTCTGCATACCTGTGCCATTCCTTCTCGCAATGTCTTGCGCATGACGTGCGATCGCGTCGAATAGGTAGAGCGATACGAGCTTGTTCTGCGGCGGTGCACGCATATGGGCTTTGAGCATGACCTTGGACAGGCCGTCAGGATCATGGAGCGCATGCGTCGCGCTCTCCGTCACGCGCGCTACACGCGATCCAGACAGTTTGTTCATAGCGATTAATTCGTACAAGAGCGAGGAAAACGCCTCAACGCTCGACATCCCACGCCTGTCGTTCGCCATGGCTCTGGAGGCGTGAGATCAAAAAATCGCTCGGTCGGCGGGCAGCCATTAACTTAATTGGAAATGTGCCCCGATGTCGATACGTAAGCAACGAAGAAACGCCTCACCTTCTGGGCTCCCACGATGGTGTATCTCAAGCACTGGAGCGAATTCAGGGCGCAGGCCTTGGATTTGTGCAAGAAAAGTCCGAATAGGACACGATTTTCTATCAAGGCACGACCCAGGTTGCAAGTGCTCGTCATCAAAGTCACAGACGACTGTGTGACGTTGAAATTCCGATCGAAGTCGGCGATCATTTTAAACCGGCTGGACGAATTCCAGCGCGACATGTTTACGATCATGTCCGGTGTGGTGCCGCCTGCACCTACGAAAGAAGAGCCTACGTCACAAACAGCAGAGACTCCCAAGCCGTCCACTGCATCCCAGCCCCCGCCCAAGGGCAGCAGCGGTAAGAAGAAAAAGGGCAAAAAGAAGTAAATACCCTGTCATGATACAAGCCAACTATGTACTATAAAGCACCTGCTGTGCTAAGTATACTGTGCAAAAGACCCTGCTCATCCAGTTCCTGCAGCGAATCAAAGCCACCCTGTTACGTGTAAGTGTCTCATCCAGTCTATACGCACCAAAAGCTCGGATCTGCGGAGGACTTTTGGGTACGTGCGATGCCCTGTCAAGTCCCACAGCAAGCCCTGCAGCATATTCGTATCGGGTCGTAGGTCCACCTCGTATGCCGTAAAGCGGGCATGGTACTTGGTCAATAGTTCCTTGGCTCCGCGTGAGTAAGGGCAGTACGATTTCGAGAACACAGTCATCGGTGCGTCCTGCACATGTTTCGTCTTCCACTGGTCCGGGTGCTCCAGATACAGCTGCGCATCAGACAAGTCGCCATGCGCTAGTGCCTTGAGCCGCCGAAGGAACTGGACATGGGCATCGCTGGGCAAGCCACCGCTCGATGATACCCAGTGGCGCCATTCTGTCCACGTTGAGTTGTCCACGCGGAACAATGGGTCCTGCAAGTCCTGCATCAATACAATGAGTAGGTCCTGGTGGGATGGGTACGACTCGCCATGACGGCCATAGTCCACGACATCCTTCTGAATTGGCGCTGGTACGCCTGGAATGGCGCCTGGGATTTTGCGCAAAAGGCGATCGATACCCTTGTCACGCACCGGGACCGCACTGCGAGACTGGAGCGCCGGCAGCCAAAAACACCAGCCGAGGACTAGGAAAAGGGCACAGGCCATAAGAGTCGATTTTCTCCGCCTAAACCATGCTAGTGGAATGCCCTTCACATGGTCTTCGGGCTCATGCGTAAGGGGCAAGCCCAATTCGAGTCGCGTTTCGCGGCTCGTCGACATGGAGCGCCGTGGCAGCGGCGTAGCGGAGCGGTGCAGGACCCTGGGCCATGTGGAGAGAAGTTCGGCCGAAGAGTTTTTTTCTCAAGGACGTCCCAAATCTGCGTCGTTTGTCGGCCACCATGAGGGTTGAGCATTGCTACTTTTGCTCGGCACCGTCGTACCCCGGTCGCGGTATCGTGTTTGTGCGGAATGACTCGAAAGTATTCCGATTCTGCAAGTCGAAATGCCATAAGAACTTTAAGATGAAGCGAAACCCACGCAAGGTGCGTTGGACGAAGGCGTTCCGTAAGGCGGCCGGCAAGGAAATGACGGTCGACGCGACGCTCGAGTTTGAGAAACGCCGCAATGTGCCTGTGCGCTACGACCGTGATCTTGTCACCGCGACGCTGAGTGCCATGCAACGCATCCAGGAGATCAAGGCCCGTCGCGAGCGCGCCTTTTACCGTGCTCGTATGTCCAAGGCCGCTGGTGGCAATGTCAAGGAAAAGGCCAAGCAGGTCGATCGTCTTGCCGTGCACCGCCACCAGCATCTGCGCAAGGCGATCCAAGCCGATGCTGCGAAGGACGAGCGCCAAAAAGTCAAGGTGGCCGCGCGCAAGAGTGCGCTTGTCAGCGCCGGCGACCAAGGCATGTCGATGGATATGCAAGAGTAAGTTGTACAATAGTGATCTATACATGTCCCCAAAGCTTGAAAGTGCGAGCCCATTCGCCACTGGCCACGTACTGGCCATCGGAGCTGATGTCGACGCTCATGACCTTGCCGGCGTCGCCACGCAGCGACTTGACCAGCTGCCAGTCGTCGGCGCTCCATATCTTGACGAGGCCATCGTAGCCGGCCGTGGCAAAGTACAGTCCCGAGCGGCTGAGCGAGTGGGTATCCGAGCCGTCTTCATCCATCGAAGGAAGGGAGCTTTCTGCTGCGTGAAAGAAGCGCACATCGGCGACGGACGAGTGGTGCGCGGGAATCGTGTACAAGCTGCGGAGCATGCGCAGGTCCCAAACACGGGCCGTGTCGTCTCCCGATGTCGATACGAGCTGATACCCATTCGGTGCGAAGGCCAGTCCGAGAATCTCGCGGGCATGGCCATCTAGGACCATGGCCGTGCGTCCGGTGCGCGTGTCCCACACGCGACCGATGGCATCGAGGCCGCCAGACGCGACGAGTGCGCCGTCGCCTTGAAAATCGATCGCGTACACTTCGCGGCTGTGTCCCTCCTGCAGCATCAGCTCTTGGGCGCGCGCGACGTCCCACAGTCGCCATGTGCCGTCAAACGACGCACTGGCCAAGTAATCGCCCATAGGATGGAATGCAATGCGGCACACGCGCGCCTCGTGTCCGCGCAGCACGGAGAGGGGTCGTTCACTTTCGAGTGACCATGTGCATATGGCGCCGTCGCCGGCGCCGGTAGCCATATGGATCGCGGAGCGTGGCTGGCCGATCGTGGCGCGTGGATGCCATGCGAGGCCCGTGATACGGTCTTCGTGGGCGTGCATGGTGCCGCATGGCGTGGCGTTGGGTATACTCCATAGAGACGCCTTGCCTGACCAGCTGCCTGTGGCCAAGAGAGAGGCGTCGGGAGAGAAGCGCACGACGGACACGGGGCGCTCGGCAGCGACTTGGGTGCCGAGACTCGTATACGATTTGAGCGGCTCCAGCACCGTCTGACGAAGCGCAGCGACTTCTTGCATGGATGCCGTGGATTCCTGGCGCTGCTGGCGAAGGCGCTCCTTGGCGCGCTGGAGTGAAAAGGCGGCCATGCGTCGACGAGCGATCAGCAAGTCGTGGGATCCCTCGGTGTAGAATTCCTCGTCTTCTTCCTCGTCTTCCTCAGGTGCCTGGGGCGCGTGCGAAATATGCACGGCGTTTTTTCCGTGCCTGTCTATGAGGACGTGCAAGAGACGCGCCCGGCGATCGGGCTCGCGCTCGCCAAAGAGCGTGATGGGCTCGTGGTAGTGCCGCAAGCGCTCGCGGACCTGGGTGTCCGAGGTCGGCACAGGCACCTTTTGTGCGAGCTTTCGATGCTCTAGCATGGCATGCGCGGCCGCATCGCTCGCACTCGGGGGCCCCTGCGTGTCGAGCTCGTCCCACGCCACACTCTGATCGGCCATGGCCAAGCGTCTCGCTGGCGAGGCGCGCGAAGCCAAGTCGAGGTCACGTGCCTAGACTGGTTGGTGAGGCTGTCCCTGTCGGGCGCCTTGCCTTGCAACGACATGGCGCAGAGTGCGGAGCAGGTGCTCGCTAGCATCGAGGCAGCGGGTGGTCACATCCAGGATTCGCGCTCGCTTGCTCCCACACAGCCGCTCTCGCTGGAGGAGCAGGCGGAGCGTATTTTGCGGAGTACCAGTGATGCCCAGGACCAGGAAGATCTGCAGGCCGAGGAGGCAGCGCACAAGGCGGCCGCGGCGTGGCAGCTGTCGCTGCAGGGTGTGCTTCTTTCGCTGCAGAGCAAGGAGATGATTGAGTTCCGGAGTATGGATCACCAGCCCGTGTTCCTGACGCTGGATGGCCGTCAAACGGTGCGCCTGGGCTCGCCTGAGTACCGTCTGTGGACGCTGCTGCCTGAGTCGGGCGAGGGGCGTGCGCAGCAGGATTTGGAGGCGCAGCTGGGGAAGGATACGTTCAAGCTGGCGCAGTCGCGTGCGTTCCGCAACAAGATGGCGCGCCGCCTGCCTGACGGAAGCTTTGCGCGTGCCGAGGCCATGCTGGGACAGGCGCTGGAGGATGAGACGCGTGCCGAGCTGCTCGAGGTGGCCAGGACCGGCAC
>OJKZ01000669.1_pt1 | contig 13008 bp, 7 predicted proteins | sample 1596791 | NCBI WGS metagenome assembly OJKZ01 (sample SAMEA3904677, study PRJEB24821) | metagenome | biome: Builtin; feature: hospital; material: surface | place: USA | collected 2013-06-04 | reverse complement strand
ACAACTCCCCTTTCACCATCCTCCCCATCCCAGCACATCAAAATGCGAATTAGCCCTCTGCGGCGTGGCATTCTGTGCTTCCGCGGGCAGGTGTGATGCAAGCCAGCTGAGACCGAGAAGTGTTATATGGGCTTTTACCTCTCCATGACAGAGTGAGTCATGCCGATGTGGCTGTGAGGGGAACGACGGAGGGGGACGCAATCGCCTGTGAGACTGATGTATAGGAGTATGATAGGAAAATAGTGTATTATTGCACGCTCCTTTGAGTGGAGCTGATCAGGTTTACTGACATGTCCAAGAGCCAAAAAAACTTGCCTGACGGCGAAGCGAAGTCTAAGAGGATCATCAAAATCGTCACCTGGAGTCTCCTCGTGGTGGTGATGGTGCTGGTCGTCCGCTTTGTCGCCTCGGTGGACTTCTCCGCCCTGGGGGATCTGCTCCGGAAGACACCCGTGATGCTCCCCTTAGTCGTCCTGATGTCCTTTATCTCCTATGCGGCCTCCAATGTCGCCTGGAGCCTCTGTCTCAGCGTCGGCGGGGAGCGGAGCCTGCCCTTCTGGAGACTCTTTATCTACCGACTGATAGGCGATATGCTGGCGCCCTTCAATCCCACCGGCGTAGTGGCGGGTGAGACGGTGAAGGTGATGCTGCTGCGGCGCGACGGGATCTCTGTCGAGCACGCCCTCAGCTCCGTCCTCACCCATAGGGGGCTCGTGATCCTCGCCAATGTGCTGATGACGATCGTGGCAATCTTTTATATCCTGATGGGGAGTGCGATACGTGGGGCGCGAGGCATACTGGTCGCTCTCGGCACGGTGGCGGTGATGGTCCTTATCTTTTACGGTCTCTTCCGCCTGCTCGTCCATCCCCGCCTGCTGATCGGTCGGACGGTGGACAGCATTGCCCGGCGGACCCACTGGTCCTTCCTCTCCGAGGAGCGGATCCGTAAGACTTATGCTGCCAATCTCGAGGCAGCTCGGTTTTTCCACCGACACAAGCGCCGCTTTTGCCTTACGCTGGGGCTCTGTATGGTCCACTGGGTCTTTGGGGCGATGGAGTTTTTCGTCATCTTTACCACGCTGGGACTTGACGTCACCGTGATGAGCGCCATTGCCGTGGAGATGGGCGTGGGGGTCTTCAAGACCCTCGGGTCGGTCATCCCCGGGCAGCTGGGCATCGAAGAGTATGGTAATAAGGTGATGCTCGACCTGATCGGTGTGCAGAGCAACGAAGTGTGGCTCGCCGCCTCGCTTATGCGCCGCGGGCGTCAGCTCTTCTGGCTCGCCGTGGCGGGGATCGCCTCGCTCGTGGTCTATCGCCGTCGTCCGGAGCAGAAGAGTGGGGAGTAGACCTTTTATCACTATGAATCCTGATATTCCATGACCGGAAAGAAGCCTGAGATACTCTGTATTTCGCACAAGTATCCCCCCTCCACCGGAGGGATGGAGCGGCAGAGCTATGAGCTCATCAAGGGACTCAGGGCCTACTATAAGGTCCACTCCTTTACCTATAAGAAAGGAGATCAGCCCAAGGTGGTCTGGCTCGCAGCTCTCAAGCGACACATTATGGAGTGCCTCGAGAGTCACCCCGAGATACGGCTGATCCACCTCAATGATGGCGCGATGGCCTCTGCCTCGCTCTGGATGCAGAAGGAGCTCGACATCCCTGTCGTCGTCACTTATCACGGGCTGGACGTCACCTTCCCGCTGGACTTCTATCAGGATAAGCTTATCCCCAAGCTGGAGCAGTACGACGCGGCGATCTGTGTCAGCGAGTACACCCGCCAGCAGTGCCTCAAGCGAGGGTTTGATCCGGAGCACACCTATACGGTGCCTAATGGCGTCGATGTGTCACTGGCGGATAAGCCCGATCGCCGGGAGGAGATCATCGAGGAGCTGCTGTCGCGAGGCGTAGACGTGCGTGGCAAGCGGGTGATCATCGCCAGTGGTCGTTCGGTACGACGGAAGGGCTTCTCGTGGTTTATAAAGAATGTGATGCCCTCTCTCGGACCCGATGTGGTGCTGCTGATGACCGGCCCTCGGCGGCAGGAGCAGTCCTTCATGCAGTCCGTGACGCGCTACATACCGTGGAATGACCTGCGGCTCTTCCTCGGGGCGCCCACCGATGAGGCAGAGCTGGACGAGCTGCTGGAGACGACCCCCGGCGTCTATCACCTGGGGCGGGTCTCCTTCGACGATCTTATGTCGCTCTACTCGCTGGCGGATCTCTTCGTGATGCCCAATATCCCCGTCGAGGGGGATCAGGAGGGCTTCGGACTCGTCGCTCTTGAGGCAAGTGTGCGAGGGACCTGGGTAGTCGCCTCCGGCATAGAGGGCATCACCGAGGCGGTGATCGAGGGCGCCAATGGTACCCTCCTGCCGCCCGAAGAGCCCGACCGCTGGATTGCCAAGATCCGTGAGCTCCTCTCCATGCCGCAGCAGGAGCTGGCGGAGTGGGGCAGGCGGGGGCAGTCTTACACCACCGACCACTTCTCCTGGGAGCGTATGGTCGACGGCTACAAGGCCGTCTTTGACCGGTTTATATAGCGTATATCACCACAGGCCGACAGACTTAGCGTCTTCATACAGGACTGGGATCCAGAAGTGCCCCGCACCACACCGATTACAGGCATGAAACTATCCCTTCATACTATTACCGGTAATAGTGTCGACTAATACCGATATTAGTCTTCACTAATACCGGTATTAGATTTCCCTCATACCGATATTAGTCAGCGGGCATTACCTCGGGGCGATGTCTATGTCTCGTGTGGAGGGAGCGCAAAAAAAAAAAGGAGGCACCGACCGCTGTGGTCGATGCCTCCTCATGGTATCAGATATCGGGTGAATTACTCTGTAGTATTAATCACCATCCAGCCCTTGGCAGCAGCTACGGAGGTGTCCGCATCTGCAGAGCCGGGATTATTAGAGATGTCAAGAGAGTACATCCAGTTATAGTATTTCTCTCCTGCTTTATTGAGATGCACCATAAAGGACTCAAGTGCGAGCTTATCGAGCTTGTTGCCATTCAAGCTACCTATCCAGAGGTTTGTGAATGAGGTGGGACAAGTGATGGTGGTGAGACCATTCTCCTCTAAGAAGAGCATTATCGTATTGGGTATCGTACTGATGTCGATCGTCTTGAGATCAGGATTGCCGGAGACGATCACAGACTGCAGGGTCTTGCCATCGGTCGGCAGGGTGATGGTCTCTGTGCCATTGGCCACCCACTCCAGCTCCTCTAATCTCGTCAGACCGGAGAGGTCTACAGACTTGATGTCACCATTGTAGACCACTAAGTTCTTGAGCGGGCTGTTGTCACTGACATCGAGGGAGGTAAGCCAGTTGACCATCCTTTTATCCTCGTTGGACACACCGGAGACGGCAAAGCCGCTGATGTCTCCGTGGATCGTGAGGGTGGTCTCGGTTGGCTTGTAGAGGGTCATATCATCCTTACGGAGGTCATACTGAAACTCTGTGATCGCCTCTCCGGGGTCAAAGGTGTCGTTGGCATTCAGATCAATCCACGCGGTACTCTCAGCCTCCTGGCTGCTCGGGCTGATGGAGAGGTGAATGCCCTCGGCAGGAACGGAATTGAGGGTGAACTTGATCGTCGGCAGATCGGTCGGCAACTCCTTGTCGAAGGAATCGACAAGCTTAAGCTCCGTACCGCTCCACTCGGCGTAGAGGTTGTATGCCCTCCCCGGCTGCATGGCACCCGGGCGCGCGGGACGGATATTGGTGGAGATGATCTCCTTACGCCCATCTGCATCGTAGGCCACGAGGCTTACCTCGGGAGTGCTCTCCGTATTGGCACGGAACCAGAATCCGAGGTGCTGTGTCTCTCCCGGTGCGAGTGTCACATCGGGGTAGGTGACCGCAGTCATGTAGTCGACAGGAGCCTCCGTAAGGTCCATAATGTTGAGGTAGGGGATCCGGGCATTGCCCACGAAGGGCAGTGAGCCCTTGTGGTAAAACTCAGTGATCTTGTCCGCCGGTCGAACCGCCATCCCTGCGAGACGCCAGGGCTTGTCAGAGCTGTTCTTAAGCGTCACTACGGCAAGGGAGCCGAGGTGGACAAAGTCTGCCTTGATCTCCTCATCGAAGACGGAGACCTCCTTAGTACAGAAGTAGACCGGCACGTAACCGTCCTTATTATTGGAGTACTTGGTCAGCTCGTAGAGCGGCCTGGCTCCTACGCCGACCATGAGTCGACCGTTCTTGAGGAGCATGTCTTCAGCCACGATGCCGTAGAGGTCAAACTTCTGGTCCGCATCGATCCCCTTGGGCAGGGTTACCTCGAAGGTGCAGTACTCGCCCTTCGTCTCAAGTACCTCTACTCCGCGCTGGAGTCTTACTTTGCTTCCTTGGACGAAGGCGATATTGAGATCAAACATCCCCTCATTCCACTCGAGAAGGATGCCCTTGCTATTGCGATCCTTGATGATGGATCGGGTCTCCGGGGAGGGACCTGCGGTGATGCGCAGGGTGTAGGTCTGACCATCACTTGCGGGGGTCTCCTCCGGGGTATTGATCGACCTGTCCGAGCAGGCTGACAGCGCCAGGATGATGAGCGACAGCAGCAGGGAGAGGCTTGCTTTTCTATTTATCATAGTTGTGTACATTGTTCGTTGTGAGGATTAGGACTCACGGGGTCATTACCAGTCCTCGCCCTCCATATTGGGTCTGCGGGCAGGGTGGTTGCTGATGCTGTTACGGGCATCGACTCTCCAGTTCTTGCTCCGTGCGATGGAGTACTTACCTGAGCCTGAGCCGGGGTTGTCGGCGATGAAGAGCTGACCGGGAGACTTGCCGGTACGATCGGGCAGGTCGCTCAGCAGCTTGTCGATGGTCTCGGCGGTGAGCTGATTGCCGATGAGCTCAATGTACTTCAGGCTCTTTGCCCCGGAGAGGTCGATCGTCTCGAGCTTATTGCCTGAGGCGATCAGTCGCTCCAGCTTGGTCATCTTGCTCAGGTCGACCTGCTCGCTGGTCCAGTCCCAGCCTTGGATATTGAGATAGGTGAGACCGGTCATCTGACCGAAAGGAGGCATATCGTACGCCATATTCATCTGACGGATGATCAATCCGGAGTTACCCAGGTCGAGGACCTTAAGGCCGGCCGGATTGGACAAGAATGGCAGATCCTTGGTGTTGATGAGGAGAAGCATCGGATTGTCTGCCAGCAGAAGAGTCTCTAACTTGGGATACAATGCTGAGATGCACGCTGTTATTCCTGTACCGGAGAAGTTGAGGTGCTTGATCTCAGTATTAACATTGTCGGAGCCTCCCCAGTAATACTTCACCTGCCCATACGAGACTGTAAGTGAGGTGATGTGTCCGTAGATGATGAGTTGGTTGGCGGTAGGATTGACCACGTTGGCACCGGTGGATCCGAAGGTCTCGATCTTCTCCCCCTCGTCCAGCGTCCCGTTGCCATTGAGGTCGATCCAGATCTTGTCACGCTCTGCGGGATCAGCCTCCACAGAGAAGGCAAGAGTGAAAGGAGGCTCGCCGGAAAGCTCCATATAATTCTGAGGCAGGTCGCTCCGTACAATCGGTACGTCGACGCTCCACCCCTTTTCGAGAGCCTTATGGAGGTTGATCTCCACGTCCTCCTCCTCGAGACCGGGATTACCCGAAATCTGGAGCAGCAGGTGGTGCACGTCGTCGGGCTTCACTCCGGAACGGTCAGGGAGCTGTTCGATGATCTTATTGATCACGGCGGCGGAGAGCATATTGTTGCGTACATCCAGGTCGTAGAGTGAGGCGACAGGGCTGATCTCCACATCGGTCAACTGCTGCTTGGAGAGGCGTAGATCCTCAAAGGCACCGCGGAAGGAGATCCTCGGTTGGGAGACAGTGTACTGCATGGCACCGAAGGACTTGGTGATCGCCTCACCGGGATCCTTGACGTTATTGTCATTGAGGTCTACAAAAGCCGCATCACGACTTCCGTAGTCCAAGTAGGCATCAACGGTGATGGGACTTCCCACCGGGATCTCGGTGGTGATGGTGACATACTGCGTCTTTCGCTCCTCCTTCTTCCGATCGAGGGCAACGATGTGCTCACCGTCCCAGTAGCCGTAGCCGATGTATGCAATACCACTCTTCATCGGTCCCTTGCGTGCAGGGATCAAGCCCTCTGAGGTGACGGTGGAGGAGTAGGATCCTGCGGCGAGTGCCAGCTCGGGGATCTGTGTTATGTCAGGTCGAGGCATTACCCAGGTCATGTAGAGACCGGTCTCTCCGGGTGCAAGTGCTTTGGCTCCGGAGAGGAAGCTCTGGTAGGGAGTTGACTGAGATAACTCCAGCACCTCTCCCGTCATCAGGTCGATGAAGGGGTACCTGGTCCCCACACCGGAGCGGTAGCCACCATTGTAGACGTAGTCTTTCTTGGTCCGTGTCCCCGGCTCCGAGAAGGTGACGGGATCACGGAAGGACTTGTCGCTCCTATTCTCGAGGACGACCACCTCGTAGGCTCCGATGTGCTCAAAGTCTCCCTCCACCTTGGTCATGTCGGTCTCGGCGGGGACGATTCCCTTCAGACGGAAAACCACCGGAGCATCGAAGCTCTCTATCCGGCATCCATTGTAGGAAGAGGCGGGCATCAGCGCGAGCGCACGGCCCTTTAGCTCCGGGGCGAGGATCGATTCGTCGAAGTGATCCTTGTCGTAGTAGACCATATTGGGTCCCTTGAAACTGCTCTGGTTGATGCCGTTGTAGCCCACAAGGTCGATCGGCTTGCTCTTGTCAATCTCTGCGGGGAGGGTGACGCTGAGCGTCCCTACCTTGCCGTCCTCTGAGAGCGAGGCGAAGGGAACCTCTCCGAGAGGGAAGAGCTTGCCCTCCTGGGAGGCAAAGAGCAGCACCTTGTCGTCTGCCTCGAAGCGTACGAGGAAGTCCTTTGAGCCCTCCATCTGAGACATCACGGCACGGAGAGAGGTGTCCTCTCCGGGGGCATTCACCTTTATCGTCAGTGTGGACCCATCCGTGGGGTCTGCGTCTGTGGGGCGAAAGCTCTCCTGTGTGCAGCCTGCGAGAGCTAATAGAATAGGGAGCAGGGTCAGTAGACCTGCATATATCTTTTTATTCATAGTCATGGGAGGAGGATTAAATTTCGACACCGGGGACATCTGGTATGCCCTTCGTCTTCTCTACGTTGATGGTGCAGGTGGCTGTCTTGCCGTTAGTCGTCTTGACGGTGATGGTTACTTCGCCGGGGGCGACACCGGTCACACGTCCATCCGTTACTATGGCAATGTCGGAGTGTGAGGATGTCCACTCCAGCCTCTGGTCGGTTGCACCGGATGGCTCGATGGTAGCCGTAAGTTGCAGCGACTCTCCGACCTTGATCGTAGCCGCGGTCTTGTTAAGTGTTACGGCGGTTACCTCGATCACCTTGTTAGAGACAGTGACGACTAAGGTTACTGTGACACCACTGGCGGCAGTACCGGTGATGGTGGCGGTGCCGGCTCCCTTGGCAGTCACTCGGCCGTTGGCACCCACTGTAGCCACAGCGGAGTCATTGGAGCTCCAAGAGATGTGGGTGTTGGTCGCATCTGCCGGCTCGATCATCGGCTTGAGATCCATCGTCCCTCCGATAGTCATCGATGCCTCCGTCGAGGGGAGGGTGATCTTAGTCACGGGGATCTCCTCCACGGTCACCGTGGCTGTGGCGGTCAGTCCATTGGCGGTCTTTGCGGTGATCGTCGCAGTGCCGGCTTTGACTCCGGTCACCACGCCGTCAGAGACCGTTGCCGCAGCCTCATTGGAGGAGCTCCAGGTGACATTCTTATTGGTGGCGTCCGCCGGCTTGATCGTGGGTGTGAGGGTTGCTGTCTTGCCCACCTTGATCGTAAGCTTGTTCTGGTCGAGTATGATGGCGGATGGCTCGATGATCTCCACCTCACCGATGGTCACCTTGGTGCCGTCCCATGAGCCGGAGACCGCATAAGCCTTGCCGATCTCCATAGGGAAGTCCTTGGCTGCGATCTTCTGATCAGATACTATCCAGCTGTGACCATTCTTGTAAGCCAGCTCCATCTCGGGCAGGTTGACCTTGGTATTGGGCACGTACCACGAGACTAAGGTAACGGAAGCACCCGGCTCAAGTTTCCCAATACTTGCGAAGCGCGGCGATGGCTTTGTGTCCTTGCTATAGAAGAGCTCGCCGGTGGTGAGATTGATGTACGGATATTTCAAGCCGTGAGCGGTCATATCGAGCTGGCTTTGGCAAGCCCAGCTCCTCGTCATCCCGTACTTGGAGCGTCCCTTTTTGGAGAGACCGACCCTTGGCTCAATGGCGGTATCAGAGTTGTTGGTGAAGAAGATCACCTCATAGCATCCGAAGTGTTTAAACTTCACAAACCTCTCGGTCCGCTCAGTCTCCGATGGGATAATCCCCTTCTCGTGAAACATGACCGGAGCTGAGAACTTGTCTATCTCAATCGGTCCATAGGGCATCCCGTTGATAAGGATCTTATCACCCTCAATCAGCATATTTGATCTCCTCACTTCTGTGCCGCTCTTGTACCCAAAGTCGGCCGGTCCATCGTAGGCGATGAGGTCGATCGGCTTGGTCTCATCGACGCCCGCAGGGAGCTCAAAGGTGAGGGTGGCACGCTTGCCGCCCTCCTCCACGCTGGCAAAGCCGACGTTGGCGAGGTCGTAGAGCTTGCCGTCCTGCCAGACGAAGAGAGCAATGTCGTCATCCTCCTTGAAGGTCGCCTTGAGCACCGGGTCTCCTGCCTCTCCCGATAGGTGGGCGCGGAGTGATGGGTCGGCATCAGGAGCCACGACGGTGAGGGACATTGTGTACCCTCCTGTGGCATCTGCATTGTCCGGTTCCGGCATCTGCGCTCTCTGCTGACACGAAGCCAGTGCAAAGAGCAGTAGTGCGGTAAAGATATAGGATATATTTTGTCTCATAATAGTGTATTCATTTAGAGCCCAACAACCGGTACATCGTCAATGGAGGTCTCGCCTACGACAGTCACTGTGCAGGTTGCCGTGACCGAGGGATTGGACTTGGAGGCAACCGTGATGGTGACGGTGCCGGCCTTGACACCGCTCACTACTCCCTGAGCGTCCACCGTGGCGATCGTCTCGTCAGAGGAGCTCCAGATGAGTTCCTTATTGGTCGCATCCGTAGGCTCGATGGTGCAGGAGAGGGTCAGCGTCTTACCTACAGATACTTCGGCCGAGCTCTCGGACAGGGTTAGCTTGGTCACAGCGATGGTGCTGCTCTTGACGGTGATCGTGCAGGTCGCCTTGATCTCCGGCTGTCCCTTGACAGAAACGGTGATAGTAGCGGTGCCGGCCTTGACGGCAGTGACGATGCCGTCCTCATCCACGGTGGCTACATCGGTATTGTCTGATGCCCATACAACTCCCTGTGTCGTGGCATCACTCGGCTCCAGCTTGTAGAAGAGCTCGAGTGTCTCGCCTTCGTCCAACTCTGCGGAGGTCTTGGTGAGTCGGATCCCGGTGGCGGGAATAGACTTAGGCGCCTTGGGGAGAACAAAGGTCTTGCCATTGTAGACGATCGTCACGCTCTCGTCATCCTCAGTGATCTGGAGATCGGCGGTGGTTGCTCTTGCCTTCACCTTTTGACCATTGACATCGAGGACAGACTGCCAGGTGGTGCCATTGTCAAGGCTCACCTCCCAGTATCCGTCTGCATCCACGCGGAGCTGCGGGGTAATGCCGTCCACACCATCGGTTCCGTCCGCTCCGGGCTGACCGGGCTCGCCTTTCTCTCCCTGTGCCTTGACTTTATTACCATCGGCATCGAGGACCGGCTTCCAGGTGGTGCCATTATCGACACTCACTTCCCAGTACCCATCAGTACTGATACGAAGCTGAGGAGTGACACCCGGGGCACCTGGCTCACCGGGCTGACCTGGCTCACCGGGCTGACCTGGCTCACCGGGCTGACCTGGCTCACCGGGCTCACCGGGCTGACCTGGCTCCCCCTTCTCTCCCTGAGCCTTGACCTTATTGCCGTCAGCGTCGAGGATCGGCTTCCAAGTGGTGCCGTTATCGACACTTACTTCCCAGTAGCCGTCAGAGTTGACGCGCAGCTGCGGGGTGATGCCGTCCACGCCATCGGTGCCGTCCGCGCCGGGCTTGCCGGGCTCACCAGGCTGGCCTGGCTCTCCGGGATCCCCCTTTAGCCCCTTGGCGGGGACAGGGTTACCCTTCGCATCGTGTATGATCTTGCCATCGATAGCCCAGTAGAGGATGCCGTTCTCCTCGATCATGCTGATCTGAGGCATCTTACCGGAGCGGACGACGATCTCCTCGCCATCGCTCATTACGAGCACGTATCCTGTGCCATCTTCGAGCTTGCGGTAGTCCTTGATAGCCTTATTCTTGCTCTGTGCGTCGACGAGCTTCTGCAGAGTCGCAATGCTCTCATTGGCAGACTTTACCAGTCCCTCTACCTTCGTCATCCGACCCTCCAGATCTTTGACGCGATTGTCAAGGTCGGTGAGGTCCGTGCAGCCGGCGAGGAGTAAGCTCGCTATGGCCACAACGGTTGTCATCATATATTGTCGCTTATTCATACTTCTTAGGTGTTATGTATAGCAGGGTCATAGGTTACTTGATCTCGATGAAGTAGTCCTCCACCTCTCCGGCTATCAGCCCACCGGTATTGGGGTTGGTAGCCCAGAAGCCGCCCTCTTTCTTCTCCTTATACTCCTTGTCATCATCGAGGACGATGCGGAGACGATGGATGCCCTTAGCGGCAGTCGTGGGGATCGTATACGTGGTGGTGAATGTGCCGAGAGAGACTTTCCCTACATAGATTGTCTCATCCGGGTCATTGTACACCTTGCCATCCTTTGTCTTATACTGGTAGAATACCCCATTGTCATTATAGTCAATGTAGATACCGATGACGGGGGAAGTGAAGAAATTGGTGCGATCGGTCTCGATCTCGACCTTGAGCTCTTTACCGGCGGTGGCGGAGATCAGTCGGTTGCTTGTGTTGAAGAGCGTGTACCCTTCTCCTGCTGAGGGATTGCTCATCCCATTGATGCTCACATATCCCATAAAGAGGTCGAGCGGCTCAAAGACCGTCACGCCGGAGTAGGACACCCCATTGTCTATGATGGACCCCTCATCCTCATCGGTCTGTTCGTCGTCCTCTTCCAGATCCTTGCCGTCCGTATTGTCTCCCTGGATGCTTGCCGGGGGAGCAATGTTGATCACGATGTCTCTATTTTGGTTGTACCCACCACCTGCACCGCCTCCTGTGCCGAGGGCATCCGGCTCAAGAGCGTTGAGCTTATACCAGCCATTGGAGGTTCCGCTCCAGCCCCAGTTGAAGTGAAAGAGATCATCTGAGGTGTATCCGTCGCAGACAAACGAGTGACCGCCACCCTTCCCGGTACCACCATGGAGTACGGGATGACCGGCATCGAGCTCGCTCTTGATGATAGCTGACCATAGGCTACCAGCCTCTTGCGCCGTGATACGCTTGATGTCCTTGGAGTAGCCGTAGTGGCGGATCAGAGCGGGTACCACCTTGTCGTGCGTGGTTCCGCTACCCTGAGGGGCGTAGTTCATGTCAAAAGCTACCCCCAGCCCGTACATAAAACGCGCGATGGTTGGATTGGGCTTAGCCTCTATCTCATTGTCGGGAGTGCCATTGGGCGCTGCCGGCATATCGTCCCAGTCAATGCGGTAGTTGTAGTCGTGGGAGAGGTAGCCATAGGACTGACTCATGTAGCCGTGTGTCCCCACTGCATGATCGGGGTACCTCCAGTAGCGCATGATCTGAGCTGTGGCGGTGGCGACGCATCCCGTCGGAGCGTGCCCGGGAGTCATGCCATTAAAGGGGGCCATCTGGTCCCACATGATATCTCCAAGCAGTGGCTTTACTACGATTTTGCCTGGATCAGCGTCAGCTCGAGTGGTTGTTGGCACGATGTCGAGAGCTCGTGCCGCATTGATCTGCTCAGCGTAGAGATCAAGCATCATCACCAGACCGCAAGGCATGTCCTTAGGGTCGATCCTGCCGCTCTCGGAGAATCCCAGTAGCGGGTATGCACGCTCAGTGGCTGCTACGATGGCGTAGCCACTCTTCTCACCGGCAAAGAGGTAATACGCCGGCTGATACTCGCTCTCTTCTGACCCGATGCTTCTTGTGCCGGGCACGCTCTTGTCTGTCGCTAAGAGGTGCAGCTTCCCCTCTATCGGGAGTGTGGCCGCAATCTCTTCGGCTCTGTCTTCAGAGATGAAGTAGTCATCTTTGACTAGTTCGGGAGCTGTCTTCTCCGGCTCCTGCACGCTGCTCTTATTGGAGCAGCTGCAGAGGAGCCCGGCTAAGATCAGCCAGAACAGGTGTCTTTTCTTCATAAGTGGTTTGTTTTAAAAGTTAAAACCGACCATGGAGACCAAGGTTGAAATTGTCCCCACGATTAGTTCGGAGACAAATGTAAGTATAATTTAACTACTGCATAATATGGCAAACCACAGGGATATTGATTCTTTTTTAGAGAGTACAGGTGGGCAAGCCAATTTAGTGTGTATGAGGCAGGTGATGATCTACGAGGCTGCGATGTCCCGGCTGATTTGCGATGGATCCTAAAGCCGTGTCGTGGTTTTTCCGTTCGTATTTTCGAGTTTGGTTTTACGACGCCGGACTAATTTCTTATTTTTATTATTGTATTCCTTGGGATGAGAGAGGTAGGGGATAGCTGCTCCGGGGTGATGGTTAGTAGGGGGCGTCTCCGCTCTGGGGGAAATCTATTACCGGTAATAGTGATGACTAATAGCGGTAATGGACTTCACTAATACCGGTAATAGTGCGAGGCCTGATGGGAGCGGGGTCTCTGCTCCTGTCTTGGGTAGGGTAGTTTAGTGGAGGAGTGGATTTCTTTTTGTCTGATTGTCAGAGAAGTGCGAGATTTCTTTGAGGAATTATCGGGACAGGGCTTGCGAGGAATGAGAAAAGTTGTACCTTTGCACTCGCAAAGCCGAGAGGGGTACGCTCCTG
>OJKZ01000657.1_pt1 | contig 13089 bp, 11 predicted proteins | sample 1596791 | NCBI WGS metagenome assembly OJKZ01 (sample SAMEA3904677, study PRJEB24821) | metagenome | biome: Builtin; feature: hospital; material: surface | place: USA | collected 2013-06-04 | reverse complement strand
GGCTCGGAGATGTGTATAAGAGACAGCCGAGGATCATTGAACTCCTCCTCGTGGCAGCAATCCCGGCTATGCTCCAGGCCCAGCGTGGATTCGAGGCGGTGTCCTCAAACTTCTGGCTCATCGTATCCACCATCTTTGGCGGATGGATGGGTGCCGCTGCGGCCCACACGTTCAACAACGTCGTGGATTATGAGATTGACCAGAAGATGCAGCGCACTCGTGCTCGGCCGCTGGTGCGCAAGACTATTTCGCGTCGCAATGCCGCCATTTTTGCTTGGGTCATGCTCGCACTCTCCGTCTTCTGGCTGGGCGTGCTGGCGCATTCCTGGCTGGCGGCGTTTTTCGTGCTGCTGACTAACTTCTTCTATGTCATCGTCTACACGAAGTTCCTTAAGATGCGAAACTCCCAGAACATTGTCTGGGGTGGCCTAGCAGGCTGTATGCCCGCCATGGTGGGCTGGGCAGTTATCCGGGATAACGCGCCGGCAGGGGAGCCTGACCGCTGGTGGCAGGCCGTAGTGTTGTTCCTCATTATCTTCTTCTGGACCCCGCCTCATACGTGGGCGCTGGCGATGAAATACAAGGAGGACTACCGCAAGGCCGGGGTGCCGATGCTGCCCGTCGTTGCCGGGGAGGTGGAAGTTACCCGCCAGATTGTGTGGTACACCATCGGCACGGTTATCGTGACCTTCCTTATTATCCCGGCAGCCTCCTGGATCTACTTGGTGGCCGCGGTGGCCTCTGGTGCGGTCTTCCTCTGGATGGCAATCCGCCTCCACCAAGGGGTGAAGAAGGGCGCAAAGGTTAAACCCATGCGCCTCTTCATCTACTCCAATAACTATCTCTCAGTCCTCTTCATTGGGCTGTCTATCGACGCCGTCGTGGGCTGGGAACCCATCGGTCGCATGCTGGGCTGGTCGGCCGCCCTCTTCTAACGAGGCGGCCTGCCAAGCAGATCAGCGAACCTCCAATTATCTCGACCTAGTCCAGGGAGCTACTCCTTGGACTAGTCTTCTCTTACGCGCAGAACGATGGAGCCGGTGGTTTTGCGCTCTTGGAGGTCGCGGTGGGCCTGAGCGGCTTCGGCGAGCGGATATTCCGCCGAGATGCGGAAGTCGAGGTCGCCATCGATGACCGCCTGCACCACTGCCTGGGCGCGCATCTGGAACTCGCCTTCCTGGGAGGTCCAAGCACCGAGCGAGGGGCGGGTGAGGAAGATGGAGCCGTGCTTGTTCAGCAGCTGCGGGTCCATCGGCGGGACGGGGCCCGACGCGGCGCCGAAGAGCGCTACCGTGCCGCGCGGCCGCACAACCTCAAGGGATTCACCGAAGGTGGCTTTGCCGACGCCATCGTAGACCACGTCGACGCCGCGCCCGCCATTGTGACGACGTACCTGCTCTGCCAAGCCACTGCTGTAGCGGAACACGTGGTCTGCACCCGCGCCGTAGGCCAGCTCTTCCTTCTCATCGGTGGAAACCACGGAATAGACGGTGGCGCCCAGGGCCTTGGCCATCTGGGTGAGGATTAAGCCCACGCCGCCCGCACCGGCGGTAATGAGGCAGGACGCACCTTCCCCCAGCTGATAGACACCGTGGGTGAGGTAGTGCGCCGTCATGCCCTGGAGGAGCATGGAACCTGCGACGGCGGAAGGAATCTCGTCGGGGACGGCCACCACGCGGTCGCGCGGCACGCAGACTTGCTCCGCATAGGAGCCGAAAGCGTGATCCCAGGCCACCATCGTGCCCGGGGCGATTTCCCCCTGGGGGTCGTGCACAACGCGTCCGGTTCCCTCGAGTCCGATGATGAACGGCACGGAGGCGTTGTAGATGCCTTCGCGGTAGTAGGTGTCGATGTAGTTGACACCGGCCACGGAGACGTCGACAAGCAGCTGCTCTTTCGTCGGCGTGGGGGAATCTACCTCGGTGTAGGTGAGGACCTCGGGTCCTCCGGTCGTGGTCACCTGAATAGCATGCATGGTGTCTAGGCTAAACGAAGCCGAGTCCTCCTCGCAGCAAAAAGCGCCGCCATCCTCACTTCCTGGTGAGAACGGCGGCGCTAGGAGTACCTGTTCTAGTGGCTTTGCTGGCTCCGGTGACTCTGCTTAGCCTTTGGCGGCGGGGACGTTCTCGTCACCGCGCTGGGCAGTGTTGGCAGTAGAGCCATCCTCGTTCTCGACGCGGCGCAAGCCATGCGCCCACAGCAGGGCGGTGAAGGCCGTGACCACTGAGGACATGCCTACGTGGAAAGGAACGGTCCAGCGCGGGATGTGGAGATAGAACTGGGTGACACCGATAGCCCATTGGATGACGATGCAGGCAATGAGCACCCAGCCGGCCTTCTTCGCCACCTTGGGAGCGCCGGTGCGGTGCAAGAGGAAGACCACGATGAGCGTCAGCGCTAAGTAGACGTACATGCAGACCGCGTGAATGATGGCCATGCCATAGGTGTCCACGCCGAGGCGGCCCTCCATGCCCACACCGGCATCACCGGAGTGGGTACCCGAGCCTGTCACAAAGGTGCCGGTTAGCAGAACGATGGACAGGGCTACAGTGGCCACCACCGCGAGGGTGCGCACTGCGGCGGGGAAGAGGCGAGTGGGAGTGCCGTCATCGGGCTCGTTAATGCGGGAGAAAAGCATGGCCGCGATCCATACCAGGACCATTGACGGAAGGAAGTGTATTGCCACACTCCACCAAGAAAGCTTCAGCACGACCGAGAGAGCGCCGATGAGTGCCTGCACGAAAACACCTGCGAGCCCTGCCCAGGCATAGACCTTGAGCTCCTTGCGGCGCTGCGCCTTGTGAACGACCACGATGCTGGCGATGGCCGCGGCTGCCACAACGAAGGTCAGCAGGCGGTTGCCGAACTCAATGGCCTGGTGGAGCATCGGGGCCGCGCCCTGGATGGGAACCAAGGAGCCAGGGTGGCAGTTAGGCCAGGTGACGCAACCAAGGCCGGAGCCGGTTACGCGCACGATGGAACCCGACACTGTAATGCCACCCTGGCAGACCAGGAGGATGAGCGCGACGATGCGCTGCGTCTTCACCGAGGGACCGGTGGACGGCGCAGCGGGCGCGGTGGAACGTTGAGGAGAGGAAATATTGGCGGTACTCACGGCTATTCAGCCTACCGCCCGGCCCCATCCGGGAACCAATATCGACGGGTGGGTCACACCATGCAAGGGAGAAGAATCACTTTTAGCCTTCGAAGCGGAACCAACGCACCGCAGCAAACGACGCCACCGCTGCCCACCCCACGAGGACAAGGAGCTCAATGCCCGGGAAGGAACCGTTGAGGGCGGTATCGAGACCAGCAGCCATGGCCACCGTGGGCACGAGGCTGAGTACCCCGTTATCGCCGAGGCCCTGGGAAAACATTGCCCATCCGACGGCACCGAGGAGGAGAAACCAAATTAGGTTGGCTACCGCCAGTACCACTTCAGAGCTGAAGGTTCCGCCCAGCAGCAGGCCTAAAGCTGTAAACGTGGCAACGCCTAACGCCAAGGTGAGCACGCCGATGGCAGCGCCCCCAACAGAAATTCGAAGGCCGAGAATAGCTGCGACGGTTCCGAGCACGAGGAGCTGCAGAACCACCATGGAGAGCACACCGAGAATCTTTCCCACCACGATGGCCCAGGCAGGAACGCCCGAAGCGCCGGTGCGTTTCAGAGCACCGTAGCGCCGATCGAAAGCCAGAGAAATAGCCTGGCCGGTAAAGCCAGACGAGGTAGCGGCCACAGCGAGCACCATGGGGAAAACCTCATCCACACCATGCCCGGTAGTATCCTTCAGCTTCGCAGCACCGATCAGAATAGCGAGCGGAATAATGATGCTCAGCAACTGTTGCTCGCCGTGCCGCAGCATCAGCTTGGATTCGATAGCCCCTTGGGCACGCGCCATGGCCGCCACGCCGACGCGCTGCGGGTGCGGGCTAAAAGTGCCGGGTGCGAAGGTGCTCATGGAGCGTCTCCTTGATCAAAGAAAGTGGTGAAAAACAGTAGAGGAAATCAGCAGCGGTTCTAGCTGCGCATCTCGCGACCGGTGAGGTCCAAGAAGACCTCTTCGAGGTTGCGGTGCGAGGTATGCAGGTTGCGGAGGACAACGTTTTGTGCGGCCAAACCCGTGGCGAGATCCGCGATAACGGCTGGGCTGACCGTAGAGGTGAGTCGGTAGTGCAAGGGGCGAAGGGCCTCGGCGGAGATCCCGACCTCACGCAAGGCCTCCAGATCCACCGGGGTTGCGGTATCAAAGTTCAGCTGCGGGATGTCGGTTGTCTCCGTGAGGGAAGCTGCGGTGCCGCTGGCGACGAGCCGGCCGTGGTCGATGATGACGACATGGTCGCTGAGCGCTTCCGCCTCGTCCATGAGATGAGTAGTCAAGATGACGGTGACGCCGTCGGCGCGCAAAGAGCGGATAAGGTCCCAGACGGCAAGACGCGATTGGGCATCCATGCCTGCGGTGGGCTCATCGAGGAAGACCAATTCGGGGCGCCCAATGATGGCCAGTGCGAGAGAGAGACGTTGTTGTTGCCCACCGGACAAACGTCGGTAGCTATTCTTTGCCACTCCGCGCAGCCCGAGGGTATCCAGAAGCCACTCCGGGTCCAAAGGATTTTCGTTATAGGAGGCGCTGAGTTCGAGCATCTCCTTGACCTTGATGCCGGAGTAGGAGCCCCCGCCCTGGAGCATGATGCCGATGCGGGAGCGCACTGCATCAGGGATGCGTGCGGGGTCAAGGCCTAAGACTTCAATGTGGCCGGAAGTGGGCTTTTTGAAGCCTTCACACATCTCGATGGTGGTTGTCTTTCCGGCACCGTTAGGGCCCAGCAAACACAGGATCTCGCCATATTTGGCGTGGAAACTCAGCCCGTTAACTGCGTTGACGTCGCCATAGGTCTTAATGACGTTATCCAATACAAGAGCTGATGTAGTCACGGAGCCTTAGTCTAGGACACGGACGCCTGAGCGGCGCAATGCAACCCACCCCACAGCGGCGAGCGCGAGGAACGTCACCAAGGCAGCAAGGTAGATGACGAATACCGTCCCGGGAGGAAGCCCGAGTCCGCGGGGCAGGACGATGAAGCTCATCAATCCGGAATAGATCATGACGGCCATGCGGAAAAAGCGGCGGTTAGCCCACGCGGCGAGCGGCAACACGGCCCACAGGATGTACCAGGGTTGGACAACGGGGAAAAACACCACGAGCACAAAGGTGGACACTCCCAGACCACCCACTGGGTGGATTGCGCCGCGGTAGGTGGCAAACAGCATGCGGATCATGAAACCGGCGGCGATAATGACGCCTACGGTACGGGTGACGCTGAGGATGGCTTCGGTGTGATCGCCTAAACCTAGCAGCATCCCCAGGGAGCCGGCGCCGACACCCACGGAGGTTGTCGCAGACAGCCAGGAACGGATAGTTGCTGCGCCGCCCTGACCGAAAATCCAACCTATGTCGATCCCCGTAATGACAGTGACAGCGGCGATGGACGCTGCGAGCACCAGCAATTGGGTCACGCCAGCGCCAAGCACCGCCCGGACTGGCGGGATGCCGAGCTTGTCGACGAGCCCGCGAGCCGCCGCCATGCCAACAAAGCCTAGGCCAATGAAGCCGGTGACCTTGACCATGCCCGCGCAAGAAATAAGGACACCCGAGGCTAGAAACAACCCCCACACTCGCCATCGGGCGTTGTGCTCGTCATTGACCGCCCGCAGGCCCAGCTCTACACCGACGAGAGCCAACCCCAACATGAAGGATTCATTGTGGATTCCGCCGACGAGGTGGAGGATGGTCAAGGGGTTAAGGATGCCCAGCCACAGCGCCGCTTCGGGGGATACGCGGCACCGGGTAGCAAGCCGTGCAATGGCCCAGCCGGCAGCGATGATGCCGAAAAGAGAAAACACGCGGTGCAGCACCACACCCCAGATGATGGAATCGTTAGTCAGCCAGCTTACGACAGCTGCCAAGCCTAAGGCCACAGGGCCATAGGGCGAAGGGGAGTTTGCCCAAATGAAGGGGACGGACCGGGCAAGATCATTATCTGCGCCCAAAAGTTCCACGGGGCCCGCGGAATAGGGATCGAGCCCTTGAAGCACGATGGAGCCGTTGGCGAGATAAGAGTAGATGTCTTGGGTAAACAGCGGCGCGGTGACGAGCAAGGGGAGAACCCATCCCAACCATGTTCGCCACATCTGACTTTGCGTGACTACTCGCGGGGAGTGGCTAAACCGCGGATCTTCGCTAGGTGTCGAGCCTGTACTTGCGCTTGCCGAGTTCTTACGCAGGCGCAGCGGCGCCCCCACCAACGGGGCCATGCATACCCAGGCCGTCACCATGAATCCGACACCAATGAAGACAAGGGCGGATGCTGATTGCAGCATTCGCGTCATGAGCGAGCCAAAAGGCAATGACTCATAAGGATTCCCCACGACGGGCAGGGCACCGGCACCCAGGCCGCCGAGTGCAATTAATAACGCTCCAATGGTTCCGAGCCATCTCAGGCTAAAAAGTGTGCGCAGTTGGGCAATGGTGCGGCGGTGAACGTCGCCAAGCGCTGCGTGGTCCGCGCCTTCGGTGGAGTCGGGAAAATCCTGGTGGAGGAGCGCGGAGCGGGATCCCGGTACTCCCATGCGGGGGAGTTCATCGCGCACGCCCCAGATGACTCGGTGCAATCGCCCCGATTGGGTGTAGCCGCGCTCGATATTCATGCCTGTTTACCTTAGTCGCTCGTTGGTGAGAAGCGACTAGGTGTCCGCGACACGAATGAAAGAGTGGAAATCGGGAATGAATTAAGGAACACTAGTGTTGTCTAAAGGGAGAGTGTTTCATTCAAGGAGGTGTACACCGTGACGAAGGAGTTGCCAAGGGAAACTCGCTCTACAGAGGGCGATACCCGCCGACACGTCATGCTGTTGCTTCTCAAGGATGGCCCGGTAACGGCGTCGTATTTGGGTGGACGTCTCGGTCTCTCTGCAGCCGGCATTCGTCGGCACTTAGACATTCTGGTGGAGGAAGGACTCACCGAGGTGGTGCACCGCCGCCCGCCAGCCCGTCCCGGGCAAACAGTAGGCCGCGGTCGCCCCGCCAAGCATTTCCGCCTTACGGATCAAGGGCGCGCCCAATTTGGTCACGCCTATGACCAGTTGGCGGCGGAAGCACTCACAGCGCTGCGAGAAGCGGGTGGTCCGGAAGCAGTCCGCCGCTTTGCCAAGGCGCGATTCGAACGCCTCGTAGAGGACGTGACACCTTTGGTACAGGATGAGGAATCTGTTCCGGAGGTGGCTCGTCAGCTAGCTGAGGTGCTCGATGCGCATGGCTACGCGGCCACGGTGACGTCGGTGGGCAACGGAGTACAGATTTGCCAGCACCACTGCCCGGTTGCCCACGTGGCCACCGAGCACCCGGAGTTGTGTGAAGCTGAACAGGAAGTCTTCTCCGCGCTATTAGGCAAACATGTGCAGCCCTTAGCCTCCATCGCGGATGGCCATGGAATCTGCACCACGAATATCCCCTTAACTCCCGTTCCACTATCTTCGGCGGAACGGGAGGAGAACTGATCGAACTAGAAAGGAGCGGGCTTTGACACAGGCACAACCAGCACCCGGGCTTGAGACCAAGATGAGCGATGACGAGATCATCTCCTCCATCGGTGGCTATGAGTACGGCTGGCGTGATTCCGACGAAGCCGGCCAGGCAGCACACCGCGGTTTGAGCGAGGATGTCGTCCGCGATATCTCGAAGAAGAAGAACGAGCCGGAATGGATGCTCGAGTCCCGCCTCAAGGCGCTGCGTGTATTCAACAAGAAGCCGGTTCCGACGTGGGGCCCGGATCTCTCCGGAATCGATTTCGACAATATTAAGTACTTTGTCCGCTCCACCGAGAAGCAGGCCCAGACCTGGGACGACCTGCCGGACGACATTAAAGAGACCTACGACAAGCTGGGTATTCCGGACGCCGAAAAGAAGCGTCTTGTCTCTGGCGTTGCCGCGCAGTATGAGTCCGAGGTGGTTTACCACAAGATCCGTGAGGACCTCGAGGCTCAGGGCGTTATCTTCGTTGATACCGACACCGCCGTGCGCGAATACCCGGAGATCCTTCAGGAGTACTTCGGCACTGTTATTCCGGCCGGTGACAACAAGTTCTCTGCGCTGAATAACGCGTGCTGGTCCGGCGGTTCCTTCGTGTACGTCCCGAAGGGCGTCCACGTAGATATTCCGCTGCAGGCCTACTTCCGTATTAACACCGAAAACATGGGCCAGTTCGAGCGCACCCTCATCATCGTGGAGGAGGGCGCCTACGTTCACTACATCGAGGGCTGCACCGCGCCGATCTACAACTCGGATTCGCTGCACACCGGTGTTATCGAGATCGTCGTGAAGAAGGGCGGCCGCTGCCGCTACACCACCATTCAGAACTGGTCCACCAACGTCTACAACCTGGTGACCCAGCGCGCCAAGGTCGAAGAGGGCGGCACCATGGAATGGGTCGATGGCAACATCGGCTCCAAGGTGACCATGAAGTACCCGTCCTGCTGGCTGACCGGCGAGCACGCCAAGGGTGAGGTCCTCTCCCTGGCCTTTGCTGGCGATAACCAGGTCCAGGACACCGGCTCCAAGATGATCCACATGGCGCCGAACACGTCCTCCAACATCGTCTCGAAGTCCGTGGCCCGCAACGGCGGCCGCGCGGCCTACCGCGGCTTGGTGCAGGTCAACGCTAACGCTACGAACTCCGCTGCCAACGTTGAGTGTGATGCCTTGCTTGTGGACAATGACTCGAGGTCGGATACGTATCCGTACAATGACATCCGTAATGATCACGTCACCCTTGGCCACGAGGCAACGGTCTCCCAGGTTTCTGAGGAGCAGCTGTTCTACCTCATGTCCCGCGGTATCGCTGAGGAAGAGGCCATGGCGATGATTGTGCGCGGCTTCGTCGAGCCGATTGCTAAGGAGCTCCCGATGGAATACGCGCTGGAGCTCAACCGTCTTATCGAGCTGCAGATGGAAGGATCGGTGGGCTAAGTGGTAGCTTCCAACGAATTTAATCCTGCTGACGTCACCAAGGGTGACCAGTTCACCTCATTCAATGTGGAGGATTTCCCGGTTCCGCACGGCCGCGACGAAGTCTGGCGCTTCATCGCGCTGCGCAACCTGCGTGGTCTGCACAACGGCGAGTTCGCACCGGCTACGGCGCAGAAGATCGACGTCGTGGCGCCGGAAGGCGTGACCTCCGAAACCGTTGCGCCTGACGACGATCGCCTAGGCACCGCTGGCGCTCCTGCCGACCGTGTTGCTGCACAGGCGTGGTCCTCGATGCCGGAGGCACAGGTCGTTACGGTCGACGCGGAAGCACGACTGGAGAAGCCGGTGGAGATTACCATCACCGGTGCTGGTGAGGGCGTGACTTCCTTTGGTGCAACCTCCATCCACGTGGGCCACCACGCAGAGGCCACCATCGTGCTTAAGTACGTTGGCTCCGGCACCCACGCGGACAATGTTGAGTTCGTGCTTGGCGACGGCTCCCAGGTCACCGTCGTCGTTGACGCTGACTGGGAAGACGATGCAGTGCACCTGTCCCACCAGATTGCAAAGGTGGGCCGGGACGCCGTACTGCGCCACAACACCGCCATCTTTGGCGGCGAGATTGTGCGCCTCGCTCCGCGCGTGGTTTTCGATGCTCCCGGCGGCGATGCCGAACTGCTCGGCGTCTACTTTGCTGATGCCGGCCAGTACTTTGAGAACCGCCTGCTGGTGGACCACGACGTGCCGAACTGCCGTTCCCGCGTGTTCTACAAGGGTGCTCTGCAGGGTGCAACGGCTGCGCAGAAGGCCGATGCCGGCTCCGCTTCCCGCACCCCGGAGGCCCGCACCTGCTGGGTCGGTGACGTGCTCATCCGCAAGAATGCGAACAACACGGACACCTATGAGACGAACAACAACCTGATCCTCACCGAGGGTGCGCGCGCTGATGCCATCCCGAACCTGGAGATCCAGACCGGTGAGATCGTCGGTGCTGGCCACGCCGCAACGGTGGGCCGCTTCGACGACCTCGAGCTGTTCTACCTCATGTCCCGCGGTATCCCTGCCGCCGAGGCACGTCGCCTCATCATCCGCGGCTTCTTCTCTGAAGTCATTTCCCGCATCCCGGTCGAGTCCCTGCGCGAGGATCTGGAATCCCGCGTCGTCGACGAGCTCGCCAAGATCAACGCTTAAATCTTTCCGAAAGCAGGTACCAACTCAATGTCTACCCTGGAAATCAAGAATCTCCACGCGCAGGTGCTCCCACATGAGGAGGACGGTGAGCCCACGCCGATCCTCAAGGGCGTAAACCTCACCATCAATTCCGGTGAGACCCACGCTGTCATGGGTCCGAACGGCTCCGGCAAGTCCACTCTGTCCTACGTTATCGCTGGTCACCCCAAGTACGAGGTGACCGAGGGTGAGGTGCTCCTCGACGGCGAGAATATCCTCGAGATGGAAGTCGATGAGCGCGCCCGCGCTGGTCTCTTCCTGGCTATGCAGTACCCGACTGAGGTGCCGGGCGTGAAGATGTCGCAGTTCATGCGTTCCGCCGTGACCGCTATCCGCGGTGAGGCTCCGAAGCTGCGTGAGTGGAACAAGGAGCTCACTGAGGCTCGTGAGAAGCTGGCCATCGATAAGTCCTTTGCACACCGCTCCGTGAACGAGGGCTTCTCCGGTGGTGAGAAGAAGCGCCACGAGGTTATGCAGCTGGATATCCTCAAGCCGAAGTTCGCCGTCATGGATGAGACCGACTCCGGCCTGGACGTCGACGCCCTGCGCGTCGTTTCCGATGGCATCAACAGCTACCAGGAGGAGACCAAGGGTGGCATCCTCCTCATCACGCACTACAAGCGCATCCTCAACTACGTTGTCCCGGACTTTGTCCACGTCTTCGCCGACGGACAGATCATCAAGACCGGCGGCGCTGAACTGGCTGACCAGCTTGAGGCAGACGGCTACGAGCAGTTCCTCAAGTAGGCAGTAGCGCCGATCACGACCACACCACGACACGCTAGAGAAGAAGAACCGAGCACAAGGACCTATGCCTGAACTAGACGTTACTGCGATTCGGGAACAATTCCCTATCCTCTCGCGGACCGTGCGCGACGGTAAACCACTGGTGTACCTGGATTCGGGAGCGACCTCGCAACGTCCCCTGCCGGTATGGAAGGCCGAGGAGGAGTTCGTGCTCGGCACCAACGCGCCGGTACACCGTGGCTCTTACCAGCTGGCGGAGGAGGCTGATGACGCCTATGAGTCCGCTCGCCAGGCCATTGCCGCCTTCGTTGGAGCTGATCGCGATGAGATTTCCTTCACCAAGAACGCCACGGAGGCGTTGAATGAAGTTGCCTATGTGCTCAGTGACGAGCGCGCGGGCGAGCTTTATGTTGGTGAGGGCGATACCGTCGTGGTCACCGAGTTGGAGCACCACGCGAACTTGGTGCCGTGGCAAGAGCTGTGCCAGCGCACCGGCGCGACGCTGAAGTGGTACTCCATGACTGAGGACGGCCGCATTGATCTCGATTCGCTCGAGCTCGATGACTCTGTCAAGGTCGTGGCTTTTACCCACCAATCCAACGTGACCGGGGCCGTGGCGCCCGTCGCAGAGTTGGTGCGTCGTGCTCGTGCCGTGGGCGCCATGGTCGTCCTCGACGCCTGCCAGTCGGTGCCCCACATGCCCGTGGATTTCCACGAACTCGACGTCGATTTCGCCGCGTTCTCTGGGCACAAGATGTGTGGGCCGACCGGCGTGGGCGTTCTCTACGGCAAGCAACAGCTGTTGGCGCAGCTGCCGCCTTTCCTCACTGGCGGCTCCATGATCGAGGTAGTCAAGATGGAGGGTTCGACGTTCGCCGAGCCACCCACCCGCTTTGAGGCTGGTACCCAGATGACCAGCCAGGTTGTGGGCCTTGGTGCAGCAGTGAAGTTCTTGAGCGAGGTGGGCATGGACGCCATCCACGCTCATGAGCAAAAACTCACTGCATTGGCCTTGGAGAAGCTTGCTGAGATCCCCGGCGTGCGCATCATCGGGCCTGAGAACACCGAGGATCGTGGGGGAGCGGTCTCCTTCATTGTCGATGGGATCCACCCACATGATTTGGGCCAGGTTCTTGATTCCCATGGTGTGTCCATCCGCACCGGCCACCATTGTGCGTGGCCGCTGCACCGCGCGTGCCAGGCTAATTCGACCGCACGCGCTAGCTTTTACCTGTACAACACTGAGGACGAGGTCGACGCCCTCATAGAGGCGGTGCGGGCTGCCCGCACCTTCTTTGGAGTGAGCGAATGAACCTAGATTCCATGTACCAGGACGTCATCCTGGATCACTATAAGAACCCGAAGTTCTCTGGCCTCCGCGAAGGCCAGGCAGAGGTCCACCACGTCAACCCTTCCTGCGGTGACGAAATCACTCTCCGTGTCAAGCTTTCCGCTGATGGCACCACTGTTGAGGACGTGTCCTACGACGCCGAGGGCTGCTCCATCTCGCAGGCCTCAACCTCCGTCATGGCGGAGGAAATCGTGGGCATTCCGCTGGAGGAGGCTAACGCCAAGCTCGAGGAGTTTGATCGGATGGTGACTTCCCGCGGCGAAGTTGAGGGAGACGACCAGATCATCGGGGATGGCGTTGCCTTTGCTGGCGTAGCCAAGTTCCCCGCCCGTGTTAAATGCGCTCTCCTCGGCTGGAAGGCCTTCCAGGCCGCCACCGTGGAAGCGTTGAATGAATTGGAGAAGTAGATGGCTGATAACACTGAAACCACCGGTGGCAGCACCGATCCTTACCAGGACCAGAATGCCTCCTTCGATGGCGCTGCTGTCAAGCCTGAACAAACCGAAGAGCAGATTGCGAAGACCTTCGATATCACCGAGTACCTCCGTGATGTCATCGACCCGGAGCTCGGAATCAACATCGTTGATCTGGGCTTGGTCTATGACGTCTGGCTCGACGATATTGATGGCAAGAACACCTGCGTCATCAACATGACGCTGACCTCCCCGGCCTGCCCACTCACCGATGTCATCGGCGAGCAGATCGAGGATGTCATCGTGGGCAACAAGCTCGCCGAGG
>OJKZ01000656.1_pt1 | contig 13108 bp, 13 predicted proteins | sample 1596791 | NCBI WGS metagenome assembly OJKZ01 (sample SAMEA3904677, study PRJEB24821) | metagenome | biome: Builtin; feature: hospital; material: surface | place: USA | collected 2013-06-04 | reverse complement strand
TACACTAGATCGCTCGTCGGCAGCGTCAGATGTGTATAAGAGACAGGCCCTGATTGCAACTTCCGCCCCCGCATTCGCGGGTAACGACCGTCCGATCGCAGTCGGCGAACTTCCGGCCTCGGCACAGCAATTTATCAAGACGCATTTCGGCGGCATCGAGGTCGCCTTGTCCAAAGTGGACGAGGAACTTTTTGACAAGGACTACAAGGTGGTGTTCGTCAACGGCGCGAAGGTCGAATTCACGAAGAACGGCGAGTGGAAAGATGTCGAATGCAAATACGGCGAGGTGCCGGCCGCCATCGTGCCGCAGCAGATCCGCGACTATGTCGCCAAGAACTATCCCGACCGCAAGGTCACGGCGATCGACCGCGACCGCCGCGACTACGAAGTTGAACTGGACAACGGCCTCGACCTGAAATTCGACCTGAAATTCCGTCTGATAGACATCGACGATTAATCCCGGTATTAACCTTAAATTCGGAATCGTATGAAGAAATTCACGGTATTGGTAATGGGACTCGTGTCGCTGGGTGCGATGGCGGGTTGTGAAGACGACGATAGGAAATCGGTAAGGGTGCCGGCCGCCGTGCAGGGTGCTTTCGGGAAAATGTTCCCCGCTGCGAGCCATGTCGAATGGGAAGACAGGGGCGGATATGTAGTCGCCGATTTCCGCAGCGCGGGCACGGTCATGCAGGCATGGTTCGATGCCGCCGGCAAATGGCACATGACCGAGGAGGACATCTCCTATGCCGAACTGCCCCAGGCGGTGCGTACAGCCTACGAGGCCGGCGATTATGCCGCCTGGCATGTGGACGACGTGGACAAGTTGCAGCGCAACGGCCAGGAGACGGTCTACGTGATCGAAGTCGAACACGCCAAGCAGGAATTCGACCTCTATTATTCCGAAGACGGCGTGCTGTTGCGCGAGGCGGCCGATACGGACGGTAACGGCGACCACGGCGATATGCTCCCGCAGGAACTGCCGAAGGCAGTCAGCGATTTCATCGCCCGGAAATACCCCGGTGCCCGTATCATCGACGCGGAGCGGGAGAAGGGAAATACCGAGGTCGATATCATCTTCGCCGGGAAAGCGCTCGAAGTGTGCTTCGGTACGGGCGACGCCTGGCTGTGGACGAAGACCGAGTTGCGTCTTTCGGAGATTCCGGATGTGGTGAGGCGGGCTTTGCAGTCATCGCAGTACGGCACGTGGGAGATCGACGATGCCGACCTCTACGAAAGCCCCGACCGCGTATGGTATGCCTTCGACATGGAAGACCCGCGATCCGAACGGGAGGTGACGGTGCGTATCCTCGGGGACGGCACCCTGCTCTGATCGTCCCGCATATTTGTACGGAGCCTGCATCCCTGGGTGCGGGCCCCGTTTTTTTTTGTTATAACATAGAGCTATATCGTTATAAAATAATATGATGTGTTTTTCGTACAAATTAGTAGAAACTATTGTATATTTGTATCAGGAAAAGAAAATACAAACACAAACTTAAAACAATATTACTATGTTAAGCAAGAAATTACATGACGCACTGAATGCGCAGATCAACGCCGAGCTGTGGTCGGCCTATCTTTATCTTTCGATGTCGATGGACGCCGAGAACAAGGGGCTGAAAGGTGTGGCCAACTGGTTTTTCGTCCAGTTCCGCGAGGAGCAGGATCATGCCCGCATCCTGATGAACTACATCAATTCGCGCGATGCCAAGGTCGTGCTGAAGCCGATCGAGGAGGTGCGTACCGAGTGGACGTCGCCGCTCGATATGTTCAAGGATACGCTGGAGCATGAGAAGGTAGTGACTTCGATGATCAACAACCTGGCAGCCATCGCTGCCGAAGATAAGGATTTCGCATCGTCGAACATGCTCGTATGGTTCGTCGACGAGCAGGTCGAGGAGGAGGAGTCGGCACGCGACATGATTACCGCCTGCGAGGCTGTAGAGGGTAACAAGTTCGGGCTTTATACGCTCGACAAGGAACTGGCGGCCCGCGTTTACCAGCAGGCTTCGCCGCTTGCCACGGCAACCGAATAATTCGCAGCGAACCTGATTGCTGAGTCTGCCGCCCCGGGAAACCGGGGCGGCTGCTTTTGCAGGGTGACCCGGCAGCCTGCGCATCCGGGCCGGATGGCGGGGGCAGTTCCGGGGGAGCTATTGGGGAGAAGCTATTCCGGGGGGGCTATTGAGGGGCATGATTCCGGGGAAAGCGATTCCGGGGTGTCGGGCAGGGGCGATTCCCGAGGGAGATTGCGGGGCTGAAATGCGGCGGTTTGCCGCATGCCGGAACCGTACCGGCCGGGAAGGAGGCGCGGGAATGGCCTTGTGAAGAGGGCCGGGAGCGGGATGTGGAAAAACAAGGGCCGGATGCCGGAGCGCCTGCAGGGCGGATAGGGGGGCTCACCTCATCGCTTTGCCTTGTAGTCGATCCCGGCCTTGCGGGCCTGCGAATGCTGGTACGGGCGGCGGATGCGGTAAAGGCGCCCGTCCTTGACAAGCCGTGCCCCGGTTTGGTGGAAAACGAAGGGGATGTCTGCCGCGACGCATTGGCGGCGGATCGAAAGTATCCAGTCGTAATTGCAGGGGCGGGCTTCGTTGCCCGATTCGCCCCCGACGGAAACCTCTTCGATTCCGGGGACGAGGTATCGTGCGATGTCGAGCGGCCCGAGCAGCGGGGCGCAGATGACCAGCTTGTGGCGCAGGGGGGCGTCCAGCAGCAAAGGCAGCCGGTAGTCGGCCATCGCCTGGTTCTCGACCGTGCAGCCCACGGCGAGGTTTTTGTAGCCTCCGCCCCAGTCGGGCGGCAATACCTGCATGAGGCGGTCGATACGCTTGGTGATGAAGAAAAAGCGCAGGTCGCTGCGTATGCGGATCATCTCCCACGCTTCGGCGCGCCATGCGTCGGCCTCCTCGACGAGGAAATCGGACGTGAAGCAGGTGTAGACCATCTCGCCGGGCGGGACTTTGTAGCGTCCGTCGCGCGTGCGGCGCACGGGGAGGTTAAAGGCCGTTGTCCTGCGTACCTCGCGGCTGTCCTTGTCGTGCTGCGCATCCTGCCGGTAGACGTAGCAGTGCCGGCAGCCTTCGCTGAGCTTGCGGCATCCGTGCCACGGGTTCCAACTGACCGACATAACCTGTTATTTGAGTTCCATGCGCAGGCGCACCATGTGGCGGCACTCGACGCCGTTTTCGAAAAACGGAACGGGGTAGTGTTTGCTGAAATAGTCCACGTCGACGCCGCAGCGGACGAACCCGCAGCGTTCGTAGAGCGCAATCTGTCCCACGCCCAGATCGCCCGTACCGATTTCGAGAAGATGGAACCCGGCCGCACGGGCCGTGGCGACGGCGTGGCGGAGCATGGCTGTGGCGATGCCCTTGCGCTGGTGTTCGGGGACGACGGCGATATTGACCACTTCGGCCGTGAACGGCCGCGTGTGCAGGAATACATACTGGCCGAGGATTTCCCCGTCGCGACGTGCGACATAGGTTGTGCCGCGGTCGGCGTAGTCGGCTACGGACTCTTCCGATTCGTCGGCCAGCAGCAGCAGGTCGCGCTGCGGCGTGTCTGTCATTACAATTTCGAGATCCATGTCAGAAAAGCGATGCGGCGCCTTCGAAGGTCGCCAGTACGACGATATAACGCAGGGTCTTGCCCGCGAGCATCGAGCCGCCCGTGAGCCAGACGTTGCTGCGCATCAGCCCCAGCACGATGGCGATGGCCTCGCCGATCGTGGGCAGGAATGCGAAGAAGGCCATCAGCGCCCCGCGCCCGGAGAGGAACCTGCGCGCCCGTGCCAGTTGTTTTTCGCTCACGCCCAGCCGGGTGACCCACTCGCTTTTTCCCAGCGTGCCGATCCAGTAGCAGCTCATGCCGCCCAGCGTGTTGCCCAGCGATGCGGCTGCGACGCACAATACCGGGTCGAGCCCCATGTGCACGAGCACGATCATCACGGCTTCGGAGCTGAACGGGAGGATGCTCCCGGCGATGAATGCCGAGAAGAAAAGTCCCCAATAGCCCCAGTCGGCCAGTATTTGCGAAAGCGATTCCATGCCTTGGTGTCCGATTTTGTGCAAGAGTAGTCTGCCTGCGGGACAAAGATAGCTTTTTTGCCCGAATGGGCTTGCAGGAGCCCTGCAAAATGCGCTAATTTTGTCTGAAACGTAAATCTGACCGCTTATGCTTAAATCGAGACTTTGTATCGCTTTTTTCGCTTTTGCCGTGGGGTGCGCCCCTGCGCAGAAGCCGCTTACCGACTATGTGAACCCCATGCTGGGGACGGCGACGCTGTGGGACAGCGTCGACCTGGGATTCAAACCCACCAAACGGACATGGGGCGCCGAGGTCTTCCCCGGATCGTCGCTGCCCAACGCCATGGTGCAGGTCAGCCCCGTCACCAAGTTCCACAGCGGTGCGGGGTACCAGTATGAAGATTCCGTGATCTACGGCTTTACGCACACCAACAAGGGGCACTGGAACCTTTGCCATATTCCCCTGCTGCCTGTGACGGGGACGCCCACGCCGGGTGACTACTGCTCGCCGTTCAGCCACGAGCGCGAGTCGGCCGCCCCGGGGTATTACCAGGTATTCCTCGACCGTTACGGCGTCGATGCACAGCTCAGCTCGACGCTGCGCTGTGCATTCCATAAATATACCTATCCCGCGGGTGCCGCGCCCGCCGTGCTGGCAGACCTGCAGCGTTCGAACGAGCATGTGCGTGCGTGGGATATCCGCAAGGAGGGCGACAATGTGTTCGCCGGCTGGCAGCAGACCGGCGAGAAGATGTATTTCTACGCCGTGGCGAACCGTCCCGTGACCGGGATAGAGCCCGTCGTCGAGGGCGACCGCGAGGTGCGCATCGTGCGTTTCGGCGAGGGTGACGGGGCACTGGAGCTCCGGATCGGGTTCTCGTTCGTGAGCGAGAAGAACGCCCGCGAGAACCTCGAGGCCGAGATGCTTGGCAAGAGCTTCGCCGAGGTGCGCTCCGAGGCTACGGCGACGTGGAACGACCTGTTGGGGCGGATCCGCGTCGAAGGCGGCACGGAGCGGGAAAAGGGGCTGTTCTATTCGAGCCTCTACCGTTCGTTCCTCTGGCCGGCGCTGCGCAGCGACGTGAACGGCGAGTTCACCGATGTCGACGGAAAGGTCATCAATCCCGGTTTCCGTTACTATACGGGCCCGTCGTATTGGGACGACTACCGCAATAAGCTGATCCTGCTGGGGATGCTGGCTCCCGATGTGGCGGCCGACGTCATCAGCTCCGATGTCGACAAGGGCGAGAAACGGGGCGGGTTCATGCCCACGTTCTTCCACGGTGACCACGCTTCGGCGTTCGTGGCCGGGACTTACCTGCGCGGCAACCGCGGCTTCGACGTCAACCGTGCCTACAACCTCGTGCTGCGCAACGCTACGGTACAGGGCCCGAGCCGCCCCTGGCTCGACGAGTATGTCGCCAAGGGGTACATTTCGGAAATGGACGTCGAGAACCCCGTGACGTGGACGGTCTGCAAGGCCGCCGTCACCAAGACGCTGGAGTACAGCTACGACGACTATGCGGTCGCCCTGCTGGCCGATGCGCTGGGCGACAAGGAGAACCGCGACATGCTGATGAAGCGCACGTCGAACTACAAGAACCTCTTCGACCCCTCGACGGGGCTGATGCGCGGGCGCCTCGAAAACGGCGAGTGGATCACGCCTTTCGACGACCAGTATCCCTACTATGAATATATGTACCGCGAGGCGAATGCCTGGCAGCAGGCGTTCTTCGCACCGCACGACACCGAGGGGCTGATCGGCCTCTTCCCGAGCCGCGAGGCGTTCGGCGAACAGCTGGACAAACTCTTCTCGATTCCGTGGAAAGGATACGAAGTGGACAACCTCTCGTGCTTCATCGGCCAGTACTGCCACGGCAACCAGCCCGACCACAGTTTCCCGTACCTCTATTATTTCATCGGTCGCCAGGAGCGTTCGCAGGAGTTGTTGGATTACATTCTCGACCGCTTCTACGGTATGGGGCCGGAAGGGCTGGCGCTGTGCGGTATGGACGATGCGGGCGAGATGTCGTCGTGGTACGTGTTCAATGCCATCGGCCTTTACACCTATTCGCCGGCCGACCCCGAATATATCGTGACCGTGCCGCTGTTCGACAAGGTGCAGGTCGCGCTGGGCGACGGCAACCGCTGGACGATCCGTCACGACGGTCAGGGGCGTAAGATTACGGGCATCACCTGCGGCGGCAAGCCCGTCGACGGTTGGTTCGTGTCGCACGATGCGCTGAACAAGGGCGAACTGGTGATTTCGACCTCCAAAGAATAATGGCGCAGGGGTGCGGGGGTAACCCCGCGCCCTTCGCCTACCTCGGGCGGGAGTTTCGGATGCCGGCCGGAAGGTACCGGAAGATACCTGAGCCGGGAAGGTGCAGCCGGGTGTCCGGGCCCGGGAGGATCGTTGCATGAAGCGGCGGCAGGGGTATTCCTGCCGCCGCTTCATGTCGTTTCTATGGGGTTGAGGCGTTGCTGGGGTTTGGCGGGGAGCCCGGCTGCTGCTCCGGCCGTGCGGGTCAGGATTTTTCAGCCCGGCTGAGGATGGCAGGGCTTTGTACGTGCACGCCGAATTCGGCGGCTTTGGCGAGTATGCGCCGCGCCAGTGCGGCTTTCTTCGCGTCGGGTGCATAGCGGAAATAGGCTTCCGCCGCGCGGACGTGCTCGGCGTCGACGAGCGGGAATTCGCGCGTTTCGGGGATGCCGAATGCCGAATCGGGAAGTTCGTGCCGCTCTGCAGCGGTGAGGCGGTCGTCGGTGTGTGTGGCCATGGTTTTTCCTGTTTTGGTTTTATGCGTGGATACGCAAATTCCCGGCCAGCGTGTGCCCCCTCCCCACCTGCGGCGGGATTCGCGGTTTACCCGATGATCGTGGCGACGATGCGGCGGCCCGGGGCGCGGTTGCGGAACTCGCAGAGGTAAATCCCCTGCCAGGTGCCGAGGTTGAGCCTGCCGCGGGTGACGGGAACGGTGAGTTCGACGCCCGTGAGCGTCGATTTGGCATGTGCGGGCATGTCGTCGTCGCCTTCGAGCGTATGGGTGTAGTAGACCTCGCGTTCGCCTACCAGCCGGTCGAAGATCGCTCCGAGGTCGTTACGCACGTCGGGGTCGGCGTTTTCGTTGATCGAAAGCCCTGCGGAGGTGTGCTTGACAAAGAGGTGTACCAGTCCGGCGTCGGGCAGCGGCGGGAGGTGGGACAGTACTTCGTCCGTAACCAGGTGGAACCCGCGGCTGCGAGGCGTGAGGGTGAATTCTGCTTGCTGAACCATGGTGGAATATTGATGTACGTGTGCAAAGGTACGAAAAATTGCGGGCCGCCGTGTCCCGGGAACGGGTATATGTTGCCGCCGGGGTCGGGCATGGTACGGCAGCGGGAGATTATGCATCGAAATATTGGAAAATCCGGTATTTATTTTGATCTTCGTAGCACTAAATGCCGCTATCATGTCCGCTATCCTGAATTTCCTGTTCCCGGGGGAACCCCGGGATTCCCGCAGCTCGTGGCTGTTGCTTGCTGCGCGTGTCGTTTTCGGCCTGCTGCTGATGTCGCACGGCATCGCCAAGTTGCAGAACTTCGAGGCGCTCTCGGCGACGTTCCCCGATCCGCTGGGTGTCGGGAGCCGGATGTCGCTCGTGCTGGCCGTTTTCGGGGAGGTCGTCTGCGCGGCCGGGTGTGTGGCCGGGTTACTCTACCGGCTGGCGCTCATCCCGATGATCTTTACGATGTGTGTGGCTTTCTTTGCGGTACACGGCGGCGATCCCTTTGCCGCACGTGAGCCGGCGCTGGTTTACCTGGTTGTCTTCGTCCTGATGTACGCTGCCGGCCCCGGCCGCTACGCCGCCGATACGCTCATTGCACAACGGATCCGTGCGCCGAAGCGTTAGCCCCGGTTCTTGCCGAGGGTGGGGAGGATAGTAGGGGTGTCGTGAACCCGTTTCGTCCCCGGAGGCGGCCGCCGCATGGAAACGATGAAGGCAGATGCCTTTTATCATCTGCCCTCAGCTTTTTGCGGTCATAGACCTTTTTCGACTTGTGTACCCGGCTGAAATTGACCGGGCGGTCGTGATTCCCGATCTCGGCCTCACGGCTTGCCCTGCGGTTGGCCTTGAGGTAATCACGCAGTCCGTTCGTCTTTGTTTTCATCACTACATCGGTTTTACGGGGGCAAAGATAATCGGAATATTTTAAGGGGGAGCGCCCTGAGGCTAATTTCCCGTTCCGGTGCCTTATTATGCCTGCTGCAGGTCGGCGAACCAATAGGAATAGCTCTTTTCCGACCCGTCGTCAAGGCGGATGCGGTAACTTCGGCGCAAAGGCGTGCCGAGCCGGAACGGGACGGGGGTGCGGAAGATCGGCCCGTCGTAGCAGAATGTGTGGTATTCGCCGTTTTCGCCGTTGGGGTCGACGCCCGCAGGCAGCGAGGCGATGAATGCGGGGTCTATCTCGCGCCCGACGGCGTCGGCGCCAAGGCTGTCGGCCATCGTGGTGACGATGACCGTCCTGAGCCCCGAGGCAAGGAAGTCGTGCATCACGTCGCTAGAGGATTTTCCCCAGAGCGGTTCCGCGATCCCGATGCCGTGGGGTGCGAGTTTCTGCTCGCGGTATTTGCGTACGTCGTGCAGGAAGATGTCCCCGAAGATGAAACAGGTTACGCCCTGCGCCTTGAAATGCTCCACGGCACGGGACATGGCAGCCCCGTAGTCCTCCATATTGCCTTTCGGGGTGAGGTCGACGATGTGCAGGGGGATGCCGATACTGTCGGCCTGTGCCTGCAGCAGGGCGGTCGGGATGCCGTGCATGGTCGAACGGTGCGTGTCTCGGTTTACGGTCGTCAGCAATGCGACGATTTCGTATTTGCCCGACTGCATCGCCCGCAGCAGGGCATGGGCGGAGTCCTTGCCACCGCTCCAGTTGAAAACCGCCTTTATCCGTTCCATGTCACATGTCCGGCGTTGTGGAAGAATCCGCAGACGAGGGTCAGGTATTCGGGCAATTTGCCGTCCGTGCCCCATTTCAGGTCGATGCCGAAGAGCTCGGCGGTAGTTTTGCCGATGTCGAATCCGCAGGCTTCGAGCGACGGGCGCACCAGTTCGGGGTGTCGGCAGGGCTTTCCGTCGGGACGTGTGCAGGTGCCTTCGGGGCAGTGGAGGCATGTCCCGACGTAGGCGAACGAAAGGCCGCCGTACTGCCGTTCCATCCCGAGCAATTGCTGTTCGAGGCGTCTGCGTTCGGGCAGGATCAGCCGTCCGGCTTCCGAAAAGGGGAGCCCCTGCTTTTGCGGAACGATTTTCGTGACGGTGAGCAGTGCCGTGGCGTAGCCGGAAAGGTACCTCCCGACGCTGAATCCGAAAGGGGGGCATCCCCAGCTGCGCCCGTAATTGGGGCAGGCGAGGCAGTAGCCCCCGATCCGTTCGGCATCGCGGAAACGGGCGATGTAATCGGCAGCGGGAAGTTCCGCCGAAAAATCCCGGGCCGTATATGGAAGCGAAATATCCACGTGGTAAAAATAGCGGTTTTACCGTGCCGTGGTGCCGGTTTGTGAAAATAATCCGGATTTCCGGACAATTTTTCGGAATAATCCGCTATATTTGCTTCAGATTTGGTTCTCCGCTCCCCGTCGCGGGAGGGTGTGAAAAGGGAATCGGGTGTAAATCCCGGACAGTCCCGCTGCTGTGAAGCCCCGTGACGTTCCGAATATCTCAGCCACTGCCCCGCGGGGCGGGAAGGCTTCGGGACAGGGGGCAGTCAGAAGACCTGCCAGATCGATTCGTTGTCGGAAAGCCCCGCGGACTGGGCGTCTGGTTTCGGTCGTATGATGCTTTGGGATTTTATGCAATCGGCGTTTTGCAGGGATTACTGTCCTGTTTTTCGATGCAAGGTTCAGGCGCGCGGCCGGGCGGAACCCGGACGTATTCCTGCAAGCCGTGCGGCGGAAATTTTGAGAATTGACAAACCGGAAAGGCATGGTAATATGGAACACGATGCTGTAATGAATTTTGGGATGCGGCCATGTCTTTTGTAAATAACGATGGTTATGAATATCGTACTGTATGGAGTATCGGCGGAAATCGCCGGGAAAATCGCCGGGAAATACGGCCTCAAACTGATAAGTACACCCGATAAGTTCCAGCCTTCGGGAACCGTGGTGCTGGTGCCGCCGATGGGCACCCCGCGGCAGTTGCTCGCCTTCTACAATGCCATGCTGCGCCATGAGGACGACGTCGATGCGGTGATCGTCTGCGGTATCGAATCCTGCGAGGCGGCCAGCACGGTGCAGTATTGCACGCCCCCGGGGAAATTCTTCTCGCTGGGCGGTGACCTCGAACCCGAAGAACTGGAGTCGGAGTTGTACGTGATCCTCGATTCCCTGTTTGCGGAAGGTAACCAGATCAATTTCTAAGTCCCGGGGGCAGGTATCGCCGCAGTTGCGGTGCACCGTTCCCGGCCGGCATAATCCGGGATTATATCCTCCCGTGCGCGGGCGGGGCTGTTGCGTAATTTCTGCGTGCCGGGTCGTTTCGGGTATGGATGTCCAGAGGTCGGTGCGGGGCGCCGCATGGGGTTATACCCGCGTGCAGCGTCGTGCGGCCGTGGTGCCCTGCATGTCTGCTGTGGGCATTATTTTCATGATGCCAGAATTTTATTTCCCCACACAGTGTTTTGAAAAGATGTGTTTGAGTACCTCTTCGGAGGCTAACGCATTGCGTCCCGTGACACTGCCGACATGGTGGATGACCTGGCGGATTTCTTCGCTCAGCAGGTCGGTCTGAAGGCCGCTGCCGAGCCCGTCGAGGGCCCGGCGGAGCGCATCGCCTGCGGCCGTGAGGGCTTCGTAATGGCGGTTGTTCGAAACGATTGCGTCGCCGTGGTAGAGGGCTTCCGTATCTACAAAGGAGCGCAATATCCGGCGCAGGCGGTCTATGCCGTCGCCGTTGCGGGCCGAAATGCCGATCGTGCCTTCGGGCAGGGGGCTGTCCGGTGCCGTATCCGTTTTATTTACCAGCACCAGCAGTTTCTGGTCGGCGCGGAGCGGGAATTCCGGGGCAACGGGCGCACCTGCGGCAAGGCGTGCCGCATCGGTCATGTAAATCACGATCTGCGCCCGCTCGATGCTCGACATCGTGCGCTGGATGCCCATCTGTTCCAGCCGGTCGTCCGTTGCGCGGATACCCGCCGTGTCGAGGAACCGGAAGACGACCCCGTCGATGTTGATCCGCTCCTCGATGACGTCGCGCGTCGTGCCGGCGATGTCGGAAACCAGGACGCGCTCTTCGTTGAGCAGGCGGTTGAGCAGTGTGCTCTTGCCGACGTTCGGAGCTCCCGTGATCGCTACGGCGACCCCCTCCTTGATGGCATTCCCGAGCGTGAACGAATTGCGCAGGGCGTCGATATGCGCCCCGATCCGCTGCATCGCCTCCCGCAGTTGCGCGCGGTCGGCGAATTCGACCTCTTCTTCCGAAAAGTCGAGTTCCAGTTCGAGGAGCGCAGTGAGTTCCAGCAGCTTTTCGCACAGTCCTTCCAGCGCGTCGGAATAACCTCCCCGCATCTGGTTCGCGGCGAGCGCATGGGCCGCGCGCGACGATGAAGCGATGATGTCGGCCACGGCCTCGGCCTGCGAGAGGTCTAACTTGCCGGCGAGGTAGGCGCGGATGGTGAATTCGCCCGGCCCGGCCATGCGGGCGCCGGAGGCGGTGAGCAGCCGCAAGATCTCGGAAACGATGTATTGCGATCCGTGGCAGGATATCTCGGCGGCATCCTCGCCGGTATAGGAGCGGGGTGCACGGAATACCGTGACCAGCACGTCGTCCAGTACGCGGCCCTCGTCCACGATTTCCCCGTAGTGTACCGTGTAGCCTGCTGCTGCGGCCAGCGGTTCCCGGCCGCGGAAGATACGGTCGCAGATGCGCAATGCCTCCTCCCCGCTGATGCGGATGACGGCTAATGCCCCTCCTGCGGCAGTTGCCGGGGCGGCGATGGTATCGTGATCCCGGATCATTTATCTTCCTTCGATGCGGATTCGCTGTCCCAGACGGAGTTTATGGGCGTTTTTGATGCCGTTCCAGCGCATCAGCTGCGCTGTGGTCACGCGGTAGCGGCGGGCGATGGCGCCCAGCGTATCGCCCTTCTTGACCACGTAGACCGTACCCGAGCGTTCCTGGCGTTTCTTGTCGATGTTCGCCGGGTTGATGTACTCCTTGAGGTAGGCCGAGTCTTTGGCGAAGATCGCAGGTTCGTTGGCGATGTATTGCGTGATGTTGCGCTGCGGCAGCACGAGCGTATAGGGCTTGGTCGTGGCCGGGATGATATCGAGTTTGTATTGCGGGTTGAGCTGCCGCAGGGTCTCGATCGGGATGTCGATCGTCGAGGCGATCTGCCCGAGGTGCATCAGCCGGTCGATGCGGATGGTATCCGTAGCCAGCGGGATCGGGGCTTCGGTGAGTTCGATGCCGTGCTGGCGGTGGTAGGCATAGGCGTACGAGGCGCCGATGAATGCGGGGACGTAGCCGCGCGTTTCGCGGGGCAGGTAGTCGTAGATGTCCCAGAATGTGCGCCCGTTGCCGCCGGAGCGGGCTATTGCCTTGTTGACGTTGCCCGGGCCGCAGTTGTAGGCGGCAATGGCCAGCGACCAGTCGTTATAGATGGCATAGAGGTCTTTCAGGTAGCGGCAGGCGGCCTGTGTCGAACGGACAGGGTCGCGGCGTTCGTCGACCAGCGAGTTGACTTCCAGTCCGTAGCTTTTGCCCGTCGAGGGCATGAACTGCCACAGGCCTACGGCGCCCATCGGCGACACGGCCGTGGTGGAAAGCGCCGATTCGATGATCGGCAGTGCCCGCAGTTCGACGGGGAGCCCCTCCTTGAGCAGTTCGTCCTCGATGAGCGGGAAATAGTACTGCGACATGCCCAGGATGCGGCTGATCGTGCCGTAGCGCGAATCGGTGTAGCGGTTGATATAACCCCGTACGATGTTGTTGTAAGGCAACTGGATCGGCGAAACGAGCGCCCGCAGCCGCTGGATGTAGACCTGTCTCTTATACACATCTGACGCTGCCGACGAGCGATCTAGTGTA
>OJKZ01000654.1_pt1 | contig 13126 bp, 9 predicted proteins | sample 1596791 | NCBI WGS metagenome assembly OJKZ01 (sample SAMEA3904677, study PRJEB24821) | metagenome | biome: Builtin; feature: hospital; material: surface | place: USA | collected 2013-06-04 | reverse complement strand
TAGATCGCTCGTCGGCAGCGTCAGATGTGTATAAGAGACAGCAGATATCCAACGGCCAGCGTTCCGCCAAGCGATACACGATACTTGCGGAAGTACAGATAGCTGGCTATCACCCCGATGAGGAAGGTGAGGTGCATGTAGTCGAAGAGGAAACTATATCCCTCAGATTCCAACAAGTTCACTATGCCATAGCCTCTACATGTTCATGTTTACGTGGTACTGAGCCAATTTCGGTATCGATAAGAGCGTGTTTGCCATACACACCCACGTTGTTATTACCCGCCGGGTCCGTATTCGTCATCCTGACGTCCTCTTCAGGGGCGGTGACTTGAACGGAGCCTGTCAGCTCTTCCATGGGAGCTAGCGCGTTCTCGGACTTCAATGTAGAAATGTATTTCTCCATGGCCTGGACGTGCTGCGTGTGGATGTTGACCATACCGTAAACAGCGATCTTGGCGTCATCGTCGAAGGATTCGCGGGCACGCGCTACCAGCGCTTTGCCGTTGGCTTCTTCGATGTCGGTGGTGGTCAGGATGTGACTCTCAGGAACTCCGCCGTCAACTAGTTTTTGGTACACGACGTCTTGGAGATCTCCGTAGAGCACGACTCTGTCGAACTGCCCTGCAAGATCATTGATGATGAGATCAACGAACATCGAGGCGCGGTCAGTACGATCTGCCCGGTTGTTCATCGCGATGACATGCTTTGTGTCCTCCGGTAGGCGGCCATTGTGTATGGAATTGTAAACCTTAGTGGTGGATTCCCAGTCATTAACGGCGAACATGGGAACCCAGTAGAGAGAATTGTTCTCTTCCTCGACCTTGATAACCTTGGTTGTGCCCGGATCCGGCTCTGCCTTGAGCATTCCGCGGACAGCGACGTCGGTATCGATATCGAGGGCCTCAGCCAAAGTCAAAACTACAGCGACATTCTCTTCGAACTGTTGGTACGCGAATTTGTCGACGAGACTCCGGGATAGTTCGCTCTCGTAAGCGACGATCAATCGGGAGTTCCGCGCTTCGCAGTTCTTCCGGATGACGTTAAGGACACTTTCGTTGCGCTCACCGGTGATAACCAAACCATGCTCGGGAACAGTGTTGCACAGCGAATCTGCAATTTCCTCGACTGTATCTCCCATTTCTTCCTGGTGGTCCAAGCGCACGTTGGTGATAACCGAAATAGGAGAACGAAGGATGACGTTTTGGCACAAGTTCTGGTACTTCGGCTTGACCGCCATACACTCAACAACGAGGCCGTTGACAGAGCCGTCGAGCCATTCCGTCAAGAAGTCGTACTGCTCGTTGATGTTCGCAGGGCCTGTACGTTGGATGGGGTGTTCGCCCCCTTGCGTGTCGATAACACACGCATAGGTGCCAGTGGTCTTCGACACCGTCGATATACCGGCTTCGCGCAGAACACTTCCGAGCATGCGCGTGATGGTGGATTTACTCCGTATGCCGTTGACGTGGATGTTGTAGTCAAGTTGAGACATGCGCGAGAGGTGCGCATTTTCTTTGCGACGGAACGCGTACATTCCGGCGATACCAGCCGTTCCTGCAAGCGCGGCAAACGCAATCATTAAAAAACCACTCCTGGTAGAGAATTGATGAGAGATGGGGCACGAATTGGACTTAGGGAGATGGAACCATCTAGAGAACACCCTGTTGTCTGAGAAATCTGACAGCATTAGCAACCCCAACATCTACACGATGGACCCACGTACGCGACGGAATCACGTCGACTTCCGTTCCGAAAACTAGAGCCAGGCAAGGAGATGTACTCGTTGGTAGAACTCCCCATTCCATTTTCGAAATAACCATCGAGTTTCGAAATAACCATCGAGAAGCTTACAGAGACCTCCCAGGTCTGTCTAGCGGAACACACAAGAAGAAACCTCATCCGGGCTTCGGACTTGCATTGCAGGGTTTTCTTCCGATTCCCATGTGTCCCCACGTCCGTTTACCCCACCCTGGCTCACACCTTTACCAGCGAGGAAAATATTCTTCATCAATGCAGCACAGATACCATTTAGACAACACACATCTAGTTGCCAGATAACCCATTATTACCCACTCGATACACAACCTTGACGGGGCTGTAATATTACGCATGATATCCATCACATTGCCCAAGTTTAGAGCCATCATGAAAACTCAGCCGTGTTTTATACCCGAAACAGGCTTATCTACTCAATCTTCATCAGCGTACCGGTGAACGGACGGAGATCAGGCTTCAGCGCCTCATCCTCAACCGTGATCGAGATCTTCGGGTTATCTTTCACCAGAACAGCCGACGTCGACGTCACCGTTGTTTATAGGGTCTGGCTTGTGCCCGTAACGGCTTGATACTCAGCACGTATTGTTAACTGATTGCTATGTAAATGAATTCCAGAGGATACACGAAAAGGGGCGAGGGATGGTTATCAACCACCACTCGCCCCTATGTAGAGCCAGTAAAAGGTTTTACTTACCGCTCTTTACTTCTTGAAGGGGAAGCCCAGCTCGCGCAGCAGAGCACGGCCCTCTTCGTTATTCGTTGCGGACGTCACCACGGTGATGTTCATACCGCGGGGACGGTCGATCTTGTCCACGTCCAGCTCGTAGAACATGGACTGTTCGGACAGACCGAAGGTGTAGTTACCGTGTCCGTCGAACTGCTTATCCGACAAACCGCGGAAGTCACGAATACGTGGGAGAGCAACCGTCAGAAGGCGGTCGAGGAATTCCCACATACGGTCGCCACGGAGGGTGACGCGAGCACCGATCGGCATACCTTCACGCAGCTTGAAGTTAGCGATAGCCTTCTTCGCGCGGCGGATCTGCGGCTTCTGACCGGTGATCAGAGTGAGGTCGTTCAGTGCGCCGTTGATCAACTTGGAGTCACGAGCAGCGTCGCCAACACCCATGTTGACAACGACCTTCGTGATACCCGGGATCTGCATGACATTCGCGTACTCGAACTCCGTGTTCAGGGTCTCACGAATCTCGCTGCGGTACCGAGTCTTCAAACGGGGGGTGTAGTTCTCGCTCATGGTTAAATGTCCTTCCCGGTGCGTCGGGAGATACGGACCTTCTTGCCGTTCTCGTCGAAACGGTAACCAACACGTGTCGGGTTACCGTCAGCATCGATGATCATCACGTTAGAGACGTGGATGGGAGCTTCCTGGGTGACAATTCCACCCGACTCCGCACCGCGCTCCGGTGCTGAATTAGCGACATGCTTCTTGATGCGGTTAACACCCTCAACCAGGACCTTGTCACGCTTCGGGTAAGCCTCAATGACCTTACCTTTTGCGCCTTTGTCCGGGCCAGAGATGACGATGACGGTATCGCCCTTATGGATCTTCATTTAGAGCACCTCCGGGGCGAGCGAGACAATCTTCATGAACTTCTTGTCGCGCAACTCGCGGGCAACTGGCCCGAAAATACGCGTACCACGTGGCTCATTGTCGTTACGGATAAGAACAGCAGCGTTCTCGTCGAAACGAATGTAAGAGCCATCCGGGCGGCGAGTTTCCTTTTTCGCGCGGACAATAACGGCTTTGACGATGTCGCCGGCCTTGACGTTTCCGCCGGGGGTTGCTTCCTTCACGGTGGCAACGATGACATCACCAATACCAGCGAAGCGGCGTGTGGAACCACCGAGCACACGGATGCACAGGATTTCCCGTGCACCGGTGTTATCGGCGACTCGCAAACGCGATTCCTGCTGAATCACTAGAGTCTCCTAGACCTGGGGTTGTTGCTTCGTGCGCCGGATTTCCGACCCGAACGCACCTGGTCTTGTCTGTTTTGAGATGGTTAGCCCGATTCTTCAGCCTCACCACCGCCCACACCGGGGCGACATGATCACTGAACAGCTGGTGGTAACTGCACCCTGTCACACGCAAATTGTGCGCTGACCAGGTGAGAATCACGCCTTCCGCTTGCTATATCGCTAAAAGGGATGGCGACGTTACCACAATCGGGCAGGTTAACCACCTGCCTCAGACAACCTGAACAGTATTGCATACATCAGGGCAATCATCCAACCCTGCGGGCAACAAAACGGATCGGCCCCCATCCGACCGGCTGACGGCTCTCTACTTCGAAGCCGGCGTCGTGTAAAGCGGCCCGAACGTCCCGCTCCGTGGGGATCGACGCGCCCGACACCAACATGCGTTGAACGTCTGCTTCGTAGTCTTCTTCATCGCCTGAGCCGTCGTCGGCGAGAACTTGGGTAACCACAACGATTAACGACACAGTGTCTTTAAGATCGGCTATAACACCTATAACACCAGGGCTATTTATTGGGCCATTGGAGCCCCATGGATCATGAACCACGGCAACATCGGCCCGGGGGAAGTCGAGCTGATCCGCCGGCGCTGACGAGTGGGAGACCCGGGAGCGTCGGGATTTTTTGACCTCCGCTATGTTGAGATCCTCATGCTCGGGGCGATCCACAATGGTGACCGTCAGAGACGGGTTAGTGCGGGTGAGCTCATCGGCGAGAACGGCAGCACCGGGGCCGAGAGTGAGCGCCGAAGACGCGTCACCCAGGTCCAAGCCCGCGACTACGGCGGGGGCGACCCATCCCATGCGGAGGTTGGCACCCACCGCCAACCGGCTGCCTAGCCCCGGCTTGACATCCTGCCACTCGGACATCGTGCGACCGGATGTGCCCAGTTGGACGGGGTTCCCGGTGCGCAAACCTTGACCCACGTGGATAAATGACATCGCGGGCATGGAGCCGAAGCCCGATAGGTAGCCGCCCGCGGGTGAGGTCGGATCAGCTAGCTCCATGCCCACGGGAGTGAGGCCATAGGTCACTGCACTGTTAGAGGACTGATCTGGGGAGGATTGATCCGTGGACTTGAGTTCTTCGTGCTCGATGGTGACCAGCTCCAGGGCGGCAAGGTACCGCATGAACCTCACCAAGCGGTCAGTGGCGATACCGGCCTTCTCGGCCAGGGGCTCGGGGGTGGTCAAGCCGGCGTCGATCGCGGTAAAAATGCCGGCTTCGGCTGCGGCTCGGACAGCGAAGGCAGGGGCAATGTCGGCCATCTCCGAAAGACGGTTGTAGGCGGCAATGGTACTGGTGGCCCTGCTGGCGGAGGCGTTGCCATCGCGCCAATAGCCCACGATCTGGGTGTTCTCGGGCTTGACGCCGCGCTCTTTGACCAGCTTGCGGATGCTGCGGAGCTGGCCGGCCTCGCCGGCGCACCAGACGTACGGCGTACCCTCGGGCCACTCCAAGGACTCGAGCGAGCTGCCGAGTGACTGGCCTTGGGACCTCACCACCCAATGCAGGTCCACGTCGGGGGATGGAATGTTCAACTTCTGAATGCGGTCCGGCGTGGTAACCTCAATAGCCGCAAAAGCTCTTAACGTAGGGTAGCTCTCTACACAACGGCCGATGGCCGGTAGTGCAGTTTCGTCCCCCACCAGCAACATCCAATCCACCCCCTCGGGGAGAGCGCCACAATTCTTCGGCCCGGCCATATAGATACTGTCGCCTGGCGCGACGGACTCCGACCACGCCTCAGCCAAGCCGGACCCGTGGCGGGCGAAGTCAATATCCACCTCGCCGGCGTCGGCATCCCATCGGCGCACGGTGTACGTGCGGAATAGCTCGTTGATCTCCGCGGTCCACTCCAGGCGGCCATCGCCTAACGCCCTGGGTGCCGGCCGCTCCCCTGTCTCCGGGTGGGGGAAAATCAAACGCACGTCGTCGTCGAAACCTGTGCTGATCATCTCGGGGATGTACACGTCGCCCTGCTGGTGGGCGTCGAATTGGTCGCTTGTAAAAGTGATGCGCCGCATCCCCGGAGTGATGTCCTCAACACGGCTCACCGTGATCTCACGTAACGAAATCGGGTAAATGTCGTGGTGACGGCTATTGCGTTTCATATGCTCATTCCTTTAAATAATCGGGCACCCGTTACGCCCGTACGGTACAAGAAAACCCGGGTATGCCACATGACACACCCGGGAACCCCTCATCTAATACGCCACCCCACAGCCACAGAGCAGCGTCGGCAATGAAATAGGTAAACAGCCTTATTTATTGGAGTCATCCTTCGAGTCAGACTTCTCGTCCGAGACCTTCTTCAGCTCCGGCTTGATTTCCTTCAGAGCCCACTCGCGGGACAGGGAGGACGGAACATACAGCGCGGAGGACACAGCCTTGTTGTCCTCAACCGTGGCACCGCTCTTGACTTGCTTCAGGTCGTTGTAGCCCGGAACAGCGCGCACCGCGTCCATCCCGTCGGCAGCGAACAGAACCATGAAGTCCGCGGTCAACTTGTCAATGTTCTCCGGGGAGATCATGGCGCGGCCCTGCTGAGTGGGGATCGAACCATCCGTGTACCCGGCGGGCAGCTTCATACCCAGGTCGGTGAAGAACTGGTTGGCGGGGTTGGCCTCGTCGGTAATGACACCGAAGTTCCCGCTGCGGTGCTGAACCACCAGCGCTGACTTACCGTCCAGACCCTTCAGGTCCTTCTTGGCGTTCTCGAAGGCCTCGGTGTCCTTCTTCTCGATGTCCTTGACCTTGTCCTCATCCTGGTAGATCTTGCCCAAGGCCTCCAGCTGAGGCTTCCAACCGATCAGCTGCGGATCCTGGCCCATACCCGGAAGAGTCGGCGCAACTTCCTTCAGCTTGTTGTAGGCGTCCTGATTGATGCGGTAGAAATCGCCGACAATGAAATCGGGCTTCTCGGCGGCGATCTTCTCAACCGGCAGCTCCCGGGGCTCAGCGTCGATCTTCTTAACGTCCTTGAGCTTGTCGTTCTTCCACTTAGCGTTCTGAGCATCATCCGGGCTCTGAACAACGACGTCGGGGGTAATGCCCAGGGCGAGGAGGTTATCAACCGAGGTACCCATCGCGACAATCTTCTTCGGCTTCACCGGGTAGGTGTCTTCACCCCAGGCGTGCTTAATCGTGACTTCCTTGGCATCCGACGAATCCTTCGTGCCCTCGGACGCGCTCTGGCTGGTTGAATCTGCGGCAGTGGAATCGCTGGAACTGTCGTCATCATTCGAGCACGCGCCCAGAACCAACGAACCGGCTAACGTCAGAGCGATCAAGGGCATAGGGCGAACAAGTGAACGCTTCACGGAAACTCCAATACAAAAGTATGAACAGTGCAGGCCACGGGGTTATGGCAGAGGCTGACTGTCACCTGGTTGGGGCCAGGATGGCCACCAACCCGCAACGCATCTACCATTCAGTATGGCTAGCCTAATTTACTAACACGATAGCGTGCGGAACTTCCCTAGACAACACCCATAAGGGAACGTCCCCCACAATTCACCCCCCAAGGAGAACTTACTAGTGGCAATCCCACCCATCGCGCCGTACAGCATCCCCATCCTCACGGCAAAACCCTCTGTCAACTGGGCACTTCAGGCCGATCGCGCGGCCCTCCTGGTCCACGACATGCAGAACTACTTCATCTCCGCATACACTCCCGACGACGAGCCAGCGTCGACAATGGTGGCCAACATTCGGGAACTCATTGCTCGCGCCGACGAGGTGGGCATCCCCGTTTTCTACACGGCCCAGCCGCCGGAGCAAAAGGAGTACAGACGAGGGCTGCTCCGCGAATTGTGGGGACAGGGTATTCAAACCGACGCGGAGGCGAACATTATCCCGGAGCTGGCGCCGCGGAAGCACCACCATGTGATCACGAAATGGAGGTACTCGGCGTTTGCCCGAACAGACCTTCGAGAAGCGTTGGCCTTTGCGAAGCGCGACCAGCTGATCATTACCGGTGTGTACGGTCACATGGGGTGCGGGGTGAGCGCGGTGGACGCGTTTATGAACGATATCCAGCCGTTCCTTGTGCGCGATGCCATCGCCGACTTCACCCGCAACGACCACACCGCGACCATTAATTGGGTGGCGCGGCGGTGTGGGCGCGTGGTTGATGCTGAGGAGGTGTTGGGGGTACTGGTTTAGCGGCCGCAATCCGGACATAGCAGGAGCGGTTCGCCCTATCGGTCGTTACATTTGTGGAGCTTCAGATCCTCTACATCCGGTTAATCGCCCTCATTTCACAAAAGTGCGGGGCAATATCGCAGCCTCATGGCAAAAGTGAGGGGGAATATGGTCAATTTTCGGCCATTTTTCGCCCATATACCCCCGCAGTTTTCAGCAGGTGCCCTCTCCCCCAGCAGTTCGGGTCACACCACGGTAGTGTCACTGATCCTTCTTGCTCACCTTGCCGACGCCTGTTAAAGGAAACTCATCAACGAATTCCACGACATCAGGCACTGCAAAACGCGATAATCCTGATTCACGGACGAATTTCTTGATGTCCATTGCCGTCAGTGGCTGGTGGGAGGCCTGCACCGATTGGGAATCCTGACCGCCCTGGCCTTTCCCCGCATCCGAGTTTTCCGGTGCATCCGCACCTGCCAGCTTGTAATCGTCGCGAAGAATAATGAGCGCACGGATCTTCTGGCCCATTACATCGTCGGAAATACCCACCACCGATACGTCGTGTATAGCGGGGTGCTTCAGTAAACAATTCTCCACCGACTCCGGGGCGATCTTCTCGCCACCGCGGTTGATCTGGTCCTTCGCGCGACCGGTCACCGTGATCGCGCCGTCGGCGGACACCGTGACAATATCGCCCGTGATGTAGAAACCGTCGTCCGTGAATGATGACGCGTTCGCCGTCGGGTTCCGGTGATAACGGCGGATAGTGTACGGGCCGCGGGTATGCAGATGACCTGGCGTACCACGATCCACCGGGGCGCCTTCGTCGTTGACAACGCGAACCTCGTCGGCCGGGCTCATGGGGACGCCCTGGGTGTTCACGATCTCATCGATGTTGCCGCCCAGTTTGGTGTAATTCACGAGGCCCTCGGCCATGCCGAAGACCTGCTGGAGGTTAATCCCCAGCTCCGGGGCGACGCGTTCGGCGGCGGAGGCGCTGAGTTTCGCGCCACCCACCCACACCGTTTTCATCGTCTCCATCGTGGGGTCGGGGGTTTGGGCCTCGTCGCGACTGTTGAGGAGGCTAATCAGCAGCGGCGGGACCAGCGCCATGTGCGTGCCACGGTGCGCGTGAATGTAGCGGCGGATGGTGGTGGGCGACGGGTCGGGAACATACACCACCGTGGCACCAATATGAAGCGCACCCAAGATGCCGGGCGAACTCATCGTGAAATTGTGTGACGCCGGCATGACCACGAGAAACACATCACCACGCTGCATATCGCACACCTCATCGGAGCGGCGCACCGAATACAGATAGTCGTCGTGGCTGCGCGGGATCAGCTTCGGCGTGCTCGTCGTTCCCCCAGAAAGCTGGAGGAAAGCAAGCGCTTGTGGGTCGGTTTCCGGTGAAGGCCAGGGGGCGGTGTCTGCGTCGGCGTCTGTGTGGGTGTTGACTTCGGTGCTGCTGGCTTCGGTGCCATTGATGACGGGGTTGCCCCACGGGTCGTCGGCGCGAGGGTCGATTTTGATGGTGGTGAGTTCTGGAATCTCCTCGTGAAGGCCTTTTTCAACCCGCTTGGCGTGCTTATCTCGCGGAACTGCAGCGATCCGAACTCCGACAGGTGCGGTCCGAGCAAAGTGGGCGACGTCGTCGGCACCGTGTGCGGGGAGGGCGAAGACGGGAACGGCACCGATGCTCCAGATGCCAAAAATCGCTTCCATGTGGACAGCGGCATTGGGCAGTTGGACGATGACGGCGTCGCCCTCTGCAATGCCGAGGCCACGCAGCAGGTTGCCGACTTTATGGGCCGAGTGGCGGACATCGCTCCAGGTCAGTGAGCGGTAGCGGTCCACCGCGACGGGCGCATCGTTGTAGTGGTCACGGGCGCGCTCGAATAGCGCCCAGTGCGTGTCGCCCGTGTAGATCTCCAGCTCCCGGTACCGCTGCACGTCCTCCCACGGGCAACCGTTGGCCGCACCCCCCTCACGCTGGGCGTATTCCTTCGCGTTCGGCGATGGAATTGTTGCTCGTGTCATAACCCTCATCCTTCGTGGTGCGTTGGTGTGTGGTGTGGTGTGTCGTGCTGTGTGCTGTTCGCGTGGTTTCCCGTCGGCGTTTACTCCAATTCCTCCCCGATGGTGGGAGCACTCTGCCGCCACCCTGCCAATGAAGCCAAGCCGCCGTGATCGAGGGGCAACGAATACGTACGTAACTGCACCCCCGTATCTTCCCAGGCCTCTGCCGGGTTCCACTTGGTTTGTTGGTCAGACTTCGGCCGCCCAACTACCCCCGACGTGTTCCGCGCAATCGGCGCCTTTTCCGCAGTAATAAGGACAACTTTCTTCACGACGTCACACACCGGGGTGTCGCTGACCTCCCCCATCCATCGTGCGCACGCCCGAACGGAGCACTCCGATCGCTCGCGGAGGGTGTCGTCGGCACGCAGGTCGTGAGCACTGAAACCGGTGATATCGGAAAGAAGGTCCACGCTGAGATCGTCCGGAATCGGAGGCGGAGTCAGCCCGGCGCGAGCTGGATAGGCATCCAGGACAACGAGGAGATCGACGACGGGGCTGGTGGCGGTGTCGCGTTGTTGGTTTAGGCGTGCGCTGACAGCGTGGGCGATCGTCGCGCCGAAGGAAAATCCGGCGAAGGTGTACGGCCCCTCGGGCTGGTAGTCGCGGATAGCGGACGCGTAGAGATCGACTGCCTTGTCCCAGCTGAGCGAACCAGTGATGTTCGCCGGGAATTGGATGCCGATGATGGGGCGGTCGGTCGCGTGGTACTCGGCCAGCCCCTGGTAGGAGAACACCGAACCGTCAATCGCGTGGAAGCAGAAGAGGGGGCTGCCTTTGCCCTCTTTGAGCGTGACCATCCACGGAGGGCGGGAACCGTTATCGCGCGTGTCGGTGGGGACGGTTGGCTGGGGTGCCGGGGTTTGAGGCGAATCGCCCTCGATCGCGCGGACAATGCCCCGAGGAGAACCGGCCTCCACAATCGTCTGAATGTCCAGCTTGTGGCCACGCTTCCGGAGCTTGCCCATGAGTCGAACAGCCATGAGAGAGTGAACTCCTAGATCCTCAAAGGCAACATCGGGGTCCACCTCCGGGCGGTTGAGCAAACCGGCGATGTCTTCGCAGGTATCGCGCAGCAGTTGGCTGTCCTGGTCGGGCCGTTCAGTTTCCGCGTTGGGCTGGGTCGACGTGGTGGGTTCCGACGTTGGAAGCTCCAACGTAGGCTGGTCCTCACGGTCTTGCGCGGAGTCGTCGTCCGCCTTCTGCCCTGGTGCACGCCGAATAGCATCAAGCATCGGGGCGATCTCGTCCCGGATCGCACGCAACGACTCGGGCGATTCGACGTCGGCAAGAGTGGCACACCGTGACAGGATGGCGCGTAGAGCGTCGGCAAGAGTACGGGCCACCTGCTGCGGAACCACTCCAGGTTGGTAGGCCAGGGCCAGATCGAAGGGTCCTCCCGGCGGGTGGATGACCGTCAACGGGTACTGGGTTTCGCCGCGGGTGGTCAGGCCCGTGATGCGGATACCGCGAGACGCGGGCGCGGGGGCGTCGGAATCAGGCAGGGGGCCGGGCTGGGTGTCTGTCTCCGAGAACTCATCGGGGAAGTTGTCGTACACCACCAATGAGTCGAAGAGCGGGCCCGACTGCGGAGCCTCACCGCGAGACTCGCCCACCCGGCGCTCGATATCGGCGAGGGAGGCCGACGTGTGGTCCGCCAACTCGGCCTGGGCGCGCGCGTGAGTACGCAGGATCGAGGCCAGCGAGTCGCCGTGCAGATCCACGCGCACGGGAAGGGTGTTGATGAAGAGGCCGATCGTGTTGTCGATACCGTCGAGCTCGCTGGGTCGGCCCGAGGTGACCACACCGAAGACGGCGTCGTCATGGCCGGTCAGGACCGCAACGACACACGCCCACGCGGTCTGAATGAGCGTGTTGGGGGTGACACCGACAGTGCGGGCACAGCGGGATAGGTCAGCTTTCTGCTGTTCAGAGAGCTGTACAATGCAATATTCCTCGCCGGAGTCGTTATCAGTCGCTGAGGCGTCCGGGTCGGCGGTGGGCGCGAGTGCATCAATGACTCGGCTTGCATGGTCAAGACCTGCCACGTGATCAATCCACAGCTCGGTGTCAGCCTTCACTCGGGGCTGCATGTCCTCAACAAATTGGCCGTACGGGTATCGTGGCGGCAACTCGGCGATGGCAGTTGCGATGGCGTGTGAGAGCGTATCCTCCACATCGTCGGCATTTCCGCTGGTCAGAAGCTCTGCAGCGCGGTTGTACACATGCATCAACTCACGCAAGAGGATCGTCGTGGACCACCCGTCGGTAAGAATATGATGATTCCCCAACACCAGCTGGCTGCGTCGATCGCCCAACCTCACCAGGGTCGCCGCGACCATATTCCCGCGCGTCACATCGAGCTGGCGGGAAGCCATCCGGTCCACAACGTCGTCGATAAGCGACAATTGCACGCGCGACGGGAGCCCGCGAGCGTCGATCACCGACCACTGCCACCACGGGGTGCGTGGAATGACGTGCACCGGGCGGTCGAGTGTTTCATAATCGAACGCCGCTTTGAGCACGTCCTGGCGGTTCATCACCGCCTCGAAGCTGGTGCGCAGGAGTTCGGGGTCCGCCGGGCCTTCGACGGCCATGGAGGCGGCGATCACGTAATGGTCGCGCTCGCGGGAATCCAGTGCCTGGTACAGCAGACCCTCTTGCAGCGGCGAGAGACCGTACACGTTCTGAAGCGGGCCGAAGCGGCGCTGCCAGTGCTCGATGTCCGCGCTGGTCACGGGAGCTAAACAATCCGACGGCGACGCGCTGCCCTCCGCGCTCAACGCGACAACGGCGAGATCTGTCAGAGCCTCGACGACGCTATCCGCGAGCTGCTCCGCCTGATCATCTGTTTCTGCATCGACGGTAATGCTGAGCGATGGTTTACCGGGTTCATTGCCGACGAGTGATGTGTGGGGGTCGGTTTTGTTTGTGTTCTCGTTTATGTCCGCGCCCGTGATCCACGCCGTGATGTGCGGGACCTCTGGGAAGCCGGGGCGGAGGGTGTGGTGGGTTGGAATGAGTGTGGGGTGCTGTGAGGGGCGGTCCGAGGTGGCGGAATCCGCAACGGTGGAGCCAGGTATGTGGCCTAGTTCGAGTGTGATTGCTGGAGTACTCGCGGATG
>OJKZ01000649.1_pt1 | contig 13177 bp, 9 predicted proteins | sample 1596791 | NCBI WGS metagenome assembly OJKZ01 (sample SAMEA3904677, study PRJEB24821) | metagenome | biome: Builtin; feature: hospital; material: surface | place: USA | collected 2013-06-04 | reverse complement strand
CTACACTAGATCGCTCGTCGGCAGCGTCAGATGTGTATAAGAGACAGGTGGGTGGGGTCGGAGGGGGCGTCGACAAGCGGGACGGAGCTGGAGCCTTCGCCGAGGCTGCGGTAGGCGCGCTTGACCCAGCGTGGTGCCCACCAGTTGTCCTCGCGCAACAGGTGCATGACGGAGGGCACGATGAGCAGGCGGATGATGGTGGCGTCGAGGGCCAGGGAGACGATCATGCCGAATGCGATGTACTTCATCATGACGATGTCGCTCATGGCGAAGGCGGCGGCGACCACGATCATGATTGCGGCGGCCGCGGTGATGATGCCGCCGGTGTGCGCCGTGCCGTACTTGATGGACTGGTCGGTGGTGGCGCGGTTGTGGCGGGCCTCGACCATGCGGGAGACCAGGAAGACTTCGTAGTCGGTGGACAGGCCGTAGAGGATCGCGATGATGAGCACCAGCACCGGGCTCATCAGTGGGCCTGGGGTGAAGTTGAGCAGGCCGGAGCCGACGCCGTCAACGAAGACGAGGGTGAGGAACCCGAGGGTGGCGCCGATGCCGAGCACGTTCATGATGACGGCCTTCGCCGGCAGGATCAGCGAGCCGAAGAGCAGCGCCATCAGCAGGAACGTGGCCAGCACCATGTAGAGCGCCATCCACGGCAGCCGCTCGAGTAGCGCCTCGATGGATTCGACTTCCATGGCCGGGGTGCCCGCGATGTAGACGCCGACGCCCTCTGGCGCCTCGATGGCGCGCAGCTGGTCCACGACTGCTTGGCCGCCGTTGCGGTCCGCCAGCGGCGCGGAGAGCACCGTGGTGCCGTCCTTCGTCGCCTGGGATGGGGACAGTGGCTTGGCCAGGCCGGTGACTTCGCGGGACTGCAGGACCACGTCCACGAGCTGCTCGTTGGTGGCGTTGGTGACTACGAGCTTGATCGGGTCGGTGCGAAACGCCGGGAACTCCTCGTTGAAGGCGTCCTGCGCCTGCCGCGTCTCCTGGTTGGGCGGCAGGTAGCTTTCGTTGATGCCGCCGAAGGTGATGCCGACCATCGGCACGGTGAGCAGCAGCAGCGCGCCGGTCGCGCCGACGACGACTTTCTTCGAGTTGCGCATCGCCCACGCCGGAAGGCGGTACCACACGGTGTCTTCTATTCGACGCCCCCTTCGCGACGTGCGCCGCACCGACCACTTATCGATGTTCGGTCCCAGCATGCCGAACAGCGCCGGCAGCATGGTCACGGAGATGACCGCGGCGAGCATCACGGCGCTAATTGCGCCGTAGGCCACGGATTTGAGGAAGGCCTGCGGGAACATGAGCAGGCCGGAGAGCGCCACCCCGACCATCAGCGCGGAGAAGAACACGGTCTTGCCGGCGGTGGTTGTGGTGGCGGCGACGGCCTCTTCGGTGCTGACGCCGCGGTCGAGTTCTTCGCGGAAGCGGGAGACCATGAACAGGCCGTAGTCGATGGCCAGGCCCAGGCCGAGCAGCGTAATAATCGACTGGGAGAAGATGTTGACCTGTTGGAACTGCGCCAGGATGGACAGCAGCGACAGGGAGCCGATGATGGACAGGATGCCGACGATCAGCGGCATTGCCGCGGCGACCACGCCACCGAAGACGAACAGCAGGATGATGGCCACGAACACCAGGCCGACTTTCTCGGCGCGGGCGATGTCGTTGGCCATGCCGGTGTCCAGCGCGTCGGCGACGGCGGTGGCGCCGGCGATCTGCACGGTGGCGTCCCCGGGCAGCGTGATGTCGTTGAGTGCCGGTTGGATGGTGCGGAAGTCTTTCAGCGTCTGCTCGCCGTCGCCGGCCAGGCCGATCGCGGCGAAGGCGGCGGTGCCGTCCTCGGTGATCTGCTGCTGGTTCGGCGCGGAGAAGTAGCTGGTGATGTGGTCGATCTGGTCCGGGAACTCGGCCTTTAAGGCCTCGATTTGCCGGTTGGCCTCGTTGAATACGGCGGGGTCGGCCACGCCCTGTGGGGCGCGGACGAGCAGGATGACGTCACCGGCGTTGTCGCGGCCAAAGGTGTCGTTCTCGATGGTGGCAGCCGTGGTGGAGTCCGCGCGCGGGTCCTCCCAGCCTTCCTGCGAGAGGCGCTCGCCCAGCTTGGAGCCGAAGAGCACCTGCAGCACCACGATCACCGCGATGACCACAATCGGCAGCACCTTGCGCTGCCGGTACGCGAAATGTCCCCACCTGTAAAACACGGCCAGCTCCTACTTTTCCTTGGTGTTGTGCAGCAACGAGGTCAGTGGGCGGAACGGCTGCAGCCATGCGCCGCCGTCCGGCAGGGATTCCAGGTTGATGCGCGGCAGCGGCTCCAGGAAGACGTTCGGGATGTCCTCGAGGTCGACGAAGCGTAGCAGTGGGGAGTCGACGGCCCACGCGGCGTGCTCGTGAAACCCGATGACGGTCACGGGCAGGCCGTCTTCCGCGAGCTGTTCGAGCGGCTCCTGGAAGTTTTGGCCGTCGGCCGACGCGACGACGACGCCGCGCAGCACGCCCTCGTCGAGACGGCGGCGGATGTGGGTGAGCATGTCCTGATCGACGTCCGAATCCTCAGCAGTCTTCGGCTTTGCGAAGACCGCGAAACCCACGTTGCGCAGTGCGTCCACCCACGGGCGGACCGATTCGGCGTTGTGGGCGGCGACGTTGGTAAACACGGTGGCCTCCGGCTCGATGGTGGAGCCGGTTTCCTGCGAGGCCTTCGCCGCGAGCCCGATCAGCCAGTGGCCGAGGGCGTCGAAACGCGGACGCTGCGACCCGGAAGGCCGCCCGCCGAGGATCGCGCCGAGCCCCATGTCAAGGTTCGGTGCGTCCCAGACGAGCAGGTAGGTTTCTGGGCCGGGTTCGGCCCCTGGCGTGTAGGGGTGCGTCTTGTCCTGCAGGTCCTGCATGGTTTACTTCTTCTCCCAGAGGTATTCGCGGATCGTGTGGTCTTTTTCCAACCCTTTCCCCTCGAATTTAGTGATGACCTGACGGTCTGTCAGCAACGGCGCCTCTGGCCACGGCCAACCCTTGTATTCCAGCATGGGTTCCACGTTGACGAGTTCGTCGATCCACTCGGCGTAGTCGGCGTGGTCGGTGGCCACGTGCAGCACGCCGCCTTTCTTCAGGCGCGTCGCGATCAGGTTCAGCGTGCCCGACTGAATAATGCGGCGCTTGTGGTGGCGGGCCTTTGGCCACGGGTCCGGGAAGAAGATGCGCACGCCGTCGAGGCTTTCCTCGCCGAACATGCGGGCCAGCACCTCGACGCCGTCGCCGCGCACCATGCGGATGTTATCGATCTCGCCGCGCACCACGGAGCCGAGCAGCTTCGCCAGGCCCGGCTTGTACAGTTCGACCGCAATCACGTTGGTGTCCGCCTCCAGGGGCGCCATCGCCGCGGTGGAAGTGCCGGTGCCTGAGCCAATTTCGAGGATCGTCGGGTGGCCAGTGCGACCGAACCACTCGTCGACATCGATGGGGGTGTCGCTGAGCATCTGCCCCAGGCGCGGCCAGTGCTCATCGAAGAGCGCCTCTTGGTTGTCCGTCAGCGTGCCACGACGGAACGTCACCGAGCCGAGCCGCGGGTAGTCCAGGCCGGTATCAAATTCAGTTTGTGGGGGCCGCCCGTGGGGCAGTTCGCCCATGCCAGGGCGTGAATTCTCAGACATGTTCATCGTGTTCATTGTCCACACGGTGGATTGAAATGCAATTCCCCCATTTGCCCCCAAAATAGGGTGAATGTGGGTCCGGTCACGTTTGTTTTCGGGTTTGCGCAGTCGTGGAATGTTGTTTTCGCTGCGTACGGCCTATATTTATTGACGCCCCACCGTTCGGGCACACCCCTTTTCGGGGCACATTTACATGCTCACTCTTGGTCACATCTATGAAGTATGTCACTGGTTATGACCGGGGTGGGCGTCGAAAAGCTGGAGACGGACCAGCGTAACCGCGATTTCGATAGGCTTAGGACCTAGAGGTTTGTCTATTTTGACCAGGAGAGATTATGACCACTGCCGTGAAGCGCATCGAAGGCAACGTACCAACCGACAATGAGCAGCTCATTGCTTGGATCAACGACGCTGTCGACCTCTTTGACCCGGACAAGGTGGTTTTCGCGGACGGATCCCAGGAAGAGTGGGACCGCCTCGCAGCCGAGCTGGTGGAGAAGGGCACGCTGATCAAGCTCAACGAGGAGAAGCGCCCGAACTCCTTCCTTGCACGTTCGAACCCTTCCGACGTCGCACGTGTTGAGTCTCGCACCTTCATCGCCACCGAAGACGAGGACGGCGCAGGCCCAACCAACAACTGGCGCGACCCAGCCGAGCTCAAGGCTGAAATGCGCGAGCACTTCAGCGGCTCCATGAAGGGGCGCACCATGTACGTTGTGCCGTTCTGCATGGGCCCAATCAGCGACCCGGACCCGAAGCTGGGCGTCCAGCTCACTGACTCCGCATACGTGGTCATGTCCATGCGTGTGATGACCCGCATGGGCCAGGAAGCGCTGGACAAGATCGAGGGTGACAAGTTCGTACCGTGCCTCCACTCCGTCGGCGCACCGCTCGAGCCAGGCCAGGAAGACGTCGCATGGCCATGCAACGAGACGAAGTACATCTCCCAGTTCCCAGAGACCAAGGAAATCTGGTCCTACGGCTCCGGCTACGGCGGCAACGCAATCCTGGCGAAGAAGTGCTTCGCCCTGCGTATCGCCTCCGTCATGGCGAAGGAAGAGGGCTGGATGGCTGAGCACATGCTCATCCTGAAGCTCACCTCCCCAGAGGGCAAGGTCTACCACATCACCGGCGCGTTCCCGTCCGCATGTGGCAAGACCAACCTGGCAATGCTCACCCCGTCCCTCGAGGGCTGGACCTCCGAGGTTGTCGGCGACGACATCGCCTGGATGCACCTGCGTGAGGACGGCCTCTACGCCGTCAACCCAGAAAACGGCTTCTTCGGCGTTGCACCTGGCACGAACTACAAGTCCAACCCGATCGCCATGAAGACCATGGAGCCGGGCAACACCCTGTTCACCAACGTCGGCCTCACCGACGACGGCGACGTCTGGTGGGAAGGCATGGACGGCGACGCCCCAGCACACCTCGTGGACTGGCACGGCAACGACTGGACCCCAGAGTCCGGCGAGAAGGCCGCCCACCCGAACTCCCGCTACTGCACCCCAATCGCACAGTGCCCAACCGCCGCACCGGAGTACGACGACTGGAAGGGTGTCAAGGTCGACGCCATCCTCTTCGGCGGACGCCGCCCGGACACCGTGCCACTGGTCACCCAGGCGCACGACTGGGAGCACGGCACCATGATCGGTGCGATGCTCTCCTCCGGCCAGACCGCAGCCTCCGCAGAAGCGAAGGTCGGCTCCCTGCGCCACGACCCAATGGCCATGCTGCCGTTCATCGGTTACAACGTCGGTGACTACTTCCAGCACTGGATCGACATGGGCCGCGAAGGCGGGGACCGCATGCCGGCGATCTTCCTGGTGAACTGGTTCCGCCGCGGCGAGGATGGCCGCTACCTGTGGCCAGGCTTCGGCGAGAACTCCCGCGTACTGAAGTGGATCGTGGACCGCATCGAAGGCCGCGTCGGCGCAGACGAGACCGTGGTCGGCTACACCGCCCGCGCGGAAGACCTGGACCTGGAGGGCCTCGACGAGCCAATCGAGGACGTCAAGGAAGCCCTCTACCCAGATCCGAAGCTGTGGGAGGGCGACGTCGCGGATGCCCGCGAGTACTTCGCTGGCCTCGGCGACCGCGTTCCGAAGGAAATCTTCGAGCAGCTGGACAAGCTCGAGGAGCGCGTCAACGCCGCCAAGTAAGCTTCTGGCGTAAGTAATCCGCTGAGATGAAAGGCCCGCCGTGTGGCGGGCCTTTACTTATGTGAACTTACTCGCCAGAGCTGCCAGCTCCGCTTTGCTCTGCATTCGGTGGGTACGCAGTAGGGCCGATACTTTCTTTGTGATAGTGATTTCCGCGTAATTCAGTCGCTGTGCAATCTGCCGATTGCCTGTTCAGAGCTTTGCTTTGCGTGGTGTTAGCAGCAGGGCGTTGATTCTTGAGCGCATACTCTGCGACAGAAGTGCACCGGGTTTTGTTCCTAGGTTTTGCCTTAATTTCTATTGCCAGTGGAGGGATCTGCTTCCAAAATTCGGTTTCCACCTCGACCAGGTTCCGGTATCTCAAGCTTTGGTGGAGCTTTGTCTCGTTCCGCAATGACGCCCATTCGAACATCGCGATTTCCCTCGACAGCATCATTTCACCTGCGAGTATGGATCAGCTCGTTCTTGTAGGAACTGTTCACAATTACAGCAAGAGCATTGTCAATTGTCATAGGTGTCACCAACAGTTCCGGTGGAAGCAGCGAACCTGTGCTGGGCGAGTCGCTCGTTGTAGACAACGCCCAGATACTGCGACCCGTGATCCGGGTGGTGACTGAGACCTGTTGTTTCTTCAGCAGACGCGATCGTCTGGCTGAGAGCTTGCAGCGGTAAAACTTCGGTGTGCATGGAATCTGATAACGCCTATCCAACGATCCGTCGAGAATAAACGCCAATGGCAAACGCGACATACACGAGCTTTTCTTCGTCGTGCATACGTAATGTCAGCCACCCACAGATTGTTCGGGTCCTGGGTTTGAATTCACGCTCCACCCAGTTCTGGCGAAGAGGAGGCGCATCAGGCTTACGGATTGTGATCTGCTTTTGCTTTTGCCAGAAACGTCGGCCTGTCGCATCAACCGTGCAGTTTGCTCACGATCGATATCGATTCCGTCACGGTGAAGAGCATGCCGCATTTCCGCACACCGACACCGGGCCCGATGAATAGCACTAATGCGTTCAACGAGTAAAACATCACAATGGCGCCGAGCACTTTAACCGCAGGCCTTGGCCTGGCGATAACTGTTGCGACCGGCTATTTGGTAGCAGTGTCGTGACTATCCGGTAGCACAATAGTGAGTATCTGGTAGCGCTGCACATCTCCTCACGTTCATACTTCCGGTAGCCACACCACACGGGTGTGGCATCAACCGGAAGGAGTCCGCTCATGACGGATTACCGCGCGATAATGACGTTGCTGATCAAACAGCGTTCTTATCGCCAAATAGAACAACAACTCGGGTGCTCGCACCGTGCAATCGCACGCGCGAACCACACACTGCGAACCTGTGGATTTAGCACCGTTGAACAAGTCGCAGCGCTGACAGACAACGAGCTAGACGAGTTGTTCGTTGACAAACGAAGTACCGGGCAAGGTGAATTCGTCCCGATTGACTTCGAAAAAGTCGTCAAAGCCCGCACAGGACGTACAAAGCAGACCCTGCAAGTCTTATGGGCACGCTACACCACCACCCCAGCCGGTCCGGGGCAGCGTCACTACAGCTACGACAGGTTCCGTCAACTTGTCGCAGCACATGTCGACGCGACCGGGCTTTCAGCACGCATCACACACGCACCAGGACACACCATGCAAGTCGACTGGGCAGGCACCAAGATGCGACTCTTTGACCCAACCGGGAAACCGGGTGCAAAAGTCAGTATCTTTGTCGCCTCTCTTCCATATTCAGGGATGCTGTTTGCCTGTGCGTGTGCTGACCAACGCCAACAGGCCTGGCTTGATGCTCACCGGTGTGCATTCGAATACTTCGGTGGTGTCTGCCAAGTCGTCGTGCCTGATAACGCGTCGACTGCGTCGGACGCAATCAGTACGTCAGATAGAAACCGGAAGGTCAATGACACCTACGAACAGTTCTTGGAGCACTACAACACTGCAGCTCTTCCTGCCCGCCCGCGTCGACCGAAAGATAAAGCGAATGTGGAAGCCGCAGTCAAAATCGTCACACACAAGATCATCCATGCACTCGATGGTCACCAGTGTGTTGATCTTGACGAGCTCAATGACAAGATTGTCAGCCTTGTCGATGCAATGAACGATGCCACGCCGTTTCGGAGTCAGCAATCAAGCCGCCGGGACCTGTTTGAAACCTATGAGCAGCATCTTCTTGCCGATCTGCCGCAAACACCATGGCAGCACACCGAATGGAAACGCGCGAAAGTCGCACCAGATTTCCACATCATTGTTGCCACGGTGCGCTACTCGGTACCGCATCAACTCGTTGGGCGCACCGTCGATGTGCGTATCACCGGCCAGGTACTGACAGTCTTTGATGCAGGTCAAACCGTTGCAACCCACCGGGTTTCACATACACGCGGGGCCTATGTCACTGACTGTGACCACATTCCCTCAGGTATGGATACCACACGCGGGTTGTGGACGAGTGAGTACTTCTACCGTGAAGCCAGCAAAGTTGGGCCGGCAACACGCAAAGTCATCGAAGAGCTCATCGCGGCAAAAGCAATCCCGGCCCAGGCTTATCAGTCGTGTCGCAACGTGTTGTCGATGGGCAAACACGCCAACAAACCCATTTTGGAAGAGGCCTGCCTGCGCCTGACAGCCAATGATGGCAGCCGACGTGCCGTGTCCTATACCGCAGTGAAAAACATGATGGCCGCGGTACGCAAAGAGCACACCACCCGACCCCGCGGGTTCGACCAAGCACAACGCACTACTACACCAATCTTGCCTGATTCGGCTGTGATTGAACATCGCGATACCACTGGGGCACTACTTGGCGGCGCAGACCAGTTCAGCATGGACAACCTTATGAAGAAAGGAACCCGAAACTCATGACAAACTCAACCCCGCCAATGGATCGATTTCTTGATGAATCTGTCCTTGCTGACTTCACAGCGTTGCGTATGACCGCGTTCGGTAAAACCGTGATCGACATTGCTAATGACCCAGCATTCGACACGTGGACGTTTTCACAAAAGGTGCTCTACGCACTAGATAAGGAAGTCGCGGCCAGGCGTGAACGACGCATCAACAAACTTTTGAAAGCATCCCGATCGCCAAACCTTGATGCTTGTCTTGAAAACGTGGTGTGCACACCTGCCCGCAACATCAACCCGGAGCAAATCAGCCGACTCGCTCATGGTCAATGGTGCCATTTGGGACAAAACATTGTCATCCTGGGCAAATCCTCAGTCGGCAAGACCTACCTGGCCCAAGCATTAATCAACGCGGCATGCCGCAACGATTACTCCGCGAGTTTCTACCGCACGGACATGCTTGCAGCACAACTTGCAGTCTTACAGCCCGATAACCCCACCCGGTTGAAGTTCATTGAGCAACTCCACAACGTGGACGTACTTGTCCTGGATGACTTTTTAACCACGCCGATTGATGCTGCCACGGCGCATCAGATATTTAATATCCTCGCCGCGCGCGAACATACCGGCTCGACGATTGTGACCTCCCAGTTCACCCCGAAAGACTGGTATGCGTCGATTCCTGACGCGGTCATTGCAGAGTCGATTCTCAACCGGCTTGTCGTTGGTGCTGAGATCATCACGCTTCAAGGACCGAATATGCGCTTAGAAGCCAACGAGTAACCCTCCAACGTCTCCGTGGCCCCTGGGTGATCCCTGCGCTACCGGGTACTCACTCAGGTGCTACCGGATACTCACCACGCCGCTACCATTTCAATCTTCTAAACAGATAACCACGCGATATGACGCACCCACTAGCTTGGCTATCTTTCAACGTCTCACAGATGAACTCGACAGAGAAACGAATTCGGTATTCATCGATGAACTGGATTATTTCCGACGTGGAAAGGTGAGGCAGCCCTAGTGTCTCATTAGTATCGCGGAGCGCTTGATTTTCACGGAGCAACCTCGCGTTTTCGATGCCACGATCATGCACGCATCCTCATGAGGATAGTCTCCGGCCCACCAAGATACGAGCATCGATAAGGCGGGCCGTACGGTCCTTTGCGTCCTGGTCAAATCATCTTGGCATACTCCAGATTTTTCTGTCTAATCAAACAGGATAAAACCTAGGACACTTCACCTCAGTATGCTGGTTGAGAGTGTCGGCGAGCTTGTACTAATTTACAAGAAACTTTTCCGGGGATTACGCGCCTAGAAGTCCGACGGTCTTTAACCGAGCGCTTAAACAGGTGCTTTTGCAGGAGAAGATTCGTCGTATCTGCCTGAAAACAAGTAAGAGGGAATTACGTTTTGTAGCTTCAGAATCACATACAGTTAAGATTGCTGACAGTCAGAAGAAGCTTCAGGAGTATGGGGTAAATATGAAGCCAGCATCATTGATAAAAATATGGTCCAAGCTGAAGCCCTTGCCTCTCCCCTACTGGACTGGACTCGTAGGGATCCTGGCGGTGGCAGTTAACTTTTTCCTGCAACCTGGTACTTTTACCAATCCCTGGACGATTCCAGCGACTGCATTGAATCTCTTATGTCTCATTGCAGTACCTCGTTTCCCGCTCCCTACCTGGGCCGGATATCTCGTTCTATTTCTTCTTTTATCGGCACAGCCAGATATCCGAGCCACGGCCTTTACCTTCTTTGCTCCGCTTGTCGCTGCAGTTGTTGCCTACCGTGGCCACACAGTAGCGGCGGCAGCCGGAAGTACCCTGATTTGGTACTCAGGTTCAGTCAACCCTTCAGAAGGGGTCCTGTTTCCTCCTGATCTGCTGGCATCTACCGTCTGGGCGTTATTCCTTGCAGCTGCAGTTCTTCTCGGCCACATCCTTTACCGCGTCATCATTCAGAGAAGAGACTTGATGGAGCAGTGGGATAATGACATCCGAGCTCGCCGAACATCGTTAGCAAGAGCATTGCATGACTCTGTAGCAGCGTCGTTGACCTCAGTGGTGATGCGTGCAGAAACGCTTAGTCTGCAGCAAGGTTTTGCTGCTGAAACCCAGGCGGAACTTGCCGCAATCGCAGAGCAGGCGCGCGATTCCATGAAAGAGGTGCGGAGTCTACTGCGTATTCTTAGCAGCGACTCCCCATCCTGCTCGAGCGGTTTGGAATCATCTGCCGCCGACCAGTTTTATCAGGTAGTCAGCTTTCTAAAAGCACATGGTTTTACCGTGGAAACAAGGGGCTCTTTCCGGGTCCTTTCCCTTAACTCAGATGGCCTTGTCGTACTCCGAGAGGTACTGAAAGAAGTGGCCACCAACATCATCAAGTACGCAAATCCCGGTTCTACAGTGACACTCACTGTGGAGGACCACGACGGCTATGTCACCATCAGCTTCATCAATACTGTTGGCAGCAGAAAACCGGCATCGGATTTAACCACCGGACTGGGTCTTCCGGCTATTTCACAGCTAGCCGAAGGTATCGGAGGCGACATGCGGACAGTCTCAAGCTCCACCCGATGGAATACCGAGTTACGGATCCCTCAGCAGAAACAATGACACCCCCAGAACGGTGGTCACTTTCGTCTATAACCTTCGCTTGTGGGCAACGGAGGCTACTTGATGCGAGATAATGAGATAGCCCAGAGATGCCCCCTAGATGCAGAAAGAGGACAGAGAATGATCCCTTTCCGTCGACTTCGCTCCATTGCTCCCCTCACAGCAGCATTAATCGTGACCTTGCTAATCGCCCCCTCGGCGGTGGCTGAACAAGTCTCCGTAACGCCGCAAATTTCCCAGCCTCAAGAGTCCCACATGGAAAATAACGCTGTTGCGATCCTCGGCACTATTACCGATATCTTCTCCTGTAAACATCATCCAGCCCTGCCATGGTGCAAATGAGCTACAAGAAATGAGCGAACATACTGCGCAAATGAAGGTTCTTCTCGTTGATGATGACCCACGGGTCTTATCCTCATTCCGACAGTATTTCGCCACTACTAAAGACATCCGCGTTGTGGCAGAAGCGCACAATGGAGTCGAGGCTCTCACCGTGCTCGACAACGTCCCTCTCGATATCATTCTGGCCGATATTCACATGCCGGAGATGGACGGGGTGACGTTGTTGAGCGAGGTTCAACGACGAACGGACCCGCCTCCATTCGTGGCGATCACTGCACTTGACAGTGACGAGACAATGCTCAGAGTGCTGGCCGGTGGTGGTGCTGGCTATGTTCTTAAGAGTTCACGACCACAGGCAATTATTTCCGCAGTTCGAGACGCAACCACTGGCGGAATCACGGTATCTCCACAGGCCCTGAGCAGACTCGTTGATTACATCCCTGACAAAGTTTCCACACCCCCAGCAGCCCACCGAGTGGACTTCTTTTCAGCCTATGAGGACCTTACTAAGGTAGAGGCGCGCATTCTACATTACATATGCCAGGGGCTATCTAATGCTGAAATAGCTTCCGCAATGAAGTATTCCGAAGCGACGGTAAAAAAGCATGTCTCCCACCTCATCGCGCGCTTCGGCGCGACCTCAAGACTCAGTTTGGCAATCACAGTGATCCAATCAAAATTGGGCAAGTCGTGGTAGAAATTTTTCTGGTCGGTCGACTACTCTGTGCGTTTCTTCCGCACAGACACCCTGGCCAACCAACTGATGGTGCTGTGCCATGATGATGACACCGCGCGTATGGAGTTTCGTTGAAGATCTCCACCTGGCAGATGTCCTCGTGCTTGATGACTTCTTAACAACTCCGATTGATGCTGCCACAGCACACCAGCCGCTCAACATTCTTGCTGAGCGTGAACACCGAGGATCGACGATTGTCACCTCCCAGTTCACGCCCGATGAGTGGTACAAGCCCATCCCGGATGCTGTCATCGCCGAGTCGATACTCAATCGGCTTGTTGTTGGTGCTGAGATCATCATGCTTCAAGGTCCGAACATGCGCTTAGAAGCCACTACAAAGTAGCTGCTCATGGTCGACGCCCGGGTGTTACTCGATACTCACCCGGGCGTTACTGGATACTCACCACAGTGTTACTAAATCCGTGGTCCTAACACTGAGATCATCACGTTGGAAGAAAACAACGCTGCGGTACCAGGTACGTGGAACCCCTGGTACCGACTACGCGGACATACGGTGTGCCAACTACCTCGAATCGACACACGCTTGATTGCACGTGATGGCACGAGGGCCGTGCCGTACCAATATCGTTCGTGAATAAACTGTCGGTTGATGCGACAGGTGTTCAGAAGATTGAAATGGTAGCGGTGTGGTGAGTATCTGGTGAGTATCTGGTAGCGCCTAAGTGAGTATCCGGTAGCGGTGTCGGATGCGGTTTGTTTGAAGCGTCCTGGGTTTAGTTCCGCTTCTTTTACGGCCCCGCGTTGATGGGCTGGGTGAGATAGTACTCGGTTTCTACTTCCTGTGGGGTGGCGTAG
>OJKZ01000648.1_pt1 | contig 13178 bp, 17 predicted proteins | sample 1596791 | NCBI WGS metagenome assembly OJKZ01 (sample SAMEA3904677, study PRJEB24821) | metagenome | biome: Builtin; feature: hospital; material: surface | place: USA | collected 2013-06-04 | reverse complement strand
CAGCGTCAGATGTGTATAAGAGACAGCGTCTCGGGCTCGGCATCGCGAGCGGCTTGCTTGCGCACCTCCTGGAAGCCAGGCCGACTGAGATCAACCTGCGCTGCGCCACTGGTGTTGTACATATCCATGGCGATCCACACCATGACGCCTGCAATAGCGATCACCCCGCAGATCATCACCAAAAAACGGTGCTCGCGCATGGTGGTTAGCTGGTGCTCGAAGTCGATATTATTGGGTTGGTTGGGCTGGCTGCTGGGCACTCGGTACCTCCTTCTTGGCTGGGAATTGCTTACTATAAAATACATCAAACTGCGAACCGTACTGGCTCAGTAGCTGGTTGAGCCGCAAGGCAACATCGGCCACTCGCTTGCGACGCTCACGCACTGGCTTGATGAGGTAGTAAAACTCGACGGGCTGATCGGTGCAATCAGTCCGTAGCAACTCGGACAGCTTCTCCTCATACTGGCGGTATTCGCTGCGGAAGGCGGCAAGCTGAGTATTGTATTCTACCGTTGTCTTGGCAAGCTCCACACCGTCGAGCCGGTTGAGGGCAATGCGGCTATTGAGTGGTGCCATCAGACGGGTGGCAATCACCTCATACTGCTGCCCTTGGTTGACCCGGACAAGCCCATCGTTAGCATGGATGCGCCGCAGGGTAGACTTGACGCGGACGCAGTTCTGTTTTATTTGAGTGAGTTGATCGTTGCTGAGCGGTGCAACAGGCTCGGCATAGGCCGGAGAGCCAAGTGCAGCAGTAGCAACTATAACAACAGCAAGAAAAGTGCGCTTCATAGCTCCCCATTATGACGCATCAGAGGAGATTGGTCAAATGATTTGCTCTTAAAATAATTACGTAATTACTGCTGCAATAAAAGCGATCAGCACTAACAAGATTGGTAGCCCAAGACCCAGGATGAGGGCAACGTTGACACTATTGTTGATAATGATACTGTCGCGCTCGAGGCCATTGACGAGCTTGGCGAAGGGTGCGTAGGCTTGGATGGCGGCCCACCACCAGTCGTAGTCGTTGTTGAGGGCTCGCTCGATGTTGTGGCCATAGAGAGCGCCGCCAACGCCAGGTGACACGGCAGCACCAAGGCCTGCTAGCAGCTGAGCGCTCGCTCCAGCAAAGTCGAATTGAATACGCTGACCATTGACCCATATAATGATAAAGCTTGCCTCGACCGCCGCTTTGGTAATCTGCTGCGGATCGATGTCGAGCACTACACCGATCATTTGATTTGTTTGGGGGTCAAAGTCGACGGCGCGGATGCGATTGGCTGTCGTCCATTCGAGCACACAGGGCACTTGGCTAAAGATGGTGCGATTGCGATAGTGTGAGACGGGCGTTGCCATGACCAGTGGTGTACCGTCGAAAACGCTACTGTAATTGGCATCCATCATTACTGGTGCAGGCTGGGGAGCTGGCTGCATAACGAGAGGGGCAGGCTGCTGAGTGGGTGATTGCTCGGCTGGTTGGGTGAGGCTATCCTGGAGCGTTGGCTCTGATGACTGCTGTGGATAATATGGTGGTGGCGCAGGCTGAGTCTGGGGTGGGGCCGCCAGCTGTGATCGATTAGGATAAGAAGGAAATTGCTGATTCATGAGTGTATTATACTATACTGGTAAATACGCGATGTGTCTTAACAGAGGTCATACACCTTGAGATTAGGGCTTCATTAAAGCATAATAGCTCAGCAGGATTATCCGCTATGCAGAATGAATTTTTGTTGTGGCGGGAGCAATGCATACGCAATAGAGGTTACTTGTGCTTGGTTGGCGAGGCTGCGCCGAGCTCGATGTGCTCTTTTTCAAACTCACGCAAGATCCGTCGCCGCATCTCGGCCGTGAGGGCCCACTGGTCGGATGGTTGGGTCTTGCCAGAGACGACAAGGCTAATCGACGACGCATTGAAGTCGCCAAGGATGTCGAAGTGCGGTGGCTCGATTACCTTGTGCTGCCATTTTTCCTCGCTGGAGATTTCCTCACCAATCCGATTGATGATATCGCTGGCAGTGCTAATGTTGGTGTCGGGCGCAACGGTGATGGTGAAGTACACCTTGCTATAGCCCATCGTCTTGTTGATAACATGCTGCACCACACCATTGGGGAAGAAGTGGACGTTGCCCTCGACGTCGCGGATCACTGTGGAGCGTACACCGATCCGCTCGACCGTCCCGCCAAAGCCATCAATCTCGATAATATCTCCTACCCGATACTGGTTTTCACTAATAATAAACACCCCTGAGAGGAAATCCTTAACGAGTGACTGCGCGCCAAACCCAAAGGCGACACCAATAATCCCTGCGCTCGCAAACAGCGGCGCAAGAGCTGCGCTATTGAAAAAATGGGTGAATATAGCATAGCCCGCAATCACCACCACAATAATACGCCACACATTAGCAAAGAGCCCGCCCAGCGTCTTGTGCCGCTTTTCGAGATCCTTCTTGGGCAGCGTACGCTGATATGTGGTAACGAAGGCATGTCGCGTTAGCCACATCACCACGCGCGGCCCCAACCAATACAATGCAATTGCCACGACAATAATGATAATAATCTCTAGTGCGGTGAGCTCGGGTGAGGTAATTGGCTTCATAATATGGTAGTATAACAGATGTGAATAATGAATTAAACCAGCTTGTGCTTACCTTGCAGTGTGGTGGCGTGGCAGTACTCCGGACTGATACCCTGTATGGCATTGTTGCCCGGGCAGATGACGAAGCGGCAGTAGCGCAGGTGTATCGTCTTAAGCGGCGTGATAGTAATAAATCACCCATCATCCTCGTGGCCGATGCCAGCCAAACTTATGCCGATGTGCCTACCTTACCGGCGCTTAACACCTCCTGGCCAACAAGTATTTTGCTCGACTCGCCCCATGCTCCGCGGTGGTTACGCCGCGCTAATGATATGCTGGCCTATCGCCAGCCGCAGCTGCCGTGGCTCCAGGCGGTCTTGCGCCAGACTGGCCCGTTGATCGCCCCCAGCGCCAATCTCGAAGGGCAGTCGCCCGCCCGCACTATTGCCGAAGCTCGTGCGTACTTTGGTGATGGTGTCGATTACTATTATGATGGTGGCACTGTGCCAGCTGATACGCCACCATCACGCTTAGTACGAGTGCTATCTGATGGGGTGGTGGAACGACTCAGGTAGGGCATAATAACCTGAGAAAAAGTTAGAAGCTTACCTAGTGATGTAAGTATTACAACATTTTTTAGAGAGATTCTCTTTACTCGAGTGAAAAACATGCTAGACAAATAGCGAATTCTCATACCTCACCCAAATAACGTGGAGCGTGGGGCCACCCGCAAAGAGAGGCCATGTGATTCAGGTATAATAGACTCATGACGTATCTTGACCCTCAGCAATTTATCATCACTCGCAAACGCAAGAAATATCGCTTTGCGAAGTTTCATAACGCCACCAACTGCTACGAGTACGATGAATGGTGCCAGGCAACGCCAGAGGTGCGGCAGAGTGCAACGGTGCTCGAGGTTGGCGCTGGTACCGGGATGTTTAGTGTGGAACTAGCGGCGCAGCACCCGGATGAGGTGTTTGTGGCACTGGATGTTAAGGGTGATCGCTTGCAAAAAGGTGCATACACGGCGCTCGAGCGTGGCATCACCAATGTGCTGTTTGTGCGGGCTCGGGCCGATCAGATTGGCGAACTCTTTGCTGCTCACTCGCTCAAGCAGTTGTGGGTGACTTTTCCTGATCCATTCCCTAAGCGGCGCAGCGCTGGCCGGCGTCTTACCCACCCAACATTTTTGCGCCAGTACGAGCAGCTGTTGCGGCCTGGTGGCTCGCTTTTGCTCAAGCATGACGATCGTGATTTCTTTTGTTGGAGCCTGGAGCAGCTCGTTGCCTGTCAGTGGTCAATTCGTGAATTATCTTTCGATCTCCACGAGTCGTCACTACCTGATGAATACAAGACGCTCACCGCCTACGAACAGCGCTGGATGAGTGAGGGGAAAGCGATTGGCTGCGTGCGAGCGACGACCGGTAATGGCCAGTAGTACCGCTTCGTAGCAAGATTACATACTCACCTGACTGAGCTCTAGCATGCCGTGTTGCTGGCTCGCTAGTGCGTTATTTTTGTAGCGTTGATCATAACTAATATCTGTACTGCACCACTCGGGAGGGCAGAATGTTTCAGCACGTAGTGTCGCCTCGGTCTCGCGGCCACGAAACTCAACTTCAGCAGTGATGAGCTTCCCCTCAAGGTTGCCGTGGTAGATATCAAGCTCGATTGTATGCTCGTTGCTATCAGGATCGGTGTAGGGTACATAGTAGCGTGTTTTCTCGATGCGCTTGCCCTTGGTGAGTGGCCATAGCGAAGCAAAGGTTGCTTCATTAATAATGATATTTTGCTCATCTCGCACGACAGTACCGCCCGATTTTACCGTGAGCTCAAAACGTTGCCCATCACCAAAACGCCGGACGCGTGTCTCCGATCCATCACTGCTGTGCGCGAGATAGCCCTGACTGATGTCGATATGATCATATGAGTCAATATCTGCTGGTATCTTATCAAGATTGACTAAAAATTTACGCTCAACTTCTTTGAGCTGATTGGGACGCTCAGGGACGTGAGAACTCATCATGTCGGCAGATTTTTCTTGTGCATAGCATGTCTCAAAATGATAAGCGAGGTTTGCATACAGCTCAGCGAGCTCAGGAAATTCTGTGCCAAATCGCTGAGTGAAGCTCTCGATGAGCTTGTCGTGTGCTGCTTGCAATTCAGCAAGATTTTTAATGCCATAGTCCTCTTCGACTACCCGCACCCCTTGCCCAACAATATCCATCGCTACTGGAAGAATCTTATCGACTGCTCGTACAAAGCGTGCTTCGGGTGTGTTTTGTGCTTCGTAGCGCTCTAGCCCCTGACGCATAACGGGCGGAAGACGCTGTAATAATGTGTGGGCTGCTTGCTGCTCGTTTTGTTGTTTGATGGAAAGTTGCACAGGGGTAAGGTCGAACGTTGCGACATCGCCAGTGGCAATCTCGAGCAGCTCGTGGACAGTTGCAAATTGCTGCACCATATCATTATCCAGCTGCGGATAGAGACAGGCGCGTAATTCTGGCGCAAGGGCGGCAAGCGACCAACTATGCTCTGCGTCATTCTCGCGCTCGCCACCGGGTTGGCGTGGCACGCGCATTACATCGGCCAAATCGCAGCTTATCTCCATACTCTGCAGTGCAATATGGCATAATTGGCTTTGGATAGGTGATGGTGTGATATCTCGTTCGTGTGATATGTATAGTGGATAATTGTGTTCTGGCAGCGAAGTTGTTGACGTGTGATTAGATTGGTTATTATGATGACTATTGTATGGCAGGTTATTCATATCATTACCATAGCGTGCTATAGTAAATATGGATAGATAGGATAATTTGAGTCAAATATGTTTGAGCAAGATACGATTAACCACCACATCCAAAGGCGAATTCTCAGTGTGCTGTGCTACCGCAAGATGGCTCGCTTTCGTGATCTGCGCCCGCCACGGGTGGATACCAATCTCTTTAGCTATCATCTCAAAGTGTTACTCCAGCACCAGCTTGTCCAAAAAGTGCCAGGTGGCTATAGTCTGGCACCGCGTGGTTTGGCGTATGTCGATCGGGTTAGCACAGACACTATGCTGGTTCGGACCCAACCTAAAATTGTAACCATGCTAGTGGTGCAAAATAGTAATGGTGATGTCTTACTCCAACAGCGCACCAAACAGCCCTACATCGATACCTGGACGCTCCCTTACGGCAAGCTCCATATCGATGATAGATCTATCCAAGCGGCGGCTCAACGCGAAGCAGCGGAAAAGCTTGGCACTATGGATCTCGCGCTACGGCATGCGGGCGAATGTTATATTCGTGTTTGGGTAGACAAAGCGATTCTCTCAACCACACTGGCTCATGTGTTTTATGGGGCGACTGATGATATCACTCCGCATGAGCGGCTCGTCTGGGCGCGCCCACATAAGCTGGCGCAGTACGCGCTTGCACCGGCGGTGGAGCAGATTGTAGCGCGGGTGTTCTTTCGCGACCCGTACTTTTTTGAGGAATTTGACGACGTTTTAGATCAATAACAAGGAGGATATATGAAGATCGACGACTACGCACAGCAAGCAATCACCACCCTGAGCAGCGACTATGCCTATGGCGATGCCAATGCCCAGCTGATGGGTATGGTGCTGGGCCTAGGCGGCGAATCGGGCGAGGTGCTCGAGAAGTTCAAGAAGATCCTGCGTGACCAGAAGGGTGAGATAACAGAGGTAGACAAGCAAGCGATTATCAAAGAGTTGGGTGATATCTTGTGGTATGTGACGGCGGTGGCGCACCTGCTTGGCTCGAGCCTTGAGGAAGTCGCTCAGCGCAACAACGCCAAGCTCGCCAGCCGCCAACAGCGTGGTCAGCTGCGGGGTAGTGGGGATGATCGGTAAGAAATATAATACTTCAGACTGGTTGAGTATGGATGCACCCATTGATTATTACGACCGAAGCTTCGCAGCGATGTCATTGATGATAGCAGCTTCGGTCTCAGCTTGAGTGGCGCGCTGCACAGCGTGAACGGTGTGCATACCTGTTGCGGCGGCAGTGGCGATATTCTTCGTCCGATCGTCAACAAACAGTACGGACTCTGGGCAATGATGTAAGCCCAGATGTCCCAATGCGTGAATGTATGTGGCGGGTGCTGGCTTACGGTAACCTGTCTCGTAGGAAAGCAAACAGGGGTCGAAGATGGCTTCGTCGTACACATCACTCTGCCGTAATACTTCGGCATGCTCTGGGATGGTGTCGCTCAGGATGCCAACGCGTAGGCCTTGTGTCGCCAGGTGAGCGGCGTAGCCCATTACCTGATTGCGAATCGTGAGTGTCTCGCGAAAACCTTTGACAATGCTATCTTGCTGCGCATTCGTCGGGTGGTCGCAGCCAAGCTCACGCCAGAATGCAGCACGATTAGTCTCTCCGCTGCCGTAGCGATGAATTGCAGCTGGCCAACGCTGGTCGAAGCCATCTGGATTACCAAGTGCTTGGCGTACATCATTGGTCACATAATCATAACTGTTGATCAGGACACCGCCAACGTCGAAGAGGATTGTTGTGATTGCTGGTGGACGCTCCATGATTATTATGCTCCTCCTCGTCCAAGATGCTGCCGCACCCAGCCATCAATCGTGCCTGCGCCCATGCAGAGCACAAGCTTGCCCTCGGCGCGGGCAGTTTGGATGGCGTGCCACAAGGTATCATCGAGCTCGGCGTAGTGGACGTTGCTACGGTTTGTTAGTTGCTCAGTCAGTTGCTGTGGAGTGAGAATAGGCAAGGCTGGGTCTTCGCGGCTGAGGTAGGTTGGCAGCCAATAGATTTGCTCGGCGCGCTCCATACAGTCGGTGTATTGCTGGCGGATCTCATGCTGACGGACGTTTTGATGTGGCTGATATACCAGCACAACGTGGTCGGACAATTCTCGTGCCATTTGCAATGTCGCGGCGATTTCTACCGGGTGGTGGCCATAATCGCTATACAGTCCAGCCCCAAGCCGCTCAAAGCGTCGCTGCACTCCTGGGAAGGTATTGATAGCCGCTCGAATGTGCTCGGGCGAGCCAAGCCGTAGCTGCTTACATGCCGTTGCCACCAGTGTTGCGTTGGCTCGGTTGTGGGCCCCTGCGAGTGCAAATTGCTGCACATCCTCATCTTCCAAGACACGCGCCCGTCGCCGTGGTGGCACAACGCCTGCGTCGGCATCGTGCTGCCACATGATGGTATATTCGCTTTGCTCGAGAAAGCGGCTAAAGGCATCAGTGTAATCCTGCTTGGTAGGATAGGTGTCTGGGTGGTCGTAGTCAACAGAGGTCAGCAGCGTGAGATAAGGGTGGAACTGCAAAAAGTTGCGGTCAAACTCATCACACTCATACACAAAGTAGCGACTACCTGGCACATAATGGCCACTGGGGCCAAAACTCAATGTTGTACCCACCGAGTAACTCACTGGCTCACCCAGCTGACGCAGCGCCCACACCATCAGGCCAGTTGTCGTCGTCTTGCCGTGGGTGCCAGCGATGGCGATGAGCTGGAGGTCTTTTTCGTTGATGAGATAGGTGAGGAGCTCGTCACGCTTAGCGGTATAGATGCCAAGTCGGTGCGCTAAGACGAGCTCGGGGTGATCGGGCGGCAAAGCTGCTGTATAGATAAACCAATCGATGGGGGTTTGCTTGTGGCGGTAGGCTAGGTATTCGCCTGTTTGGTCTTGTGAGACGGAGATGCCACGCTGCTCGAGTTCTTGTGTCTCGAGTCCAACATGGCTATCCGAGCCAAGCACATGGTGCCCTGCATCGTGCGCCAACTCAGCCAATGGCCCCAGGCCCACGCCGCCGATTCCAGAGAAGTAGATATTCATACCTTCCATTGTACCGCCTCTGGCACAAAACCACCAGAGGTAGCTAAGGAGCGTGATCGCTCCACCTCGCGCTACTGGGTTCAATATTGAGGTTATGCTATACTAGACCAAAGCATAAGTGGGCATACGTAGGGTACATAGCATGGCAAACAAACAGCAAGTCAAGCGGTCGATGAAGCGGCTCCGGCGCATTAAGATGTGGCATCTGGTGCTGCTACTTATGGTGCTGCTCGTGCTGTCTGCAACCTTTTTGCGACTCAATAATGTGGGGATGACTGAGCGGCGACGAGCAGTTCTCTCGGCTGATAAGGCAGGTAATATGGAGCAGATCCGCCAGCGCATCGCCGACCTCCAGCAGTATTCCTCTGCCCATATGAATGCCGATACTGGCCCAATTTACCTGCAAGAGCAGTACAATCGCGACGTCAAGGCTGCGCTTAACGCCTCAATGAGCACCACCAATCGTGCTGGTCAAACCGCCAATGCTAAGGCCGATGCAGTGTGTAAGCCACGGTTCCATAGCTGGTCGATTGACTATGTGCGCTGCGTCTACGAGGAGCTTGGCAAGCTCAGTAGCGCCAATGCTGGCCTTCAGACTGCCAAAATGCCCGACACCAGCCTCTACCACTACAACTTCAGCGCACCACTATGGTCGCCCGACTTTGCTGGCTGGACGATTCTCCTCACTGGCGTAGTTATCTCGGCCATTCTTGGGCGTATTGTGGGGATGATTATTTTGCGGATTATGCTGCGCGTTCAGTATCGAGCGGCGAAATAAATAGCCAAAAAATAAAAAATTACAACATAATTTACAACACGTACAACACGCAAGATGGCTTTGAACGGGCGTTCGCTAGACGCTCCATAAAATTTATGCTTGACCCCTGTTTATCGTACAAAAATAGTACCAACATCTATCATACACAATAACCATAAGCAAAAAACAAAATCGCGCGTCTATGGTTGCCATCTCTGTAAAAAATCGCTGCCAAAGTGTTGACATCCATTTTGTGAGCATGTAGGCTAGGTTTTGTAAGATCAAATAGGAGGAGCACTATGGCTTACAAATATACTAGTTCGAATGGTACTACATACTACTTGCACACGCAAAAAGATGCGGTATTGCGCGGTGGCGTAAAGCGGACGATTTACTATTTTTGCAAATCACCAAACAACGGCAAGGGTGAGCCGTGTGACATGCCTGAGGGCTACTATGTGAAGGAACACTCACGCAACAAATTCCCCTTTGCTGCCAAGAAAGACGCGGCAAAGCCCGCCAAGAAGGCTGCTAAAGCAACCAAATAACCCGGACACGTGTATATGAAAAAGACCTTTCTGTAACAGAAGGGTCTTTTTTGTTGAACTTAGTGCAAGAAGGGCTACAAAGCAAGTAGAGTATGAGATGAAGTAAGCCGCGAGCCTATACTGCGTGACGAGAAACTAAACTTCGCGCCGATAGACACGCTCTCGCACCACTCAGAGCGCTAGAGCGCGATGCTGGGTATGAATTGTGGTTTTCTCTTATTTTGTACCTATCACGGCGAGAGGGGTACGAGAGGAGGTGTGAGCGTATAAGCCACTTATTAACAATTAGCTATACGATATGTTATGTATTGGTGCAGCGCTCCCCACGTGCAGTGCCGGACGGACGCGCATTGGCGAACTACCACGAGTGGCTTTGCCGAGACGTTGGCGCACTTGGCCATGCAAGACTGTCCCTGAGACAGCGCTGCCATCAATCGATGCTTCACCAGCAAAGAGTGTACTCGTCCAGCGCTTGCGTTGTTCGCAGTCTGGTGCTTGGAGATTTTGCAAGACGAGCGCACACCATAGTTGTCGGGTCATCAGTTGGCGCGTGTCGGAGCCGTTGACGGTGTATATATTCCTGGGCTGTGCGGTGATATCGTTGTAACTGCCCATTGCTAGGCCAGCATCAGAGATAATGGTGACAAAGAGTGTCCAAGGAGCCGCAAGGTCAGTATGGTCAGCGCCAAGAGGAAGACGCTCGTCGACAAAGTCTGGCTTGGTTATCTCAGGTTGGCTGCTGCGGATATGTCTGCTTTGAGATCGGCGCACATCAAATAAACGGGCGTGCGGCACGAGGAGTGGGCCATAGATAGCCTCCCCAGCGAAGGGGCAGCTCTGGAAGTGTCGTGACAGATCGCTAGATAGCGTTGCAACCGTATCCCAGACCGATGTGTCAAAAGCGCTCTGTAGATAAGCTTCAGTTGGTACAGGAATACCAGCTTCGGTTAAGGCACGAGCAATTGATGAGCACTGGGTCCAGCCACTGTTGGCGAGCTGAGTGAGTATGACCGAATAAGACATATTCCTCCTTTACCGGCTAAATATTATGACGACGACATATCAACGACTGCCATACCTGGTACGGGGTTGCGCTTGTCTTCTATGAGATGACGATGCATGGTGGTTATTTCTGCCTACTCTTTTGATTAAGCTGCACTTGAAGGTCAAACACTTGTTTGCCAAGCGAGTCGACTGCACTGTGATAGTTGTTTTGCAAGGCTACGGCCCAGCCGATAAGTGATAGAAGGCCGATGGTAAGCACCGCCAGCCATGCAATGATGATCTTGTCGGATAATTTTTTGCTCTTCATAGCCGTAGTATAGCAGAAGGCAACGATTATATGCAATGAAGTTTTGCAATAAGCAATAATATGATATTGCTAATACAATCGTAAGATTCCTGGTGATTACTCCAACCAAGCTACAAGGGTATTGCCTACTGGGTCTTGAAGGTAAAAGCGCTTTTACTGTAGCCAACTTCGTAGCATCTCGGTCTAGAAGCTTGATATAGTCTATGCTTAGCTGCGTTGCTCATAGTCCTATTAATACCGTTTGCGCGTACTAAAAACACGCCACTATGGGCGTGCTATGACTAATTTTTGCAATGGTGGGGGCGGCTGGACTTGAACCAGCGGCCAACAGGTTATGAGCCCGCTGCTCTGACCACTGAGCTACGCCCCCAGACCACTTGCCACATTATACCGTATTGTTGGTGTATATGCCACTAGTAGTCGAGTTTCTTAGGGGTTTTTGGTAGTTTTGGACGCACTACATATTCTCCAGCGGCGGCATCCTGGGGGCTGAACAATCTTTCTTGTGCACTTCGCTTTGGCCTATTGCTGCGCTGAGCGGCGGTTTGGGATGGGTGAGTGGCTTGTGCTGCTTCTTTCACTTCGCGGCGGATACGCATACGCTCCAGGACAATCTCATCGAACTGCGCATCACGGTTGGTGTGTGCCTGGGCATATTGCTCTGGTGTTATCCCGAGCGTCTTGGCAATAGCAATGTCAAGATTATACCAGGCTGCGGCACGCTTCTCTTTGAGTGCTTTGCTTCGTGGGTGCTGTGCAACCTGATGATCGTAGCTATTGATGATTATTTGGAGAGCGTAGAGGTCTTCGCGTGTTGGCTGAGTGGACTGCTCACAAGGTGAGGGTGTCTCAGCCTGTGCTTGGGGTGGGGCGTCTGGTGCGTGAGAAGATGCTGGCAATCCATCACCCATTAAATCGGCTAAGAGATCTCCTTGCTTGCCGTTTTTTTGTAGTAATAATGCTGCACGTCCTAATATTGCAGTGGCGGATCCTATTACCGTTTCTGGTGATACTAAAGACTCTGGACTGCGTTGTTGAGCAGCCTCTTGAGAGGGTTGTTTGTATGTCATCTTGCATTGGTTATAGCACAGAGGTCGACACCTGGCAAGTCTATGAGTGATTTTTAACCAAAATTGTGGTGCGCAGCGTGTTTTTTGCTGGCCCGCAGCTTTTGCAGCAATTGCGCGGTTTACGGTATAATAGAAGCCTATGAAGTTTGTGTTCAGCGACACTACCAAGCGCCACATCATCTACAAGATCAAGCATGATTATCTCCAGCTCAATACCATTGTGCTGGCGCTTGCGCTCGTGATTGCAACATACCTTGCCTGGCAGTCGGTGGCACGTCTCCAGCAGAACTACACGCAGCAGCGCGAGCTAGAGACGAAACGGCGGCAGCTCGTCCTCACCGAGCTTGAGACGCAAACGCTGCAATACCAAAAGAATTTCCGCGAGAGTGACGAGTACAAAGAGCTTGCTGCTCGTGAGAAACTTGGCCTAGTGGCACCTGGCGAGAAGGTGATTGTGCTACCTAAGAATAGTGCTGAGGCACACGATCCACCAACCGACAAGCCCACTAACCCCGATACACAGAGTAGTAACTTCGAGCAGTGGGTAACCTTCCTCTTTGGTGGTGCAGCCGAGCAGGCTCAGCAAAAGGATAAATAACAAGCGGAGAGCGGAAATATTGACATTCAGGTGTTAAATCCTTGACAATCGGCATTCATCACTGGTAGAATAAGAACCGTAACGCGGGGTGGAGCAGCCCGGTTAGCTCGGTTGGCTCATAACCAACAGGTCGCAGGTTCAAATCCTGCCCCCGCAACCAAGGTAAGAACCCTACCACACGGTAGGGTTTTTGCTTTGGATTATCTTAGGAGGGTAGAGATGGAATGAGGTTAGTATTAACCTCAAAACTATTCTTGGGGTGCCTTTACCACTGGCGTCTAGTAGAGTGTAGTTTTCGTTCAAATGAGTGGAGATTTTTTACTGGCGCATGAGCTGGTAGGTACTGCTCACACCTTCAATACAGTCAGCGGCTATTGTCTCTACCGTGGAGACCGAAAGACAAAGAGAGTGTAATGTAAGTAATGACAGACCTTCAGAGGTGGCGCACAGAGTACGATCTGTCTCTTATACACATCTGACGCTGCCGACGAGCGATCTAGTGTA